>Ga0194125_10007362_pt1 | contig 15882 bp, 15 predicted proteins | sample TA2KigC250mmetaG_FD_148626 | JGI IMG/M metagenome (GOLD analysis project Ga0194125, IMG submission 148626) | Freshwater microbial communities from Lake Tanganyika, Tanzania - TA2015034 Kigoma Deep Cast 250m | ecosystem: Environmental > Aquatic > Freshwater > Lake | place: Tanzania: Lake... | reverse complement strand
ATTTAGATACATTGTCTCATTCATTGCCGGTGCAATAAGTACCGGACAATTTGATGATATTACAGCAGTAGTTAAAAAGTTATCACAGATTCCACATGCAAGTTTTGAAATAGTGTTTGCCGTTGCGGGGGCTATTAATACAGCATCAACACTATGGGATAGAGAAATATGATAAATTTTATCTTCATTTAAAAACTGCTTAAAAATTGCCTTTTTACCGCTTATTGCAGAAAAGGTCATGGGATTTATAAAATGCAGTGCATTCGGACTAAGTACCGGATAAACTTCGGCTCCAAGCTTTACAAGACTGCTGCATATTCCTGCAGCTTTATAAGCCGCAATAGAACCCGTGACACAGAGCATTATTTTCTTATTACTTAGTAAAAATGAAGAATTATTGAGGTTCATTTAATTTTTAAAGGGAACTTATTTAATACCATCCTTAACCCTGATAAAGCTTACTTTACCTTCCTTAATCTCCTTAACAGCAACCTCCAGAGGATCTTCTGTAATGTCTTCTATTAAAGGAGGGACAACATTTGCCCTTTCCATGTTTTTCTTGGCTGTAAAATAAAAGCCAAGCTGTCTTGCCCTCTTGGCAAGCAGTAAGCAGAGGGAATACTTGCTGTCAATTCTATTAAGCAATTCATCAATATTAAAAAATCCCATTTATTTTAACACCCCTTTTGTGTTATCAGTATTTGCTTTAAATTAAGCAAGGCTTCATTATAATCATTATTTACAATAATGCAATCGTAATATTTTTGATATTTAAGCTCCTCTTCAGAAATTTTCATTCTCTTTTCAATCTCTTTTAAAGATTCAGTATTTCTTTTTTTGAGCCTTTTTCTTAGATGGATAAGTGCAGGTGGTAATATAAAAACCATAAATGCATCTTTTATTTTTTCCTTAACCTGCATCGCCCCGTTTACTTCTATTTCCAAAATAACATTTATTCCCTCAGCAAGCTGCTCTTCAACAAGAGCTTTTGGTGTGCCGTATTGAAAGTCACAATAATAAGCACACTCAAGCAATTGATTATCTCTTTTAAGTTTTTCAAATTCCTCTTTCGAAACGAATTTATATCTTTTTCCTTTAAGCTCATTTTTTCTCCTCGGCCTTGTTGTTACCGATACAGAACGAATAAAACCGTCTAAGTCTTTTAATGCATCAGTAACAAGGCTGCTCTTACCTGTGCCTGATGGCCCTGATATTATAAACAGTCTGCCCCTCTTTTTATGGCAGCTGTTATCTTTTCTATTATTATTATTCCCGGCACTTTTCATATTATTATCATTTATTTAAGAACCAACGTTAAAATACTGATAAAATTTCCCTTTCTGATTTTTTCCAAGTCCTCTTAATCTCTTGCAAAAGTTTATATTCAGTTTCTTCATTAATTTTTCTGTTCTTACCTTTCCAAAATCAGGTAAAGATATTATTATTTCATATAATCTCATATTGTTAATAAATTTTTGATAATCGTTACCTTTACTGAACAGCTCCTGAACTGTCAGCATACCCTTTTTTAAATTCCTTTTTATTTCTGCTCTTTTTTTTCTAATTAACCGCGCATCATCTATTTTGAAAAAAAGGTTTTGCATTCTTTTAATCTATATATTCTTACTACTTATTAAAAGCATTTCCAATTTTGCGTTATTTTCTGCTTCCAGGGTAATAAAGTTCAATATTTTCTTTGCATAACGGGCAACTTCGGGGTAAAAAATTCTCAATATGAATTTTAATTAAATAATAAAAAGGCAAGCCTGTCAAAAACTTTTCAGCTCTATTAACCATACATATAATCCCCTTAATATCTGCACCATAATTATTACATATGTCAATTACTTCAAATACTGACCCGCCTGTTGTTATAACATCCTCAGCTATAAGAACTTTTTCCTTTTGTTTCAGTTCAAAGCCTCTTCTTAGCTCCATTTTTTTTTCTTTTCTTTCAGCAAAAATCATTTTAGCCCGTAATTTATATGCAAGCATATAACCAAAAAGAATCCCTCCAACAGCAGGTGATATTACTGTTTCAATTTCACCATTATTAATTTTATCACCATATTCATCAAGGGCTGCATCCAAAAGCATTGATGTTCTTTCAGGATACTGAAGCAATTTTGCACACTGTAGATAATACCCGCTGTGCAAACCGGACGTTAATTTAAAATGCCCTTTTAATATCGCACCTGTTTCCTCTAATGCTTTCAAAACATCAATACTTTTAAGCTGTTCAATTACTTTTAGCTTCACACAGGACCTCTTTTACTTCAACCTTGATTGATTCTATGGTTTTTAGTATATTTTCCTTCGAAATTACTGACCTTCCCACAATAATGAAATCTGCACCGTCTTTAATTGCCAGACCCGGTGTATTAAATCTTTTCTGATCAAATGCATTATCACTTCCAATTCTTATACCCGGAGTGGCAATAAAAAAATTCTGTCCAAAGGTTTCCCTTAATTTTTTTACTTCATTTGGTGAACATATTATTCCATCAAGACCGCTTTTAATTGCAAGTTTGGACAGATTCAAAACTGAATCATCAAAATCCTTATTAAATCCAATATCCTTTAAATCATTATTATCAAGACTTGTAAGAATGGTAACACCAAACAAAAGAGGAGGTAAAATGTTCAGCATGGATGATACTGAAAGTATTCTTTCCCTGGCATCTTTGAGCATCCTGTAGCCACCAAGAGTATGAATTGTTATTTTATCAATACCAAGACGTGTTATTGCAGAAATAGCCCTGCCGATTGTGTTGGGTATATCAAGCAACTTTGCATCAAGCATTACCTTATAACCGAAGCTCTTAACGATGTTTACAGCATCCAGCCCGCAACTATAAATTAACTCAAGCCCCAGTTTTAATGTGGAAACACTGTTATTTATTTTATAGCACAATGATATTAAATCCTGTTTCGACGAAACATCAATACTTATTATAAGCCTATCCGCTAACTTTAGTTCTTTAACTGACTTAATATCACCATTCATAAAATTCCTGATCTTAATCAGCTTATATTGAAAAATTTGTTATTCTTGAAATTATTTACTGGAATTAATTTTAAATAATTTTAAATATTTTTAATTTTTTTTAAATTTTTATTTTTTTTCGATAATTATTCATTGAGAACTAATAACTTTTAAATCATAACTTTAAAGATAATGAAACTGCAGTTTAATTTGTAAAAATCTTTCCAATCAGATTCTTTACATCGTTTATGTTCTTTTCGACAAGGTATTCATTAATTCCAGAAAGTATTTTTTCACCTGCATCAGGTTCAGTAAAATTAACCGTGCCAATACCAACTGCTGATGAACCAAATATCAAAAATTCAATGGCATCCTCCCAGTTAAAAATCCCGCCCATTCCAATAATTGGAAGAATTTTTTCCTTTCCAAGCTTATACACCTGCGCAAGCGCCAGCGGCTTTATAGCAGGACCTGATAATCCTCCCGTAACACCTGCAATTCTTGGTTTAAAGGTTTCTATATCCGCTGCAGCACCTGTGAAAGTATTAACGAGTGAAATTGCTTCAGCACCACCTTTTTTTGCAATAAGTGCTGGAGTTATAGTATCAAAATTTGGACTTAGCTTTACTATAAGAGGTATATCAAGAATTTCTTTTAAAGAAGCTACTACAGACTCAATTTGCTCCGGTGTCTGACAGAATGCCATTCCACCTTCTTCAATATTAGGACAGGATAAATTTAACTCAACTGCTAAAATTTCATCCTGCGATTTCTTAACTTTGATTGCTATGTCTTTAAACTCCTGGCAGTTTTTGCCAAAAATACTTAAAATAACACTTGCACCAATCTTTTTTAGGAAGGGTAAATCTTTATCCATAAAATAGTCTATCCCTTCATTCTGAAGTCCAATGGAGTTTAACATTCCACATGCAGTTTCCCATATCCTTGGAGGAGCATTTCCGTGCATTTTTTTTAGGGAAAAGCTCTTTGTAGTTATTGCTCCAAGTTTTGAAATATCATAAAATTTACTGTATTCAACTCCACTTGCATAAGTTCCTGAACAGGCAATTACCGGATTCTTTAATTTGATATTTCCGAGACTTACAGACAGGCCGGGTGTTTGAGAAATATTACTAATCAAAAACTACCTCCATCAGGTTAAATACAGGTCCATCACTGCAAACCTTTTTATACTCAATATAACCTTCTTTGTCGCAAATTTTTACAGCACAACCCAGACATACCCCAATTCCACAAGCCATTCGCTCCTCCATTAATACATCTGCAGATATTCCATTGCGTCCTGCAATTTCCTGTAAAGCAATCAGCATCTCTCTTGGTCCACAGCATATCATTCTGTAATCTAAAAAATTTTGTAAATTATTTCTTATATAATCAGTAGGCAAGCCTTTCTCACCAAATGAACCGTCTTCAGTAAAAATTTTATAATTCCTCAGTATTTTTATTAGATCTCTTTCCCATATAAAAAATACCGAATCTTTAAAACCTGCAACAAAAAATACATTTTTCCCTGATTCTATAAGATTTTTTGCTATCAAACATAGAGGAGCAACACCAATTCCACCGCCAACAATCAGGTAATTATTACAGGATTTATCAATTTTAAAAGACTGGCCAAGCGGTCCTATAAAATTCAATATATCCCCCTTTTTTAATCCTGCCAGATAATTTGTCCCCTTGCCTCTGATAATATATAGAATTGAAAAAACATTAAAATTCTTATCTATTTCATAGATGCTGAAAGGCCTTCTAAGAAGCGGGTCATAAAAATTACTGAAGTTGCATTTTACATTCACAAACTGTCCGGGAGTTGCATTTCTGCATATGTAAGGAGAAAAAACTTCAATTTTGTACAAATTTTCACCATACTTTTTATTTTCAATTATTTCACCATTAAGTATCTTCACTATTTACCTCAAATCAGTAGTTCTGGATACATTCAACACTGACATTAGAATTTTTTCTCAATTCATGAATTCCCTGAATGACTGCAGAAGCAGCAGAAATTGTGGTAATTGAGGGAATATTCTGCATTACAGCCTGGGTTCTTAAGAAATATCCGTCACTTCTTGCATTTCTACCCTCGGGAGTATTTATGATTAAATCTATCTCCCCATTTTTCATCATATCCAGCACATTTGGCCTGCCTTCGCTTATTTTTAATACTGAATCACATCTTATACCATTTTTTTCAAGAATATCTGATGTCCCTTTTGTAGCTATTATCTTAAATCCCAATTTTGACAGCTCCTGTGCGATAGGTACTATATTGCTTTTATCCTTATCATTTACACTTATAAATACTTTTCCGCTTACCGGCATTTTCTGGTTGGTTGCTATCTGTGATTTAGCAAAAGCTATTCCAAACTTCTTATCAATACCCATAACCTCGCCTGTTGATTTCATCTCCGGTCCCAATATGGTATCAAAGCCAGGAAACCTGTTAAATGGAAGTACTGCTTCTTTTATACTGAAATATTTTAACGAAAGACAGTCAACTCTTGTGAAATCCATATCTTTCAGTTTCATACCCGTCATCACCCTTGCTGCTATTTTTGCAAGCGGAACCTTTATTGACTTGCTCACAAACGGAACTGTCCTTGATGCTCTTGGATTTGCTTCAAGTACATAAACTCTTGAATCTTTTATTGCATACTGAATATTAATAAGTCCAATAACTTTTAGCTCTTTTGCAATTTTATAAGTATAATCCTTAATATCTGATATCGCCTTTTTGCTTAGAGAAAAAGGTGGAATGACACAGGCACTATCACCTGAATGAATTCCTGCTTCCTCAATATGCTCCATTATTCCGCCAATAAAAAGTTCTTCTCCATCATAAATTGCATCAACATCAACTTCCACTGCATTCTCAAGAAACCTGTCCACAAGAATTGGCTTGTCAGGAGATACAAGTGATGCACTGCTTATATAATTTATAAGACTTGGCTCTGTATAAACAATATTCATTGCCCTTCCGCCAAGAACATAAGAAGGCCTTACAAGTACAGGATAACCAATCTTACGGGCAATTCTTACCGCTTCTTTAGTATCCATAGCCGTGCCGTTATCAGGCTGTGGAATATCAAGAGCACCTAACATGTTGCCAAACCTTTTCCTGTCTTCAGCAAGGTCAATACTGTCTGGAGAAGTCCCTAAAATGTTTACTCCACTTGCAAAAAGTTTTCCTGCCAGCTTTAAGGGGGTCTGCCCGCCAAACTGAACTATCACACCATAAGGCTTTTCTGCCTCTACCACATTCATAACATCCTCAAATGTTAACGGTTCAAAATAAAGTCTGTCTGAAGTATCGTAATCAGTGCTCACTGTTTCCGGATTGCAGTTAATCATTATTGCTTCATAACCATCTTCATGAAGCGCAAAAGATGCATGAACACAGCAGTAATCAAATTCTATTCCCTGGCCAATTCTATTTGGACCGCTTCCAAGTATTATAATTTTTTTCTTGTCTGTCTGTTTTATTTCACTCTCTGTTTCATATGTTGAGTAATAATATGGTGTATATGCCTCAAACTCTGCGGCGCATGTGTCAACTGTTTTAAATGTTGTCTTAATGCCTAATTCTGTTCTTAAATTTCTTATATGGTCCTCACTGCAGCCGCATATAAAAGCCAGCTGCATATCTGAATACCCAAGTCTTTTTGCTTCATACAGTTTCCCGGCATCAATATTTTCCCTGCTGCAGTCTATAAATTCCTTCTCAAATTCCACAAGCTGCAGGATATTATTTAAAAACCAGGGGTCAATTTTTGTATTATTGTATATTTCTTCTATACTGAAACCCAGCTGCAAAGCAAGCTTTATATAAAATACCCTGTCCTGATTTGGTACGGTAAGCTTATTTGCAAGAAGTTCTTTATCAAGTCTATCATAACCATCCGAACCTAAACCGTACCTGTCAATCTCAAGAGACCTTATTGCCTTCTGAAAAGCTTCCTTAAAGGTCCTACCTATTGCCATAGCCTCACCGACTGATTTCATCCTTGTGGTAAGACTTATATCTGTTCCTGGGAATTTTTCAAAAGCCCACCTTGGAAATTTAACCACCACATAGTCTATTGACGGCTCAAAACATGCAGGAGTCTTTTTGGTTATATCATTCGGTATTTCATCAAGTGCATAACCAACTGCAAGCTTTGTAGCAATTTTTGCAATTGGAAAACCAGTTGCCTTTGATGCAAGTGCGCTGCTTCGTGAAACCCTCGGGTTCATTTCTATTACAACCATTTTGCCGTTATCAGGATTAACTGCAAATTGTATATTTGACCCACCTGTTTCAACACCGATTTCCCTCATTATTGCAATGGAAGCATCTCTCATATCCTGGTATTCTTTATTGGTTAAAGTTTGAGCTGGAGCAACAGTAATACTGTCACCGGTATGAACTCCCATCGGGTCAAAATTTTCAATTGAACAGACAATAACAACATTATCATTTTTATCTCTCATAACTTCAAGTTCATACTCTTTCCAGCCTGCAACTGATTTCTCAATAAGAACTTCAGAAATTGGAGAAAAATCAAGACCCCGGGTTACAATTTCAATAAATTCTTCCTTATTGAATGCAACCCCTCCCCCAATTCCACCAAGAGTAAAACTCGGTCTTACAACAACTGGAAATTTCAGGTCACCGCTTATAACAATTGCTTCCTCAAGGCTGTGCGCATACCCGCTTGGCGGTATCTCAAGACCTATGTTTGACATTGACTTTTTAAACTTTTCCCTGTCTTCCGCTTTACTTATAGCCTCCACACTTGCACCAATTAATTCAACGCCAAACTCATCAAGAACCCCTTCCCTGCCAAGCACCATTGCCATGTTTAAACCCGTCTGTCCGCCAAGTGTAGGAAGCATTGCATCGGGTCTTTCTTTTTGAATTATTTTTGTTACAAATTCAGGAGTTAATGGCTCTATGTATGTCTTATCGGAAAACTCAGGGTCTGTCATTATTGTAGCCGGGTTTGAATTAACCAGTATAACCTCATATCCTTCTTCTTTTAAAACCTTGCATGCCTGCGTTCCTGAATAATCAAACTCACATGCCTGCCCTATTACAATTGGCCCCGAACCTATGAGCAATATCTTTTTTAAGTCTTTTCTTTTTGGCATTTCAGTTATTTCTATAAAACTTTTCTATATAATCAATAAAATTATTAAAAATATATTTTGAATCATAAGGACCCGGTCCAGCTTCCGGATGATACTGGACGCTAAATGCATTGATATCAGGATACTGTATTCCCTCAATTGTATTATCATTCAGATTTATATGAGTGACTTCAAATGATGAGCTCTTAATTTTTTTAAGTGAATTGAAATCAACAGCAAATCCATGATTCTGTGTTGTTATTTCAACTTTTCCATTTAATAAATTCCTAACCGGATGGTTTCCGCCATGATGGCCAAATTTCAACTTATATGTCAGTGCTCCAAGGGCAAGTGCCATTAATTGATGACCAATACATATACCAAATACGGGTTTTTTACCAAGCAAGCCCTTTACATTATTTACAGCATAATCCACTGCAGCAGGGTCTCCAGGACCATTTGAAAGAAGTATTCCATCAGGCTCAAGTTTTAATATCTCACCTGGAGGTGTTTTTGCAGGGACAATGATTATTTTAAAACCTATTGTGTCAAAGCACTTCAAAATACTGAATTTAATACCGTAGTCCACTGCAACAATTGAATATTTGCTGTTGAATTTTTTCTCATTATATACATAGCAATCTTTGCTGGTCACGTATTTAACAAGGTCCCTTCCAACCATATCAGGATGATTTTCAAGTTTTTCCATCAGCTTTTTTGTATTATCAGTTTCGGTTGAAATAATTCCTTTCATTGCACCTTTAATTCTTATGTGCCTGGTTAGCATGCGCGTGTCTATTTCAGAAATCCCCACAATATTGTATTTTTTAAGGTAGTCCTGAAGGCTTGACTTTGCTCTCCAGTTGCTAAAGTAATCCAGATATTCTCTTACAGCAAAACCTGTCGCCTGAACTTTTTTTGACTCAATATCATCATTGTTTACACCATAATTTCCTATCTGTGTGTAAGTCATTGTTACAATCTGACCATAATATGATGGGTCAGTAATTATTTCCTGGTAACCGCACATTGAAGTATTAAAAACAACTTCACCGGAAGCCTCACCGTTTACTCCAAAATTTTTACCCTTAAAAATTGTACCGTCTTCAAGTAAAAGAACAGCTCTCAACTTAACAGCTCCTTAGAAAATATTATTATTTTACCTGGTTATTCAGTATATCTTAAAACAACATATGAAATATTAAATAACAATTTCATCTAAAATTTTCCAGTTTCTTTTTCTAAATTAACATTATTGTTAATGAAACCAATTTTTCCATTGCAGACTGTCAGCACTGTCTCTCCTGCAAGTTTTTCACCTATAAAAGCGCTGTTTGAACTTCTGGAAAAAAAATCCTGCTTTCTTATTACAGATTCTCTTTCAAGATCAAGAATTACAAAATCAGCCATTGAATCAGGACTTATTTTTCCGGTATTAATATTTAAAATTTTAGAAGGTGATTTTGTTAGAAGCTTTATTAATTTTACTGCGCTTAAACTACCTTTTTTACACAGCAATGTGTAAGCTGCCTTAAACAAAGTTTCCATTCCAATTACACCGTTTGCTGCTTCACTGAAAGGAATATTTTTCTCAGTTTCAAGATGCGGAGCATGATCGCTTGCAATTGCATCAATAACGCCTGCCTTCACAGATTCTATAATTGCCTGTCTGTCCTTACTGCTTCTCAATGGCGGGTTAACTTTAAAATTCGTGTTATAATCTTTCAGACAACTGTCATCGAAATAAAGATGATGCGGTGTTACATCACAGGTAATATTTACACCTTCTTCTTTGGCTTTCTTTATTAACTCAACAGAGCCCTTAGAGCTTACATGAGTTATATGAATTTGCGCACCTGTTTTCTCTGCAAGCATTATATCCCTTGCAACAATAATTTCCTCTGCAAGTGAAGGTATTCCATCAAGACCAAGAACTGCTGAATAGTATCCATCATGTACCATTCCGGAAGATGAAAAAGAGTATTCCTCTTCATGTAAAATCAGCGGCATTTCAAAAATTTTTGAATATTTCATAATTTCATACATTAATTTAGCATTCTGAATACATTTTCCGTCATCAGAGAATGCTGCTGCACCACTATCCTTTAGAATACCCATTTCAGTCATTTCAATTCCTTCAAGTCCTTTTGTAGCTGCAGCAACAGGATAAACATTAAACCCATACATCAAAGCCCTGTTTTTTATATCCTTTATAAGAAAATCCCTGTCGAGTGGCGGATTTGTATTCGGCATGCATGCAACTGAAGTAATTCCACCCCTTAATGCTGCACTGGTACCGCTCTCCAGATCTTCTTCGTCTTCGTCCCCCGGTTCTCTTAAGTGAACATGCATATCAAAAAAACCTGGGCTTGCATGATAACCTGAAGCATCAAAAAGTATTAAGTCATTTGCAAATTTTATCCTTGAACCTTCTGAAAACTCTTCAAAATCAACTGAACTGCCTGTTTTTAAATCAGTACCTACAGTTTTTATAATACCATTTTCAATAAGAATATCTGACCTGTATTCCTTTTCTTCAACCGGGTCAATAATATTTACCGACTTTATAAGGATGTTATTTATGCCTGAAAGCTTTCCTGCATTTATTTTTTTATTATCTATCATTTTTAAATATTTTCCTGACGTGATATTAAAATTAAATAAATAAGGGCCATTCTTACAGCAACACCATTATTTACCTGATTGTTAATTTTTATCCTTGCAGGCATTTCTGTCTCAAGATTCATCACAGTTTCACTGATTTCAATTCCCCTGTTCACAGGACCTGGATGCATAACGATTGAACCCTTCTTCATCATTCCAAATCTATCAGTATTTAAGGATAAAAACCTGTTATATTCTTTTATTGATGGGTAATACTTCCTTTGCTGCCTTTCAAACTGCATTCTCAGCATATAAAGAATATCCACTTCTTTTATAACATCATCAATACAATAAAAAATATCTGCACCAAAATAACTCATATCCTCGGGCAGCATCATGGGAGCTGAAACCAGTGAGACATTCATACCCATTCTCTTAAAGAGTCTTGCATTAGATCTTGCAACTCTGCTGTTTGCTATATCACCGACTAAAGCAACTTTTAAATCTTTAAAACTTTTAAATGATTTTTTAATTGTATATAAATCAAGCAGCGCCTGGGTCGGGTGCTGGTGCTTGCCATCCCCCGCATTTATAACCGGGGTATTTATATTCCTGGAAATAAAATTTAAAACACCGCTGTCCGAATGTCTTATTATTAAAAGATCAACAACCATTGATTGAATAGTATTGACTGTATCAATTATTGTCTCCCCCTTTTTTAAACTGCTTGTTGATGCCGAAAAATTTATCATATCAGCACTCAATCTCTTTGCAGCAATCTCAAATGATGTTCTTGTTCTTGTGCTCGGTTCAAAAAATAAATTAACAAGTGTTTTTCCACGCAGGGTTGGAACTTTTTTTAAATCCCTTTCAAGAACTTCAGCAAATGAGTCAGCATTCTCCATTATAAGTTTAATATCTTCAGAGCTTAAATCATCTATATCAATAATATTTTTTACACCAAGCATTTTCCCTCATACTGACTTTTCTTCTATAAATAATTTTTCTTCTATAAATAATGTAATTAAAATGTAATTCAATTTAATCCTTTTCACATATCTTAACACTGTCCTTGCCATCAATTTCAGCAAGATTTACTTCTATAAACTCATTAAGTGATGTTGGTATGTTTTTACCAACATAATCAGCTTTAATTGGCAGTTCTCTATGCCCTCTGTCTATGAGCACTACAAGCTGTATTGTTTTAGGTCTGCCCATATCAATTAATGCATCAAGTGATGCTCTTATAGTCCTGCCCGTAAATAAAACATCATCAACAAGCACAACATCTTTATCATCAATGTTGAAGGGTATATCAGTTATTTCAACTTTTGGTTTGACTCTTTTTAAAAGGTCATCCCTGTAAAATGTGATGTCTAATTTTCCAACTTCAAGTTTAATGTTTTCAAGTTCAGAAATATTTTTAGCAATTCTGCCTGCAAGAGGTATGCCTCTTTTTTGTATGCCAATGAATACAAGATTATTCGAACCTTTATTTTGTTCAATAATTTCATGTGAAATTCTTTTAAGTATTCTATCTATGTCAATATCATTTAATATTAATGCTTTTTCTTTCATTTGATTTTAAATTTATAATTGTCAATCTTCTTTACAGTCAATCTGCTCTATAAAATTTCTGAATATAAATATAACGGACACAAAAAAAGCCTTCTTTTAAATAAATCAAGAAGGCTTTTATATATAAATGTCTTATTATAAATTTTAAATTTAAACTTTTTCAACTCTTCCCTTTTTAGTCTCACCGGACTATTTTAAAGGATTTTTACAATATTTTTTATCTATTTTATATCTTTTTATCCGTTTTTGTTTTTTATTTTATTTTTATTGGATTATTTCAAATATTTTAACCGTAAGATAATATATGAAATTTTAAATAAAAATACAAGCTATTTTTTTATAAAACACATCTTATCCTCACCCATATAATCACCTGTTAAAACCATCGCCCTTCCCCTGCACCCGCCGCATACATCAATATATCTGCAATTGCCGCATTTTCCCTTTAAAAGATTTGCTCTGTTTCTTAAATTTAAAAAAATCTCACTTTTATACCATATCTCATTAAAAGGCTTTTGCCTTAAATTGCCTGCGCTTATCTCAAGAAAAGGACAGGGCCATACATCACCATTTGATTTTATATAAACAAGACCCCTGCCTGCCGAGCAGCCGTGAAAAACTTTTTCTGCAAGCCTTAAACAGAAATTATTGTTAATGTCTTTTTTTTCCAGCAGATAAGGCCAGTATTGCGGAGCGGCCACAGTCTCAACTATAAAAGGTACATATTTTTGTTCTGCTAATAAATATTCAATCAGTTCCTCATTTGTATTTAAATCCAATGTTGCATCCTTTACCGCACAACCCCTTCCAACCGGTACAAGCTGGTACATTAACATGACTGCTGCATCAAGAATGTCAGTAAGTTTTATTATTTCTTTTAAGTTTTCAAAATTATATTCCATTGCTGTTGTATTTATCTGAAATAAAATACCTGCTCTTTTAATTGAATCTATTCCTCTCATTGTAAGCTCAAATGCTTTATTATTCTGTCTTATTTTATTATGCACCCGGGGAATTGTTGAATCCAGGGAAACAGCAATGGAGACAACACCTGCTTTTTTTAATTCCTTAGCAGTATCATACTCTATCAGTGTTGCATTTGTTGCTAAAACATTTGTAAATCCTGCCTTTTTAGAATAATTTAATAAATCAAAAATATCCTTTCTGACAAGAGGTTCACCTCCGGAATATACAAGCATCCTGAAAGCTTTAACTTTTGCAAGTTCATCTATTAACCCTTTAGCTTCTCCTGTTGTTAATTCATTTTCAGGAATAGAATTTTTACTATCTCCACCATTAGTATGACAGTGAATACATTTAAGATTACATCTTGTTGTAATTTCATAAACAGGATGGTTTGGAAAGCCAATGCAGCCCATTCCAATAGCGCCCGCTGCAGATGGAAGTGTCCTGAATGAATACCTGAAAAGCCATTTGTAGAATTTTTCCCAGCCAACTAATTTTGAAAAATAGATAATACATGCAAGCTGTCTTAAAACCATGCCTGGAGGCAAGAATATTTTATTTATGGAAAATCTATAAAAACTTTTAGTCAAAATTCAAACCACTTTCCAGAACCACTTTTCGTAGTTGAAGATAGCTATAATGCTATAGCTGCACCTAAAATATAAGATAATGTTACACCAATATTTATAAATATTGTCAGGCCGCACAACATTTCCAGTTTCTTCTTATGATAATATGTCCTCTTAACCAGAGAAAAAATTATAAATACAGAAATTAAAAAAAATGGAATATAAAAATAAACTGTTATGATAGGAATTCCAAACAGTATTGACAGGCCAAAAAATAACCATGTCAGCACTGCAGATAAAGTGTAAATGATAATTGATTTTTCCCTTCCGAACCTGACCACTATATTTCTTTTGCCTGACTGAAAATCTGCATCATAGTCAGGATACTCATTTATTAAGATAACATTAAATATTGTAAGCGCAATTGGAATTGAAGCCCAGTTTGCAAGCTGGTTAAATTCCTGTGTCTGCAGATAGAATCCTGCGGCAACTGCAAGCCACCCATAACAAAAACCTATAAACAGCTCACCCACACCTCTTGAAACCCATCTGAAAGGAGGATTTAAGTAAAAAAAACCTAAAAAAATACCGACTGCACCCAATGGAATAGTCAGTATTCCTGTCTTAAAATAAAACTGAAGTAATAAACCTATTACAATTGCAAGTAATAGTGAAATAATTGAACCAATTCTTGCAAATTTTCTTGGTAACATATTCTGGGCGATTATCTGGCTTCCACCGGAAAAAACGTTCTTGCCAAGTTTTGCAGCAAGTGCATCTTCCTTTATATCATAATATTCACCGTTATAGTATGTTAAAAGCATAATAAGAATTACTGCAAAAGCTGAGAGCAAAAAAACAGGTAAACTAAAAGCACCTGTAATTTTATATGCAAGTACAGTCCCAAGAACAAAAGGGAGTACTCCAACAATATGAAATGGTGGTCTGGACATAACAAAAATATTCTTAAACAAATTACCTTTTATGCTGTAAGCATTTTCTGGCATTTAATTACCTCCAATCTGTGTACTTGTATTAACCAGTGAAATAATATAGCAATTATTTAATTTTTCAATAACTTGTTTACTATCGAAAGCATCTCCAATTTAGTGATTAAAAATAACTTATTAAGTCAACGGATGGTTATTGAGAAAACCTTTTGAAGGCTGAGCGGGCACGGTTCCTCCTTCAGTAGGAGAGCGAAGCCTGAAACAGAGCAAGCTTTTACTCGCTGGGAAAAAGCTTGCGTGTTTTTGAAATAACCCATCCGTTGACCTTTACAGTTTTACTTTTATTTTAATCACTTAATTGGAGATGCTAACTTTACTATCCGGCTATTGAACAGTTTAAAAATTTATGCTAAATTTATATTATACTAATACTATAAAAAAAGTAATAATTATAAAATAAATAAAATAACTTTTTTTATTATAATGGCATAGAAATTTAATATAGAAATTTAAGAAATTTTTATTGCTTCAGGTTTTTAAAATTCAAATTATATAAACTTTACAATACCATATAGGAAATCATTATGAAACTATCAACAAGAAGCAGGTATGGTGCAAGATTAATTCTTGAGCTTGCATTAAAATTTAATGACGGGCCCATTTTTCTCAAGGATATAAGTGTTTCCCAGGAAATTTCATTTAAGTACCTCGGCCAGCTCATTATTCCGTTAAAAATTGCAGGTCTTGTTAAATCTGCAAGGGGTGCACATGGCGGATATTTTCTTGCAAAAGAACCGAAAGAAATAAGGCTTACTGAAATTATAAGAGCGCTTGAAGGACCTATTTCACTTATCGAATGCCTTGAAGAACCTGATATGTGCTCAAGGTATAAAAAATGTGCAATGCGGGTATTCTGGGAGCAGATAAACAGAAATTTTTACAAATCCTTTGAGGCAATAACAGTCCAGGATATAGTTAATAAACATAACAGTTTAAACCTATAAATATTGCATATGCATCCATAAAATTTTCGAAATACCCAGCTGTTGATTTTTTTAATCTTACTTTTGCTCTTATCACAAAAAAGAAATGCGAACAG
>Ga0194125_10007361_pt1 | contig 15882 bp, 10 predicted proteins | sample TA2KigC250mmetaG_FD_148626 | JGI IMG/M metagenome (GOLD analysis project Ga0194125, IMG submission 148626) | Freshwater microbial communities from Lake Tanganyika, Tanzania - TA2015034 Kigoma Deep Cast 250m | ecosystem: Environmental > Aquatic > Freshwater > Lake | place: Tanzania: Lake... | reverse complement strand
CGGATCATCCCCAATTAGCGGAATCGCCATTTCTGAGAGTTGCCGGGCGAGGCTGCCTATCTCCACGTGATCCGGATTCAGTGGATCGAATCGAGGCATGACCCGATTCGGCAAGGTGTGCAAGTGTCGCGGCCCCAATTCGCCTTCAGGGTTGAAATCCCTGATGGCTGCGGTAAGCGCGTCGGTGTTGAACACACCGGTACGATACCAAGCCTCATCCTCGGTGGTCACGAGACTCCAGTAGAGCGTCTGATCGACCACGATGTCGGGCTGATCCGCCACCCTCAGCATCGCCGCACAAGCAATGCCACCTCCCGCGCCGTTGAAAACAAGAAACTGCTCTGCCGGGAAGACCTGTCGCGTGAGTTTCCCCCGCTCGTCGATGTACTCGTGCAACGGCTTGCGGACGCCTACCCTCTTCATGGCGCGGTCGATCCTCTCAAACCGTCTGGCTGTCTCGATCAGGCCTGCCGTGCGAATCGCCGAGACGTCCATGACCTCCCACCGTCCCGCACTATCACGGCGGGCGGGAATGGCGATCCGCGCGAGGTTCCCATCGAGCGCGAATGGCAGGAGATTCAGCGATTGCGCCATCCGGTGGATGAAACACGGAGCGGCATACCCGTTGAACACGGTGCCCTTGAGTTGCTTCGCGTCTTGTACGGCAAAGAAGCTCGGATCGCGACGTCCCGGTGTCTTGACGCGCCATTCCGATCCCCCCTCATTGACAATCTCGATGCAAACCGCCGCCCGAGGCATAAGGTCGGCACCCTGCGGGGGCACCTCATTTGAGCCGGTTGACACATCCGCCGATGCATCGCCCACCACCCAGGCGGTGCGGTTTCCGAGCCGACGTATTGCCAAAGGAACAGGCTGGATGCCGGTGGGCGATGCGAGAGCGCCGACGGGCGGCGTGCGGGCAACGGCATCCGTATTCACGCTCTTCGTGCCTATCAGAACCACCGCCCGAACCTTGAACGTGCCGGCCACCACGTCCCACACCTCGCGCAACCCGAATGGAACCGGCCGTTCCGCCTCAAGATAGGCTCCGTCCCTCAGCTTGGCGTGGTGCTGCCCGTTCAGTACCGTCCCGGGAACGAGGCAGGCAACACCCGCACCGGCCTTCAGATAGCGGTCCACCGCGTGCAGAAGATGCGTCGTGGCGAGCTCAAGATGCAGATGCGCTGCCCCGCTGGGCTTGATGCCGTAGGCCTGGGCGCGATCCGACAGGTGATCTTTGTAAGGATTCTCGGCGAGTTGGCTCATCGTCAACCACGGTGGATTCGACACAAGGCCGTTGAATTGACCCGCCAGCAGTCCAGGCCTGTAGGTGTTCCGCAAGATGAACGCCCAGATGCCATTGCGATTGGCGACCGCGAGCGCGCCCATTCGCCGGGCAAGCTCAAGTACGGCCCGTGAGGTCCCGTCGGCTTCTTCGGCGGAAAGCTCGACGCCGTGCCTGTTCGTCAGGCCGGCCACCAGTTGCCCGGCACGCTCCGCCGTGATGCCCGCGGTGCCGCCGCTATGCCGGGCGCCGCGGGCTTCGTCATAGCACCAATCCACAATGTCGTCGAACATCCCTCGCTGTTCCGGACTGACAAGACCGGCGGGTAGCGAAACCGTGTGCCCATCCAACTCCACCACGATCTCGGCCGCTTCTCCGGGCATGGGCACCCTGCGCGTGGTCGGTGTGACAGCGAAAAGCGAATCGGCATGGTATACCGGCACCGTCGTCTGCACTTCCGAGCCGCGGATCTCATCCGCAAGGGTCACGACCCAAGTGGTCTTGGCCAGCATGACCGCCAGTGGATCGATGTCGAAGCCCGTGACTGCGGTCGCCAACTGGGCGAATGGGGCTCGCGGCTTGGCCCTTCTGGCGGCCTTGATCACTTCCGCCATGATCGACCCGGAACCGCAACACATGTCAATGAAACACGGCGGTTCATTCCGTGGCAGCAGGCTGATGCACTTCTCGGCCAGGGCGCACGCGATCCATCGCGGGGTCCATTCCTGTCCCAGCAGTTTGCGCTGGGTCTTGCGCGCAAGCTGAGACATCAGACGGCCAAAGAGGTCCTCTTCCTGCACGGTCGAAAAATCGTAGGCGTACAGATCGGACTGAATCTCGCGCGCAACCGGCAGCACATGCGACAGATACTCCGAACGGAACATCCAGCCGAAGTAGTCCATCTCGACCATGTTACGGAGATGGTAACGGGTCTCGAAGAACTCCCCGGTCAAGATAGCCGCCAATTCGGGTTCGTCGCTCAGGCAGGCGTGTTTCTCAAGGGTATTGGCGCACAACAGCCTCGCCAGGATCGCCACGTATGCCTCGTCCACGTAGGACTGCGCCCGGAATTCCCCCTCGGCACGTTCCAAGTAGTCCACGAATCGGGACCACAGGTCGGTCGCCAGCTTGACCGATACATCCGCCGCCCGTGCATCCCGCACCAGCCGCAGCAGCGACTCGGTAAGACGCCCATACGCCGGACTCTCCAGACCAAGGTCCCCGGCAATGAAGCGCGACCCGATGGGGCGCGACTGTTCCCGCGCCAGATGCTTTCTGAGATAGGTCTTGAATCGCCGGGCCGTTTCGTCATCGGCCGTTTCCGCGGTGAAGGACTCGACCTCCACCAGGGTGACGTCCTCGGGCGTGCAGTCGCCCGGCGAGACGCCTTCCGCGACATGAACATCATACACGTGCCACTCGACCGTGTCCGACAGAATGCCGCGCACCTGGGCTTCGGGAATCCCGGCCCGGATCGCCCCCGCCGCGTACTCCTTGACCTGCCGGTAGCCCCCACGGCGGCGCGCTTCCTTACGCAGGTCCGGCTCGAACTCGATCACCGTGGACCGCACAAGGGTGTCAATGAAGCGGCTCGCCGTCCCGCCCCCAGCCGTGCCAATCCGAGTCGTGGCCTCGGTGCCTTCGGTGTAGTGGTTGATCCACCCCTGATCGGCGGTATCCGGAAACACCTGCCGCAACCGCGAAGCCAACTCGCTTCGCAATACAGCCTCCGGTCGCCCCTCGTCACGCAGGCGGCGACAGCGGGAAATCATGTCCCGAACCGGCTTGATGTTTTCCGTCATGCTATCTCCTCTGCCTGGCAAGTTGTGCCTGCTCGACGAATGACCGGAGCCGGTCCCGCGTATGCTCCACCCGAGCGGCTTCGACTCGCCCCTCCGGCTGTCTCATCAGAGCACCGATAACAACCCCGTCAATGGCCTCTGTCGGGCACTTGGCGTCCATCGAACCCAACCGACCGATCTCGCCATCGTCAAACACCGGAACGGGCATCCGCCTGACCTGCGTGGCCTCCAGTTTGAGTGCGCCGCCCCCCATGGGTGTGCCTATCGCCTCCATGCAAGCACGCGCCCACGCGCTACGCAACAGCGCGCAAATCGCGGCCGGCGTCCACCGGGCATCGTCCGACCACAAAGTCGAGAAATTGGCGTCAATCACGATCGGCTCGATCCGGTTCATAGCGGCCACCGGCGTCAACTGATTCACCCGCGGCACAAAAACGTCCGGGCGATGGCGGCGGGCCAAATCGGGCAGCATGTACCAGAACCGCGGGGTTCGCGGCCGGTCTCCGTTCTTGCTCACGGGCCGCGCATTGGTCCTGACCGCCGTCAGTTCCGCGATGCGGCCGGCGCGCGGGTCACCCCCAAGTCCCGTCGTCGCTGCGCGGCGGACGTGCGCCGCCAGTTCCGCGGTCATCGTCGAGGGCGGCTGCTCCCGCAACCGGTCGTAGATATCCCGCGCCGCCTCTACTGTCTCACGATCTTCGGGCAGCACGTACCGGCGCAAATCGAGAACCCGCCCGGCCGGCAGAAGGCCCTGCTCGTAAGAGCCAAGTTCGGCCTGCCGGCGCAGAACGGGAACGAGGGTGTCCGCCGGAACTGCCAGGTAAGCGCAGCCGAAAAGCGCGCTCAGCCGGACACCGACAAGGCCGTCAGGTCTGTCGTCCACGAAATCGACATAGAAGAAATCGTTGCACCCGGTACGCAACCCCTGACTCACCGCGATGCCGAGCGACTCCAGTCCGCACAACCGTCCCGGCCGAAAGTCCAAAACGCCGGCAATGGCCTGTGGCAGCAACCCGTCGGCGACACGGACCGTATCCCTGAACAGCGGCAGGTCGCCCGCCAGCGGCTCCACTCTCGGCAACCATCCTGACCGCGAGCAACGGGCCAATACGTCCGCCGCTTCGTCCGCATGTTGCCTTTCTTCTCGGTGAATGCCCCGCCGACTGTCGGATCCGTCCTCCTCGGTCAGCACCCAGGCAGCGAAATCGCGCTCGGGATCGTCCGAAGGGAAAGCCGCACCGACCAGACTCTCGCCGCCCTGGGCCTCGGGGCCGATCTCGATCCATCGGCACCCCCCTGGACGCCCTTCCCGCTGCGCCAGCGGCATTCCAGTTTCTTCCGGCGGAAGACGCTTCGCCACAACCAGTTGCGTACGAACCAGAGCACTGGAAAACCACCCGCGTTGCCGATCCGATACCACGACATCGAGACTGAAAAACCGCGCCAGCACGTACAGCAAGACGTCGGCATAGTCGCGGCTGCGCCAGGTGGCCGGCGCCACCAGCGCCAGTGTTCCGCCCGGTTTGACGAGCATGGCAGCCAGCAGCCAGGCAGGCACCGACAAATCCGATAGCCCCGAATAGCCGCCCACCACGGCGCGCCATACCGGCGTCTCACTCTTGAAAGGCAAGCCGTCAACCGCGCCAAGCAACGCCGCGCGCACAGCATCGGGTGCCGCGCCGACCTCGTCGGCCACCCGGCTCTTGGATGTGGTCTGATACCGGACGTAGGGCGGATTCGTGATGACCAGATCGTAGGCACCAAACTCGATTTGGCCGAGTGTCTCCGGAGCAAAGGCCGAACCGGCGCGCACATGGCAGGCGATCTCGGGTGCCACATCCTGCCAGGCGGAAAGCCGGTCCCGGCATACCGCGGCGGTGGTCTCGCAAACCTCGACGCCGTCGAGTCGCTCCAGTTTTAGCCCCGTTCGGCGACTTCGCTCGACCACGGCGTCCAGCAGATCGCCCGTGCCGGCCATAGGGTCTGTGGCTTTGCGGCAGGGCTCGCGAACGCTGATGGCCGCCAACAGGCGGGCCAACGGGACTCCGGTAAAGAACTGCCCCAGCCGTTTCCGGCGGGCGGCGGGAATGCCTGTTTCGTGCGACGCCGCGCCCATGCGCGCCCACAGCAGGCGCTGGGCCTCACTTTGTCTGTCCTGCATACGCCGCGCGCCTCCTTGGCATCAGTTCGTAAAAGGCGCCGGCGTCAATGGGGACATCCTGCCTCGCTTCCAAATAGTGCGCCACCAGCCTCGAATACAACCGCTGCGCCGTGGCTTCGGTCGGATCGCCCGACAGTGCCGCCCGATCCGCCAGCCGATTCGCCAACACCCATACGTCTGTCGCTTCTGCCGTCGCCTTCGGCGGCGTCTTGTCCAGCAGGATCAACGGATCGCCCTTGACCGCTCCGGCGGTCCGCACCTGCTTGAAACTCCCCTGTGTCTTGTCGAGCACGCTCGTGTTGGCGACCGTGAACCCGGCTGCCTCGCAGGCGTTCCTCAACGAATTCCACACTTGCGCGCTGGCGGAGTGAAAGACAACGGTCGCATGCCCGTCCGGCCGCAGTACGCGGTGGAACTCCCGGAACGCACCCTGAAGCAAGTCCCGGTAGTCGTCAACCGTCTTGCGCTGGTGGGGGCTGACAATCGCCTCTTCCGCCGGATCGGTCACACGGCCCAGCCAGGCCTCATTGATGAAATTCACCTCCGCATAGGGAATATTGCCGCCGAACGGCGGATCGGTGAACACATAATCCACCGAACCATCCGGCAAATCCAGGTCGAGACACGACGCATTCCGCACCTCGACCGCGGCTTCGTGGCCGTGGACCATCGCGAATGCCGCCGCCAGGGTATTGATCTTGCGTTGGACGCCGGCAAAGAGGTTCTTCTCCACCGGCAGCCCGCTGACATACAGAACGCCCGGCTGCCCGCTGGTCACGACCAGGTCGTCCTGCCCCTTCTTCGCCACCACGCGCGTCATGATCGTGGAATGCGCGGCATTATAGCTCAATAGCCAGAACCGCAACGCCGGCTGCAGCTTGCTCGGAAAGCGCGCCACCGCCTCCCACATAGCCGAAAACGCCAGCAGATTACGGCGTGTGTAGAAATGATGCAGGTGCGACATGCCTTCATGGTAGCCGGCCCGATACAGGTCGCCCCATGGAATCGGCGCAACCGGGACGCATCCAGGCAGGGGCGATTCCGCAATCCGACTCTGGATATCCTCGTCACCGGCATCGGCCATACGCGACCAGGTCTTCCCGTCCGTCTCGCCATAGACCCATGCCGCGCAACGTTGCCGCACCGTTCGCTCCTGGCCCAGAAGTTCGTCTGTGACGGACTCTCGGACCCGGCGCACCTTATCCACCGGCGCCTCATGTCCACAATGCGGACACCGGAACACGTTGGCGATGTTGGCGGGCGCACGACTGACGCAGGCATCCCACAGACTGACCTCCCGCCGGCAGCCGGGACAAGTCAGCACATCCGACCAGACCACATACCGGATCGCCCCCGTGTTCCCTTCGGGATCGCGGGCGCTGTACAGCCAATCCAATTCCCCGCGTACCTCGGCAAGCAAGCTCTCGGCCGCGCTACGGAAGCTGGCCGGCTCAGGCGGATGGCACATCACATCCGCGACAAACGACCCCAGTACGCCCAATTCGTACAGCACGGCCTTACGCGCGCCCCAGCGCACCGGGAGACCAAGCCGCTCCGCTTCGCGAAGCATCGCATCCGTCGGACAGCCGCAAAGGATCGCCGCCAGTCCTGTCGAGCCGCTGCCCCCAAACCCATCCAGCACCGTCGCCCCTGGCGCGGTATGCGCGGCAATGAACAGCGCAATCGCCTCCGGCGATATCTTCGTCGGATACGGAAACGCATTGAACAACGGTCCGCCCCGCGTGGACTGCATGGCCTGCTCATAGAGCGTGCCGTACACGTCTGAAGGATTCATCGGTAAATCAGCATGGTCCCGCACGTCCTCGATCCGTTCTCCGTTGCCGTCTCACCACGCAACCAAGATCGGCTCGGTCACAATCTCAAAACCGGCAACATCATGCCAGAACAACCGCGCGGCGTCAAAGCGACGCTGGCTGTCGATTTGTCCGCTTGTCCGCCGTGCTAACTGTAGTCCTTAGAAGCAGCCATGATCTACCTGCCCGAACGCCCCTCGGGCGTTCGGTTTCACAACAGCGATTCCTCAACAAGGACATTCGTCACGAAACGGTTGCCGTAGTTTCGCCCGGCGGCTGCCGTCACGAGGTACTGAAGAACGAGATACGTGGTATATCCCAGTTGTAACTTCCATGTGGCGTCCGAGAGGCCGGCCGCTACAGCGAAGAGGCAGATCAAGACGGCACTGACGGCCGCCAGATCCCTCGTCAGAAGGTATGTCCTGTGTGCCTCATTCACCGTGAGCTTGTCACTGTGCTTTTTGTACAGCTTGTACCAAAGAGCATTCTGCTCCTTTGGGTCGGAAGGGAACTCGCCGAGCTTCGCCCCCAGGGAGTCCTCGTCGATCCGGGGATCGGAGTGAACAAAGTGAGAGAAAGCCCTGTATCCCGGCAAGGAATCTGTGATCCGCCAAAACACGATGCGGGCCTTGGCGATATCTCCCAGAACGCCCGTCAAGATAATCGCGAGCACCGGGAGACCGATTGCCGTGAGCCCGTCCTTCACCGTCATTTGATCCCAGATGGCATTCAGCGATGTCAGATCGGCTTTGCCAGAGAGTACGATGGCAAGCAACAGCGCGATGTTCACACCCAGAAACGACCACACAAGCGGCCCGTTCTTGGCCTTCAGGTATTCATTCCTTGCCATTCTTCACCTCCCGGCGCTTCCTTGGTCCATTCTTCTTTTGCGTCCGGCTACGCCTTTCCGGCATCTCGACCAGGTAGAAGCCATGGGATCCGCGACTTCCGATGATAGCCATGAGAGGCGGTAGGCCGATAGCAGTCATGTGCCCTGTGAGCCACGCGAACGCCGTCATGTCGTCCGGGCTGGGACTACAGCCGCAGCCGCGAGGATGGGAGTGCCACTCGCCGATGTATGCGAGATTGCCGTCTGTGTGGCGTTCCACGTCTCTGACCGCCTTGCGGAGGCCCTTGCATCCGCGGATATACACTGTGGGCCATTCCTCACTGTCGGGCGGGGATAGGATCGTGTCGACAACGTAGAGGACCTTGCGCTGCATGTCATAGGCACCCAGCAGAACGCCCCCCGTCTCGTTGGGCAAGTGTGCCTTTCGGGCGGAATGGAGTCTGTCAAGCAAGCCCTCATCAGTCTGGATTGTCCATTCATGCATCTGCCACTCGACGGTTCGGCAGATCGCGATGTCGTGTTTCGTAACCGTCATGTCCGAAGCGTCGACTGACCAGATGTGTGCACTTCCCGTATCGGCGGAAACGGCGTTCCTTATGGCGCGAGAACAGATGCCGGCATGAACGGAAAGCAACTCCTGCGAAAGCTGAAAGCTGATGTCGCGGCATGAGTTACCGTAGCGCTGTCGGGGACCCGGCCTGTCGAAATGATTCCGCATCTCCGGGGCGTTTGCCAAGAACCCGTAGTACTGCATCTCCATGCTGTCCAGCTTTACGGCCCGGTCCGGTGGTTCGGCAAGCGCCACGCAGGCAGTGCCCGATGGATTGAGAAAGACGGAAACTCGGCGGGCATCCGAGTTCACATCGCGCGCGAGATAGCGTGCCACCGGGACGGACACGGATGCGTCCACGATCACACTGCTCTCCTCAAGCGCCGCGTTCAACTCTCCAGCCGCGTCGCCTGGCCGCAACACGTCTGCGACGATGGATCGGGCAATAGGATCGCCATCTATCGTGGCATTTGCCGTCACTTCCATGCACTGGGCCTTCGGGAAGCCGACGGCCGAGCCGTGCAGGGCGTGCCGAGCAAGGTTGTGCGGCAGCACGATGTCCTCGTCGACCACGGTCCACTCGCCAAATCCAGCACGCACGAGATTCATGAACGTCTGCGATCCCAGGGCTCCCAGGCCAATGAGCGTCATCTTGCCGCCGTATCGAGGATCGATACCATTACACTCCGCAGCCGCCTTCCGAGAGAGAGCGAACGTCGTTCTCATGGGCAGGATCTCCGTGTTTGCCCCCTCCATGCTCTCGTCTGGCCGAATCAACGGGCCAAGTTGATCGCCCGTCTTCTGCCACACACCGATATCGGCGCCCACATGAGCCACTGTCTTGAGGCAGAGGAACGCCCACGTCTCGTAACTCTCGGGTTGAGCGCTTTCCGTGCGCTTCTTAGGGAGCGACAGAATCAGGATGAATTGGGTATCGTACTTCTTGTGCAGCACGTCCTGGAGTTGCCAGCCCAACAGGCCCTTCCTGATGCAGTTGAGGAGTTCACATTCCGGCGTGTCCACGAGCTGCGCCAGTTCCTTAAGCGTCCTGGGTTGTTGGCGGATCACGCCGTGAACCCGGGGAGGTAGTACGATCCACATGGCCGCGTGCGCTGGCTGCCTCTTGGCGTCCGGCGTCACGTGTGCGCTGGTGGCGACGAACACCGTCCGCCCCGGTACGTTCGAGGTCCGGTGGATGTCGACAAGGAGCGCACCTGCTTCAGCCGCCTTGGATTTCCAGTCCGAAGGCAGAACGAGAGTCATCCCCGCGCTCAGCATGAGGGGCTCCAAGGGTTGGTCATCCTGATGCAGCTTCCCTTGCGCTGTCAACGCAAGCCACTGTCGGACACGCTCCACCAGGAACAACGCCGTCCATCGGAGACGAATGGCCTCCGGCGGCTCATCGAACAGACAAAGACTCTTAGGGTAGTCGGTCTGCCGCAGATTCAGATGTGGGACTGATGGGAAGTCGCGACGGAGCGCGAAGACTTCCGGCAATACCTTTTCGTCCTTCGGGAAGACAACGGCAAGTTGCTCGACACACCGGATGTCGTGAATCACTCTCTGGGGCCGTTCGACATCGACTTCGATGACAACTGCTTCCTGCCCCCCGTCGCCGGCAAGACACCCGCACAGCCGCACGTAGGGGATCTCGTCAGACGCCGCGAGAGCGCACAGGTCCATGCCACCGGGGTTTCGTAGATCCCGCGGCGTTGCCGGCTTGGTTCGGAATGGAAGCTCGTACTGTTCCGGCATGCCGACCTACCCCGCCCTCGGTGCCGTCACGGAGGCGACGACTGCTCCACCCGCGACGATCCGCTTACGCAGTTTTGCCCCCAGCGAAGTGATCTCGATCACAAGCTCGTCGGGTTTTGACACTTTCGGGTGTTCCATTGCCACGATGAACTCGCCATGGATCTCGGATGCCCGACGCCGGTAGCAGTTGGCCGCCTGACGGTGTGGTGGTTGCGGGTCCTTGTCGTCGGACGGAATTGGCTTACTTGGCGACACCATGATTCCGCCTTCCTGGCCCTGGTCGAGGAGCCACTTCACTTTCTCAACCGGTTTGGTCTCGTCCTTGCCTCTCTCGTCGCTCAGCGACAGGTAGCTGCAATGATGGGGGAGCTTGAATACATCCCAAAGAAGGCGATCATCGTTGCCCTTGCGCCGGGTGATGTCCACGATGTCCGTCCAGATTTCGTGGACAGTGTCGGCCGCCAACAGGAGTCTCGTCTGCTCCCCGCCTTCCGTGAATGTAGCCTGCACGACGAGAGAGCATTCATTACGATCGATGACTTCCCCTTCATCCGTCGTCTTCGAAAACGGTGAATGGACGAAAAACTCCACGTCGTCACAGGCTGTCGTGAATCCGGGAACTATGCAGCCGGCATTCGTGATGAGATGGGCCCTGTCCTCCAGGCGTATCCCTTCGCCCTTGAGCCAGTCGCGGAGCCGTTCCGGTCTCGAAAAGACGCGGATTCCCTTGCCCTTCTTCAACCGGTGGCGCGCTTCGGCCCGGATCACCGCCGCGTCATTCTCCAGGCCCTCTTCGAGGATGAAGGCGGCCGGGACCCACAGATCATTGATCTTGATCCGGTCGTCGCCCTGATACTTCGCTGCGTGCTCCAGATAGAAGAACTCGGAAGCGCCATGGATATGGTCGTCGTCCGCATGCGTGAACGCCACGGCGTCGTAGTAGTCTCGCTCTGCGTCGGCGAGTTCGTCTCTGAGGCGTTCGGCAAGATCGATGCGCAGATCGCTCTTGTCCGTACCGTCACGACAGTTCGCGTAGTCGAACAACAGGTGTTTGCCGCCGTCCAGAACGATGCGGCACGTGTCGGCATTTCCTAACGGGAAGAATGTCAGCTTGTGCATTCTGCTTCTCCTTTTTGTTATGTGAAAAAGGCTGTCTTCAAGGCAGCCAAGACCACAACATATTGATGCATCCTGGCGGAAAAACTCATGTTGTCCACCGCATATTGTATGCCGATGGCTTTGTCTTCCTTCCAAATATCATGCAATGCATTCATTTCTAACGGCTTACACGCTTGATCGGCCTACCGCTCTCTTCTGCTCAGATCCAAACGCGCGGGACAATGTGACTCACCGCCAGACGCTTTGCGCCACAATGCCCCGAATGTCGGCGGCCCTGCCTGCTACTTGTGCCCCTTTGTCCTCATGGCGGCATTCACGGAGCGATTGCCGACTTTCACGTTCGCGACCGTCCGGCCATACTTGTCGCGCGCGACCGGATCAATCGAGACGGTCTCGCCGCCGATCAGCGACCGGAGGGCGCTCGTCGCCGCGCCGGCACCGCGCTGACCCTTTTCCGGGGCATTTACGTTTGCCAGACGCACCGGGTTCTTCCGCGAACCGGTGGTGAATGTGTCTCCATCGATTACCCGTTCTACCTGCTCTTTCCTCGCCATCGGCCTTCTCCTTGTGTTGTGGCGCATGTGCACCTGCTCTGTTACCCTGTATCTCGCTGAAGAGCTCGGGATGCGGCCAAAGAAAGTGAGAAAAAGTTTGGCCCGATTCCGGCGATCTCAACGAACTACAGAATGAAGGGCCGCGATGGCGGACGCCGGCACCTACGATGAAGATGAAGTGAAGCTGCTCCTGAGCGGGGACACCGCAGAGCAGAATGAGGGCTTCAAGCGCCTCTACTTCCGTTTCAAGAGGCCGCTTTGGGTGCGGCTGCGACGGAGCTATCCGCTGAGCATCGAGGATGTGGAGGATGTCTTCAGCCAGGCAATGCACGACGTATGGCGGGCGTTCACGGATGACCCAGAGCGCCTCAACCGGCCTCTCGGCACCTTTGTGTTCACGGTGGCGAAGCGGCGGGCCATCGATCTCCTTCGCAAGCGGGGCCGCCAGGTCAAGACCGTCGAGGAGGATGTGTCGGAGATGGCCGACGCGCTTTCGGGATCGCCCGAGATCAACGCCTACTGGAAGGCTGCGCGAAAGCGCGATGAAATCGAGGAACGGCGCTATTATCTGCGTGAACTTCTCCGCACCCTCCCACCCCGGCAGAGGGCCGTTGCGGAGATCATCGCGGAGGACTTCCCGGATGAGGATGATTCCGTCGCCGTTCGGAAGCACCACGAACGAACGGGAGAGCGACTGACGGTCACCGCCGTCAGAAGCGCCCGCCGGCAAGTGTACGAGAAGCTTGCAGCGGAATTGACGAAACGCGGAGGCATTCGATGAACCATCTGCTGACAGACAGGGATCAGAAGGCGCTGGATGCTATCATCGCCGCCACCCTGCGCCCTGACATGGCCGAAGACGAAGTCTCGCCGGAAGAGGTGGCACGCTACCTTGCGGAACCCGGCGAATTGAGCCCGGAAGACGAGGCCGCCCTGGCGCGACTCGATCGGTCCATACTTGAGACGGCTCGACAAGAGAGTGGACGGCCGGCACGGGCCTGGATGGTCACGGAGGCCCCCGGGGAGCTGTACACGGCGATGAATCGAGAGAACGACGCCGACGCCCTGGACGAGAAGAGTCGAAAAGAGATCGAACGGCAAAGACAGCGCTTCATCGAGGAAGAGAAGCAAAAGGCTGGAGGCGAAGGACCTAACGCGGATGGGGCTGAAAGAGAATGATCGATGTCGCGATAGAGAAGCTGGCCGATGAGGTGCTTTGCGCGTGCGGGGTATCCGGGCCGCCGGTTGACTTGGACAAGATCGCGTGTGAGGAGGGCATCCGGCTGGCTCCCGGAGACTACGGCGACAGCTTCTCGGGCCGTATCGAGTACCTTTCCGAAATCGGCAAGTTCATCATCTACCACCCGCTTCTGGGGCAGTGCACCAGTCTCGGGCGAGTGCGCTTTTCGATAGCCCATGAATTGGGCCACTACTTCATGGACGAGCACCGGGCTGCACTCGTTGCCGGCGCAGCGCATTCCTCCGTCTCGGGCTTCATCTGCGAAAAGGACTTTGAGCGACAGGCTGACACCTTTGCCGCCGCGTTGCTTGCCCCGATGGCGGCGCTCGACAAGCAGCTCAACAGCCAGCAGTTCATGACGCTGGGGAAGGTCGTTTCGCTGGCACAGGAATGGCAGATCTCCGCAACATGCGCAGTGATTCGCTATGTTGAGTACGCCACGGAGGCATGTGCCGTCGTTCTATCCGAAGACCGGAACGTCCGGTTCTACCACGCGTCCGACGAAGCCTGTGAAAGGGGCTTCAAGTGGCTTGGCAAACGCGAAATCCCCGGAACGTCGTTGGCGTTGAAAGCTACCCGTGAGGGAAAGTCGCGCGACGTCCTGTCCGGGGAAAAGAAGCTCCGCACGATGGATTGGTTCTCAAATCGCCCACAAGTCGCCGAGATGTGGGAGGAGTGCTATCCTCTGGGATACGGAGATCAAGCACTAACGCTGCTGGCGTTTGAATAGTCTGTCTCCGGGCGCGTGGCGATCCTGAAGCAGGTCGAATTCCACATCCAAATGGTCCCACATGGCCCTACGCGTCGCGGCCGACAGATGCGCAAATCCTCAGAAGGGAAAACACTATCTGGCTCTTTTTTGCCCATGTGTCCGAGGTAGGGCCGAACAGGCTCTCATCGCGCAGCACTGCCTCAAACTGCGCTCGTTTCAGATCCACTTCGTCACGAAGCGATCCTCTAACCCTTCGTATAGAATGAGGTTGTTGTTCATGGGTTTTTCCCCATCATTCTCATCTCTCGCTTGAGACCGTCCCCACCCTCGCACTACCACCGATCACGCCCACCTACGCGTCTGCAGACGCAGTCTGGCTTTGAAACCCTTGCCGGAGGTGCAGGGGATGTACATGCCGGTCTGATCCCGTTCGACCGCGCGGCCGGGATTCTCGGCCCATGCGTCATCGGCCATGTTGTACCGCACTTCCCAGCCGTTGTCAGTCTGCTTCGCGCGGATGACGATGGTGTTCCGGAAGAGGTATTCGCCCTCGATGCGCTGGTTGTTCCAGAAGGCGTCGCCGACAACGTAGTCCGTTGCCGAAACCGCGATGTCCACCGCGAAGACCAGCGTCTTCCCAACCGTGATCTGCTTGGTGTCGAGGAAGACCGAGAAGAGAACCGGGGAGCGCGGCGCATTCAGATCCGTATTCTCCAGCTTGAGCAGGTCATCGAACTTGCGAAGGATGGCGCTGGAGGTCTCTTTTCGGCGCTCGGTGAGCTTGTAGGTCGTCGCGCCGCGCGGCGCGACCGTCGCCTCGAAGTAGTAGGACGCGCGGACTTCCTTGCCGGCCTCGTACTCCCGGCGCACGGATGGCGGCAAAGGCAGGGCTTCGACCTCCAGCACGCCATCCACACGCACGTCGCCAAACAGGAAACGCACCAGGTTCTGGTAGCCTTCCTCGGAGTTGACAATGCCGTAATGCCCGCTGTGGCTCCGGTACACGAATGCGCGCGGCGCCCCATGCACCGCGGCATTCTCGATCTTCACCAGTCCATCGCTCATTTCGCCCGCGAGCTTGCGCGACATTCCCCAGGCTACGTCGTAATCCCGGTGGTTCGTTCCGATCAGGCAGAAGAAGCGCTCGGGATCGAACTTGCCGTCCAGCGTGTCAACGCGCGTCGGATTGCCATCCAGCTTGAGGTAACGGGCGATCCTCTGGCGATTGAAGTTGTCCATGTCCCAGAGGCCCATGAACTTCGGAACATTGAGCCCCGCCATTTCGATGCCGTTGTGGGGCGTGGCATAGGTGAACACCTTGTCCACAAGCGCCCGGGCTTCATCGGAACCCGCTTCGGGGTTCTGAAGGAAGCACCGGCAGACCAAGCCGCCCATCGAATGCGCCACCAGATAGACCTTGAACGCGGTGAGTGCTTCGGCGTCGGAACCGCAGACCTGTTCCCGCAGTTGCAGGATCAGCTTGCCCAACCCCCTGGCCGCATCGAGAACGGACGGAACGTCGCCCGTGCCGAGATCCTTGTCCGCCTGCTCGTAGTAGCGGTAGATGACAATGCTCTTCGGGTCCAGCGTTCCCGTCCGCTCAGTTCCGTCCGCGTATGTGTCCCGGTAGCCATAATCCTTCATCAGCCGGATCAACGGCGACTCGAAAATGTGCCGGGCGACTTTGCCTTCCCAGTCCTGACGGACCTTCGTCGCGCCGAGGTTGAACCCCATATACGGCGTCGCCACGGTATCGGCGATTTCGCCCTGAGTCATGGCATATCCGCGTACGTAAACAATCGGGAAGAAAGGCCGTTCAACTCTATTCATCGCATCCGCTCCTTCTCAATCAAGCAAACGACGGTCAGATCAACGGGCACCCCTTGCTTGATAACACGCCGCCAGAATAGCGGATCCACGCCCCTGCGTCAAATTGGAGCTGCCGCCTCCGAAAATCAGTCCCGACAACCCCGTCGAGCCGCTGCCGCCGAACCCATCCAGCACCGTCGCCCCCGGCGCCGTATACGCCGCAAACCGGCC
>Ga0194125_10007351_pt1 | contig 15897 bp, 13 predicted proteins | sample TA2KigC250mmetaG_FD_148626 | JGI IMG/M metagenome (GOLD analysis project Ga0194125, IMG submission 148626) | Freshwater microbial communities from Lake Tanganyika, Tanzania - TA2015034 Kigoma Deep Cast 250m | ecosystem: Environmental > Aquatic > Freshwater > Lake | place: Tanzania: Lake... | reverse complement strand
TTGGCGAAGATTAGCGGATTCGTTTTCTCTCTTCCGGCTTGTCCGGGTTAGGTAATGGCAGCGGAAATTCGAACGGGAAAGCCGCACGAGGCTGTCCAGCCGTATGGGCAGACCAACAATTGGAAATTTCTCTCGAAGTGAAAACCTGTGAGTTCGCTATTTTATTTTTTCGGTGGCAATTAATTCGGCTGCACGGCGACCGATCTCGACGGCGAAATTCGTCCCCCGATCCCAGGGATAAACCTGGCTCATGCTGGCGAAATATAACCCCTCGATGGGCGTTTCGATGGAAGGGATATTCTGCGAATGGTTCACCAGCGGCACAGGCTGAGCGTACCTGGCGCGATGCAGCCAGCTTTTGCGGATCCAATTGGGCTGGAATTGGGGATTGAAACGTTTCAAGGCAGGGATGAAGCGCTCTAACAATTCTTCCTGGGTGAGATCGAAATACTCGTGATCGGCCTCCAGATAATCCCCACAATAGACGATGTGATCGCCCCCGAAATGTTCCGGGGAGACAAAGTTGGTATGCTCGACTAGCGCCAGGAAGGGATACCCGGCATTCTTGGGGATGTTGTACCAATAATACCCCTGCTCGGAGAGTCGGCGCTTGAGCGAGAGGGTCAGCACTACCGCGCCCATACTTTTCAAACTCAGCAGGCTTTGCAAATACTCGCCGGGTAAATCGGGGGCCAGGTTTGCCATCGCGGTTGGCGAGGTTGTCACCAGGACCTTGTCATAAGTCGCATTCGTCGGCTGGTCGGTTAGTCGGTTGGTCGGCGGTCGGCGGTCGGCAGTCAGACGAAAAAGACCATCCCGGTCAATTCGTTGAATCCGAGCAAGCGGCGCGTCGAGATGGATGTCCACGCCCAGGGCGCGCAGCTTATCGGCGAAGTCGTCACAAAAAGCCTGGAAGCCTCCCTGGTAGGTTCCCAGGCGAGTGGTTCGGACATGCAGCCTGGCCCAGAACCATGCCATGGGTACTTCCTCGTAATACCGCCCGAATTTACCGACCAAAAGCGGTTGCCACATCTTCTCGTAGACGCGTTTGCCAACCCATTTCAGCATCCATTCATGGGCGGTGACTTTTTCGAGGGGTTGCCAATTCCTCGTCAGGCGCAGGTACAACCCCGCAAACCCAAAGCGGATCTTGTCGAAGCCCCAGCCTAAACCAGGGAACAACGACGCCTGAAGGATCGAGTCGAAGGGATGCCACTTCTCGTTGTGTAGAAGTACAGTATACGGGCGAGGGAAGAGCACTTTGTGGCTCAAACCCAGCTCCTCGATCAACCCCAGCATGTGTTTGTCGGAAGCGAACCAGTGATGGTAGTACTTCTCTACCGACCAATCCCAGTGGGGTTCTTTGAAACCCGAAGCCAGGCCGCCAACTTGCTGGCTGGCCTCATAGAGAGTGACCTGATGTCCAAAACGGGCCAGGTCATATGAAGCCGACATACCGGCGATTCCTGCGCCGATGATTGCAACATTCATAGCATTCGATCTTGTCGAGCAGGTAGATTGGTCTGTTGGTCTAACACTCATTTCTATCGTACCCAACCCCTCCCCCCACTTTACGCCCTCTTTCGCCAGATAATATGCCCCCAACAACGTGATAGGCAGCCATAAAGCCACATGCAGCACCAGGGTATAACTTGCGGCAATAGCACCATCCACCCCATAAGCTTTCAACACGGCGATGCCCGGCGCATCGAAGGTGCCCACATATCCCGGCGCGGAGGGAATGGTCGTCGCAAGGTTGACGATGCCGTTCATCAACATCAGGGCAAAGAAACTGACCTGGAAGTCGAAGGCGTGCATCACGAACCAATATTTGCCTGTCTCGAAAAGCCAGATCACCACAGAGGTGATGAAGACCATCAAAGCCTCACGCGGCGACCGCAGAGACTCTAACCCCCCCAGGAAACGCAAGACAACATCCAGGAATTTTTCACGGAGGCGCCCGGGGACAAAGCGCGAGACAGCCCATCTGATCACACGTTCAGTGACCTGGGGGAACATAGCGGCCAATAGAAAAACAACCAACACACCCACGAAGGCAGCCGCCCCCCACAAAGCCAGCGACTGAATATCGCCCACGAAGCCAGAGTCCGCTGTTAAACGGGCGAGCTCGGGGAGATTCAAGAAAACGAAGGCCAGCATGACTACACCATCGTAAACGCGCTCCACGATGATCGTCGCCAGAGAGGCCGAGATGGGAACTGCTTCACGCCGTTTGAGCACCACAGCCCGCAAGATTTCACCCGCCCTGGCCGGATAGATATTGTTCCCCATATACCCGATAGCCACAATCGGGAACATGGTTTTCGTGGGGATCGCTTTCACCGGCCTCAATAGATAATGCCAACGCCAGGCTCGCACCCACACCCCCAGGAAATACACAGCTACACCAGGGATCAGCCACCCGTAACGGGCAGTCAACAAAGCCTGCCAGACATCACCCAGGCGCAGGCCGCGCAACGCCAGAACCATCAGCGCAATACTGATGATCACGCCAAGCCAAAATTGCCATTGTTTCATGGTGGCGATTCTACCACTCGAAACCCCGCCAATATGAGATTTATGCTATACTTGTCATGTGAATGACAACCAGCATATCTGGCAGGCTTGGGCCGATACCCTGCACCGGTGGGGGGTAGGGGATCTCGTCGCTGTTATCCTGGATGCGACGGGGCCGCTCAACTTGCTGGGCGCTCAGGTTGTTTATTTGAGCCAACCCTTCTTTAATCAAGTATTGCCGGAAGGTCATTGGGATGCTCTGGCGGACGTATTGGAAAACCCCACGAGGACACAGGCTTTCACAGCCTTTCTACGTCAGACGGATCAGAAAATGTAATCCTACCGTCACATCGAAGGCTTACGGAGGTAACTCGCCGTGACTATATCGGGTCTCGTTGGCCTGGCTTTCATCCTGGTCTTCTCTGGGCTTATCGTTCTCTTCACGGTAGTAAAGCGTGAACAGCCCGAAGCGAATTTGCGCCCGATCGCCGCTTTCGCCAGGCTGCGACGAGCGATTGGATTGACCGTCGAAGCAGGATCACGACTGCACATCAGCATCGGGCGCGGCGGCCTCGCCGGCCCCGAAAGCGCAGCGGCCTTCGTCGGGTTGAGCACACTCGAGGGCATGATCCGTTCAGCATCCACAGGGGATAATCCACCTGTCGCCACCACGGGTAACGCAGCCCTGGCGATCCTCACCCGGGATATCCTCAGCAGCACCTACCGGGATATCGGCAATATCGAACAATACGATCCCGCCACCGGCCAACTGACCGGGTTTACGCCCTTTTCCTACGCGGCCGGCGTCCTTCCCATTGTGCAAGACAAAAAAACCACCGCCCATATTCTGATCGGTCACTTTGGCAGTGAAGTAGCCCTGATCACCGACGCCGGAGAACGCAGCGGCGACCTGACCCTGGCCGGTACAGATAACTTGCCCGCCCAGGCCATCCTCTACGCCACCGCCCAGGAACCGCTCATCGGCGAGGAGGTGTACGCCAGCGGCGCCTATCTACAGGCTGGCCCAATGCATATCGCCAGTCTGCAGGCGCAGGATATCGCGCGTTGGGGATTGGTCATCATTATCCTGGCCGGCGCCCTGCTCGAACTTGCCGGCCTCGACCAGATCCTCATTGATCTGTTTGGGGGGTTGCCATGAACCTGAAACTCAAATCCCCTGTTTCCACAGCGATTGCGATGGGGGTAGGGATCATCATCCTGTTGGGCTATTTCTTCGGCAGTGATGTCAGCGGTAAAACCACAACCCTGGGCTTTGTACGCGACTTCTTACTACAAGGCGCTATCGTATGGGCAGCCGTAGCCATGCTGGTTGGCATCGTCAATCTGGCATCGGTTCATCTGAGCAAAATCCGCGCCAGCGAAGACGATGGCTTCAGCTTCATCTTGTTGCTATCATTGATCGCCACTTTGGGGGTGGGTTTATACGATATCGTCAAAACCCATATGGCTGGGGAAGTGAATTTTCAACGCACTGGCTGGATTTTCGACCACATACAACTACCTATCGAAACCAGCCTGATGGCTGTCCTGGCAATCAGCCTCACCTATGCAGCCGCGCGGCTTCTAGCGAGCAGGTTGAATTTGCTCTCGATTGTCTTCGTGGTGGTAGTGCTGATGCTGCTTATCGGGGCCGTCCCGCAGGTCGCTGCCCAGGCGCCTCTGCTGGCTGAAATCCGCAATTGGATTTTGCGGGTTCCGACCATGGCGGGCGCACGCGGCATCTTATTGGGGGTGGCTCTCGGCGCCATCGCCACCGGCATTCGCATCCTCACCGGCAGCGACCGCCCATACAGAGGCTAACTATATGGAAGAAATCCGCTGCCCCATGTGTGGCAAACCCAACCCGGATCACCTGGAAATCTGCCAGCATTGCCAGGCCAGATTGAAACCGTTGATCATGTCTTGGCAGGATGATTCGGCGGCGGGAACGAACGAACCCGATTCCGGGTTGCCGGATTGGCTGCGCCTGGATCAATCGGATGAAGCCACACTCCATGATGAGGCCCCTCCTGAGGCGGATTCCGAGGACGATGACTGGCTGACCCGACTTCGAAGAGAGGGTGATTCTGAACCCGTGGAGATTCCTCCCCCCGATGAGCATGCAGAATCTGGAGAACCAGAAAGCGAGGATTGGCTCCTACGCATCCGTGCGATGCGAGACGCCGACGCCGAGATTCCCCAAGAGGACGCCTCCTCATCTGATGACGAGTCATCCATCTTCGACGGCGCGCTGCCATCCTGGATGACAGAAAAGGATGAAAAACCCGCCGAAGAAAAACTTCCCGACTGGTTGACAACCATCAGTGAAGAGCCAGCAGCCGCAGCCACACCCAAACCAGTCGAAGAACCCGAAGGCGGGATTCCCGAATGGCTCTCGACCGTTGAAAAGGCAGAACCCGGCTATATTCCCAAAGAGGAGTCGACCGACAACGGCATCCCGGATTGGATGTCAGGGGTGGAAGAGGAAGCCCTGGAGCCAGAACTCTCGACCATCCCGGCAGAACCTACCCCTCAGCCCCTGGATTGGCTTTCCGGGCTGGAGGCAGGAGAGTTAGGCTGGCCTGCCGCAGCAGAACCGGCTGAGGATTTAGAACCCGACTGGCTGGAAAAAATTGGAAAAGGCGCAGACGCTGATCTCGTCCCGAAAGATGATGTTCTCTCACCCCTCATGACCGATGAGGGATTATTCGAGATCGGCGAATTATCTGACCTTCTCTCCGGGATAGAGCAAGAGACAAAAATCCCCGAAGGCGCCGAAGAAGCCGGCTTGGTCCCTGCTGAACTGCCAGGCTGGTTGGAGGCCATGCGCCCGGTTGACTCCGCAGCCGAGGGCGCTGGCGCGCTCGATCGGGGGCCAATAGAACAAGCCGGGCCATTGGCCGGCCTGAGCGGCGTGCTCAAGGCCGAGCCTGAAATCGCTCGCCTGAAACAGGCTCCGAAGTTGTCATCCCGGCTGCAAGTCAGCGAGGCGCAACAAAACCACGTCAAAGTATTGCGAGATCTTTTAGCCACCGAGGGTCAAGCCCGGCCGTTGCCCCAACCCATTGTGATCTCGTCTCAAGGGGTGTTGCGATGGGTAAGCGCGTTTCTATTGATCTTCGTGATCGGCCTGGCAACCATTAGCGAGAGCCAATTAGCGCCCTCCCTGCCTCAAGCCTCAGTGCCCGCTGAAGTGCTGCGCATCAGCGAATTGATCAACTCGATTTCCCCTCATGATTCCGTATTGGTTTCTTTCGATTATGAGCCAGGCACATCAGGCGAGATGGATGCCGCGGCCGCGGCTGTTGTTGACCACTTGATGCTTCGAGGCGCTTACCTGACTCTGGTTTCCACATCCCCAACCGGGCCGGCATTAGCAGAGCATTTCATTGCTACGAGGCAAGCAGAGCATCACTATGTCAGCGGTAATCAATATATCAACCTGGGTTATATTCCTGGCGGCGCTACTGGCCTGCTGGGCTTTGTTCAGACGCCTCAACGCATAAAACCCCTTTCCTTCGACGGATTCGATCCATGGGTAACCGCTCCTCTCGAAGGCATTTATTCTCTCTCCGATTTCGAAATGGTGCTGGTAATCACCGATGATCCCGATACGGCTCGTTCGTGGATCGAGCAGGTGCAACCGAAACTCCAGGGCGCGCCATTGATAGCCGTCGTCAGCGCTCAGGCCGAACCAATCTTGCATCCCTACGTTGGCGGGGAGAGCGCGCAAGTGCGCGGCATGGTCAGCGGGATCATCGGCGGCGCGGCTTACGAGCAGGTAACCGGCAAGCCCAACGTGGCCCGGCTTTATTGGGATGCGCTGAACTTTGCCCTGATAACAGCCATCGCTGTGATCCTGATCGGCGGGATAATCAACGTATTTTCGATCCTGTTCAGAAAGAAAGAGCACAGGGAGGCCTCATGAGCATCGGCGATATGAATATGGCCGACCTGATCGGTTTGCTGCTAGGGTTTGCTTTCACGATTTTCATCTTCAGCTACATCTTGGGAGATAACTATCTCTTCCGCCTGGTAACGCATATCTTTATCGGAGCGGCTGCCGGGTATGCGAGTATCGTCACGCTATATAATGTCATCCTGCCCCAATTGGTTTTCCCGTTCCTGGACGGCAGTCGGGATGAATTATTCCTGGCTGTGAGTTTGCTGATCCCCAGTATCTTGCTGCTGGCGAAAATATCGCCTCGAACAAGTAAGTTGGGCAACCCGGCTGTCGCTATTCTGGTTGGCATTGGCGCGGCAGCCGCAATCGGCGGAGCGATCTTCGGCGCAGTTTTCCCCCAGACATCGGCTGCCATCGTTAGTTTCGAGACCAATAACTTCATCAACGGGGCTATTCTCTTGGTCGGCACGCTCAGTACATTGGTGTACTTCCAGTTCGGCGTCAGGCAAGCCAAAACTCAACCTGCGAAAACCACCCAAATCGTCAAGGTGATCGGATGGATCGGTAAAATATTCATCGCCGTCACTTTTGGGGCGCTGTTTGCCGGCGTCTATGTGGCTGCGCTAACGGCGTTGATCGAGCGTTTTCATTTTCTATGGACCTTCATCAAGGAGTATGTGCTCCCTGCCCTTCTTGGGTAACTTGACAATGCCGACCTAACAGAAAAAGGAAATCTTATTAGGTTGACTATGACCTCTTCTGTCGTATCCACCGACTCGATCCTTGCAATTGACATTGGCTCGATTACAACGCGTGTCTCTCTATTCGATGTCGTGGGCGAGCGTTATCGGTTTATTGCTTCTGGGAGCGCTCCAACAACGATTGCCCCTCCTTTCAGTGATATTCGAGAAGGCATCGCGCGCGCTATCCACCAACTGCAGGATATCACAGGGCGAGTGTTGATCGGCGCGGACGGCGCATTACTCATCCCCAGCCACCCCGATGGTACAGGCATTGATGCTGTGGCGGCAACCCTCTCGGCTGGCCCGGAGATCAAAATCGTTGCCGTTGGCCTTCTCGAAGACGTCTCTCTGGAAAGCGCCCGGAACCTTGCGGCAACCACCTATGCCATCGTTACCGAAGTAGTCAGCTTGAACGACCGGCGGAAACAGGATGCCCGCATTGACGCTATCCTGCGCGTCCGCCCGGACCTGGTGATCGTGGCCGGGGGTATCGAAGGAGGCGCAACCCAGTCAGTGCGAAAATTGCTCGAGGCGGTCGGCCTGGCATGTTTTCTGACGCCTCGCAGTCAACGACCTCAAGTGCTCTTTGCGGGAAACAGCGCCATCCACGAAGAAGCCAAGGAAAGCATCACCCCAATCGCCGATCTCCATATCGCGCCAAATATTCGCCCCGACATCCATACCGAGCAGTTAACGCCGGCGCAAGTAGCCTTATCGAAGATATTCAAGAAGGCGCGCGCTCAGCAGATGTTCGGCGTATCTGACCTGGATCAATGGGCCAGCGGCCGCCTGATGCCAGCTTCTACAGCTTTTGGCCGCATCGTGCGTTTCCTAAGCCATATTTACGATCCCCTCAAAGGCGTCTTTGGCGTGGACGTAGGGGCGTCATCAACGACGATAGCCGCCGCGCTCAAGGGAAAACTTGCCATGCGCGTATTTCCCCAATTAGGCTTGGGAACCAAACTGGAGAATCTATTAAAATATATATCTGTAGAACAGATTGCCTATTGGCTCGCTGATGAGATACCCAAATCATCCATCAGGGATTATCTTTATAACAAAGCTGCTCATCCAGCCAGTTTGCCCGCTACAGAAGAAGAAATGGCCCTCGAACAAGCCTTAGCCCGTCAGATCATGCGGGCTGCTGTGGCCCAAATGATGACTTCGCTGCCCTTCGAGATCAAAGGGTCTGGAGGGGGAGGGCTGCCATGGCTCGAGCCTATCCTGGCATCAGGCAGGGTTTTGAGCCACGCACCGAAACCCGGACAGAGTCTACTCATGTTATTGGATGGCCTTCAACCTACCGGAATAACCACCGTCATTCTAGATCAGAATGATCTGCTGGCATCGCTAGGGGCCGCAGCGGAGATCAATCCCCTCATGGTCGTTCAAGTGCTCGAATCACATGCTTTTCTCAACCTCGGGGCTGTGATCGCCCCAGTTGGAAGAGCGCGTCGAGGGACGCCTGTCATTCGGGTACAGGCCACATTCGAAGATGGCAGCGAAACCAAGACCGAAGTCAAATTCGGCGCGATCGAAGTGATGCCACTCCCCTCGGGGCAATCGGCGCAACTCCATCTGCATCCCTTGCACCGTTTCGATGTGGGTCTAGGTGGGCCTGGGAGAGGAGGCCGTGTACGGGTGGTTGGCGGAAGTTTGGGAATCATCATAGACGCCCGGGGGCGCCCCTTGCAATTGCCATCCGACCCCGAGCTTCGGAGTGAGTCTCTGAAACGATGGATATGGGCATTGGGCAACTAACTGGCATCGAACTTGCATCAACTAACGCAGGCGGGGTGCATCTTTTCGAGATGCACCCCGCCAGAAACCGTAACCCCTAAAGGAATTATGTTAGCTCCTGTAATACAAATTTCTCCCCTTGCAAAGATACGCCGACACCGGGAACTCCCTGCGCCTGGAAAAGTCGTCGTTCGTCAGGGACAGAAAGTCGAGGCGCTGGATATCATTGCCGAGACCATCCTGGCCCCTGAGCATATCATGCTGAATATTGCCCGCAGCTTGAATGTCACTACAGAAAAGGCTGACGAACTGATCCAACGCGCTGCCGGAGAGACGATCAACAAAGGCGATCTGATTGCAGGCCCAGTGGGCCTAGCCAAGCGGGTCGTTCGGGCGCCTCGCTCTGGACGGATTGTCGTCGCCGGAGATGGGTTAGTGCTCATGCAAGTGAACAGCACCCCCTATGAAGTTCATGCCGGTATGCCAGGCGCCGTGACAGATTTGATCCCCGACAGAGGCGCTGTCGTCGAAGCTACCGGAGCGCTCGTCCAAGGAGTGTGGGGTAATGCCCAAACAGAGTTTGGCTTGATGCAAGTGAAAATGAAATCGCCTGATGATCAGCTCACGACCGATCACCTGGATATGAGTCAGCGCGGGAGTATTATCCTGGGCGGATACTGCGGAGATGGCAGGGTTTTCCAAAAGGCCGCCGAGATCCCCCTGCGGGGATTGATCCTCACCAGCATGGACTCTGCGCTCATCCCCTTTGCACAAAAAGCCCCCTTTCCAATTCTCGTTTTGGAAGGATTTGGTTTCCACCCTCTGAACGCAATAAGCTATAATGTATTGGTAACGAATAATGGCCGGGAGATTTCTCTGAATGCGGAAGCGCTCGATCATTACAAAGGTATTCGTCCCGAGATCGTCATTCCATTAGGCGCATCTAGGGAACCCGAAGATAGTTCCCTATCAGTCGAAGATTTTGCCCCCGGCCACAAAATTCACCTCGTGCGGGCGCCCCATGCCGGAAAAACAGGGACAATTGCCTCCCTTTTCCACGAGCCGATTCGTTTTCCCAGCGGCATACGCGCCTTGGGCGCTGATATAATTCTGTCGAATGACCAACACGTCACCGTACCTCTGGCCAACCTGGAAAGGGTTGCCTGAGCCTTCACATCCCGAAGCCCCTTTGGGGTTCGGGCAACCTGAGGAGATAGCAAAATGACTGAAGAACCCTTTGATTATTATGAACCCCCCTTCGACGAGTCGCCGCCCCCTGAGATGGCCAGTAACCGAACCTTTTTGCTGGTTGCTGGAATCCTGGGCGCGATCTTGATTCTCTCGCTGATCCTCATGGCAGTATACGCTATGGTAGTCGTCCCCAAACGTCGCTCCGCCCAAAGTACTCAGGTAGCCCAGATCAACGCACAAAATACGCAAGTTGCGATAGCCAGCGGACTGACGGCTGAAGCCCAGTCATGGACAGCCACACCGACTGCCACCCGCACCCAGCCGCCGATTCCCCCCACATCCAGCCCGACCCCGGTGGTCGCCCCAACCAATACACCTGCTGCAGGGATCGCTCAAGACAGAGATGCGCAGCTTACTGCAACCATGGCAGCTTTGTTCACACAACAGGCTGCTAATCTCTTGACAGTGACGCCTGTATCCACGCAATTACCTTCGACTGGTTTTGTTGATGACTTCGGCATTCCCGGCTTATTTGCGTTAGCAGGGGCGATGATCCTGGTGATCTTCCTGGCGAGGCGTCTGCGCACGACGGGCTGAAAACGATTTAGAAATGGTCAATGAATAGGGGTGTGCGAGGTCGCCTTCGGCGGCGTCCCGCGCACCCCTATTTTTGTTCTCAAGTTACACCGGCAGCAATTTCCTCGCCAAAACTAAGCAACGCCTTGACCATCCCGGAACTGCGCCCCTCGGCATATACACGCAACACCGGCTCAGTTCCAGAAGGGCGGATCAAAAGCCAGGAGTCGTCGGCCATGAGATATTTGACGCCATCAATGGTCAACACGTCTCGAACGGCCTCCCCGCCGATCTTCGCGGGCGCTTCGTCCTTTAGACGCAAAGTCATCTCATCCTTTGCCACCGGGTGGCTGAGGCGCATATCCTTGCGCTCGTAGAACGCGGGGCCGACTTCTTCGAGCAAGTCATCCACCAGCTCATGCAGCGGCGCTCGCAGAGCAGCCACGATCTCCACCAACAATAATCCCATCAAAATGCCATCGCCCTCGGGAATATGCCCCTTGAAGGAGATGCCGCCAGACTCCTCTCCGCCAATCAACACTTCTTCTTTAAGCATATATTCAGCAATGTGGTTGAAACCGACCGGAGTCTCGTAGACCGGGAGGTCATACTTCTTCGCTAAACGGTCTATCATTTGCGTCGTAGAAACGGTGCGCACTACCGGGCCACGCCAGCCGCGCTGCTCGACCAGATAACTCAAAGCCAGAGACATGATCTTGTGAGGATCAACAAATTGGCCGCGCCCATCCATCGCGCCGATGCGGTCAGCATCGCCGTCAGTCGCCAGGCCCAGGTCGCCAACGCCGGTTCCGATGGCCCCTGCCAGGGCGCCTAGATTACGGGCAACCGGCTCGGGATGAGTACCGCCAAAACCCGGGTTCATCTCACCTCGAATTTCATGCACCTCGCAGCCTGTCCCTTTCAGAATGCCCCTGAGCACCTCACGCCCAGACCCATGCATCGAGTCGACCACCACCCGCGGCGGTCTCTCAGCGATGATGTTGAAATCAATCAAGGTCCGCAAATGGTCATAATAAGCGGGGATCGGATTGAATCGTTCGATCAGTCCTAACTGGCGGGCCTGTTCCCAATCCATCATGTTGGGGCCGCGGCTGCGTTCCTCGTTATCGTTCAGGTAGATTTCCACCCGGCGGGATTGTTCCGGCGAGGCTGAGCCGCCATACGCCGCCTTGAGCTTGACGCCGTTGTAACGCGGCGCGTTGTGAGACGCAGTGATCACCGCCCCGGCGATTGCGCCCAGGTGACGCACCGCGTAGGAGATAGCCGGGGTAGGGGCGTCGGACTGCGCCAGAAAGACGGTATATCCGTTGGCGGCCAAAACCCGCGCCACGTCAGCAGCATAGCGGTCGGATAGGAAACGCGTATCGAAGCCGACCACCATCTTGCGAGGATCAACACTGCGCCCGGTGTTCTCGACCACCTGCCAATCGCCAGAATTGATCGCATCGGCAATCGCTTGGGTTACAAGGCGAAGATTATGAAATGTGAAGGTATCCGAGATGACGGCCCGCCAGCCGTCGGTGCCAAAGTGAATGGGCATGGTTCTTGCTCCTTTTTTTATCAGTCCATGCTAAAATGAGATGATGACCCCTGCCGAAATCGCCGACTTCCTCGCTTCGATCCGTCTCTTCAGAAATCTCGATGAAAGAGAACTCATTGACCTCGCGCGTCGCTTCGAAGAAAAAAAGCTGAAAGACGGAGAAATTCTTTTTCGTGAAGGGGGGCCCGGAGGGGAATTCTATCTTATCACATCCGGGGGAATCCTTCTAGCACGGGGTATAGGGGAGGAAAAAGTAATCGTGGGCGCATTAAGAACAGGCGACTTCTTTGGAGAAGAATCTTACTTACGAAAGAAAAGCCGCTCCGCAACAGCAACAGCCATTGGCGAGACAACACTGCTCGAGATGAAGGCCGATCATTTTGGCCAAACGTTGCAGGAATACCCCCACATACAAAAAGACCTCGAAATCCTGACCAGGAGTTATCGAATTGGTCGTAGCAAAAAGTTCGAGTGGTTGGACGAAGACGAAATCATCCACATGATCACCCAAAAACACCACTACGTGTTATTAGGCGCCTTATCACTCATTCTGCCTATTATTCTATTCGGCCTTATTCTTGTACGGATAGGTTTCGCCGCAAACGATGATTTCACAGGAATCCTGACAGCTTTCATTGGAATTCTTCTCGTGGTTCCCCTGTCTATACTGGCGTTGTGGAAATGGGTGGATTGGGGCAATGACTATTACATTGTCACAGATCGGCGCGTCGTCTGGGTAGAAAAAATCGTTCTCATTTATAGCAGCCGAAATGTGGTCCCATTAGACGCGGTGCTATCGGTCAATGTGAACACCAGTTACTGGCAAAGGATCTGGGGATCAGGAGATGTCGTCGTCAATACCTATACAGGCAGGACGATCATGAAAAACGCTGCCCATCCAAGGCAATTTGCTGCGGTAATCGAGGAACATTGGCACCGCGCTCAACGTCGCACCACAGAGGAAGAATATCAGACTCGCGTAAGAGCTATCCGTGAAAATCTCGGTTTACAACAAGGAGAAAAGGAGGAAACTCCAGAAGTTCCGAAAGAACCTCAAGAAAAACCCGGATTGCTACAACGCATTGCGAATTTCATCAAAACACGCTACGAAGAAAATGGCACCGTGACCTATCGCAAGCACTGGTTTCTGCTCATTCGCCAAAGCTGGAAATCAGTCTTATTCCTCATTCCAGGAACGATTATTTTCGCTGCATTGCTCATATATCCCATTGGAGAAAGTTCGGTGATTCCCTTGCTATTTTGTGTCGCCAATGTAGTGGCCACATTTTTTTTCTTCTATAACTTGATCGACTGGGGCAACGACATCTTTCAAGTTACCGAACGACACATCCTCGATATTGACCGCAAACCTTTCGGGCAGGATATTCGAAAATCTGCTCCTCTGGAGCAAATCCTCAGCACAAGTGTGGAGCAGAATTTTTGGCAGCGTCTCTTGAACTACGGGGATGTGCACATCCGGATTGGTGAAGCCGAGTTCATTTTCGATGGTGTAGTCAATCCTTCAATGGTGCAACAAGAAATATTCCATCGCCTGTCGGCTCGCAAACTACAAATAGAGGCTCAGGAAGCAGCGCAAGAACGCAAGCGAATGATCGAATGGTTGAAGATCTACCACGATCAGGTCGGAGGCAGCCACAGCGCAGATCACGAGCCTGACTTATTTTAGATTATCGAGTAGAATCATCCACCTATGTCTATCAGAGAAATCCTAACCACTCCGCACCCCGTTCTGCGGGGAAAAGCGAAAAAAATCACCCAATTCGACGACGAGTTGAATGCTTTAATAAACGATATGATCGAGACCATGCGTGATGCGCCCGGGGTTGGTCTGGCTGCCACACAGGTGAACGCGCCTCTGAGGATCTTCGTGGCCGAATTCGGCGACGAAAACGACGCAGACGCGCCCCTGCGACTCTACACCTTCGTCAACCCAAAGATCACCAAGACATCCAGAGAGACCGTATCAGGCGTGGAAGGCTGTCTTTCCGTCCCGGGGATCGTCGGCGAGGTGATCCGCCCTCACGCCGTCACTGTAACAGGTTTCGACAGAGACGGGAATCCCATCACCGTCGCAGCGGAAGGCTGGCTGGCGCGCATCTTCCAACACGAAATTGATCACCTGAATGGCGTGCTCTACACCGATCACGCCCTGAGTGTTTGGGAATCTGAAGGCGAGGTAAGCCAGGTTTCTTCCGCAGCTTGACGTGGGCGACAGGGAAATTCCCGAAAAAGGGGGTGTGCAGGGTGCGCTGCACCCTGCACACCCCCTTTTTCGGGGTAATCTGTTTCGAATTATCATGTACTTGACCCAGCTATCGCTGACCGATTTTCGTAATTTCACCCGCCTGGAAATCGAGGTGCCGCGCGGGATGATGCTATTGGTCGGGGGCAACGCCCAGGGGAAAACCAGCCTGCTCGAAGCCGTCTATTATCTTTCGACATTCACATCTTTCCATGCCAGCCACTCGCGCGAGTTGATCCACTTCGCTGCCATGCGCGAGCCGCTGGCCGTGGGAAGAATCACCGCTGACTATCAGCGCGGGGACAAATCACACCATCTCGAAGTGCGCATCATCAAAGAGGTCAACGGGGCCAACATCTCTCGCGTCCGCAGAGAAGTGCTCTTGGATGGCGTCAAGTGTAAATTCGATCAGGTCATCGGCCATTTCAATGCCGTGCTCTTCCTGCCCGGTATGCTGAGCATCATGGACGGCCCTCCCGTAGAGAGACGTCGCTACCTCGACCTATCCATCTCCCAGACGGATGCCCGCTACGCCGCCGCGTTATCAACATACAATAAAGCCCTCGGTCAGCGCAACGCCCTGCTCAAGCTGTTGGGAGAGCGCGGCGGTGATCCTGATCAATTGAATTATTGGGACGAACAAATCGTTCAGACGGGCGCCTATATCATCCAGGCTCGCATCCAGGCCATCCGCGAGATCGAAGACAGGGCTGCTTTGATCCATAATGAATTGACACGCGCGGCCGAGAGATTACGCCTGGTTTACCAGCCAGCCTACGATCCCTATTCACTGCCTACCCGTCAAATGGCTCTGGCGCTAGAGGCCCCTATTGACCGAACCGGTTTCGAACAAGATGAAATTGCTCAAGGCTTTCGTGAGGCGCTGCTCAGCGCCCGAAAAGAAGAAATCGCCCGTGGGATGACCACCCTTGGCCCCCACCGCGATGATCTCCACTTCTTGGGCAATGGCATAGACCTGGGCGTCTACGGCTCGCGCGGCCAGATTCGCACCGCAGTGTTGGCGCTCAAAATCGCTGAAATCGCCTGGATGCGCGAAAAAACCGGCTTCTGGCCGGTGTTGCTGCTCGATGAGGTGTTAGCCGAATTGGACCCCCAACGTCGAGAAGACCTTCTCGAACATCTGAACGATATCGAGCAAACCCTACTCACGACAGCAGACCTCGATCTGTTCGACCCTCAATTCGTGGGAGCAGCTACTACCTGGTATTTCAAAGATGGACGACTGACGACAGAACTCCTTGAGGGAGCAAATTCTTGTTAGCGCGCCAAAGTGATGGGATGCGCCCTTGATGAAAATTGGCTCCTGCGAGTATCCTCGATGTCTCTATACCGCCGAAAGGCGAACATCGGGAGACCCACATGAGCCAACTGATACTGATGA
>Ga0194125_10007349_pt1 | contig 15901 bp, 11 predicted proteins | sample TA2KigC250mmetaG_FD_148626 | JGI IMG/M metagenome (GOLD analysis project Ga0194125, IMG submission 148626) | Freshwater microbial communities from Lake Tanganyika, Tanzania - TA2015034 Kigoma Deep Cast 250m | ecosystem: Environmental > Aquatic > Freshwater > Lake | place: Tanzania: Lake... | reverse complement strand
GCAGCCACCGCGCGCGACAGGGAGGCCGAGCGTGTTGAGAAAACCGAGCTGGACAAGAGCCTCGCCGCCGTCCTGCGCGTGATGGCGCTGCAATTTAAGGATGTATCCCGCGAAGCAGACACGACCCGGCGCGAAGGCAACGGCTCGCTCACGATCCAAGACGGCTGGCGCGTGCTGCGGCTGCGCGGCAAACCCTACGACATCGGCTTCCAGCATGGACGGCTGCTGGCGCCGAACATCCAGCGGGTGGGCGACCGCGTTGTCTATGGCGTCGGGTTCTACTACTCGATGGAGAAAGGCCGCTGGTTCCAAGCCGAGGCGGCGAAGCTGGTCGAGCGGCAGCGGCCGTTCATCGCGCCGGAGTATTTCGAGGAGATGCGCGGCCTGGCCGATGGCGCGGGGTTGCCGCTGGCGACGGTGCAGGCGGCCAACATCTTCCCGGAGTTCTTCCATTGCAGCGGAGCGGCCGTGTTCGGCAAGGCGACGAAAGGCGGCACGCTCTTGCACGCGCGCGTGCTCGATTACATGACCGACGTGGGCCTGCAGGACGAGGCGGTGCTGATGGCCGTCGAGCGCGAGGGCGCGCGGCGCATCGTCAACGTCAGCTACGCCGGCTTCATCGGCTCGGTCACCGGCATGAACGAGAAACAGGTGGCCATCGGCGAGATGGGCGGGCGCGGCGAAGGCAAGTGGGACGGCACACCGATGTCGTTGCTGCTGCGCGGCGCGCTGGAGAACTGCGACACGCTGGAGCAGGCGCTCGATTACATGCGGACCAAACCGCGCACGTGCGAATACTACTACGTCGTCAGCGACGGCAAGAGCCGCACCGCGCGCGGGCTGGCCACGACGCCGGAGAAGTTCGAGGTGGTCGCGCCGGGCCAGGCGGTGCCGCTGCTGCCCGACCCGGTCGAGGACGCCATGCTGCTCAGCGCCAACGACCGTTACAAATTGTTGGTGAAACGCACGCGCGAGCTTTACGGCAAGATCGGCCCGGAGGAGTTCCAACGGCTCATCGCGCGGCCTGTGGCGATGCGCTCCAACTTGCACAACGCCATCTTCGAGCCGCCAACGCTGACGACCTGGATCGCCCACGCCGCGCGTCACGCGCCCGCCTGCGACCAGCCTTACCGGCGCTACAGGTGGGCGGAGTTGTTCGGCGACAGCCAGCCAGCGCGCTGAAGCCGCCGACGGTGGGATTCGGCGCAAACACCAGCTTGCAACCGGTCAGTCATTGTGGGGTAGGGCGAGGAGTCCCGCCGAGCCGCTGGACTGCATCGCGAGAACGCACGGCTCGGCGGGACGCCTCGCCCTACCATCCCCTAGAAAACTGCATTACATCAGCTCCCGAATCATTAGCGACTTGCGTGGCGAGCGTTCGGGTTGGTGTCCCGGCTTCAGCCGGCGATTTGGAGCGAAGACGTTGCCGCCTGAAGGCGGGACACCAACGGCGGCTCGAAGTCGCCAACGATTCGGGAGGGCGCATCCCACTATTTGAAGGGCAAGGCGGGGGGATTTGGGGTAGAACCGAGGCATGACTAACACTTGTGAGATTGCCGACCCGACCCCACAGACCTTCAGCGTTCTGAAAACCGCACTGCCCGATTGGGTTCACCGGCTCCAAGCGGGCTTGGCTCGGAGCGTGGAGGCCAGCGACCAAACCCTCGGCCACCTGGAGGAGCAACTGCTGCGGGGCACCCTCGACCTGCAACGCCAACTGCTTCAAGAAGCCGCCCAAAAGAAAGCCGACGCCACCCCGCCGCGCTGTCCGGTCTGTGGCCGCGCGCTGAGCCGTTGCACCCACGACCATGCGCGCACGTTCGAGACCCGCTTCGGCCCGATCGCCCTGCGGCGCACGCGCGGCTGGTGTGCCCGCTGCCGGCAATGGCGTTTTCCCGCCGATGCCGCGCTGGGATTGGCCGACACGGCGGGCTACTCGCCCAGCGTGCAGGAGATGGCGGCGTTGGCGGTGAGCAAACCTGTTTTCGGCTGAGCCAGCGCGGGCAAACCGCCGGCGGTCGCCCGGTGATCTTGAGCCGGGGCTTTGTGATGACGCGCGGCGGCGTGGAGGCGCTGCGGGAACAACTGTGGGCGGAAGCGATGCGACACGGGCTGGGAAGAGCGCGGGAGGTGTTGATCGTGGCCGACGGGGCCGTGTGGATTTGGAGGCGCTGCTGAAGCGGTTGCGAGGCGAGCGGCGCGAGGCGGTGCAAAGCGGCGTGGATTACTTGGCCAGCCATCGGGAGCGGCTGGACTACGACGTGGCGCGGCGGCGGGGCGAACCGCTGGGCAGCGGGGCGATGGAATCCACCTGCCGGCAATATCAATGTCGGTTCAAGCGGCCGGGCCAATTCTGGAGCGAGACGGGCGACGAATCGCTGATGTGTTTGGAAACCTTCTGGCGCAACGACCGCTGGCACCTGCTCTTTCCCCACGCCGCTCCCGCAACCCATTCCAGAAATTGAGATGCGCCCGATTCGGCAAGCGAACTAAAGCTTGCAGACTAGGACCGGCAGCTTGCCGACGTTCACTTGCGTGTCGGCGGGTAATGGACGCGAGAGGCCTGTGTCGAGAGCGACCACCGTGGCGCCGAGGCGTGACTTGCCCAGTTCAACGCGGACGGGGCTGCCGTCGGTCCAGAGCGCCTCGACGAAGCGGGGCGCGGACTCGAAGCGCAGCCAACGGAGCTGTCCCTGGTCGTTGATCGTGCGGCGCATCGGCTCGGCCAGCAGCGTGGTCAGCGTGCGCAGCGCGGTGTGCGCGGGCGTCGGGTCGTGGTTGGCGTCGAGCAATGAGCCGGGTTCGCCGCCGATGGCGATCAGCGGGCTGACGATGACGCCTAGCCCGTAGGTGAGCAGGAACAACTGCGCGGCTTCCGCGGGGTCGGTCGGGCCGTTGGCGATGTCGAACCAGAACACCCGCTTGCGGTGCGCCATGCGGATGGTCTCGATCTGTGTGGCGAGGTCGCGCCCGGTCTTTCCTTGGCCCTCCAGCACAACGGAAACCCAGATCGAGTTCACCGCGAGCGCGTCGGCGAGTTTGTCGGGCGCCACCGGGCCGATCATGACGCGGCTCTTGTCCGGCGCGACGCGCTGCGCGGCCTTGAACGTCGCCGGGTCGGGCGCTTCGATCAGCGCGGCGAGCGCGCCCAGCGCGCGCACGGCGTCGTTGACGATCTTCGGCTCCGGCGGCAGGCTCAGCACGGGCCTCATGCCGAGCCGCGTGGCCGTCACCATCGCGCGGCGGAAGTCCTCGGTGTTGATCGCGCCGGTCACTCGGACGTAACGCGCGCCGAGGTCCGAGGCGGCCAGCAACGGATCGTCCATTCTCACCGAGCCGACGGCACCCGCGCAGGACGAGGCGTGCGCCGCGCCGGGCCGCAATGGCCGGTCGCCGTCGAACACCTCGAACTCCATCAATTGGAAGTTAAACCCCTTGCCCTTGGCGGCATCGCCCGGCAGGCGGGAGGCCACCACCGCAATGGCCAGCGCCTTCTGCGACGGCACGGCGATCGTGACCGGCGTGTTGCTGACCGGCAGGAATCCGTTGAACTGCTTCAGCGTCGCCCACTCCTTGCCGTCTGCGGTGGCTTGCAGCACGAAGTCGGTCGGAAAATCCCGCGCGCTGCCGTCCTCTTGGAAACGCGGCCAGAGCACGACGCGATCAAACGTCGCCGGCTCCGTGAACGTCAGTCGAATCCACTCGTGACAGTCCGCTTTGCCCGCGTCGGCGCTGCTCCAGCCGATTTGCTCTTCCTCGCGCGAGCCGGGCGCTGTCGCTGCGCGCTTGCCGTCGGCGACGTTCTCCGGCGACCAGCGGCCCGCGACGCGGCGTGCCGCGATCACCAGCGTCGCGAGGTGGCAGCGCGCGTTTTCCGCTGACTGGCGTGCGACCAGCACGCGCGCGTCCTCCGACAGCGCGACCGTCCGCGGGCGGAAACGGTTGACGAGCAGGTCGTCTTCATAGACCCGCACGGTCAGATAACCGCGTTTGCCCGGCACCGTGTTTGTTGCTGGCAAATTCGGGAAGAAGCCATAGGTGCACCCGAACGTCGTGGACGGCGCGGCCAGCAAAAGCGCCTGGCTGCTCGTGTTGACGACCGGCTGGTGCGTGTGGCCGGTGAGGACCAGCCGCACTTTGTATCGCCCGATCAATTCCAGCAACTGGCTGCGCGCCGGCTCGTCTATGACGTGGTAGTTCTCCGGCCCCGGATCGTCGGGCCGGCACCAAAACAGCGGCACGTGAAAGCCGAGGACGAGCTTGGCGCCCTTCGCGCCGTCGAGGTCGCCGCGCAACCGGTCCCACTGTTGCTGCTCGGCGGGCAGGCCGGTGTTGAAGAGCATCGAGTCCAGCAGAATGATCCGGCAGCCGGCGTGGTCAATCAGATGGTAATCGCTCTTGAACTGCTGGCGAAACTGCTCGACCCACTCCGCGCGCACGCGATGAGCGGCCTCCGACGGCGCGGTCAACGACGGCTTGTTGCCGACGTCATGGTTGCCCGGCACGGCATAGACGGGCGTGCCCAGCGCGATGAGTTGCTCGCGCGCCAGCGCGACCTCCGCGCGGAACTGCGGCGCGCCGGGAAAGCTGTTGACCACGTCGCCGAGGTGGATGATGAAGTCCGCGCCGGCGCTTTTCACGTCGGCCATCGTCTCCCGCACGCGCGCCAGATAGGGATGCTCGCCCGCGCCCTCGGCCGGCAGCGCGTAGTGCGTGTCGGTAATGACGGCGAACGTCGCCAGTGGTTTGCGCACCGCCGACAGATCGAGCGCGCGGCGGGCGGCGGACGATTCGGCGGCGGACGTCAGCCACGGCACGCCGGCGAGCGACGCGGCGACGAGGGAGCTGTGTTGGAGAAACTCGCGGCGACTGATGGTGGTTTTCATGTCGAGAATTCCGTGGACATCGAGGACGGTTTCACTAGATTGCATCGCAAATTCCGCCGGTCATGCCAAACAAATTCCTGAGCCACGACGACCAGCGCGCGCCAAAGGTGCGCCAGCTCTTCACCGCGCTCGCGCCGCGCTACGACCTGGCCAACGACATCCAGAGCTTCGGCCTGCACCGCTGGTGGAAGCGGCGCACGGCGGAACTGGCGACGGAAGGCGCGCGGCCCGGCTGGCGTGTGCTGGACCTCTGCTGCGGCACGGGCGATTTGACCTTTGAGGCGCAGCGGCACGGTGCAGAACTGGTGGTCGGTGTGGATTTTGCCGAAGCGATGCTCGACATTGCGCGCCAGCGGCGCACAGCAACGATCCGTAGCCGCCGACCGGCTTATCATGTTTTGGGTGGTGAGGAGACGGATGCTGCCGCGCCGAAGGCGGAATCGCCTTTCCATAAACCTCAATGCGATGAAGGGGAGACAACGCTGGCTGAAAATTCTGTCGCACGTGTGACAGAATTTTCATCCACGCGGTTCATGGCCCCGATGCGCTGCCGAAAGGCGGTGGAAGCTACTCATGAACCTCAGTGCGATGAACGGGAAACGACGCTGGCTAAAAATTCTGTCACACGTGTGACAGAATTTTTAGCCATGTGGTTCATGGTCCGGATGCGCCGCCGAAAGACGGTGGAGGCTACCCATGAACCTCCTTCCGATGAGCGATGTGAGGCAGACATTCCTGTCTGCCTCGTCCCTGCACCGAGGAGGCAGACAGGAATGTCTGCCTCACAGGTCCATGGGCCGGACGCGCCGACGGGGAATCCGCCTCCTCACGTCGGCGGCTACCATCCGAGCAAACCCGCATCCACCGTGCAGTTCGTCCAGGCCGACGCGCTGCGGCTGCCGTTTGCGGACGCGAGCTTCGACGCCGTGACCATCGGCTACGGCCTGCGCAACGTCGCGGACATCGGGGCGAGCCTTGGCGAGATGCTCCGCGTGCTGCGGCCGGGCGGGCGGGTGGTCGTGCTCGACTGCGGCAAGCCGGACAACGCGCTGGTGTGCGCGCTTTTTCTCGGTTACCTGCGGGTGATGATGCCGTTGATCGGCTGGCTGTTCCATCGCGACCCCGACACCTACCGTTACATCACCGCATCCTTGGAGGCTTTTCCCGCCCAGCGCGGCATCGAGGCGATGATGCGCCGCGCCGGCATGACGGCCGTGCGCGTGCACAACCTGCTGCTGGGCACGATGGGCATCAACTATGGCGAACGAGCGAACGAGTGATGTGCAACCCTGTAGGCGCCGACGTGAGGCGGCGGGAGGCTTGATAAACCACGAAGGTGTCTGCCTCGCCATGAACCGGCTCCCCAGCGGTGCCCTGACGAAACTTTGTCACATATGCGACGAAGTTTCGTCACTGAATTGGCTGTTCCAACATTGCTTATGACCAATGACACGCCGGATGACGCGCCGCAGGCCAAACGCTACGAGCGGATCAAGCTCTGGCTGCACTTGGGCGAGACGGCATTCGTTGTCGCGGCGTTGGCGACTTTCTATTTCGCCGGCGGCTCGCGGGCGCTCGCAGCGTTTGCGCGGGAGGTGGGGCGCAACGAGTGGGGCACGGTGGCGATCTATGTGGTCGCGCTACTGACGACGGCGGCGGCTCTGATGTTGCCGCTAAGTTGGTGGGGCGGGTTTCGGCTCGAACACCGGTTCAACCTGTCGAACCAGACGCTGAGGGCGTGGGCCTGGGATGAGCTGAAGTCATTTGGCTTGTCGCTCGTGTTGATGACAGCCGTGGGCGAGGTGATCTACGCGTTCCTGCGCGCGGCGGGCGGTTGGTGGTGGCTGTGGGCGGCGGCGTTCATGACGGCGTTGACGTTGTTGCTGAGCTTCATCCTGCCGGTGGTGATCATTCCGATCTTCTACAAGCTGACCAAGCTGGAGAACGAGACGCTGGCGGCGCGGCTGCGCGCGATGGCCGAGCAGGTTGGCGCGCGCGTCGTCGGCGTGTTTCGCATGGGTCTCGGCGCAAAGACTAAGAAGGCCAACGCCGCCTTTGCCGGCTTCGGTCGCACGCGGCGCATCCTGCTCGGCGACACGTTGCTGGCGAATTTCACTGCGCCGGAGATCGAGGTGGTGCTGGCCCACGAACTGGCGCACTACCGTCACCACGACATCTGGAAAGGCTTGGCGGTCAGCACTGCGCTCACGACAGCGGGCCTGTGGCTGAGCGACCGGCTGCTGCGCGCCGCGGCCGGCGGCGATCTGGCCAACATCGAACATCTGCCGCTGTTGGCGCTGGTGTTGACGCTGTTTGCGCTGATGATGTCGCCGGCGACCAACGCCTGGTCGCGGCGCGCGGAGTATCGCGCCGACCGGGCTGCGCTGGAGATGACGCGCGATCCCGACGCGTTTATCGAGGCGATGCGCAAGCTGGCCGGCCAGAACCTCGCGGACATGGAGCCGCATCCGCTGGTGGAGTTCCTCTTCCACGATCACCCGGCGCTGGCGAAACGGATTGCGAAAGCCGAACAGTGGCGGCAGATTGCAAGTGCATGAGCGTAGGATCGGCAACGAGTTATCAGTGTTCAGTAACCAGTAATCAGCCCTTGGAGGCTGCCTGCGAGGATTCTTGTAGCCGAACGCGCCAGCGTTCGGTTGGGAGCGAGCGCCTCGCGATCACCGCTGTCCGCACGCTGGCGCGTGCGGCTACATCGGGATTGCGCCTCTGTGTGAGCCTCGCCTGCCTCGCTGCTTTCACATTGGCCTGTGGCAAGCAGAATCGGTCGCCGCTGCCGGCTGATCTGGCCTCGCGCTTCGACGCCCAGCGCGCGTGGCGCGATCTGGAGCGCGTGGTGTCGTTCGGGCCGCGGCCGTCGGGATCGGAGGCGCTGGCGCACACGGCGAAGTATGTCCTCGACCAGCTCCGCGCCGCGTCGTTGCAGGCCGAGGAGCAGGTGTTCACCACCAACACGCCGCGCGGGCCGATCACGTTCAGAAACATCATCGCGCGCACGCGGCCCAACTGTCCGCCGCGGTTCATCGTCGGCGGCCACTACGACACGAAGTGGCTGCCGCGGATGCATTTCGTCGGCGCCAACGACGCTGGCTCGAGCACGGCCGCGTTGCTGGAGATTGCGCGGGTGCTGGCGGGCCAGCCGATGGACGCGTGGATCGTGTGGTTTGACGGCGAGGAGTGCATGGTGAAATACGACGACAAGGACGGTTTCTACGGCAGCCTTCACTTCGTGCGGCAATTGTTTGACCGGAAAATGCTGCGGCAGATCCAAGCGGCCATCGTGCTCGACATGGTCGGCGACAAACGGCTGAAACTGACCATTCCCGACACCGATCAGCGCGGCGCGGTGCTGGTGCAGCACGTGTTTGCGGCGGCGATCTCGCTGGGACTGCGGGATTACGTCGGGCTGATGGGGCAGTCCATGCTCGATGATCACATGGCCTTCGTCATGAACGGCGTGCCGGCGATTGACCTGATTGATTTCGACTACGGCAACATCCCCGGCGCAAACAACTTCTGGCACACCGAGCGCGACACACTGGAGAACTGCTCCCCCGACAGCCTGCGCATCAGCGGCCAAATCACCCTGGAACTGCTCCGCCGCCTCGCATTCGACAAGTGGCCGAAGGAATAAGCCCTTCTCATCACCCCTTCATCTCGGCCGTCCCTCCGCAGCAGACCCCTCCAACTCACGACAACCTTTTGTCGTATATGCGACAAAAGGTTGCATCGTTCCTCCGGCGCAGACGACCTGGTTTTGCCGGGGCCGGTGAACCGAAGCGAGAAATCGTAGGAACTCAGTCCGCGGCGGGTAGTGGTCAGCGGCGCGTCGCGACGGGCTGCTTCGGCCAGTTCAGGATGATCTGGATGACCTCGCGGACGTAGGCGCACTCGCATTTTTCCGGACAGGGGCGCAAGTCTCCTTGGCGGAGGCACTGGCCGGGACAGGCTTCGGTTCCGATCAACCGCGCCTGAAACATCGGACCTTGATAGAGATCGAGGAAGTGTCCCGCCCTGAGCGAAAGCGTCGTGTGGCAGTCGTGGTTGAAGAGAAACAATCCTTCCCGCTGATCTTCGCCATGCACCTGGTAACCGATCATCTTCAGCGCCGGGTCCTTGAGAAAGGACTCCCTCGATTCCCACACGAAACCGCACTGAGAGCACGTCTTGAAGTGCCCGTCTCCCGTGTCGCGCATACGGATCAGTCTTTCAAATCTCGGCCTGCTGGCCAGACATTCTAGCCCATCCGCCCTTGTTTTTCACATCCACCGCCCCTATGTGGCGGGTTGTCTCCGCGCCAAGGGTGCGATTGGAAGTGTCGGTCATGTAGCTGAACGCGCTAGCGTTCAGTCACCGCCGGCTGAACGCTGGCGCGTTCAGCTACACATTTCGCGTGGCACTGACCGACACTTTCAATCGCACCCCCGCGCTAAAGCGCAGTTGCAACCGTTGCGGCACGCCGTTAGTGTGTCCGGGCTTTCAGATGGCTATGAAACCACACAATCTATTCAACTCGCTGCAAACCTTTGACGCCGGCGCGGGCCGGACGGGAATGTTCTGCTCGCTGCCCGCGCTCGAAGCGGCGGGCGTCGGGCCCGTCTCGCGACTGCCCGTGAGCATCCGCATCGTGCTCGAGTCGGTGCTGCGCAACTGCGACGGCCAGAAGGTCACCGAGCGTGATGTGCGCACGCTGGCCAATTGGAACGCCCGCTCGCCCGCGCCGGAGGAAATCCCGTTCGTGGTCGCGCGCATCATCCTGCAGGACTTCACCGGCGTGCCATTGCTGGTGGACCTCGCCGCGATGCGCTCGGCGGTCGCGCGCTTGGGCAAGAACCCGAAGCTCATCGAGCCGCTCGTGCCTGTGGACCTTGTGGTGGATCACTCCAACCAGACCGACTTCGCCGGGACGCCGGAGGCGTTTGGGCTGAACATGGAACTGGAATTCAAACGCAACCGCGAGCGCTACCAGTTCCTGAAGTGGGGCCAGCAGGCGTTTGAGACCTTCAAGGTCGTGCCGCCGGGCATCGGCATCATTCACCAGGTCAACCTGGAGTATCTCGCCAAGGTCGTCCTCTGCGCCCCTTCAACCATTAACCATCAACCATCAACCATCTACTATCCTGACACTTTGGTCGGCACCGACTCGCACACCACGATGATCAACGGGCTGGGCATCGTCGCCTGGGGCGTCGGCGGCATTGAGGCCGAGGCGGGCATGCTCGGCCAGCCGGTCTATTTCCTCACCCCCGAAGTGGTCGGCGTGCACATGACCGGCGCGTTGCGCGAGGGCGTCACCGCCACCGACGCGGCCCTGCACGTCACGCAGATGCTGCGCAGGGCCAAGGTCGTCGGCAAATTTGTGGAATACTACGGCCCCGGCGCCGCCGGTCTGCCGTTGGCCGACCGCGCGACCATCGCCAACATGGCCCCCGAATACGGCGCCACCATGGGCTTTTTCCCGGTGGACCAGGAGACCATCGCCTACATGCGGGCCACGGGCCGCAGCGAGGCGCAGTGCGCGGCGATTGAACACTACTACCGCGCGCAGCAGATGTTCGGCATCCCCCGCAAGGGCGACGTGACCTACAGCGTGGACCTCGAACTCAACCTCGCCGACATCCAGCCCAGCGTCGCCGGCCCCAAACGGCCCCAGGATCGCATCGAGCTGCCGAAGCTCAAGAAGGAGTTCGTGAGCGCGTTCTCAAAGCCCGTGTCGGAAAACGGCTTTGGCAAGAAGGCTGAGGACTTCAACGCGGTGCAAGCCGATCTCGCGCTGCCCGCCGGCAAGACCCGGATCGGCCACGGCAGCGTGCTCATCGCTTCCATCACCAGTTGCACCAACACCAGCAACCCCTCCGTCATGCTTGCCGCGGGCCTGCTCGCCAAGAAAGCCGTCGAGCGCGGCCTGCGCGTGCCTGCCGCCGTCAAGACCTCGCTCGCGCCCGGCTCGCGTGTGGTCAGCGATTACCTCGCCAAGACCGGCCTGCAACCGTATCTCGACCAGCTCGGTTTCCACCTGGTCGGCTACGGCTGCGCCACCTGCATCGGCAACAGCGGTCCGCTCGCCGCGCCCGTTGAGGACGCGGTGGTTCGGCACGACCTGGTTTGCGCCAGCGTGCTCAGCGGCAACCGCAACTTCGAGGCGCGCGTCCATCCCAACATCAAGGCCAACTTCCTGATGTCGCCGCCGCTGGTAGTCGCCTTCGCGCTGGCCGGCCGCATGGACATTGACATGAGCACAGAACCGCTCGGCGCCGACCGCGACGGCCGGCCGGTCTTCCTGCGCGACCTCTGGCCCACGCTGGCCGAAGTCAGCGGCGTGATGCAGAACGCGCTGGAGCCAGCGACGTTCCGCAAGCTCTACACCGACTTCGCCGCGCAGAACCCGAAGTGGAACGAGATTCCTTCCTCGGTGGGCCACGTCTATGAGTGGGACCCGAAGAGCACCTACATCCAAGAGCCGCCGTTTTTTGTCGGCTTCTCCATGCAGCCCGGCACCATCGCCGACATCCGGGGCGCCCGCGCGCTGGGCATCTTCGGCGACTCGGTGACCACCGACCACATCTCGCCCGCCGGCTCCATCAAGAAGACCTCGCCCGCCGGCCAGTTCCTCATCGCCCACGGCGTCGCGCCGGAGGACTTCAACAGCTACGGCAGCCGCCGCGGCAACGACCGCGTCATGGTGCGCGGCACCTTCGCCAACGTCCGCATCAAGAACCTCATGGTCCCCGGCGTCGAGGGCGGCGTCACCAAATACTATGGTGGCGCAAGCTTCCAGCTTGCGAACGCAAGTGGAGACGCCACGGCTGGCAAGCTGGAAGCTTGCCCCACCCTGCCGATCTACGACGCCGCGATGAAGTATCAACAGGAGGGCGTCCCGCTGGTCGTCATCGCCGGCGCAGAATACGGCACCGGCAGCTCGCGCGACTGGGCCGCCAAAGGCACGCGCCTGCTCGGCGTTCGCGCTGTCATCGCCACCAGCTTCGAGCGCATCCACCGCAGCAACCTCGTCGGCATGGGCGTGCTGCCGCTCCAGTTCAAGGAGGGCGCCAGCGCCCAAACGCTGAAACTCAACGGCACCGAGACCTTCTCCGTCCTCGGCCTCAGCGACGCCATCAAGCCGCGCCAGGACGTGACGCTGGAGATCATGCGCGCCACCGGCGCGACCGAGCGCGTGCCCGTCACCTTGCGCATAGACACGCCGATCGAAGTGGACTACTACCGCCACGGCGGCATCCTCCCGTTCGTGTTGCGGCAGTTGGTGGCGAAGGCGTGAACTACGAGATGAACGGTCTGAACTTTCCGCGGTTCTGGGCGAAGGCGTCGCAGGGCGCGTTCAGTTGCTGGCGATGGTCCAACACCAGTCTTGAGGAGGCGCGGCAGCAGGCGGCGCTCGCAGCGCAGCGGCTGGCGGAGATGTTCCGTCGCGGCGAATTGAAGCGCGGCTACGGCTACCAGCTCACCGACCGGCCGATGCGCGAGGAAGTGCTCCGCGAGTTTCGCGCGCCGTCAGGCGAAATGGCCGCGGCGGTGACGCGCAATTCCTACGGCTGCCAAGTGCTCAACACCGCCGGCTTCATGTTCGTGGACGTGGACCATCCCGCGAAACCCGCAACGCTGGGTGGACTTCTTGGCAGGCTTTTCGGCAAGGGCAGTGGCGCTTCCGAGGCGGGCAGCGCCCAGCAACAACTGGTGGCACGCGCCCAAGCGTGGTGCGACCAACAACCCGGCTGGGGCTGGCGCATCTATCGCACGGCCGCCGGGACGCGCCTGGCGGCGACCCACGCGCCAGTTGCCGCGGATGACCCGATCGCGGAGGCGGCGTTTGATTGGTTTGGCGCTGATCCGCTCTATCGCAGACTCTGCCGCGTGCAGCGTTGCTACCGCGCGCGGCTGACGCCGAAGCCGTGGCGCTGCAAACATCCGAAACCGCCCGCGCGCTGGCCGTGGCCCGACGCGGCAGCCGAAGCGCGCTTCCGCGACTGGGACCGGCGCTACGCGACCGTCGCCGAAGCGCACGCGACCTGCGAACTCATCGCCACCGTCGGCAATGCAAGGGTCGCCACCGATCTGGGGGGATTGCTTCAGTTTCACGACGCCGTGACGCGCGTCGGCAGCGGTCGGCCCTTGGCCTGACGGCCCGAGGGGGCGCCTCGGCAACGGCCTGCGCGTCCACACCGCGCAATCAGGCGTCCGTTTGGGCCGGTGCGACTGGAACTGTCGGTTGCTGTCCTTCCGTCCCGTGGCCGCTGTGGTAAACCAGCCCACGGCAACTGGACCCGCGCAAGCCTCCCTGGACAGCAATAAGCAATCGTGTGCGCACCGAAAAGCCTGCGCACACTTTGTAAAGTGTGCGCACGGCTGCGTGGAGTGAGCGATATGAATTGAAAAAACGACGCAAACGGAGGCGGAATGCAAGGGGTGCGTTGGTTCACAGGATCATTGTGACCGGCGAGCTTCGCGAAATCTGTAACATAGGACTTCACGATCGTGAACCCCTATGTTACAAGCCCCGCGTGACTGACTCATCACCCCGTTTTTCCTACTCCGCTTTGGCCTGCCGCTTCGGCCTCCTCAGTTGTTTTTTGGCGCAAATCGTGTTAGCGGTGTCTCACGACCATGAACCGCAAAGGACTGGAGCAGATCACCGAACGCATCGTGGCCTCCTACAAGAGCCACGGCGGCATCAACCACATTGACGGCAGCAACCTGCCCTCCAAAGAGGTCGTCGTGGACATCACGCGCGACCTGCTGCGGTTGATGTTTCCGGGCTTCTTGGAGCACGACGTCATTCACAGCAGCGAGGTGCGCGAGTATGTGACGGCGCTGAGCGCCTCCATCAGCGCGCGCCTGCAGAAGGAGATGGTCAAGGCCTTGAACTACCGGCCCTGCCCGAAGTGCGACGTGAAGCGTCTCGACCAAACCGCCCGGCGGGTCACGCTGGAGTTCCTGGACGAGATTCCCGCCGTCCGCGGGCTGCTCCAGACCGATGTCGTGGCCACCTACGAAGGCGATCCGGCGGCCACCAGCGAGGAGGAGATCATCGTCGCTTATCCCGGACTGGAAGCCATCGCCGTGCAGCGGATGGCCCACGTGCTTTACCTCAAACAGGTGCCGTTGATCCCGCGGATCATGACGGAGTTCGCCCACAGCCGCACGGGCATTGACATCCATCCCGGCGCGGTCATCGGCAGCTACTTCTGCATTGATCACGGCACCGGTGTCGTGATCGGCGAGACCACCGTCATCGGCAGGCGCGTGAAGATGTATCAAGGCGTCACCCTGGGCGCCAAGAGCTTCCCGAAGGACGCCCAGGGTCACATCGTCAAGGGCGGCAAACGTCATCCCAACATCGAGGACGAGGTGGTCATCTACGCCGGGGCGACGATCCTCGGCGGCGACACGACGATCGGCAAAGGCTCCATTATCGGCTCCAACGTCTGGCTCATGCAGTCGGTGCCGCCCCACTCGATCGTCTATTTCGAGAACGAGCAACTTCGCATCAAGCCGCGACGGGAAGCGGGGTAATGGAGTATTGGAGTGATGGAGTAATGGGACACGGACGACGAAACACCGATTCTTCGGATTACCCAACACTCCAATACTCCACCCGAATCATTAGCGACTTGCGGCTGGGCTGGTGTCCCGCCTTCAGGCGGCGATGTGGCGGATGCGGGGCGAAGCCGGCTAAAGCCGGGACACCAACGCTGCCGCCTGTTGAGCACGTCGCTAATGATTCGGGATACTCCACCACTCCATTACTCCAGTCTTGACCGCCATGCGCCGGATTTACCTCGATCATAACGCCACCACGCCGCTGCACCCGGAGGCGTTGAAGGCGATGCTGCCGTTCCTGCAAGACAGCTACGGCAACGCCTCGAGCATCCACTTCCTCGGCCGCGAGGCGCGTGCGGCCCTCGACGACGCTCGCGAGCGGCTCGCGAAACTTTTGGGCGCGAAGGCCGGCGAGATCGTCTTCACCAGCGGCGGCACGGAAGCCGACAACCACGCCATCTTCGGCGTCGCGCGGGCGCTGGCAGACAAGGGGAAGCACATCGTCACTTCCTCCATCGAACATCATGCGGTGGTGCATTCTTGTGAGCATCTGAAGGAACACGAGGGCTGCGCGCTGACGCTGCTGCCGGTCGGCCGCGACGGCATCGTTGATCCGGAATCCGTGCGGGCGGCGATTCGTGATGACACCGTGCTGGTGAGCGTCATGTGGGCCAACAACGAAATCGGCACGCTGCAACCCATTCGCGAGATCGGCGCGATCTGCCGCGAGCGCGGTGTGCTCTTCCACACCGACGCCGTGCAGGCGTTCGGCAAAGTGCCCGTGAGCGTCAGCGATGTGCCTGTGGACCTGCTGAGCATCAGCGCGCACAAGATTTACGGGCCTAAAGGCACCGGCGCGTTGTGGATGCGGCCCCGCGTCAAGGTGGAGCCGATCGTATTCGGGGGCAGCCACGAAAGCGAGCGGCGCGCCGGCACGGAAAACGTCGCCGGCATCGTCGGTTTCGTGCGGGCTGCGGAGATGATCCTGCCACGTATGCAGAGCGAGGACCGCCGGCTGAGAGATTTGACGGAGAGACTCTGGCGCGGTTTGCAGCAGCGCGTCGAGGGCATCGTGCGCAACGGCGACCCGCAGCGGCGCGTGGCCAACACCTTGAACGTCAGCGTGCCCGGCTGCGCCAGCGATTCGCTGCTGATCTCGCTCGATCTGGAAGGCATCGGCGTCTCCAGCGGTTCGGCGTGCGCGGTCGGCTCGCTCAAACCGTCGCATGTCCTGCAGGCGATGGGCCTGTCCAACGACCTGGCCAACAGCGCGCTGCGCTTCTCGCTCGGCGCGGCCACCACCGAGACCGACGTGGACGCCGTAATCGAGGTCATGCCCGCCATCGTCAGCCGGCTCCGGTCGTTTCAAGGGGCCGGCAAGGCATTCGCGCGCAAGTGAACGGACTTGGAAGTTGAACGGACTTGAAAGTCCGTTCTACGGG
>Ga0194125_10007342_pt1 | contig 15915 bp, 13 predicted proteins | sample TA2KigC250mmetaG_FD_148626 | JGI IMG/M metagenome (GOLD analysis project Ga0194125, IMG submission 148626) | Freshwater microbial communities from Lake Tanganyika, Tanzania - TA2015034 Kigoma Deep Cast 250m | ecosystem: Environmental > Aquatic > Freshwater > Lake | place: Tanzania: Lake... | reverse complement strand
TGCTATAATATTTATTAAGTAATGATTTAAACCTAAACTTTTAAACCTGCCTGGTATTCTGAATGGTTCAATAATTTTTAATGCTTTCTTATAATTTATAGATTTTATAAAATAATGTATATTATTAAAAATTTGTATAATTCATTTTTAAAAATTTAGTGCAAGAGGATATAAATGACAGAATTAAAAGAGCTTAAAGAATTGGTTAAGGCAGAGATAGAAAAACTAAAATATCGCTCTACAGAAATGGCAAATCATATTTTTAATAATCCAGAACAGGGTCTTGTAGAATTTAAAAGCAGGGACTACCTTGTTAAAGAGCTAAAAAGAAACGGTTTTAAGATTTCACTGGGGGTCGGTGGACTTGAAACTTCATTCTGTGCTGAATTTGATATTTTACAACCGGGTCCATCTGTTGCTTTTATTGCAGAATACGATGCACTTCCTATTCTTGGCCATGCATGTCATCATCACATAATTGCTTCAGCTTCAGTTAATACGGCGATTGCATTAAAAAGAATCGCAGATAAGCTCCGTGGAAAAATTATTTGTATTGGTACACCTGCAGAAGAATGTATGGATGTAAAAGGAATGATGATTCGAAATAGTGCTTTTAAAGGCATAGATGCAGCACTGATGATTCATGGCGGAGATAATAATAATAATAATTTAATTGTTCTTGCAATGATTGGTCTTGAATTTTCATTTAAAGGCAAAGCTTCTCATGCAGCTGCTGCTCCTCATGAAGGTGTCAATGCTCTCGATGGAGTAATAATGCTTTTTAATGCTATCAACGCGTTAAGGCAGCAGTTAAAAGATGGTGTCAGAATACATGGAAATATCATACAAGGTGGAGATGCGGTAAATGTAATTCCTGAGTTTGCATCAGCAAGAATATCCATAAGGGCAAATGATTTAGAATATTTGAATTTAGTGATTGAAAAGGTAAAGAACTGTGCAAAAGGGGCAGCACTTCAGACTGGCACAAAATTGACAGTTTCTGTTTTTGAAGATATCGGGAATAATTTATTAAAAAATATTCCACTGGCAAAAGAGTATAATGAAAATTTTGAATCACTTGGTCAGGAAATTGATTCAGAGCCGTTCCTTCTTGGTTCAAGTGATATCGGGAATTTGAGCCACCGTTTGCCGGCACTTCATCCCATGGTTAAAACTGCTGAAAGCTGCTCACTTCATACAGTTGAGTTTTTAAATTTTGGAAAGACTAATCTTGCATATAATGGTATGATAAATGGTATGAAAGCAATGGGCATGACAGCAGTTAGAATTTTAATGGATTCTGAATTTCTTAAATCTGTAAAAGAGGATTTTAAAAAAAATAAAATAAAAGAAAGTAAAAAAAGAAAGGAAAAGTAGTATGAGATTTGCAAGCAGGATGTCAAGACTTGGAACTGAAAATGCTTTTGTTGTTCTGGGTGAGGTTGTAAAGTTAAAAGAACAGGGAAGAGATATTATAAATTTAGGCGTAGGAGAACCTGATTTTGATACTCCTGCTAATATAAAAGCTGCTGGAATTAAAGCAATAGATGAAAATAAAACCCACTACAGTCCACCAGCAGGAATTCTTGATTTTAGAAGGGAAGTAGCTAAGTATATAAGCAAAACAAGGAAAGTTGATGTTTTAATGGATGAGGTTGTCATAACTTCCGGGGTTAAGCCAATGCTGTTTTATGTTTTGAATGCATTAATAGATCATGGCGATGAGGTTATTTATCCTAATCCAGGTTATCCAATTTATGAATCTATAATAAATTTTATTGGAGGAAAAGCAGTTCCACTGCCCTTGCTTGAAGAAAAAAATTTTTCATTTGATGTAAACGATCTGAAAAAAGCAATAACAGAAAAGACAAAGATGATAATTATTAACAGCCCTCAAAATCCTACTGGGGGAATTTTAACAAAAAAGGACCTGAATAACATTGCAGAGCTTGCAAAAAAATACAATCTCTGGGTGATATCTGATGAAATCTACAGCCGCATTGTTTATGATGGGGAGTTTGAAAGCATAATTTCCATACCGGGGATGAAGGAAAGAACAATACTCTGCGACGGATTTTCAAAAATTTATGCCATGACCGGCTGGAGGCTTGGATATGGTGTAATGATTAAAGAACTTGCCGAGCAGGTTATAAAACTTAATACAAATGTTGATACATGCTCAGCAACTTTTACCCAGTATGCCGGGATTGAGGCTTACAGGGGTTCTCAGAATATTACTCTTCAAATGGTAAATGAATTCAAGGAAAGAAGAGATTTAATTTTTACTTTACTTAATGACATAAAGGGATTCAGGTGTTTAAAACCGCAGGGTGCTTTCTATATATTTCCGAACGTAACAGACGCCTGTTGAAATACAGCAGTATATTTTACACAAAGCAGATGTAGCTGTTCTGCCCAGAACTTCTTTCGGTGTAAAAAATGCCGGTGAAAAGGATGAATATATAAGGTTTTCCTATGCTGCTTCAAAGGAAGAGATTAGAAAGGGGTTAGAAAGAATAAAAAGAGTTATAGAAAGATGATTAAATAAAAATAAAACCATAAGCTGATATATATTTTATTTTTTTGGTTTTAAATTTTAATCTAACTTTTATCAATATTTATTTTGAAAAATATTTTTATATTTTAAAAGGAAATGACAAGGGAACTGTTACCAAAAAATTTAAAAATTGGGTTTGACAGTAAAAAACTTAACTGCAAAACTACTGAAGAGCTTGCCCCGCTTGAGGGGATAATAGGACAGGACAGGGCTGTTAAAGCATTAAAATTTGGCTTAAATATAGAAGATGACGGCTTTAACATTTATGTTTCGGGATACAGCGGAACTGGAAGAACAACAGGGGTGAAGGAGTTTGTTGAAGAACTTGCCAGATCCAAACCTGTTCCTTTTGACTGGTGCTATGTTAATAATTTTAAAAATTCCTATGAGCCAGATGCTATTAAACTTCCGCCTGGAAAAGGAAAAATTTTCAGGGACGATATAAAAAATTTTATAGACTCAGTGCGGCAGCTGCTTCCCAAAACCTTTGAAAGTAAGGATTATCTTGACAAGAAAGATGCAGTTATTAAAGACATAGAAGTAGAAAAAGAAAAACTTTTAACTGATTTAAACAAAAGAGCGCAGGACGAGGGTTTTGTTTTAAAAACAACCCAGATTGGTTTGTTTATCGTTCCTGTAATTGAAGGAAAGATATTAAATGAACAGGATTTTTTAACATTGGGTGAGGAAAAAAAGCAGGAAATACAGCAGAAGAGAGAAAAAATAAATAATGATTTGAAAAAAATAATGGATCTTGTGAGAGACCTGGATAAGAAGATAAATGAAGAAATTAAAAATCTAAACCACAATGTTGCACTTTTTACAATAGAAAAGATTATAGATGACATAAAAGGAAAATATAAAGATATTGAAGAAGTTACTGATTTTATAGAAGAAGTAAAAGATGATATTTTGAAAAATCTTGAGATATTTATTGCAAGTGCAGCAGCTGATACCCAGGCACAGATAATGTTTCCATGGATGAAAGAAGTCCCATTTAAAAAATATGAAGTAAATCTTGTAATTGATAACTCAGACCTTAACGGTTCTCCTGTTATTGTTGAACAGAATCCCACCTACCAGAACCTTTTTGGCAGGGTAGAGAAGGAAGCGCAGTTTGGAGTTTTAACTACAGATTTTACAATGATAAGGGGAGGGGCTCTGCATAAAGCTAATAACGGCTTTCTTGTGATCCCTGTGGAGGAGCTGTTCAAGAATTATTTTTCATGGGACAGTTTAAAAATGTCACTGAAAAATAAGAAAATCATGATTGAAGAGGCGGGTGAGAAATTAGGTTTTATCACAACAAAAGGCCTAAAACCTGAACCGATACCGCTTGATTTAAAAGTAATTCTTATTGGAAATCCCTACTATTACAGCATTCTTTACATGCTTGATGAGGATTTTAAAAAACTCTTTAAGGTAAAGGCTGATTTTGATCTTGTTATGGATAGAAATGATGAAAATATTAAAAAGTATGCTTCTTTTTTATGTACATACTGCAAAAAAGAAAAATTAAAACACATAGAAGCTTCTGCAGTTGCCAGAGTAATTGAGTATGGCTCAAGACTTGCTGAGGACAAGAATAAAATCTCTACAAAATTTTCAGCAATAGGTGATCTGGTATCAGAGGCAAATTTTTATGCTGAGCAGGAAAAATCCAGATATATAACGCCACTGCATGTTTTGAAAGCCATAGATGAAAAGATTTACAGGTCAAATCTTATAGCAGAAAAAATAAAGGAATTTATATCTGACGGGACAATACTGATTGACACAGAGGGTTCAAAAGCGGGACAGGTAAACGGACTTTCAGTTATGAGCCTGGGAGATTATACTTTCGGCAGACCTTCAAGGGTTACTGTATCAATCGGGATGGGAAAAGATGGAATAATTGATATAGAGCGTGAAACAAAACTTGGCGGTCCCATTCATACCAAGGGAGTTTTAATCTTAAGCGGCTATATTGCAGACAAGTATTCAAAGGATAAACCTTTAAACCTTTCAGCAAGAGTCGTTTTTGAACAGAGCTATGGCGGTATTGAGGGTGACAGTGCATCAAGTGCAGAACTGTATGCGCTTCTTTCAGCTATTGCTGATATTCCTATTAAGCAGAACCTTGCAGTTACGGGATCGGTAAACCAGAAAGGCGAGGTACAGGCAATTGGCGGTGTCAATGAGAAAATTGAAGGGTTTTACGAGGTATGCAAGGTGGTGGGTCTTACAGGTGAGCAGGGTGTTATTATTCCTGAGAGCAATGTTAAAAATCTCATGCTGAAAGATGAAATTGTCGATGCTGTAAGGAATAAAAAATTCCACATATACCAGGTAAAGACAATTGATGAAGGAATTGAGATTTTAACTGGTATTAAAGCCGGAGAGGCAAAACCAGATGGAACATTTAAGAAGGGTACAATTAATTTTATGGTTGACAGTAAGATTAAAGAACTTTCAGAAAAATTAAGAGAGCTTACCAAATCCAGGGAAGAGGAAAAAGAATAATATAGAATAAACAAAAATCTTATAACTGAAAATATGATCTTATAGTGCAAAATTTATATATGCATAAAATCAAATTCTATCCTCTATAACTAATTCTGCTGATGTCTTTTTACCTTCTGGTATGATCTTATACGAAGAACCTGAAAGTCTCCCTCTTTTCCATACTGCAAATTCTGATCTAATTAAAGAGTAAATAATATTTATTGTATTTTTGTTTATGTTATTTTTTATTTCATTAATTTCATTTTTATTCATTTCTGCAGTATTTTAATATTTTTATGTTGACAATTAAATAAAAAATTTTGATAAATTAAAATAAATATTGCATAATATTTAAAATATTTGTATAATATGCAAATATTAGAATTTTTTATGAATTTAATTGAAAAAACAAAAAGTATAAAGCAGGAGTTATATCAACTTAAAAACAGATCAATAGATTGAAATGGAAATATAATATAAAAGTGGAAATGAAAGTTTAATATGAAACAAAAGTTAAAAAGTTTGGAAAAAATAAAAGCTGCTGTTGTTGGCGGTTCAGGATATACAGGTCTTGAGCTTTTAAAAATTTTAGCGATCCACAGAGGTGTAGATATTGTTTTTACTACATCAAAAACTTATAAAGATATAGCAGTGGAAGATGCCTTTCCATCTTTTAATGAAATCTACGTAAAAGGTCTGCCGGGATTGTATATCGGAAAAGGCTTAACATATAATAAATGCGGTAAAGAAATTAATAATGAAAATAATATAAAGCTAAATAAAGAAAATGATAATGATAATAATGATGATAATAATGAAGATACGGATATAGGTAAAAATCATGGTAAATTAGTTTTTAAAGTAATTGATGAGGTTTCTGAAAATGTAATTAAAAGCCTTGATGTTATTTTTCTTTGTCTTCCGCCACTGGAGTCTATGGAGTTTGTAAATAAACATCTTGGAAGTTTTGATGGGGTAGTTATTGATGTTGGTTCTGATTTCAGGCTGAAAAACCCCCGGAGTTTTAAGAAGTGGTATGGTGCCGAGCATATTTTAAAGGATTTGCTTGCAGATTTTGTTTATGGGCTTCCTGAAATTAATGCAGAAGAAATAAAAAATGCAAGGCTTATAGCAAACCCCGGATGCTACCCGACATCTGTAATTCTTGCACTTGCTCCAATTCTTAAAGATAAGGAACTTGAAGTTTTTAACATCGACATTGATACAAAGTCAGGAGTTTCGGGTGCTGGAAGAAAGCTAAAGCACGAATATCTTTTCTGCAATGTGAATGAGAATTTTTTTGCATACTCTGCAGTTATGCACAGGCACATTGGTGAGATTGAACAGGAACTGGAAAATATTTCAGGCAGGAAGATAGATGTATGCTTTACGCCGCACCTGCTTCCTGTAAACAGAGGAATATTTACATCAATTTACTGCAGGGTAGATCTTGGCCCCGGTAGTGCAGGTTTAGGCTTAAGTGAAGGTTCAAAGACAGATAAGTCAGATAAAGCTTGTATTGAAGATAAAACTGGTAGCTCAGAAGGGAAAGTTAACACAGAAAAATCAATGGAAGAGAAATTATCAGGAGGAAAAAATTCAGAAGAAAAAACTTCAGAAGAAAAAGCAGCAAAAATAAGGAAAAAAGTTTCAAGTACCTTCAGCAGTTTTTACTCTGACTCCTGTTTTGTTCGATTTATTGGCGAAAAAATGCCACAGCTTAAAGATGTGGTCGGTACAAATATGTGCCTGATTGGATCTGTATATGATGAGAGAACAAAGGTTTTAAAATTGTTCAGCACTATAGACAACCTGCTTAAAGGAGCAGCGGGTCAGGCTGTTCAGAACATGAACCTTATTTTTAACTTTGATGAAAGGGAAGGGCTGCAGAGCTATGGGTTATTCTCCTGATAATAAAGATATTGAATATTACACAGGCAATGAAAATAAAATAGAAAGCATATATCTAAATAAAGCACAGGTTTTGCTTGAAGCTCTGCCGTATATAAAAGAGTATTCCGGCAAAATTGTAGTTGTCAAAATTGGCGGGAGCATGATGGAAGATGACAGTATAATGCAGAGTGTTCTTGATGATATTGTTTTGATGAAATATGTAGGCATTAAAGTTGTGCTTGTACATGGCGGCGGTAAACAGATTACGGAGCTAATGAAGACGAAAAATATAAAGGTGGAATTTGTAGATGGTTTAAGGGTTACAGATAAAGAAGCTATCGAAGTTGTTAAAATGGTTCTTATTGGTGATATAAATACAAAAGTTGTTTCCTTTTTAAACAAGCATGGAAGGGCAGCAATTGGTGTATCGGGAAATGATGCAAATTTTATAATCTGCAGAAAAAAATATTACAAAAAAAATGGAAAAAATATTGATCTTGGTTTTGTCGGTGAAATTACCAATGTGGATACTGAATTCATAACCAGCATTCTTGAAAGCGATTATATTCCTGTAGTTGCTACACTCGCCACAGACATGCAGGGAAATATTTACAACATAAACGCAGATTCATGTGCAAGTGAGATTGCAGTGGCATTGAAAGCAATAAAGATGATACTTTTAACAGATGTAGATGGAATTATAGAAAAAGAAGGTTATGAATTTACCGGCGATGCTGCAGCTGCAAAAGCCGGCAATAGTAAAAAAGAGGCAGGTAGATTAATTTCACGGCTTTCATCAGGTAAATGTATGGAATTGATAAAGATTGGAAGCATCAGTTCTGGAATGGTTCCAAAAGTTATGGCATGTATTGATTCTTTGAAAGGGGGAGTTAACAGAACCTACATAATAAACGGTACAACAGAACATTCAATTTTAGTTGAAATTTTTACTGATAAAGGTATTGGAACAATGATAACCCTGTAATTATAAAATTATATGAAACATAAAGTAGAGACAGAAAAGTGTAAATATGAATAAGAAGAGACTGGAGAAAAAAAAATTAGATAGAAACAGAGAATTGTATGATTCAGGTGAGAAATTTTTAATGCACACATACTCAAGGCTGCCTGTGGTTTTTACCAGGGCAAAGATGCAGTATCTGTGGGATATTAATGGTTCAAAATACCTTGATTTTATTGCCGGCTACGGATGTTTAAATGTTGGCCACACAAATGATTATGTGACCAGGATTTTAAAAAAACAGATTGAAAGTATTGTGCAGCCTTCAAATGTTTATTACAGTCTGCCGCAGATTGAGCTTGCAGGGAAATTATGCGAGCTAACAGGTTTTGGCAAAAAAGTATTTTTTGCAAACAGCGGGACAGAGGCAATAGAATGTGCAATAAAGCTTGCAAGAAAATATTCCAGGGAGAAATTCTCACAACAAAGATATAAGATTGTTTCTTTTTATAAATCCTTTCACGGCAGGACTATGGGAGCGCTTTCTGCAACTGCCCAGGAAAGCAAGCAGAAAATTTTTGAACCGCTGCTTGAAGGTTTTAATTATGCTTCAATTAATGATATAGGTTCAGTTGAGGAAAAAATTGATAATGGCACCTGTGCAGTCCTGATAGAACTTGTCCAGGGCGAGGGGGGCATAAATATATCCGAAATTGAATTTATCAAGCAGTTAAGAAATTTGTGCTCCGAGAAGAAAATACTATTAATTCTTGATGAAGTCCAGACAGGCTTTGGAAGAACAGGCAGGATGTTTGCCTTCCAGCATTACTTAATTTTACCTGATATTCTTGTGCTTGCAAAAAGCCTTGGTGGAGGGATGCCGCTTGGCGCAGTTGTAACAGATGATGAAATAAGCTCTGCTTTTGAGCCCGGAAGTCATGGTTCAACCTTTGGAGGAAATGCTGCATCATGCGCTGCCGGATGTGCCGTGATAGATTATATTTTAGACAAGGATTTAATAGGCAGGGCAGAAGCTTTGGGGAAGTATTTACTTGACCTGCTTAAAGTTTTATCAGAAAGATCTGAGCTAATTAAAGAAGTCAGGGGAATGGGTCTTATGATTGGTGTAGAACTTAAAAAACCTGTTGCTGGAGATATAGTTAAGGCTGCATTGAATGACCGCCTAATAATAAATAAAGTTTCCGATTATGTACTGCGCTTTCTTCCGCCCTTAATAATAGCAAAAAAAGACATCGACAGGCTATTTTCATGGCTGAAGAAGAATTTAAAAAAATTTGAAAATTAAAATAGATAAGAAGTTTTTATAACCTGGCAGTAAGCAGGTTGATTAGAATATTAGCAAGAAGAATAGAAATCTGAAAGAAAATAAAATTGATAATACTTATTTATCATTGGAAAATGTGTGTATAAACGATGGATTTTCATCCTGTTTTTTGTTTTAAGCAAAATAAAAGGAATGGTTATAAATATGAAAAATAGCAGCATGAAAAATTTAAATAAAAATAAGAATAAAAATAAAAAAGACTTTTTAACCTTAAAAGATTACTCAAGGGATGAAATAGAGTACTTGATAAAACTTGCATCCAAAATTAAAAATGATAAAAAGCTTTACAGCAGCCTATTGAAAGGTAAAAGCATTGCACTTCTATTTGATAAACCTTCCACAAGAACCCGTCTTTCATTTGAAGCGGCAATCGAGCAGCTCGGAGGCAACTGTATTTACCTTGATGCTTCAAACCTTCAAATAAAAAGGGGTGAAACACTGCAGGACAGTGCAAGGGTTTTTTCAGGCTATCTTGATGGGCTGGTGATAAGAACTTTTAAACAGGAGACTGTGGAGATATTTGCCGAAAATTCCGCAATACCTGTAATAAATGGACTTACTGACATGTATCATCCATGCCAGGCTCTGTCTGATTTATTTACCTTGTGTGAAATTAGGCTCTTGGATAAATCCTTAAAATTTACATATCTGGGTGACTGCAATAATGTTTTAAACAGCCTGCTTATTGGTCTGTCAAAATTAGGAATTGACATTACCGTCGGGTGTTCAGAAAAGTATGCCCCATCAAAAGAAATTATGGAATATGCACTTCAGCAGGCAGAAATAAACGGAAGCAGAATTAATATATTTCATGACCCGGTACAGGCAGTCACAGGTTCAAATGTTATTTATACCGATGTCTGGATAAGCATGGGTGATGAGGACTCTGAAGAGAAGATTAAAGAGCTTATGAAATTTCAGGTAAGTTCAAAGCTGCTTTCAAAGGCAGATAAGAATGTAAGGGTCATGCATTGCCTGCCGGCGCACCGGGAGCAGGAAATAACATCAGATGTGCTTGATGGAAAAAACTCAATTGTATGGCAGCAGGCAGAAAACAGGCTTTATGCTCAAAAAGCCCTGCTTGTTTATCTTTTTTCTAAAAGACAATTATAGAAAAGAGAAAAATAATAAAAATTAAAAGGTGTGTAAAATATAAAAAAGCTGCTTGAAAATAATAAAATAAAAATAAAATAAGATAAAAAAAATAAATTTAATTGTATAAAAGGATGAAAAAAAGTCAGAGATTAAAAATAATAAGAGAAATTATAAGTTCTGGTAAGTTTTCTTCCCAGCAGGATATCCAGTTAGAGCTTGAAAAAAAGGGGGTTGATGTAACACAGTCCACAGTTTCAAGGGATCTTGCTTCCTTAAATCTTATTAAGGTCAGGGATTCAGACAGGCAGGAATATTATGCAGTTAAAAGCAGCTACATGTCTGACCCGCAGTTCGGGATCCAGAGGATAAAATCAAAGTTTAAGGAAAGTTTATTATCATACGATAGGGCCAGTAACATTATTGTTATCAAAACAAATCCGGGGGAAGCACAGGGAGTTGCTGCCATCATAGATGGTGCAAATTTCGTTGAGATACTTGGGACTGTAGCCGGTGATGATACAATAATTTGCATTGCAAAGAATAATGAAAAAGCAGAAAAATTAATCAAGCTGTTTAACACTTTTTAGTTAAGTGAAAGGAATTAGCATAAAAATGAAAGGAAAGGTAATTCTAGCTTATTCAGGAGGTCTTGATACCTCTGTATCCATTAAGTGGATAAAAGAAAATTATAAAATGGATGTTGTGGCACTGCTTGTTGATTTAGGCCAGCCTGATGATCTAAAAGAAGCCTGCAAAAGAGCTTTAATTAACGGTGCAATAAGTGCTCAAATAATAGATGCAAAGGATGAATTTATAAATGATTTTATAATTCCAGCAATTAGGGGTAATTTAAAGTATGAGAAGAACTATTCTCTTGCAACAGCTCTTGCAAGGCCAATGATTGTAAAAAAGCTTGTGGAAACTGCAGAAAAAGAAAAAGCAGGTGCAATCGCGCATGGATGCACAGCAAAGGGAAATGACCAGGTAAGATTTGATGTTGGTGTTAGAAGCCTTAATCCCTCTCTTAAGATCATAGCCCCGCTCCGGGAATGGAAACTCTCAAGGGAGGAAGAAATAGAATATGCAAAAAAACACGGTATTAAGGTGAAAGTAACCAAAAAAACTCCTTACAGCACAGATGAGAACTTATGGGGAAGAAGCATTGAGTGCGGGGTACTTGAAGATGTCTGGCAGGAGCCCCCGGAAGAGGTTTATGAATGGACAAAAATAATAAAGGGTGCAGTTGATTTTGAATATGTAGAAATTGGTTTTGATAAGGGTATCCCGGTTACTTTAAATGGTAAAAAGCTTGATGTTTTTTATATCATTGAGAAAATAAATACCACTGCCGGCGCTTATGGAATTGGCAGGGTTGATATGATTGAAAACAGGCTTGTGGGAATAAAATCCAGAGAAATTTATGAAGCTCCTGCAGCGTCGGTTTTAATAGAAGCGCACAGGCAGCTTGAAAGCCTGGTTCTTGACAGAGAGCTGCTGCATTACAAATATCTGATAGAGGAGAAAATGGCTGAAATGGTTTATTACGGATTATGGTTCAGCCCTTTGATGGATTGCATTAAAAGTTTTGTAGAGGAAAGCCAGAAATATGTTAGCGGCACAGTTAAGGTAAAGCTTGGATGTAAAAATTTTACAGTGTGCGGCAGAAAATCGGTCTTTTCACTATATGACATAAAACTTGCAACCTATGATAAGCAGGACTTATTTGACCCGAAACATTCAGCAAGCTTTATAAAAATCTGGGGATATCCATATGAGATCCTGGGACTTAAAGGAAGAATTAAATCGGAAAAGCTTACAGAAGGTGATTCTTGAAATAATAAAATATAAGGTTCAGATATTATTAAATATGTTATTAAGAACTGAATAATTAAATGTTGGAAAAATAGTTGGGTAAAGAATTTTTGTTTTTTTCAATCTAAATTATAAATGATTACAACAAAACTTAATAAAGTTATAAAAATTTTGAAGGATTTAGGAAATAATGGAAAAAAATAAAATATGGAAGGGCAGGATAAATAAGAAATCGGATATCCTTGCAGATAAATTTACAGCTTCTATAGACATTGATAAAAATTTATATATGCAGGACATAACTGGAAGTGCTGCATATGCTGTAGGGCTCAACAACATTGGCATAATCTCTGATTCAGAGATTAAGGGAATCCTTTCAGGCTTAAAGGAAATAAAGGACAAAATTTCATCAGGAAAAATTGACTTCGAAGACTATGAGGATATTCACAGTCTTGTAGAAATTGAGCTTTCAAAGATAGCTGGCGAAAGTGCAGGTAAAATTCATACAGGAAGAAGCAGAAATGACCAGATAGTTCTTGATGAGATTTTATTTATTAAAGAAGTTATTATAAAGACATCAGAAAATATTTCAGATTTGCAAAAAATTCTGTTAGAAAAGTCTGAAGCATATATAGATACTGTTTTTCCGGCTTATACACACATGCAGAAAGCCCAGCCGGTATTAGTACCCCATTATCTGTTGTCCTATTTTGAAAAATTTCAGCGTTGTATAAAAAAGCTTTTTGAAAATTTTGAATCCTGTGATTTTCTGCCTTTGGGTGCAGCCGCCTGCGCAGGAAGCGGTTATGCAATTAACAGTAAGTTACTTAAGGATATTCTGAAATTTAAAAAGATTGGTTCAAACAGCATGGATATAACAGGGAGCAGGGATTTTATAATAGATTATATTTACAGTCTAAGCATGATAATGCTGAATTTAAGCAGATTTTGTGAGGATTTGATAATTTACAATTCCCAGGAATTTTCATATGTGGATATTGACGAATCTTTCTGTACCGGAAGCAGCATAATGCCCCAGAAAAAAAATCCTGATATTTTGGAGCTTATAAAGGGAAAAAGTGCTGTTGTTACAGGAAATCTTGTGCAGATTTTAACTTTAATGAAGGGTCTTTCCTCAACTTATAACAGGGATATGCAGGAAGATAAAAAGATTTTATTTAGCGCTCACAAGGAAACCAATGACAGCCTTGAAATATTTACAAAAGTCATTAAGAGCACAACCTTTGACAGGTCAGCTATTAAAAAAAGCATGGAGAGCGGATTTCTTGAAGCAACTGATGCAGCAGATTATCTTGTAAGGAAAGGCGAAAATTTCAGGAGTGCACATAATATTGTTGGAAAGATTATTAAATATTGTCTTGAAAACAGCTTAAAGCTTAAAGATTTGCCACTTGAAAAGTTGAAGAATTATTCAGATTATTTCGGATCTGATTTTTACAGCAGCATTTATCTTAAAAGCTGCATAAATTCAAAAGTAACTGAATGCGGTACATCAACAAATCAGGTTAAAATCAAAATAAAAGAAGCGAAAATTAATATAAATAAGATTGAAAAAGATTTAATTATCTTATCTAAACGAATCCCTAAGTTTGAAGAAATAATTTCTAATAAAGATTAAATGCTTTTTTATTGTTTTTTAATAGAAAATATTATCACAGTATTGAAAACAAAACTTTGGTTCGAATCCTCTCTCCCCAGCCAATCCATGTTTCCAAAAATATCGTTTCTGTATTTGCTGACAGATATTCCCCTGGGTTCATATAAATTTTTATCCTTGCCAGTGGCTGCCCCCACCCAGCCACCGGCATTACCCGTAAAGATTTTTTCTTCAGAATTCTCTCTGCAATAGACAGTTAGGGCTATCTCTTCCTTTGAATAGTCCACCTTTTTAGTGAACTTTTTTACCCAAAGGCTCTTCTCAATTCCCTTTTTCTGAGGAAGGATTTTTATAAATTGCTGGAGAGCATGCATAAAGATTTCAGGTGAAATTATCACATTTTCAAGGGATAATTGAGATGGTTCGAGTCCCAAAAGGTCATCCTCTTTGTTAAAATTAAGCTTAAAGATCAAACTATCAATATATTGCTTATCAAGCGATATTCTTTCCAGGTTTTGGAATATGTAATTTTCTAATCTATTAGCGTTTACTTGTTTTGTACTGCAATAATCCCATTCTTTTTTTAAAGTGCTGGTGCATCTATAATAAAGATACCTTTTAGTTTTGCCATTTTGCTTTTTATTTGTATGACTTGGTGTCATATATGAATTGCACTCTTTGCATCTGATTAACCCTGATAGCAAAAAACTTTTGTTTAGCCTTATCTTTTTAAAGCATTTTTTATGCATCTGTTGTGCTAAATCAAATAATTCTTGAGAAATAATCGCTTTATGATTTCCATGTAGAAGTTTTCCATCATATTTGATTTTCCCGATATAAATTGGATTTCTTAAAATTGTAAAAATTCTGCTTTTTGAAAGATTTGTTTTACGAGAAATATTTGCAACATTAATGCCGAAAATATATTGTTCATAAATTGTTTGGACAATTTTAGCGTCAGAATTATTAATAATGAGCTTTTTATTTTCTGACTTATATCCAAACGCAACAGTTCCTCCATTCCACATGCCTTTTTGTGCGCGCTGCAGCATTTTATCTTTTGTTCTCTCACTTATAAGTTCCCTTTCATACTGTGCAAAGGTAAGCATAATATTCCTGAGTAGTCTTCCCGAGGGAGTTGACGTATCAAATCTTTCTGTAACTGAAATGAAATTAATATTATACTTTTCGAATAGCTCGATAAGCTCATAGAAGTCCTTAGGAGATCTGGTCAACCTATCAATTTTATAGGATATAATAAGATCTAATTTCTTTTCCTTAATATCATTTATCATATTTATTAGTGCAGGGCGGTTAAGATTAGAACCGGTAAAACCTAAGTCAGAATATACTTCAAATATTTCCATATTCTCCTGACTCGATATGAATAATCTAATTTTTTCTTCTTGCGCTTCACACGAATTAAATTCTACTTCTTTCTGGTTATCTGTAGAAACTCTTGTATAGATTGCACATTTTAATTTTTCTTGAATTTTAGACTCCTTTTAAATAGAATAGCCTTAAAATACCATGTAATTGGATATAGTATTACGTTATTGTATTATAATACTACTCATGAGTCAAGGGAAAATATGTATCTTAAAAATTTGGTTACTATTAGAAAACAAAAAAACTGGTCACAGGAAAAATTGGCTGCAGAATCTGGGATTTCATATAACACAATAATAAAAATCGAACGCGGTGGAATAAAAAATCCAAAAATTGAAACTGTTATTAAATTATCCGATGCGTTGGGTATTACTTTAGATGAACTTATAGGACGCAAGCACTTATAATTCTTCTATAAATTCCTCAATTGTTAATTCTGATTTGTCAATCAATGATCTTAAATTTCCTCGGGCAACTTCATAATGATTGGGGACAGATAATGTCGAAATATTTCCTTCTTTTGTAAGAATTATATGACTTCCACTGTTTATTGCCACAATCCACCCAAACTTTAAGCCGATTCTTTAAAATCTTATCTTTAAAAAAGATATTGATAAAAACCTCTGGGTAAAAAGTTCATAAAAAAGATAAAATATCCAAAGGAAAAGATAGCCCTAACTGTCTATTGCAGAGAGAATTCTGAAGAAAAAATCTTTACGGGTAATGCCGGTGGCTGGGTGGGGGCAGCCACTGGCAAGGAT
>Ga0194125_10007339_pt1 | contig 15924 bp, 15 predicted proteins | sample TA2KigC250mmetaG_FD_148626 | JGI IMG/M metagenome (GOLD analysis project Ga0194125, IMG submission 148626) | Freshwater microbial communities from Lake Tanganyika, Tanzania - TA2015034 Kigoma Deep Cast 250m | ecosystem: Environmental > Aquatic > Freshwater > Lake | place: Tanzania: Lake... | reverse complement strand
CTTGCGAATATTCACGTATCTTCAGCCTTATATCCTCAGGTAGCCGCGGTACTTTCAGCCCATACCTCTCAAACTGGTCGGTAATAAGTACACTGGGCCCACCACCCCCTCCCAAAAGTGCCACATTTCTGCCCTCAGGTATAGACATAAATTCAAGGGCGACCAGCACATCAGCCAGTTCCGGCAGAGTATCCACCCCAATGATATTCAGCTGTTTGCATAGCGCATTCCAGGTACGCTGGCTGCCGGCCAGCGCCCCTGTGTGGCTGGCTGTAGCCCTGGCACCGCCTTCGGTGGCACCACCCTTGAGCAATACCAGCGTCTTCTCCCTGGCTGCCTTCTCCAGAGCTTTGCGGAATCTCATGCCATCCCTGACGCCCTCAATATACATAGCTATTATCTTGGTATCAGGGTCAGTGGCAAGATATTCCAGGAAATCGCTTTCGTTGAGGTCGCAGGCGTTCCCGTAGCTCATCACCTTCCTGAAACGGACGCCTCGCAAGCCGGCATCCCTAACCAGAATTGCGGTATTGCCACCGCTCTGGCTGATGTAAGCCACAGAACCGCTCTCCCTGGGGAATTCAGGATTGAAGCTTACGCGTGATTCAGGGCAATAGACGCCCATGCAATTTGGCCCGATGATTCTGATTCCGGTCTGGCGGGAAAGCTCAACCAGCTTGTTTTGCAGCTTGATGCCCTCTTCCTCGCCGGTCTCGCTGAAGCCCGAAGTGCAGAAATGCACTGCCCTGACACCTTTTCGGGCGCATTCCATAATCAGCCCAGGTGCAGCGGGGGCTGATACGGTGCTGATGACATATTCCACGGAGTCCGGTATGTCTGCCATGCTGGTGTAAACCTTGCGTCCATTTATCTCACCACCCCGCGGGTTCACCAGGTACAAAGGTCGGTCAAATTCAAAGGCGGTCAGGGCATCCAGAAAGACACGCGTCCAGTGGTCTGGGTTGGCTACTGTAATCCCGGCTAGTGCAATGGAGCTAGGACGGAACAGATAGTCTAGGCTTTGTTGCACTGCGTTGGACATCTAAACACTGCAAAGCACTCACTTCCACACGCCAGCAGCAAACTATAGCACATATGACACTACATAGGCAATTTGACGGTCGGTTTTTAACAGCCCGCCCAGCCACAGGCACACACACTGTGCCTATTTTCGTGAAGCCATCAAGCCGACAAAGGTTTCCAGCAGCGACTTCGTCCTGTCTGGTGAGTAGCAGCGCTGGTCGCTCATATCGCCGTCCAGCTCCAGCAACGGGATTCCTTTCTTTTCCAGTGCATCGCCGATGACGCGCACCGCAGCATTGGCATGTCGGCAGGCAGTAGAGGAGAAATGTATGGCCCCATTAACATCATATTCCTCAGCTAACTGCAGAACTCCCGATAGGCGTTGCTCAATTGTGCCCACATAGGGATTTTTCAGGCAGCGCAGCGCCATCCCCTCGAAAGGCTTCTTTTCATCAATCTCGTCCCAGTACACCCGCGCCAGCTCTGACATCACTATGCTTACTTTGTTCTGCCGCAGGATGTCATTGATGTTAGTAGGCTGCACCGGTACCCATGCCAGCCACAGCACGCGGAAATCCTCAGGCGATACCCTGCCCTCCGCCAAACGCTGCTGGCACTCCTCGGTCAGCTTCTGGTAAAGCCGCTCTTGGAAAGGTGACCCTGAGAACATGTTCCCGATGATGGAAAGGTTGCAGACGCGGAAACCATCCCAGGGAAACGGCTTGGATTTCTGCACCTCCGCCAGCCGGCCATAGGCAGCACGGGCACGGTTGGAAGCCCTGACACACTCCCGCAGCCGGTCGTAGTCCAACTTCTGACCGCTGACTTCTTCCAGTTTTTTGGCTATGTTCTGCAACTGTCCGGAGACATAGGCCACCGACTCCTTGCTCAGCTCATTGGGCACATCCAGCATCACTGCCTCTTTGCCATAGTACTGAGCCAAAATCTGGTTGGTCTTCGTCTTGCCATCGCAGAAATGCGATGTGGTGAGAAACAGGTCAGCCTTGGGAAAATAGTCCAAGAAATGGCAGCCCAACGCCAGCCGTTGGAAAGAGCAAATGTCCACAGAATAGCCCCTGGCCTCAGACTTAGTCATGATATCAACGCAACTTTTCGGGTCAGGTCCAGTAAGCAGATTGCAACTGATTTCAAAATCGAAGGGCACAACGTCGAAGGCTGCCAGCAGCTCCATGGGGAATGAGTAGTAGGTAGTCCACACCACCTTGGCATCCTTATCGTAGGCTTTGAGCAAAGTTGACGCCAGTTGGCCAATATACATCAACCAGGCATTTGGTTTCTGCTGGAGCTTCTCCTCCACCGTTTGTTTCATTTGCTCATAGAAATACTTTAGCATCGCTTACCTCCTTCCTGCGTCCAGCATTTCAATAAAGGCTTCCACCCTGGTCTTGAGTTGGCCGATAGTGCTCCAGGTATAATCGTTTTCCAGGAAAAGAATGGGTATCCCCGCTTCTTTCAGCTTCTCCGCAAAGTACGGCGCATCGGAGAGATGCTGGTCGCAGAACTTGACCGAAGTATAGACCACCCCATCAACAGCGTAATCCTTCGCCAGCTTCATCATATCCGCCAGGCGTTCTTCCACGCCGGTCATGCGGGCACAACCAGGTCTGTTCAGATAGCCACGCGCCAGAGCTAAATAAGGCTCCTCTGCATCCTCTTCCACCAGGTAGTCGAAGTGGCGCATGGCAGTACACAGGTCAGCGGCAACAACATCGGCACCGCCGTTTTCAATGAGATTGAAGAGGTCTGGACGGTCCACTACGTTTCCCATGACCAGAATGCGAGCCTTGCCATCTTTGCCTTTGCCAGACGTCTGATTAGCGGTCGGCAGTCGATATTCCTTCAGCTTCTTCACAAAAGCGTCCTTGGCCATTCCCATCCCCTCCAGTCCTAGCTGGAATACCTCGCTTCCCGAGAAAGGCAGTGGAATGGTGCGCTGCGTCTGGTACATGCCCTGCATCAGCCTGCGGGCCTGGTTTGCTGCCTCAATCGCCTGGTTCAGCGACCTGTCGGTTATCTCCCTGCCAAATTCTTGCCCTAGAACTGTGGCAAAGCGACGCAACTGGGTAGCGAAATAAGCCACTGCCGCGCCGTCCCTGTTCTTCGGCACCTCCAGCATATAAACAAAACGCGTGGGAACGTACGCTTTCCAGACATCGTACAGGCGGCGCATGCCATCGCATGACCGGGTAAAGACCAGGCCAGACATATCCTTAGTCTGGCCATTGAGTCCCAGCGCCATGACGCTTTTGACGAAAGGGCAGACATTGGGGTAGAGATAAGCATCAGCCGTGCCAACCGTTCCACCGCCTCCACTGACTCGCACTGGAAGCAAGCCAGCAGCCATTATTACCTCCTCAGGCACATAGGAACAGAGCCAGCCCACCCGCTCAGCTTCGTTCATCCTTCACCACCTTCACGCCTTCTTGCGGTCTTCTACGCGCAACTCCACAATTATGCGACCCCAGCCACCACACTGCACCCCCACATCAACACAACCTGCCCGCTTGAATCTCATCTCATTGGGGTCCACACCTGCATAGAACAGCTCGTTTGCTACAGCTATCAACCCTGCGCAGGCATTCAAGGCATAAACACAGACTCTCTTTGGACAAAGCGAGGTCAGCAGATTGCCCGACCCATCAAAATAAAATTTGTCACCTACTTTATGCCTGGCATTGCAGCCGTGCGCTTCTACGACTTCAACCACAATCGTCTTGCTCATCAGGGCATCTGCCCTCGATAGCATATCCTCATTCCGCGGGTTCTCCCTGAATTTCTTCATCTCCTCGTCAGTGTAACCTAAGTGCTGCTGATAGAACTTCCAGACTTCCTCGGTAACTTTCATTTCAATACCCCCTTTTCCAACATTCCATCGGTTCTCTTCTCTTTCAAGCCCTTACACGCTCTTCCGCTCGAAGCTCCATAACAATATGGCCCCATCCGCCGCATTTCAGGCCTACATCGGAGCAGCCTACCCTCCTGAATCTCATCTCGTTGGGGTCAACGCCGGCATAGATTAGCTCGTTCATTGTGTTGATTGAAGCAGCCAGCGGCATCAGGGCAAACAGGCAGACCTTGTTAGGGCACTTCTTAGTCAGCAGGTTACCATGCCCACCGATATAGAATTTGTCACCCACTTTGTGCCCGCTGTCGCAGCCATGAGCCTCCACCACCTCCGCCACAAACGTCTTGCTCAGCAACGCATCAGTCTTGGAAAGGACATCCACATTCCTGGGGTCCTTTTTGAATGCCTCCATCTCCTCATCGGTATACCCCAGGTGCTCCTGGAACATTTTCCAGGCATCTTCGTTAAGCTTCATTTCATTGACCCCTCCCTGTAACGTTTTATTATCGCATCATAATAAAGCGCAGCAAGCTTGTCAATACAAAATATAACAATTTGTTATAATTGCTTCATTTTTTGGCGGATTCCGCTACAAATTGTGATAAAATCTATGTATGACCTACCGAAGCATCGGCATGAGGATTCAGCAAGCCAGGCAGGAGCTTGGCCTTACCCAGGAGAAGCTGGCAACCAGATTGGGCTACACGCAGGCAGCGCTGTCAAACTACGAGCTGGGCAAGAGGCGACTTCACATCGCCAATCTGGAGCAAATCGCACAAACTCTGGGCAAACCCCTGAGCTATTTCATAGAATCGTCATCAGCCTCCGAGGAAGAAGGCATTAGCCACATAATCTCGTACCGTGCCAGATAACGCCCCAAGCCTTTCTGCCGGAAAAGAAGTAGGACGGGTAGAGCATAGCGAAACCTACCCTCAATCACTCCAACCGACTATATTCCGCTATTTCCATTAGGTGTCACCTGCCCACAGGTCCTTCATGGGAAGGACAGGTGACCCGCTATGCCATACAAACGCAATCTGCCATTGCCGAATAGGAGAGCGAAATGGCAGTAAACCTACCGGCTCTCTTTCCGCTTCCTCAGCTCCAGCGCGGTTTTGAGTCCCTTCTCCCTGATGACCTTTAGAGCTAGCGACCTCTCATTCATCCTGAAATACCGTTTGCCGTACTTCTTCAGCAGTCTCTTGTCTATTTCAAACCCCAGCCCCGGCCCTGTAAAAGGCTGGAGCATACCGTTCCTGTCCGGGATAATAGGCTCGATGATTCCCTCGCGGAACTCCGGCACCCAGGAAGGCTCCTCCAGCGGATACTCCAGCGGATACTCCAGCGGATGCTTGTTTCCCCTGTCCGCCAGCACCATGTTCCAGTTGACGTAGAAGCCGATGCCGTTGGTCCAGGTATGGGGCGAAAACTCCCTCTGGTGCTTGTGGCATGCATCGATAACCTGCTTCACCTGGGCAATGCCGCCGGCAAAGGTGGCATCCGGCTGGTAGACATGGAAGCAATCCTTCTCGAACATAATCTTTATCTCGTCCCAGCCATGATTCAACTCGGCGCCCGAAATCTTGACAGGTGACACCCTTTTCAAGGCGGCGAGGCCATCATAGTCGTGCCAGTCCAGCGGCTCCTCCAGCCACTCGATGTCGTTGTCCTTGCAAGCCTTAGCGAACTCCTTAGCCCGATTTAAATCCCATGCCGGAACCCGGTCCACGATGCTCACCAACCATCCCTGGTTGGCATCCACTCCCAGCACCATCTTGTCGCCGATGCCCTTGCGTATCTGCTCGATGAGCTTGATATCGTCCTTGAGTTCCTTGTTCTTCACCCGCAGCTTGGCTGTTTTGAAACCGCGTTCCTTCATAGCCAACAGCCCCTCCACCCTCCTCCCCGATTCATGCATCTCGCCGGTGGAGCAATAGGCTTCTATAGGCCTAGCTTGTCCGCCGAGCAATTCATAGACCGGCTTGCCCTTGCTCTTCCCTATGATGTCCCAGCAGGCGGGCTCTATCCAGAAGTTCAGCCACCCCAAAAAGCCCGCCTGTTTCAGCAGGCTCTGAATTCTATCGATGTCAGTCGGGTCAGCCCCGATGAGGTAGCCACCCAGCAGGTCGCCCAGTCCCTCCCTCTCCTTGCCCATAGCCGTGCCCGCGGAATAGCCTTCGATACCCTCATCGGTAACCAGCTTTATCAGCGTGAACCTGTTGTGTGTCTGCGGGTACCCCGGTATCCAGGTAGGCCAGAAGGTGTGCTTCAGCGGCACCTCCACGTGATACAGCTCGATTTCCACGATTTTCACGCTAGTCCCTCCTTTTGCTGGCGCTCACGTCAAAGCAACCGTCGTTCATCTCGCTTCACCATTGCGCCTTGACGATTACCACCAGCCCGTCTTTGAGGTAGCTCCTTTCGTCCTCGCGCAAATGATGTGCCTTAAGTATATCCTCTAACCCGCCGCTGTCAACATAGTCCTTGAAGCCTGCATAGTGGTCGCCGCCGGCCAGGAATTCCACAGCCCTCGACAATGCAGCCCAGATACCCTTATTCATCGGAACCGCGTAATCTATGAAGACAAGGGTGCCATCCTGCTTCACCACCCGCTCCATCTCGGAGACAACGCCATATCGGGCTACCCTCGCCTTATCGTGTAACCCCATGGATACCGAGACGAAGTCAAAACAGTTGTCGCCAAATGGCAGCCTGGTGGCATCGGCAAGCTGAAAAAAGACGTTCCCCAGCCGCTGCCTTGCCCTGTTCTTCAAGGCTGTTTTCAACATATTCGGGTCATTATCGATGCCGGTGGCAACAATGCCGCGCCGCCCGTAGGCAATAACCTGTGCCCCTGTCCCGCAGCACACATCCAGCGCCCTATCTCCAGCCCTCATGCCGCAGAACTCCGGCGTGAACTCCCTGACATCGCGGAACAACGGGTCCACCAGGGTCTCATAGTTGAATATCAGCATCGCCACCCATCTTATCACACGCCCCATTTTGATGTGCAATCAGTCAGGCACAGTAGTAAACAATGCCATTGCACGAGGGTCAGAATTTTTAACTAAGGCCTCAATGACACGCACACCACAATCTCGTCTGTGGTTAGTCTATACAGCTAATAGATTAACTAGTATTGGTAAGAAGCGGCCTGGATAATCTCCAGTGCTTCCTCCCTTAACTCGAAGCTGAGTTTAACAATGCTAGAAATTCGGTCCTGGGCTTCTGATGAAGGTAGTAGCACCAGAACATTAGCCAGAGCCACATCATCGTGGGAGTACTGTAAGGCCTTCAAGCTCAAAATCTTCGTCGAAGGCGAATACAGAGGCATTTAATTTCTTGGCAGTCACAATTGTGCTACAATCCACAAAGGTAAGACGAGCACCATCTCGAGCTACCATCATCTTCCACGCTTCTTTGTGTAGATCACTGCTAACCCAATATGTCCTCACCGTTCTCTCAATAGACTCCATCAGGGTTTTAAGCGGTTGAAAGCCTAGTCGATGGTGCACTAGTGCTGCCGTCTCCACTAGGACGTACGAGGTCGTGTACAGCTCGTTATCCCTATCAATAAGACGTTCGTATAGTTCTCTGGCTTTGCTGTGGAACTCATCACTCACAGCAATAATGGCATAGAAGGCCGATGTGTCAATAAGGACCTTAGTAGGCACAGGTATTTTCCTTTGAAAGGTAATAGTCATGACGGTGGGCAACGTCTTTGTCAGAGTCTCGTGCAACACCAACTAACTTCAGCGCCGCATCCCGTTCAGCTAACCGCTTTGGATCCACTTCTATATTGAGCAGCTTCTTGTCCCAAGTAAGATGTGCCTGCACTCCTCTCAAAAGGGCAATTGATCTGGCTGGTTCGCCTTTGCTCACCACAATTTGTCTCACTTTCCCTCTCTTGGACACCGGCGAACCTTTGATTATCTTAAGTAGCTTCAAAATATCACCAGGCTCTATTACCTTCACGTAGGAAGCTACTTCCAAAATAGCTGCGGCGTCCTCGAGCGCTTTGACAGCTTGATCCTTGGAAATAGGTGCTTCAAGGTTATCGACCCTGCTTATTATGCTTTGATATGAACTCAAGCGCTGTTTTTCCTCGGTCTCAGTCAATGTGAACGGATTAACGCTGCCACTCTTGGAATCAGCAGGAACTAATTCGCGCAACCTCTGTGCGATTTCAGGTAAAACGTTCTCCATTGTGCTGGGATCTGCTTTGTACTTGTTTATAAGCACTTCCACTATGCCATCACGCTCTTCTGCACTCAGTCTATTTGATTGCTTCATCATTTGTCTGGTCTCCGCTTTGGCTCAATCCAATTCGCTTCATAAACTCATCAGTCAGTCGTTCGAGCCTTCTGGAAAGATAATACTGTGGCCCCTCTTCATTTTTTCTATCCAATGCGTATTCCTTTGAACTACTAAGCCTAACATTGGTGCCACCATACTTGCCATGAACAAAGCCAAATTCGCCTGGCGTTGCAGGATTGAAATCCCTATCTGGCACCGTGTGACATTCAAACTCTCCCAATTTTCGAAGATGCTCAGCATCTGGTATCCACCACTTGAATGGCTTAAATTTTCCCGCAGGATGTGGTTGCCGGTGTGCCGCCTGCAAACCGTATATTAATGCCGACTCAGTGCGGTGCGCGTTTCTCCACTGGAGAACCTTGTTTAAAATGCTCCCTGCATAATTAATTTTAACATCGCTAAGGCGATTTTTCAGCTTAGCAATTCGACTTTGTACTAGGTCAATGCCTAGTAGGGAAAGCGGTTCGGGAATAACCGGAGAGACAAAATAGTCACTGGCAACGATAGCGGCTGTCGTCGAGATTGACAAGCCAGGTGGGCAATCAATGATGACCACATCATAGCTTCCCAGAACTGATTGCAACCCCCTCTTGAGTACAAATCTAATCTCCCGTAGATTCTTCTGGGTGGGGGTTTTTACATCCCCCGGGTTCGACAAAAAGTTGACAATGCCCGGCATACACTTGTCCAATTCATCGGCTCGGTCAACAGCTAAGGTCGATAATGCATCCACAACGGTGTCAATATCTTCCCACCTGTCCAGCATCTTTTCGTCAAGCCCGGCTAGGTCTGGAGTAGATATTATCATATCCAGACAGACCCCTTCGTACTTGTTGATATTCGAAATCCAATTTGGGTTAGGGCAAATTAGGTTACTAGCAGGAATCACTTGGCCACTTTCAATAAATGCTAAGAACATTTGGGCGATGGTACGGTTTGTTCTTTTTAGGTCATCCTCTACATGTACCGGCCTCACCATTGCTGAGGTTAAGTTAGCTTGAGAATCCAAGTCTATTGCCAATACACGCTTGTGATATTTGAAAGCCATGTATTCTGCTAGAATCATGGCAACTGTACTCTTCCCCACACCCCCTTTCAGATTGATGATGCTCACTACCTTTGCTGTCATAATCACCTCCCAGTCGCACTTCCTGCAAGACGATTTGAAGAATAGCATATCGCAATAGAGGATTCAATGGAGTGTGCTCAGGAGCTACAGCACAGACTGAGCAAGTGGCACATCAATTCGGTTGATAAGCCTATCATCCTACTCGGCTTTGCTCAGGGACTTCTTGAGGCAGTTGATCGATTTCGGGATGGAGGGCAGCATGGGTAGGGCAACCTTTAGAAGAGCACGATAGTGCATCCGCGAGATTCTGCAAGATTGGCCTGCGCGCTAAAGTGTAATGAATTTTCTTATTGCGAAAACAACGTTGCCAGCTTCTGGAGCACCTCCGAGGTGGTTTCGGGCGGCAGGGTGCATATCAATTCTGCATTTCGAGCGCGCCAATCTAAATTCTTAACCTGGTCAGATAAAATTGTCCCTGCTACCGGCAACCCTGCGGGAAGAAGAACCTCAAAAGGATAGCCTTTTATCTGGCTGGTGATAGGACAAAAAATAGCCAGTCCCGTCTTACCATTATAGCTTTTAGGTGATAGCACTACGGCAGGGCGCCGTCCTGTTTGTTCATGACCTGCTTGCGGAGTTAAAGTAATCCACACCACATCTCCGCATTGAGGAATATAAGGCTGGGCATCTACCACGTTTCGTTCCCTGTGGCAGAGCCGGTATCAATCTCGTGATGCAAGTTTTCTTTGGTGACTTTTGCCAGAAGTTGCCTAAGAGTCGGCTTCGGTTTAGCTACCGGCGTGATAACAAGTTTCCCATCAGCCAGCGACACTTCAACAGGCGTTTCTTTCTGGAGACCTACTTCGTCAGCGAAAGATTTGGGGATACGCAAGGCAAGGCTGTTACCCCATTTCTGAACACGCGCTTTCATGCTAACCTCCATCGGTAGTATCTACAATGAAGATACTTCTTTTGCAGACGTTTGTCAACTTTGCATAAACACCAGAGTCACGATTTTCCCCTGGGCCTGTTAAGGTCGCATTCCGTCAAAAAATTGCAGCAGCATTGGTGTAATTCAGCCACCGATGAACCTTTGCCCACGGCAGGTATCAGGGCGGCATGGCAAGGCAACCTTTAGAAGATTTCGCCGCGGTGCAGCGCCTTGAAAAACGCTTCAGCCGGCATGACGTCTACGGGACCATGGCGATAGGAGCGCTGTCTCCTGCCATAGTGTTGCATTGCATTCTTACATTACTACTGTAATTTTGCATTGCATTTCTACAGTAGCACCATCATTTTGCAAGTTTTTTGGCTTCCGGTGCGTTGCGCCTTACTTCGCTTCGCTCAGGCGCTTTTTGAGGTAGTCGATTGGCTTGACCGGCGTGGGGTCGGTCTGGTACAGAATGGAGAGGTAGTAGCTGACCCAGTCGCCGAGGAATACCAGGCTCATCATCTGGCTGAGGGCGTCTCTGCCGCTGGCATCTATTATCTGGTAGGCGATGTCGCTTTGCTCCAATAGCTCTCCGGTTATCTGGTGGCGGAGCTGCGTGCGGTGGTGCAGAGAGGGGCAACGGAGAATAATTACCAACATCTTCGACGCCAGCTCGTGGGGGAACTGATAGCCAACCACGGCATTATGGTTTAGCTCGGGAAAAACCTCGTAGAATGCCCAGGATTTGCTGTTTTCGTTGATTTGCGTCTTCCACCTGCGGGCAACATCGGAAAGGACGCCAGAGCCGTAAATCACGGCGATCTTGCCAAGCAGCTTCCGGGCAAGCTGCTTGGCCTGATTGGAACCGGTGGCAACGGCCTCTCTTAGTTCATCAAGAGCATTCTCCAGGACTGCCAGCATCTCCTCAACTTCACCCGCCTTCTTTAGAAATCCCAGTTGCTGCATGAATGCTATCAGGGGCATCAGGCTATAGCCCAGCGCAGCCCGGGGCGAGGATTTGTGCTCCACGATGAAGGCAGGCACCTTGGCCTCGTCGGCAAGCTCCTTGAGCCTGCCGCCCGTGGTTATGGCTATTTTCTTGCAGCCCGTCTTCAGCGCCTGCTCAAAGGCAGAGAGCGTCTCCTCGGTGTTGCCTGAGTAGCTGGAGGCGATTACCAGCGTTTTATCATCGACGAAAGCCGGCAGGTCATAATCGCGGGCCACGAAGACAATGGGTTTGCTGTTTGACAAAAGCAGGCTGCGCAGCAGGTCACCGCCGATGGCTGAGCCACCCATCCCCAGGATGACCACCTTATCCACCCCGGCATAGCCCCTGGGCAGCTTGAAGCCGTTTGCCTTCTGCCAGGCGGTGCGGCACTGCTCAGGAAAGCCGTGAAGCTGCGCCAGCATCCCCCCGGGGTCTAGCTGTCGGTAAACCTGTGGGTCGTCCAGATTGACCATGTCTCAGATGCCCAGTATCTTCTGGCCGCCATCCAGCAGCTTCTGTATCTGCTTCTGGCTTTGCGCCTCGGCATAGATGCGAATCAACGGCTCGGTTCCCGAAAAACGAATCAGCAGCCAGGAATTATCAGCCAGGCAGTACTTGTAGCCGTCCCTGGTGTCCAGCTTTTTCACTTTGATGCCAGCCACGGATTCCACCTTGCCTTTTGCCAGCCTGTCAGCGAAGGGCTGCTTCTGCTCCGGGGTTATATGTACATCAATGCGGTCATAGGAATGCGGCCCCACCTTGCTGAACAGGTAGTCCAACAATTGTGAAGGCGTTTTACCCGTCTTTATCATGAGGTCGAGGAAGTACAGGCCAGCGAGAATACCATCTCTTTCGGGCACATGGCCGCGAAAGCCGTAGCCGCCGCTCTCCTCACCGCCTATCATAGCGTCCTTCTCTTTCATCACCGGCGCCACGTATTTGAAGCCCACCGGCGTCTCAAAAACAGGTACGCCATATTCCTTCCCCAGCATATCCAGCATGTTGGTATCGGTCAGCGTCTTGACTATAGCGCCACGCTCTTTGCGCACCTCCAGGAAATAAAGCGTGAGCAGGGCAAAGACCTGGAGCTGATTGAGGAACTGGCCATTCTCATCCACGATGCCGATGCGGTCGGCATCACCGTCGTTCGCTATGCCCACATCAGCCCTTTGCTCTCTGACTGTTTGGGCGAGCCTGGCTAAATTCTTGGCGATAGGCTCAGGCTGGACGCCCGGGAAACAGGGGTTGCGCTCGCCGTTTATCTCCATAATCTGAATCTTCCCGCCCTGGAGAAGTTTCCTGAAGTAGCCCATGCCCGCGCCGTACATGGAATCAACGATGACCTTGAGGTTGCTCTGCCTAATGGCTTCCAGGTCAACCAGACGTTCTATTTGCTGGAAATAGGCTTCGACCGGGTCGATGTAGGCGATAAGCCCGTTCTTGAGCCCGTCCGTTAGCGCCATGCGCTTGACGCTGCACGAAGCCAACGCATGGTTGGCGTTCTCCTCTATGGTTGCTACAATCTCCGTGGGAGCGCTGGCGCCGGTAGAGTCCTTGTACTTGAAGCCGTTCCAGCGTCCCGGATTGTGGCTGGCAGTGATGATTACCGCGCCGGCCGACTTTGTGGCAGTGACAAGATAGCTTATCACCGGCGTAGGCGCTGCCTGGGAGCAAAGATGAACCTTGATGTTGTTGGCAGCCAGCACTTCAGCCACGGCAGCGGCAAAATCCTCAGAGGCAAAGCGAGTGTCGTAACCAATGACCACGCCACGTCCGGCTAGCCCCGCCTCGTCCAGGTAATCAGCCGTCCCCTGGGCACAGGCTCGGACGTTATCGAAGGTGAAGTCTTCGGCGATAACCGCCCGCCAGCCATCAGTTCCGAATTTGATTCGACGCTCTGTCAATCTTTCCCCCTTTATACCAAGGGCGCATCTGAAGATACGCCCCTACATATCATTTCAGTCCAGCCTCAGCTTTGAGGATTTTTGTCTTGTCCGTCTTCTCCCAGGGCAAATCCAGATCTTCCCTGCCGAAATGGCCATAGGCAGCGGTTTGACGATAAATGGGACGGCGCAGGTTGAAATGCCTGATGATGGCCTCAGGGCGCAGGTCAAAGTGCTTCTTGATAAGCTCTATTATCCTATCATCAGATACCTTCCCCGTGCCGAAGGTCTCGCAGGATATAGATAGCGGGTGAGCTTTGCCGATGACGTAGGAAACCTGGACTTCAGCACGGTCAGCCAGGCCGGCAGCCACCAGGTTCTTGGCGATGTATCGCGTCATATAGCTGGCAGAGCGGTCAACCTTGGTGGGGTCTTTGCCGGAGAAGGCACCGCCGCCATGGCGAGCATAGCCGCCATAAGTATCCACCAGTATCTTGCGACCGGTAAAGCCGGTATCCGACACCGGGCCGCCGATGACAAACTGGCCGGCACCGTTGATATAGTAGCTTGTCCTGCTGTCTATCAGATTAGACGGAATGACAGCCTTGACCACTTTCTCTACGATGTCCTTCTGCATCTTGTCACGGCTGATGCCCGGGTCATGGTGAGCGCCGATGACCACCGAATCCACCCTCTTTGGCTTGCCTCGACTGTACTCCACGGTCACCTGAGACTTGCCGTCAGGGCGAAGATAGGGAATGGTCTTGTCCTTCCGCACCTGAGCTAACCTGCGACACAGCTTGTGAGCCAGGGAGATAGGCAGCGGCATCAGCTCAGGCGTCTCGATACAAGCGAAGCCGAACATCATGCCCTGGTCGCCAGCGCCGGTCTTGTCCATCTCATCCTTGTCGCCCTCCCGGGCTTCCAGCGATTGGCTGACGCCAGCGGAGATGTCAGCGGACTGCTTTTTTATGGAAACCAGCGTGCCCAGGCTCTCAAAATCAAATCCATATTCCGGCCTGGTATAGCCCACTTCCTTCACCACCTGCCGCACTATGTCCGGTATCTCAACATAGGTCTTGGTGGTGATTTCGCCCAGAACTATCACCAAACCCACGGTTACCGCCACTTCGCAGGCAACCCTGGAATAGGGGTCATCCTTGAGCATGGCATCAAGGACAGCATCTGCTATCTGGTCGCAGAGCTTGTCAGGATGCCCTTCAGTTACCGACTCCGAGGCAAAAAAATAGGAAGGGGTATTATCGAAGCTGTTTGCCATCTAGCATCTCCTCTTGACGACTACTATGATTCATGAATAACAATTCATCTTTTTATTTTCCCTGGCAAAATGTACACGTAAGGTCTGCGCAAAATCCATTTGTGCAGGAAACGGTCAAACCTGCGCAGCGCCAGAAAAACCGTCCATATTATAGCGTCTTCTTTGTAATATGACTCCACTTCCTTCACGGTTATCGGCGTTATGTTTAGTTCTTTGGCCTCGGTGTCAAAGAAGTCGTTAGCCACTTCCACCAGCGCCGGAATCAGCTCCGGCCGCTGCTCCTTGTAGAAATTGGCGATGAGGTCCACCGCCACCAGGTGAAAATCGTAGTAGCGGGTCATAACGTCTTTCAGGAACAGCCAGCGGATAAGCCAGCGCAGGAACGATGGCGCACTGCGCATGAACAGCTCCGGGTTAAGCTGCTCCACGCCATCCTTGCGAATAAACGGCGTGCTGGTGTCGATGTAGAAAAGCTTAGCCGTCGGGCCTACCTGTGGCTTATCCGGCTTGAAGCCGCGTATCACCCAGTTGGATATCTGCCCATCTATGCCCAGTTGCAGCGATTTGTTTTTGCGATTGAACTCCCAGATTTTCAGGAGGTTCTTCAAAATTAAGCGAACCAGGACTGTGATCTCATCTTCACTGAGAATGTGGATAGCCCTGTTTCCAAATGATTCTGAAGATTGCCTCTCCTGGACGTCGAAGCAGACGATGTATCCCCTGTTGGTGTCAAAGGCAACACAATCATACGGCGGCACCTCAATGCCCACCTCGCCTTTCAACAGCCGATTGTACTCGTCATAGATGACCTGGTACTGGTCTAGCTCTTCCTGACACTGGAATATGGGCATTCGCTTGCAAGCCAGCTTATCCTGCCCTTCTATGGCAAAAACGGTGCTGATTTCCCCGTATCCCAGCACTCTGGCCGGTATCTTGCTGGCTTCAGGTCGGCTTGGCTCCAGTCCATTTTCAAATTTCTTGAGCAAATCTATATCTACCTTCATGCTCTCATGCCTCACAAATCATAGACTGAGGAAACGCTTGGTATCGTCCAGAGCGCCATCTATGCGCTCAATTATCTCATAAGCCAGCTCTTTGTCTATATTCAGCGGAGGCAGCAACTGGCTAACGCGCTTGTCGTTGTTGGCATAGATGGAGAGGACACCGCGGTCATAGCAGGTCTTGGTCATAATCGGCCCGCATTGCTCGTTGACCATCTCGATGCCCATCATCAAACCAAGCTGGCGCAGCCCCACCAGGATAGTGGGGTGTTTCTTCTTCAGCCTTTTGAAACCATCAGCAAACACCTGGGCCAACTGGCGCACATGCTCCAGGAACTCAGGCTGCGATGATTCCTCCAGCACCGCTAGCGCCACGGGGCAGCCTACCTCGGCACCGCCGAAGGTGGACACATGGATAAAGGGGTTCGCATGGAAGAATAATTCCAGCTCCTTCCTGAAACAGGTGGCGCTCATGGGATAGATGCCGCCGGACAATCCCTTGCCGATGACCATGATATCAGGCACGGTGTCAAAGTGCTCTATGCCCCACAGCTTGCCGGTGCGTCC
>Ga0194125_10007333_pt1 | contig 15932 bp, 10 predicted proteins | sample TA2KigC250mmetaG_FD_148626 | JGI IMG/M metagenome (GOLD analysis project Ga0194125, IMG submission 148626) | Freshwater microbial communities from Lake Tanganyika, Tanzania - TA2015034 Kigoma Deep Cast 250m | ecosystem: Environmental > Aquatic > Freshwater > Lake | place: Tanzania: Lake... | reverse complement strand
AAAGGTTTGATACAGATGTAAGGGAAGAATTAACCCGCCAAAGGGATAATTTCTTAAAAGAGATTATAAAAGAGATATATGCCATAGTGGAAGAATATGGTCAGAAAGAAAAATATACTATGATAATTAGAAGCGAGGGTATGATTATATATGGAGATAAAGGCATTGATTTGACAGGTCAGATAACCAAAATTTTAAATGAAAGATATAAGAAGAAATAACAGGATATGTTTAAAAAGACTGTTGGGGATATAGCAAAACTTATAGATGGTGAGGTAGTGGGTGACAGATCTGTTGTAATAACAGATGTGTGTGGTATAAAAGAGGCAAAAGAGGGGGATATAACATTTATAGCAAACCCAAGATACCTACCTTTAATAGAGATGACAAAAGCCTCATGTATTATTACTCCCTATGAGGTTTGTAGTGCACCAAAGCCTATCATTAGGACTGAAAACCCTTCCTTAGCCTTTGCAAGAGTGATATCCTTGCTTTCTCCTGATATTGTAAGATATCCAAAAGGCATACATAAAACTGCTGTAATAGGTGAAAATGTAAAATTGGGCAGAGGCGTTGCAATAGGGCCTTACTGTGTTATAGAAGATAATGTTTCAATAGGGGATAAAACTGTTTTATACGCAGGGGTATATGTAGGACATAATACAAAGATAGGTCAAGATTGTCTAATATATCCCCATGTATCTATAAGAGAGAATATAACTATTGGCTCAAGGGTTATCATACACTCTGGTACAGTTATAGGGAGCGATGGTTTTGGTTTTGTAGCGGTGGAGGGTATTCATCATAAGATACCTCAGGTAGGGGTGGTGGTAATAGAGGATGATGTTGAAATAGGTGCAAACGTGACTATTGATAGAGCTAGATTTGGAAAAACTCAGATAGGAAAAAGCACAAAAATAGACAACCTTGTTCAGATAGCCCATAATGTTATAATTGGAGAAAATTCCATAATAGTTGCTCAGGCAGGTATATCCGGCTCAACTACAATAGGAAAAAATGTAACCCTAGCTGGACAATCTGGCGTAGCAGGGCATATAAATATAGGCGATTATGCAGTAGTAGCAGGACAGGCGGGAGTAACAAAATCTATTCCACCAAATACCTGTGTATCGGGCTATCCTGCAAAGCCCCATAATCAGGCCAAAAGGATAAATGCCCTTATCCAGCGCCTGCCTTTAATTGTAAAACGGATAGAGAGACTTGAAAAGGAACTTAAGGGGTTGGAGGAAAGATTAAGTGGAGCCTCAGCATACAATACAAAGAGAGATTAAGCTTGAAGGGATAGGTATCCATACAGGTAAACCAGTCAGAGTAATCTTAAAACCTGCTCCTGTAAATTCAGGCATAAGGTTTATAAGGATAGACCTGCCAGACAGACCTTCAATAAACTGCGATATTTCAAATGTTATTGATGTATCAAGAAGACCCAGACGAACATCTATAGGTAACGGAAATATTGAGATACACACTATAGAGCATCTACTTGCAGCGTTAATAGGCTTAGGCATAGATAACATTATAGTTGAGTTAGACGCAGAGGAACTTCCAGGTTTAGATGGAAGTGCAATTGGTTTTGTTGAGGCATTAAAGACAGGCGGTAGAAAAGAACAGGAAGGCACAAAAAGGATATTTGCAGTCCGCGAGCCCCTATGGGCAGAAGAACAAGGCGCCCTACTTGCTATATTTCCGTCAGATGAACTTAAGATTTCTTACACCCTAAGCTATGAGCACCCATTTTTAAAGACCCAGTTTATGAATTATGTATTAAATACAGACTCGTTTGAAAAAGAGATAGCTCCTTCAAGGACATTTTGCATGGAATCCGAGGCAGAGGAATTAAGAAACAAGGGACTTGGAAAGGGCGCAGATTACAATAACACTGTTGTTGTTGGAAAAAATGGTATTATTAACAATGACCTTAGATTTGAAAATGAATTCGTAAGGCATAAGATACTTGATCTTATTGGGGATTTGAATCTTTTGAGTTTTTTTGTAAAAGGTCATATTATAGGTTTTAGAAGCGGCCATTCTATAAACCTAAAACTTATCCATAAGATAAAAAGTCTAAGGGAGCATCAGACAGAGGGGGGTATTCCGGCAGTGCATGTGGAGCCTAATTTGGGCGAATTAGATGCAAATGCTATACAAAGAATACTTCCCCACAGATATCCATTCCTTTTTGTGGACAAGATTATAGAACTTGTGGAAGATAAAAGGGCTGTTGGGATAAAGAATGTCACAATAAACGACTACTTCTTCAAAGGGCATTTTCCTGGAAGGCCTATTATGCCCGGTGTGCTTATTGTTGAGGCACTAGCACAGGTTGCGGGCGTGCTTATGTTGAATAAACGAGAAAACCTTGGCAAGTATGCCTATTTTATGAGTATAGATAATGTAAAGTTTAGAAAGACAGTTGTTCCGGGAGATGAGTTGAGACTTGAGGCAGAGATAGCACGTCTTAAATCAAGGATGGGCCAGGTTAAAACAAGAGCGCTTGTAGAAGGCAAGGTGGTTGCAGAAGCAGATTTGGTGTTTACTCTGGTTGAACCATAAACGCGTGTTATGAAGATTGAAAATACAACAATAATTCATCCCAAGGCAAAAGTGGCTGACTCAGTTGAAGTTGGCCATTATACTATTATAGATGAAGATGTAGTTATAGGCGAGGGGGTAAGAATAGGTCATCATTGTTATCTAACAGGAAATACTACGATTGGCAAAAACTGCAAGATATTTTCCAATTCAATTATCGGCGAGATGCCGCAAGACCTAAAATTTAAAGATGAAAAAACCTTCTTAAAAATAGGCGATAACAATATAATAAGAGAATTTGTAACAATCCACTTAGGCACAGAAGAGGGAGGCAAAACCACAGTCATTGGAAACAATAATCTTATTATGGCTTATTCCCATATAGCCCATGACTGTAAAATAGGAGATAATGTAATAATTGCAAATGCTGCTATGTTTGCCGGACATGTCCATATAGAGGACAATGCTACGATTGGTGGGATGGTTGCCATACATCAATTTGTTAGGGTAGGAAGGTATGCGATAATAGGAGGAAACTCCCGTGTTATGCAGGATATTCCACCCTTTTCCTTAGCAGCCGGGCAACCTGCAGATGTTGTAGGTTTAAACAGTATTGGGTTAAGAAGGGCAAACGTATCGCCTGAGATTAGAAATACACTTAAGAAGGCAATTAAGATTCTATTTAAGTCAGGACTTTCTACAAATCACGCCATAGAAGAGATAGAGAAAAACCTTCCAAGGCTTGACGAGATTATCTACCTCGTAAATTTTGTAAAGACATCAGAGCGCGGCGTTGCAAGGTAGTTTATCTATGAATAAAATAGGTTTAATCGCAGGAAATGGTAAATTTCCAATTTTATTTGCTCAGGCAGCAAAGAATAAGAGATATAAGGTAATATGCATTGCAATAACGGAAGAGACTGATAAGTCAATAGCCGAGTTTGTTGATAAGATATTTTGGATAGGGCTGGGGGAGTTTTCAAGATTATTTAGCGTATTCAAACAAGAGGGAATAAAAAAGGCTATAATGGCGGGCCAGATTAAAAAGGTCCATATATTTGACAAAGAGTTAAGATTGGATAAGGAGGCTAAAAATTTGCTTAATTCTGTCAGAGATAAACGCGATACCAGTTTACTTTCCACGGTTATTAATAGACTGAAGATGCAGGGGATTGAGGTTATCAACTCTGCAACATTTCTGGATGAATTTTTACCTCAACCAGGTCTGCTTACAAAAAGGCATCCAACAGAGGATGAGAAACGAGATATAGAATTTGGATTTCCAATTGCAAAGGAGATAGCCGGTCTTGATATAGGCCAGACCATTGTAATAAAGGATAAGGTCGTTGTGTCAGTTGAGGCAGTAGAGGGAACTGATGAGGCTATAAGGCGGGCAGCTGTCTTGGCTGGCCCTGGTTTGGTTGTTATAAAGGTTGCAAGGCCTTCTCAGGATATGAGATTTGATATCCCTGTAATTGGGTTAACTACTATTAGAACCCTTGTTGAAGTAGGTTCAAGGGTTATAGCAGTTGAAGCGAGAAAGACGCTTCTTATTGATAGAGAGAATCTAATTGAATTTGCTAATACGAATGATATTTCGCTTATAGCTATTTAAAACTTTTAATAAGTTTTAAGAAATACTTGAAAATTTTAACTATCTATGATATAATTAGTTGTAAATGACAAGGAGAATATTATGCTTTCACGAAAGATAAAATTATTTTTTATGGAACACTGGGTTAAATTTGTTATTACCTTTGCAATAATTCTGCTTATAGCACTTGCGATATGGGGGTTAATGAGCCTTGAATCCTTCTATGCCAAGCTGACAATTGCAACCCTTCCCCTTCAACTCTTGATGGTTGCATTGAATGCCTTTATATTCGTATATTTCTATATGACCATTTTCCGTGGTGGCATTGGCCAGATGAAGAAGGAGTTGATAAAATCAGAGGATGTAAATATTCATTTTTCTGATGTGATTGGAATGGAAGAGGCTAAACGCGAGGCGATGGAGGTTGTTCAGCTTCTTAAAGATAGAAAGATGGTGCAGAAGATAGGCGGAAAGGTCATAAGAGGGATACTTATGGTAGGACCGCCTGGATGCGGGAAAACCTATTTGGCAAAGGCAATTGCCACTGAGGCAGGTATTCCGTTTATCTCAGCTTCCGGAAGCGAGTTCGTGGAGGTATTCGTAGGGGTTGGCCCTGCAAGGGTCAGGCAGTTATTTAAAAAAGCGCGCAGGCTTGCCTATGGGTATGGGGCGTGTATTTTGTTTATTGATGAACTTGATGCAGTTGGTCGCTCAAGGTCTGTAGACCTTGGATTTGGCGCAAGGACAGAGCAGAATAACACTGTAAACCAACTTCTCATTGAAATGGATGGTTTAAATGCACGTCAGGAAGATGTGGTTATAATCGGTGCCACAAATGCCCAAGAGAGAGTGCTTGACCAAGCCCTTTTAAGGCCGGGAAGATTTGACAGAAAGATTTATGTGGACAGGCCAAACTTTGAAGAGAGAGAAAAAATCTTCCAGTATTATTTTAAAAAAATAAAATATGACTCTAGTATTGATTTTAAAAAACTCGCTATGCGGACTGTATGGAAGTCTCCAGCAGACATTGAAAATATAGTTAAGGAATCCGCCCTTATAGCAGCAAGAAATAAAAGGGATAAGATTATATTTAGAGATATCTCCGAGGCTATTGAAAGGGTGGACCTTGGTTTAAAGCATCGTAAAAAAATGACGCCAGACGAGAGAAGACGCGTAGCGTATCATGAGGCAGGCCACTTAATAGTTACCTACTTTTTGCATCCCACAGATGATGTATTCAAGGCATCAATTATATCAAGAAGGGATGCCCTCGGCGTTGTATACCATCAGCCCAGCGAAGAATTATTTCTTCACAACAGAGGAAGGATTTTGGGAAATATAAAGATTGCACTTGCAGGATATGTTGCAGAAAAGATGAAATGCGGCAGTACCTCTGATGGAGTCTCAGGAGATTTTCAGCAGGCAATGGTGGAAGCGAATTTTATGGTTTGGAGTTTAGGAATGGGTTCAAATGGTTTTATAGGTGATTATGAGATGCTTCTTAGCGCGGGTCTTATTGAAGGTAGAGGTGATAAACTTTCCGATAAGATTAAGGAAAAGTTGAATGAGGAAACCCACGTTATATTACAACAGTGCCTTAAGGATGTAGAGGCGCTCATTAAAAAAGAGGAGGTAATATTAGATAGGTTTGCTAATGAACTCCTCATCAAAGAAGAGCTTGAATACGATGAAATAGAGGCTATATTTGCTGAGTATGGAAAAGCCCGTAAAGACAAGATAAATATCCAACCCGAATCTAAATAGTTATCCCGCCTTATTATGAGATTGTATAAAACTCCAAGGTTCAAATTAGGTGTTTTCTTTTTGATATCCTTGGCGGCAATGGTTTTCTCTTTAAGTTGTAGTTCAATAGGCAAGATTTATCCAAAGGAAAAACTTGCCCAGGAACTTGAGCGTATATGCCGCGAAGAATACAACCTGAATGTAAAGGCAAGGCTTCTTGGAGGAACCCTTGCTGGTTGTCTTACATTGGATTATATCTATCCCGAGAAGATTAATTACAAGGTAGGTTTTGATTTAAAAAATCAGCTTACCATACTTATGTATAAATATAAGAAATTGGAAAGCAAGGTAGAAAGGAGTTTAAACAATTTCTTGGTCGCAGTTACGAGGGTAGCCTTATCAACAGATGCGAAGATAGATTTTTTTGAGGCGGTAATATTAGATAGGCAAAACGGTATAGAGAGAATATATATAGGTTATATAACCGATACAAAAAGGTTGAAATACGAAGATATATCTTTAACCGAAGGCGGTAAAAGAATAATCTATGATACAAGGCTTAATCCTAAGATAGTGGGAGAGTCTATAGTAAGAGGTTTTTTCTCTGATATGGAAAAGAAGACATCCGATAAGATTATTAGTGAATATTTTTTAAATACCAAAAGAGAGGACTTATCAGATGAAACATTCCTTGATTTTATTAGAGAAAACGATTACAAGAAAGACAGGATATTTAGATTAGATAAATTGGATGCAGTTCGGCTATCAAAAGATAGGAGTATTATAAAATGCAATGTCTGGCAGAGTTTTACTCCAAAAGAGGGTTTTGAGAACTTTGTATTTAAATTTCCGAGATTTTTTAGAAACGAATATTTATTTTTGATAAATACGGCAAACCTTATACCTATAATTGAAAAGGTTGTTATTCTGTTTGAAAATACGCCGGAGGGAGGTTTTAGTAAAATGCTCTTAGGTGAGGATATATCTAAACTTCTAAGCGAAACCAAAGAGGAATTTTTCTTTGACGAGATAGAATTTCCTGATTTTCTGGCAGGCCAGATAGCGCAAAGGATTATATATGAATTTAATCTGCATCCCTATATGATAAAAGACTTCTATGCGGGCTATTCAAAGGGAGAATTTTTAAAAGGGGAGGGTTCTTTAAAGGGCGCATTTCGATTCACAGTGGATATATCAGAGAAGAAATTTTTAGACATCGCCAGCCTCTTTGAGATGACACTTAAAAAATCAAGGCAAGATAAAACACCCTCTGACCCATTTACAATGGCATTAGAAGGTTTTTTGGAGAAGCTATCTGAATCAGGCAAGAAGCATTTCTATATGAGAAAGGATATAAATTCACTTATTTTCAAAATTATAGCAGATATTTTATATAGTTACGATTTTAAGGAATTTAACAGAATTGAACTTGTAAATCTTGCATATACAGAGAAGGTTTTTGTAGAACAAAAAGAACTGATGGATTATAGGAAGAAGATTAAATTGAGATAAAATAAATGACAAAACACAAGTTTCAACTCAGGATTTTGTGCTTTGAATTTTGATTTATCATTTTCCTTCTTGAGTTTTATTAAGGTAGTCCAAGATAATCTTAGCTGCATTTTCACTTGCACCGGCGGGATATAAAGATTCTTTTACAAAATTTAATTCTTCTTCTATCCGTAAAACCTTTTGGGGATTTTGAAGGATTCCAATAGCTTCCCTTGCAATCAATGAGGGTCTTGCCTTAAACTGAATAAACTCTGGCACAATCCTTTTATTGGCTATCACATTTACTAAGGCGATATTTGAAATTTTAACAAGATTTTTTAAGATAAGCCAACTAAAAAATCCTACCTTATAAATCACAATCATAGGTTTTCCTATTATAGCAGTCTCCAAGGTTGCAGTACCTGAGCAGACAAGAGCAATATCCGAAATATTCAATAAATTATAATTATTATTTTCATAAGTCCTTATCTCTAAATCACCAAAGAATTTTCTGACGATTTTATTAATAAGATTATTAGATATTATATTAGCTTTTATCAATATAAACTGTGACTTAGGAAGAGCCTTATTTATAAGACAGCAGGCTTTTAACATTATGGGCAGAATACGCTTTATCTCATTCTGCCTTGAGCCAGGCAAAAGGCTTATTATAAGGGAATCATCGTTTAGATTTAATTCTTTTTTAAATTCCATCTTATCCCCGGCGGGTTTTGCAATATCAAGAAGAGGATGACCTACGAAGTTACAGTCTATCCCATAAGGGTCGTAGAGTTCCTTCTCAAATTTAAAAATTACAAGCATCTTATTTACCAGCTGCTTTATCGTATTTATTCTATTCTTTCCCCATGCCCAAACCTGCGGGCTTATGTAGTATATAATAGGAATCCCCCTTTTTTTAAGCGCTTTAGCAAATCGCAGGTTAAAGCCTGGATAGTCAATTAATATAGCAAGAGAGGGTTTTTCTCTGTCTATAAGGTTTGTCATATAGTTATAGATATTCATAAAATATCCTATGTGCTTAAAAACCTCCGCTATCCCTATGAAGGCTTTGCTTACTATATCAAATTTGATGTCTACTCCGGAGGCCTTCATAAGCGGACCGCCCAACCCAAAAAAACCTATATCAGAATCCAGAGTTTTAACAGCCTTTACTAAATTTGAGCCATGTAAATCAGAAGAGGCTTCACCAGCGATTATCAATATCTTCCTTTGCATTTTATTTTATCAAGTATTTGTATAGCGATATCCAAGGCATCTCTAGCTTCTTTGCCTGATACCAGAGGACGCTTCCTATTTTTTACACAGTCTATAAAAGAACTTAGCTGTGCCCTAAGGGGTTCCTCCTTTTTTATATTGATGGATTTTGTTATTATTCTTTGTTTATCTTTCTTATATAAAAGTGCACTTTGATTGGCGTAATCTAAGGAGATATATGTGTCCTTTTCAAATATTCTTATCTTTCTTATAGCCTCAGGCGTTACTCTGCTTGCAGTGAGATTACAAACACAGCCATTTTTAAAGGTTATTCTTGCGTTTGCAATATCCTCAAAATTTGAGAGAACTCTTACGCCCACTGCCTCTATACCTTGGGGTTTAGAATTTACAAGAGCAAGCGCTATATCTATGTCGTGTATCATAAGGTCTAATACAACCCCAACATCCTTTATGCGATTAACAAAGGGGCCAAGCCTATGGCATTCTATAAAACGCGGATTTTTGATAAAATATTTTATTACCCTTACAGCAGCATTGAAACGCTCCACATGACCCACCTGAAGAATTAATTTTTTTCTTTGAGCAAGCTCAAGCAGTTCGTCTGCCTGGGATAGATCTGTGGTTATGGGTTTTTCTACAAGTATATTTATGTTATTGAGCAAAAACTCCCTTGCGGTCTTGAAATGTAAACTTGTCGGGACAGCTATGCTAACCGCATCCACTAGCCCAAAGAGTTCTCTATAGTTCTTAAAACTATTGCATTTAAGTGGTCCCGAGAGATTTCTAAGACGTTTTGGGTCTATATCGCATATACCAATAAGCTCAACATCCTTTAATTCGGAGTATAGCCTAGCATGTATGGAGCCTAAGGCACCAACCCCTATTACTCCAACTCTAACCCTTTTAGCTATCTCATTCATCTGTTCAGATTATAGCATCTTTTAAAAGTTCTGGCAAATATTACCCTCATAAATCGCTTGACTAACTATATTTATTATGGCAAAGTATTCAACTATGCCAACAGAAAACTTAAATAAAACAGGTCTTGTTGTATCAGTCTTGTTAGTTCTCTCCCTTGGTTTAAGGCTTGGAATTGGCTTATGCAGCCAGCCATCCGCAAGCCAACAACAAAGGACACAGGAGCTTCTTGAGAAAGAAAAACTTCTTAGAGAAAGGTTGGATAAAGAAGAAATATATATAAAGGATATTAAATTGGAAGGAATTACCCTGCTTGATAAAGAACTTCTGGATGAAATAACCCTGCCTTTTAAAAAACACCTGCTTAGCAAAGAGGAGATTAAGCAGTTAATAGAACTTATCAAGCAAGCCTACCAAGATAAAGGTTACACCGGAGAGCCTGCTGAGATTTCCTATGAAATCAAGGATAATTACCTGAAAATAAAGGTGGATGAAATAACCCCCTGATTTTCTAAAAGAACATTTTCTAAAAGAACATTTGACACAATTCTTACTTTATGCTAAATTCTAAAAACTATTTGTAATTTAAAATGGAGGGGAAAATAGTGAAAAAAGGTATTTTGGTGTCAGTTCTGGTTTCTTTTGTAGTATTTCAAAATCTTCCGCTTTTTGCCCAGAAGGTGGGAGAGACAGAGAAGATTGAGAGAGAGATAGAAAAGGAAAAACTCTTACGGGAAAGGATTGAAAAGGTTAAAGAAAAGCCAGAGATAGAAGAAAAACTCCCTACCGCAGCACCTGCTCCCAAAGCCTTAGAGAAAATTGTAATAAAGAAAATTAATGTAACAGGAGTAACTCTTATTTCTCAAAATGAGATTGATTCAATAATCGCTCCCTTTGAGAATAAAGAACTTACGCTTAGGGAACTGCAAGAAGCAGCAGATTTAATTACTGATGCCTACCGCAAGCAAGGCTATGTGACATCCCGTGCCTATTTACCTCCGCAGAAGATTGAAAAGGAGATAGTAGAAATAAGGGTTATAGAAGGAGTTACTGGGGATGTGGAGATAAAGGGCAACCGTTATTTTAAGACATCCCTGCTTAGAAAAAAGATCGCTTTAAGAAAGGACCAACCTTTTAATTATGACATCTTAAGAAAGGGTTTAAGCAGTATAAATGAACAGTCGGATCGTAACGCAAAGGCAATTCTTATGCCGGGCAAGGAACCCGGAACTACTGATGTAGTATTAGAGGTAAAAGATCGTCTGCCCATTCACCTTGGATTTAATTATGATAATTATGGTTCACGCTATATTGATGAAAATCGTTTTAAAACTACTCTTACACATAATAACCTTTTGGGCTGGGATGATAAACTAACGCTTCAATATCAACTGGCAGAGGCCGAGAATTATGTATTAACAAGCTCGCGTTATCTTTTACCGGCTACAGAAGGCTTAGAGATCGGTCTTTTTGCCGCCCGCTCATATCTTCAACTTGGCGAGGTATACGAGGATTTAGAAGCAAGGGGTAAAAGCGAGCTTTATAGTATATATGCTACACAGGTTTTATTCGAAAAGGAAAATATGAACTTGAGCTTAAATACTGCCTTTGATTATAAGGACATCATTAATTTTCAATTAGGAGATGAATCAAGCCGAGATAGGTTGCGCGTGGCACGGGTAGGCCTAGATTTAGATTTAACGGATAAATTCGGGCGCACCTTAATCAGCAATGAATTTAATTACGGCATACCCAAGTTAATGGGCGGCTTAGAAGACGTGGACACGCACGCCTCGCGAAGCGGCGCAGGGGGAAAATTTACAAAGGATAATCTGACTTTAGTCAGACTGCAGAGGATGCCCTTTAACTCTACTCTTTTATGGAAGAACCAGATTCAGTTCACGCCTTATATCTTAACCGCTGCAGAGCAATTCCAGATAGGTGGCATTACAAATGTGCGCGGTTATCCGTCAGCTGAACTGGTAGGAGACAAGGGTTATTCCTCAACCATTGAATGGTCTTTCCCGCCCTATTTTATACCGAGGGGGATAAGGGTTCCCTTCTCAAAGGCAAAATTCTATGACGCATTGAGATTGGTTCCTTTTTATGATTGGGCGAATACCCGCCTAAGAAGGACTCAGGCAGGAGAGGAAAAAAATAGAACCTTAAGAGCAGTAGGCTGCGGTTTGCGATTTAATCTTCCAGAGGATTTTTCACTTAGGGCAGATTTTGCCTGGTCCTTGGACAATGAACCATCGGATAACCAGCGCCATCATGCCTGGACAGAGGTGTCAAAGAGTTTTTAAGATTTTTTATCCGTAGTCTCCTCACTGTTAACCATATCATAACCGTATCATTTGTTGAATATCTTTGTTTATAAAAAATTATGCAACTTATTGTGTCTGTTACAAGTAAAATGATTTTTTTTGAACAAATTTTTCAATATCTATTCTTCTTTTTCAAACGGTTCTTATCGTTTGCATCAAAATTTTTTTAGAAGACCTTGATTTTTTAGAAAAATATGTTATATTTCAAATTAATTTAAAAAAATAACTGTTATCTTAATTGATGAGTAGTAAGTATAAAGAAGTAACATTCCTCTTAGCTGTAATTGTAGTTAATTTAATCTTTTCCTTAACTGCCTACGGCCTTCCAGAGGGCGAAAACATTGTAGTAGGTTCTGCCACCATTGACCGCTCAAACCCCGATACGCTAAATATCAATACCCCCTCAGATAAACTAATTGTTGATTATAACAGCTTCTCTATTGCCAGACAAGAAACAGTTAACTTTAACCAGCCCTCTGCAAATGCAGTTGCCCTAAACCGCGTAGTCGGGCAAGACCCCTCAAGCATAATGGGCACACTAACTGCTAACGGTAATATCTTTCTCATAAATCCCAACGGTGTTATATTCGGAAGAGACTCACGCGTAGATGTAGCAGGGCTAGTTGCCTCTACCCTAAACATATCCAATGAGGACTTCTTAAAGGGCAATTATAACTTCTATAAGGAAACAGGTAAAAACGGCTATATAATTAACCAGGGCAATATAACCATCAAAAACGGCGGCTATGCCTGCCTTCTTTCCCAGGCAGTAGAAAACCAAGGGAAGATTGAGGCAAATTTAGGAACAGTAGTCCTTGCAAGCGGAGAGAAGATGACCCTTGCCCTGGATGACTTAAACGATATCTCAGTAGTCATAGATGAACCAGTAAAAGAGGCTATTTTCGGTCCCGATGGAAAACAAATGGATAGCGCCATAAAGAATACAGGCACAATCTCTGCAAACGGTGGAAAGGTCCTGCTTACCGCCAAGGTCTTAAACAATGTATTTAACTATGCCATAAATAACTCGGGGATAATAGAGGCAAGGTCATTATCCAACCATAACGGCGTAGTTGAGCTAACTGCAGAAGGCGCACCAATAATAAATACAGGGACAATAGAAGCATCAGAACTCAAGGTCAACACCAAGGATTCGGATTTTATTAATGAGGGACGGATAGAGGCAGAGAAGATTGAGGTGAAGATTAAGGATGCAGATTTTATAAATAGAGGAGAGGTTATTGCCGATACCTACGAGGATTCTACCGACGCAGGCGAGGTTATTATAGAGGCAGATGAAATAGCCCAGCACGGTGTAATTTCAGCCAATGCCTGCGAAGAAGGCTCAGCAGGCACAATTGAAATAATCTCCCGCGACCTTACGGTTTTAGATGAAGAAAGTAGAACTGAAGCCCGCGCCATAGGTATCATAGGTAATGGCGGAAGGATAATTATTAATTCTACAAAGGGAAATACGCTAATAAACAGAAATGCTGTAATTGACGTTTCTGCTGGTAGCATTTCTGGCAATGCTGGATTTATAGAAATTTCTGCCTTTGACCAATTGGGATTTTATGGAGTGTTAAATGGTAGGGCGCCTCCGGGATATCAAGGCGCAACCGTATTATTTGACCCTACCGATTTATATATTAATTCTGATATAACACAAACCGGTAATTATACTGCTAGTGCAGATAATATATATATTAATGCTATTGTAAGCGTTACTAACGGCAATATTGATTTTTCTGCCACAGATACCTTCCAGCAGAATTCCGGCATAATTAAGACAATCAGTTCAGGCAATATTAAAATTTCTGCCTCCAAAATAATCCTCCTTGCCATATCCTCAGCAGGCGATGTTACTATTACTGCCACCCATTCCACCGAAGATTTAACACAGGTAGCGCGTTCATCCATTACATTAACTAATGGTGCAACTATCAGTGGTTATAACATTATCATAACCGCCACCGCTACCCATTCAAATAAATTTGATGATTCTAATGACAGTTTGATTGATCAGGTATTGGATTTTCTGGAAGATTCTCCGGTAAGCCCTGCTGCGGTGAGCATTGCCCAGGCAGATGCCAAGATTACCATTGGCCAGGCAAGCGTTATTAACGCCAGAAATGATTTAACCCTTAAGGCTACTGCTAAGGCGGATGCTAAGGCCAGTGCCACTTTTACAGGAACGGCGGTCTCTTACGCTAAATCCATTTCTTCAGCGCAGATTATTGTGGAAAGCGGCACGGCAGCGGGGACAGTTACCCAGATTAATACGGGAAATGATTTTAATCTGAATGCAATATCAGAAACTAATTTAACATCCTCAGCTAAAACCATTAATCTCGGCCATGGCAGGGGTTCTCCGGTTGATGCGAGCTTGGCATACGGCGAGTCAAACTCTGTGTCTAAAGTGAAAGTTTCTAACGGCGCTGATATTTCTGTGGGAGGAGGCCTTTTAGTTAAGGCAGAGACAAATAAAAAAATGAATGTTTCGGGTTCAGCCAGCTCTTATGAGGATGGTTCTGTAGGTATTGGTCTTGCAATCTCAAAATCCTCCAGTCAAACCGAGGCAATATTAGAAGGAACAGCTAATGTACAAGAAGATATTAGGGTTGAGGCTAAGACGGATATTCCCAAAAATGATACCAAGGCCTCTGCAGGCGTGGGGACAGGCGCGGCTGGCAAATTTCTTATTAAAGCAACAACCGCCCTTACAGATAAAATTAATAAATACATAAGTGTGAAAAACCCAAAACCTGATAGCCGCAGTGGTTCAAAAACCCTGGCTGTTTCCGCAGCATTCGCCTATGCCGACCATACAGAAAATGCTATTGCCAGAATCGGTGACTCAGCCCAGGCTGCCCCGACTGCAACAGTTACCTCCCAAACAGGCAAACTTGATGTTATAGCCACGATTGAAAATATGCCTGAAATTTCTGCTATCAGTACCATTGATTCAGAAAAACTCGCACTAACCCCAAGCGGTAACACGAAGGATAATTCAGTTAGCGCTGCGGTTGTGGTAGGCAATTATAAGAATACCACCGATGCATTTATTGGCAAGAATTCTATAGTCAATGCCAACAAGGCACTCTCAGTCATAGCCAAAACCCAGATTCCCTATGAAATCCAGTGGTTTCAGTTTAGCGGTTTCGCGGATATTCGCGATAAGGCAAACAGCAATTTCGGCATCCAAAATGGCATCTTTACCTCCTGGGCGCAGAGTAATGCCCAGGGCGATAAGACCGCAATAGCCGGTTCGGTTAATGTGATGGATTTAACCAACTCAAGCAATGCCTATATTGATGAGAATGCCCAGGTTAATCAGGATGCGACATATCGCTCTCCCGAGCAGGATGTAATAGTAGCAGCAAAAAGTAGGATTGACACCGTTAATCTCTCCGGCGTCTTTGGTTTTAAATTTTTTGGGGCACAGGCCGGGAAAGCCGGCGTGGGTGGAGCTTACCTGGGAATTGAATATACTAATACAGCAGAGGCGCTAATTAAGAATGGCGCTAAGGTATATGGAGATTCACTAGCGGTTATTGCTGATTCTACGACGCGCAATATTTCCATTTCCGAGTCAGGAGGAAAAGCCGAGGCCTTTGCCTTAGCAGGCACCTTTTCATTATTACAAACAAACAACAGCTCTATAGCGCAGATTGATGACGCAGCAGAGATAACCACAGGTAGCGGGACAGTCACCATCCCCAAGGACATTCGTAAAATTTTTGGAGACGAGAATTTAATTACCAGTCTGGATGATGTTGAGGTTGAAAATATCCTGGTGAGTTTAGACACCAATAATGATGATAAATTAACCACTGCTGATACCCACATTACAGGTTCCGATAGTAATAATTATTTTACTGATTTGAATATATTGATTGTGGGCGAGGATAAATCCCAGCTCTTTAATGTCAGCGGAGGTGTTGTAAAGGCACAGAATGTGGGGATTGGCGCTTCTGTGTCAATTAACGAAATCACGCGGGATACAAAGGCATTAATTGGAAACAAACCAGGTGAGCCCAAAGGAAACGGCTCCTTAAGTTCAAGCGGAG
>Ga0194125_10007330_pt1 | contig 15938 bp, 19 predicted proteins | sample TA2KigC250mmetaG_FD_148626 | JGI IMG/M metagenome (GOLD analysis project Ga0194125, IMG submission 148626) | Freshwater microbial communities from Lake Tanganyika, Tanzania - TA2015034 Kigoma Deep Cast 250m | ecosystem: Environmental > Aquatic > Freshwater > Lake | place: Tanzania: Lake... | reverse complement strand
GAGCAGGAGATTTGCGGAGGCGATAGAGGGGAACCATGAATTAAGGAAAGTTCTCAGTAGCTTAGAGAAGGAGGATTTGTTGAATGTTGCGGCCTGACCCCTTGGTCTTTGGTCCTGGGCATCAGCGACGGTCTATGTGATTGCAAGGCTGAATTTCCTTTTTGACCGGGAAAGCAAAACCTTCCTTCCCCCGGACACAATCTGTAATTTCTTCGGGACTAAGAAGAACACCATATCGGGCAAGGCTACGGAGATTGAAAGGGTTTGCAAGATCAGGATGGGACATGACGGGTTGTGCAGCCCTGATATTGCTGATTCTCTTTCTTTTGTCCAGTTGCCGAACGGGCTGATACTGACCAGACGGCAAGCAAAGGAAATGGGATTCATGTAGAAGAGAAATCCTAACAAGTTACTCCAACGGATGGCTTACATCCCACGCTGACCTTGCTCGTTGGCATTGAATAAAGAAAGGATAATTCATGCCTGAGATTTGCAGTTTTTTTGGAATCATCATAAGAATGTTCTTTGATGAGCATGAGCTTCCACATTTCCATGCCGAATATCAGGGGAATAAGGCAGTTTTTGATTTCAACGGGAACATTATGAAAGGAAGCATGAAATCGAAGACAGCCACAAGACTCGTGAGAGAGTGGATAGACCTGCGTCTCAACGACCTTGAGGAGGATTGGGAACTGGCAAGGGCTGGTAAAGAAATAAAGAAAATTGCACCATTAGAATGAGGTGAACCATGTGGAATATGAACGATGTGATAAAGATCGAGTACAAGGGAGGTTTTGTCTATCATGTTGTTTTTGATGATGGGAAAAGCGGTGACATAGACTTCTCAGAGTACGTAGGGAGGGGTCCTGTTTTTGAACCTCTCCGAGATACAGCATTTTTCAAGAAAGCAACGGTAGAGGGCGGAACTATCGCTTGGCCAAATGGTGCTGACATAGCTCCCGAATCGCTTTACGAAAAAATAACCTGCCAACAAGGCGCTTCACCGGATCGCCGATAAATCCGGCTCCCGGTGAGCCTTTTCGTTATGCATAAAACTGAAACCAAAAGGAGGGGGATATATGGGACTGGTGGATGCAAAGATCATCTTGAAGAACCCAACAAAACCAGACATAGAAGCTATTGAAGTCGACGCCTTAGTCGATTCAGGTGCTGTGCATCTATGCATTCCGGAGCATATACAGATTCAGTTGAAACTGTCCGAGATCGACAAGAAAGAGGTAATCTTGGCAGACGGAAGCCGAAAAATAGTTCCTTACGTCGGCCCGATTGAAATCCGTTTCAAGAATCGCATCGGCTTCGGCGGGGCCTTAGTTATGGGAGATCAGCCACTGCTCGGTGTAATCGCTATGGAAGACATGGATTTAGTGGTTAGTCCCAAAACCAAAACTTTAGATGTGAACCCGATCAGCCCAAACATAGCCACTTCGGTAGCTAAATAGGGAGTAGACCTGGTTGTTGAATTTCAAAAGGGAAAAATCAACGACTAACAAGTCGCTCCAGCGGATCGCCAATAAACCCGGCTCCCGCTGAGCCTTTTCGTTCTGCTCTCTATGATATCGGAGTTTTTTACTCCTAAGAAATAATAAAGAGTTTTGGGTAGCAAATGAACCACAAAAATAAAGAAAGCGGGCACACAGGGTTAGAATTCCTGGTCTTGATGATACCGATCTGCCTTATTAGTATTGTCTTTGTTCTGCCCTTGGGAATTATAATTGGGCGGCACTGGGGATATCGTGCCAGTAAACAACATGTTATAGCTACAATAATTTTTTGGCCGGTCCCTTTAATCTTATCTCTCTTTATAGGAAATTATGTTTTGGCCTCCCTATTTTTTCGTTCCCATCTCTTCGTGCCTCTACTAATAACCGTTGGGACCATCTGTCTATTGGGAAGTGTGCTTTACTTTGCCTGGGTACCAACTTTTTTAGGGTATTGCTTTAAGAAAAAACCCATTTTAAATTTGTTATTTATTCTTGGAACGATGCTATTTTATCTGGTGGTAAGTATTTATCTTTGGCTACATCCATATTTTGACATTACTTCGATCTTATGAGAATCTTTATCGAACCCAAGAAGTTCTCTAAAGTTTCCTCATCTATCAAGGATTAGTCAGGATTTGGGTCAAGTCTTGCCTTTTGATGTTTCATAAACATCAAGATTAAAGGCCCTATTATTTGTCAAGATATTAATGGGAAAGAGGAAGTAAATTATGAGATTGTTATCTGACCGCTTAAAAATCATATTGGAGTTATTATTCATAGTTGCAATCATAACCGCAATACTTTTTTTCAGCGGATGTTTCCAGAACAAAACCATCCAAAGTAAACCTAAATATATTACCAATAATCTTCAATTATTAAGAGAAGGTGGGGGCAATCCAAAATGGAGTCACAAGAATAATCTGATTGCTTTTGACGAGATAGTAAACAGAAATCTTGAGATATTTACAATGAGGCCCGATGGGGCAGATGTTAAGTGTCTGACCTGTGGTAAAAAAAATATTACAACCGGGCATAAGGGGCAGCCTTTTTGGCATCCCTCCGGGAAATACATCGTCTTTTCAGCCGAGAATGACCAATACAAGCGCTGGAATTTATGGGATATGACTGTGATGCCAGCTCTTTCCGGTCGCAATAATGATGTTTGGATAATGACAAGTGATGGGGGAAAATTTTGGCGCATTACAAACACCCCAGAAAATGGAGGGATTATACGACCAAGTTTCTCTCCAGATGGTAAAACACTTTACTGGAATGAGGAGTGGTCTCTTGAGAAATATCCTGGGAGAGGATCACTTTGGTCTCTTGAAGACAGTCCTTTGGGAGAAAAATGGGGCTTGTGGTGTATAAAATTAGCGGATATTTATTTTGATGAGAAAGGTGTACCTATTGTTTCAAATGTTCGTACAGTGAATATAAATAAACTCTATCCTGGAAAAGTTCTCCTTGAAGGGCAAGGAATTCAACCCGATAATGAACACTTGATTTTTTCTGCTGCTGATATTAATGAAACAAAAGGTTATGTTCGGTGGGGATTCCCACCCAAAGATATTTATGGTTTCGAACACTGGGGAGACTTATATATTACGGACCTTAAAGGTGGATCTCTTGTACGGCTGACACATACCCCTTACAATCATGATGAGAATCCAGAGTTCTCACCCGATTCTGAAAAAATTGTATGGTCTCGTGCCAAGGGAGCGGTAGGAGAAAATGTAGAGTTTTATATAATGAATAGGGATGGTAGTAATCCAAAACAACTTACCCACTTCACTGAACCAGGATATCCTGAATATATCAGGGGACGTACCGGAGGCGGCGAGATTGGCTGGAGTCCTGACGGAGGGCAGATTGTTTTCAACAAAGTCGTCGGATTGAGTTTAAAATATCCATATATAAAATCAAATATATATCTACTCAGATTAAAGTAAACCCTGTTAGAAGGTCTTTGGCCTTTGAAACACCCCTCTTCGTTTTTAGCTTCCTGAGGGCTAGCGTCTGGATAATTTTTTTCTAAGCCTTAAGAGGAGAAAGAGTATCTACGGATTTACTTAGATTTTTCCAAGCATAATAAGAACACCTTACAGGATGTTAAAAAGAAATGGTCTCTTTCTTCTATTCGATTGCTCCAAGAACGAGTGCCAGAAGTGCCATGCGTACCACCACACCGTTATAGGCTTCAACCCAATAGCGGGCATGGTAAGTATCATCCACTTCTTCTGGAATTTCATCCAGGCGCGGTAAAGAATGCATCACAATGGCGCCTCGCTTCCCTTTATTGTAGAGCATTTCACGGGTCACCCGATAGGCTGGTGGGGTCAATCTCCGATCCGTCTTAACCTCCTCACGCGGTTTGGCATAATCGGGCTGAACAACTGCCTCAAAATAGATTACGTCTGCATTCCCAATCCCCTCCTCAATCGTTGGCCGCTCATCAAACTTGAGATTGAAATGTTGCAATTCCTTTCTAAATTCTTCGGCAGGAGACATCTCTGGAGGCGCCACAATGGTAGCCGTAATGTCAAACTTAGAAATGGCATAGAGCATGGAGTGCATGGTACGCATCCGCATGTCGCCTACCATTAGGATGTGTAACCCATCGAGGGCCCCTTTCTCCCGCCAGATCGTGAACATATCGATGAGGGCTTGAGTCGGATGCTCTCCCCAACCATCTCCACAATTAATAATTGGGACACTTGACCATCTGGCTGCTTCAGCCGGCGCACCCTGTTGAAAATGGCGCATGGCGATGACATCCCCATAATATTCGAGCATCTTAGTGGTATCCTTGATGGATTCCTGATAAAAGTCTCCAGCTCTCGTCATCTTAGGATCAGAAAAACCAATCACATGCCCACCCAGGCGACACATTGCAGCCTCTGTGCTCAGGCGGGTTCGTGTGCTCGACTGATAGAAGGCTGTGACCAGGGTCTTCTGTTTAAGCAGATCACCGTTTCTGCGGTTCCTGGCATAAGGCTCTAACTCCAAGGCAACTTGAAATATACGCATGAAGTCATGCCGCTCAAAATCTTTGATAGAGAGGATATGCCTTCCAAGAAAACTTCTCATGGCCTTTCTCCTTTTTCATCTCACACTTCATCTTCCAAAGGTGGCGAGAGAGACCTTTGGCAGTTTATCTTCCAAAGCTCAATCTGAAATCAAGGACTTGGCACCATGTATGAGTTGGTTTAGAATTTTGGCCCACGAACCTTTCATAAATCCCTTTCAATCTTTGATTTTTCATCTGGGAGTAAGGAAGGAGGAAGTTTCTTTCACATTTCACCTTCTTCTAATCCTCCGAGATAAGCTTTTATCACTTTCTCATCTCTTCTGAGATCATGAGAAGGTCCCTCAAGGATGATCGATCCCGTTTCCAAGACATAGGCATAATCGGCCAGCTCCAACGCCATGTTGGCATTCTGCTCTACGAGTAATATGGTGATCTTCTCTTCCTTTAATTTTATGAGGATCTTTTCGACCTGTTCCACAAGGATAGGGGCCAGTCCAAGGGAGGGCTCGTCAAAGAGGATCATCTTTGGATTTGACATCAAAGAACGGGCAATGGCAAGTTGCTGGAGTTCTCCTCCGCTCAGGGTTCCTGCTAATTGTTTGTAACGCTCTCTAAGAATAGGAAAGGATTCAAAAAGCTTTTCAAGCCTTTCTTCGACAACCCTTTTTGATTTCTCTAAGTAGCCCCCCATCTCCAAATTTTCGGTCACCGTGAGTTCAGGAAAAATCCGACGCCCTTCAGGGCAGTGGGCAATTCCTTTTGCAACAATTCGGTCAGGAGAGAGTCCATCGATTCGCTCTCCATAAAATTCAACTTTTCCCTGACTGGGTTTCAACAGTCCAGAGACTACTTTTAAAAGTGTCGATTTCCCCGCACCGTTTGAACCGATAAGGGTCACGGTAGCATATTCCGCCACCTTTAAAGAAACGTCGGAAAGGGCCCGGATATGTCCGTAGCTCGCTGAAATACCTTCAACCCCTAACATCTCTTCTTCTCTCCCCTAAATAGGCTCGGATCACTTCCGGATTGTTTCTGATTTCATCGGGTGTTCCACTGGCAATCTTCTTTCCAAAATTAAGCACAAGGATGCGGTCCGATATGCCCATGACCAGTTTCATATCGTGTTCCACAAGGCAAATGGTAATCCCTAATTCTCTCATCCTCTTGATTAAACCCTTCATCATCTGGGTCTCTGTATCATTGAGCCCTGCTGAAGGCTCATCCAGAAGAAGGAGTTTAGGTTTTGCTGCAAGGGCGACCCCAATTTCGAGGAGCCGTTGCTCTCCATAGGGAAGATTACTCGAGATGACCTCTTTTTTATTCTCTAAACCAATAAATTTTAGAATCTCATGGGCCTTGGTTAAGGTTTCTGCCTCCATCTTCTGTTTCTTCTTTGTATTGAAAATGGCGTCAAAAAATGTCTCTTCCTCCTGTCCGTGATGAGCGGTCCGTATGTTATCCAGAACCGTTAGATTCGGAAAGAGGGATGTGATCTGGAAGGTCCTGACAATCCCCTGCTCAGCGATCTCATGAGGCTTCAAGTTGCTTAGCCCTTGACCTTCGAATTGGATCGTGCCGGATATCCTCTTTAAAAAACCAGTAACGGCATTGAAGATCGTCGTCTTTCCCGCTCCATTGGGTCCAATCAGACTGACAATCTCATTTCTGAAAATAGAAAAATCGACATCATTGACAGCTATCAAGCCACCAAATCGGACGGTCAGGTTTTGAACGTTTAGTACTTCGTCTCTCATCATTGCTTCTTCCTCAAGCTAAATAACTGTGAGATATAGAAGAGGATGCCTCTGGGCATAAAGATCACAATAAAGATTACTATCACAGCGTAGATTGCCATCCGGGCATCACCAAAAAGCCTTAACCATTCCGGAATTAAACTAAAGAGGATTGCACCGATAATGGGACCAACCAGCGTTCCCTGACCTCCTCCGATGACCATCATCACCACGTTTACACTGATAAAAAAGGCAAAGACTCCTGGATCAATGAAACTCACATAATGGGCATAGAGGGAACCTGCGACCCCAGCGATGGAGGCACTGATCACGACAACGATCACCAGATATTTATAACAGTTAATGCCTACAGATTCAGCCAGGTCTTCATTTTCCCTAATAGAGATGAAGGCTCTTCCAAAGGAAGAATGAACCAGTCTGTACTGAAGATAAAAACAGAAGATCACCAGAATGAGAATTAAATAATAGTAAGGCATTTTATGACTGAAATCGATTCTGTCTAATCCACCGAGGTAAATCACCGGGGATTCAATATCTGTAAGTCCCATGGGTCCCTTGGTGAGATCAACCCAATTGAGGCCTACCAGTTTCAACACCTCAGCAATACCAATGGTCATGATCACAAAATAAGCTCCCCTTAATTTAAGGGCCAATTTGGCAACAATGTAGCCCAAAACTCCTGAAACAATGAGAGCCCCGACCATCCCGAACCACATAGGGATCTTCCAATTTAAAAACAATAGGGAGGAGACATAGGCACCCACACCAAAAAAGGCTGCATGTCCAAGCGAAAGCTGCCCTGTATAACCCAACAACAAATTGAGGCTAATGGCGAGTAAACAATAGATCCCGATGATAATCGCCATATGCATATAGTAAGGATCTTTAATAAGGATCGGGTAGATCAATGCTCCTAAGAGAGAAAGTAGCGTAATCATTCGATCTCGATTCATCTTCTCTGTCCGATCTTTCCAAAAAGTCCGGTAGGTCTATAGATCAAAATGATGATAAGTAGAATGAAACCCACGGCATCCTGATATCCAGAGGAGATATAGCCTGCACCCAAACTTTCAAAGACTCCCAAAAGGAACCCGGCTGTGATCGCCCCTTCAAAGCTCCCGAGACCTCCGATGATCACAATGGTAAAGGCCTTCAAGTTGGCAAGATTCCCGATGAAAGGGTGGACGGTAAAAATTGGTCCCAAGAGCGCACCACTGGCTGCTGCCAATCCTGCTCCCAAAACGAAGGTAAATGAATAAATCCGATCAATCTTAATCCCCATAAGTGAGGCGGCCTCAAGGTCTTGAAATGTCGCCCGCATCGCCTTTCCTATCTTTGTCTTTTTCAATAGAAGGTGGGTTAGAAGAACAAGGAGAAGGGCAACACAGATGACCATAATTCTCTGAGGAAGGAAATAAAGGCCACCCAGTGTATAGGCGGTGAGTGGAAATGGGCTTTGGATCGATTCCGGTACCGGAGTCCAGATCAACATGGCAATATTCTGGATGAATAAGGAGAATCCAATCATGGAAAGCATGACCGTATCGATCGTTCTTCTCCTCAGGGGTTTGAGAATTGACTTTTCGTAAACAAATCCAATCACCATGACCGAAGCAATTGATAGAAGCATACTGAGGTAGAAGTTCACGCCGATCTTAGTGAAGAAGGTGAAAAGGAAGTAGGCCCCGAGCATATACATTTCACCATGGGCAAAATTGACCACCTTCATAATGCCAAAGATCATGGTAAGACCGATCCCGATCAGCGCATAAGCGCCTCCGATGATGAGTCCATTGATCACATATTGGATGAAGATCATTCTCTTAATCCATTCTAAAAATAGAAGATTCTAAAACCTTAGCTCTTTGAAAAATGGTGCCTAATTTTCCTCCCCCTTTAGAAAAGGGGGGAATGCATTAAAGCTTCCCATCAAAATCAATGGGCTCATCCACCAAGTTCATGATGACTTGACTTACAAAAACTGTATGTATTTCCAACTTCTCTTTGCCAATATGCTCAGGAATATCCTTTGAAGTATGGTAATAGGGGTCCATGGTAGTTAACCAGAAAACAGGCGTCCCCAGAGGTTCAAAAGAGACATGGTCACTATTGGGTCGGGGTGGAATGCTCCACTGATCTACCCTGAAATTGTGTTGATTAGCAAAATCTTTGATCCTCGGAGCCAAATTTTCGGTCACCCCCACTTCAATCGATCCTAAATCAGAACATATCCCGTCTAAACAGATGACTGCCGCAAGATCAGAACACTCCTGACGATGTTTCTCTACAAAGGATTTTGACCCCCAAAATCCAAGTTCTTCTGCTCCACACAATAAAAAGTCAAGATTATAGGGAGACCCTTTGAAACACCGAATTAATTCCATAATGGCAGATGTCCCAGAGGCATTATCAAAGGCATGGGGCCCCAGCCACATGCTATCATAATGGGAGCAGATTAAAATTTTTTGTTTATCACTACCTCCACGGAGGTGAACGATGAAGTTATAGCCCTTTTCTTCGGGAAAAAGGGCGATGACCTCTAAATGGACCTTTCCTTCCCGAATAGCAACCTCTCTTAGTATCTGGGTATCCTGGGGTCCCACACTGATTGCAGGTATGCTTCCAATCCTTCTTTCATAATTGGTTGTCCCGACCCGTAAGAGGTTCTCAGCTAAATTACTCCCAAGAATAAAACCAGTTCCCTCTCCCATGCAAACCTTTGGATAAGCCTGATAGGATTTAAGGGCATTGGAGAGGACAACTTTTCCAGAATAATTTCCCTGGCCAAGCTTATCTTCAGAGATAAAAATAAGTTCACCTTCTACTATTTTAGAAGCAGAGTAAGCCAAAGGCTGGCAAGAGATGGTTTTTTCTGGTGGATCAAGAATAGTAAGTTCTACCTTCTGAGGTTTGAAACCGATGTAATTAAAATCTTCCTTGATGAATTGAACTTTAGCTTCATCTAAAAGAGATCGCTCTAAAAAATTTACGATCTTTCTTTCACCCTCACTCCCTTGCCATCTGGGCCCCAAAGAACAGATGTCGTTTAAGACCTTTTTTAGCCTCTCTCCAGATACCTTCATATCAAATCCCATAGTCAAATTAAATTCACTTCTTATAACCCAAATTGAGCGATTTTTATACAAAAATAAGACAATACATTTAAAACAGAAGGTTACATGAATAAGAAATATCACCCAATAAGTGAAATAATAGTCTGTCATTCCTGTGAAAACAGGAATCCAGGGTTTCCTGTGGAAACAGGAATTCAGTTCTTAATGGTTCCCTGCTTTCGCAGGGACGAGTTCTGGATTCCCGCCTTCGCGGGAATGACAACCTATGCTTACTTTAAGCATAGAATCGCTCAATTTAGATATAAGAAAGTTAGTAACACTTTAGCGCTTTGAAAAAGGTAATGATCCAATTGTTAGAAAAGCTCGTCATTCCTGCGGAAGCCCGCGGTCGGGTCTTATCGACAGAAATCCAGCTCTTATTCCCTTGGTCCTGGATTCCCGTTCCCCGATTAAAGACTTCGAGGACAAGTTTCACGGGAATGACAACTTAGATAAGACAACCAAAGAATCTTTTAAAAGAGCTAAAATGTTATATAAACCCTATTTCCCTTTTGGATACACATAATGCCCAACCTCATCCCGTTCAAATTGAATCTGTTCTCTCACCTTTCCCCATGCGATCATAATGTCTCGATAGGGTATGGAGGGAAATTTTTTGAGAAGATCGTAATAGTAAAAAGGCTCTTCTTTACTCTTAGCGATTATCTTTTTTACTAAATTCTCTATATTTGAAGAACTCAATGCTTTTTCCCTCCTCTCTCTAAAGATAATCCTCTAATTTCACCTCATCCCTAAAGCTGTATTTCATTCGTTCATATCTTGTGCGAGGCACTCCTTCGGGAATGGTAGCGTCAATCCCTAACTTTGCAGTAGTGGGCAAAGCATCTTTGGCAAGGGTCCATGCTTTGAGACTTGGATCGATATGTTTCCCCCTTGCTCCTGAAACGATGATGACATCCTGATCTGCCTGAACCCTCAATGCCAATGCCCAATCAACTTCCGTTGGATCGTAAATATTGATATCGTCATCAGTAACGATAACTAATTTGACCTCTGACAAGGAAAGGAGAGCCAAAACGGCATTCTTCCCCTCTCCTGGACGTTTGCGAATGGATGCCACAATCTCCCAAAAGCAACAGCTTCCGGGTGTCGCATAAACAGCCACTGGCTCAACGCTGGCCTCCCTAAGCGCTCTCAATGCAGCCGCCTCTGTGACTGGACCTGCAAGCCAATCATTCTCCCATGGCATATGTAGGGCATAAAAGATGGCATCTTTTCTATGGGTAATCGCATTGACCTTAACAATCGGATTCCACTTGAGGTCACCCTGAACATGACTAAAGTCTCCAAACCTCCCTTCATCATAGACCCAACCCACAGGCAGAATCTCACATTCCAAAACGATTTCAGCATTGGCTGGAACGAGAAGATCACTGGTGACGCATTTTACCATTTTAAGAGGTTCGCCATGTAACCCTCCTGCAATGGCAAATTCATTCATATTGATCGGTGCTTTGTAACTTGCAGCAAGCATCTCATAAGGATGGTTACCAATAGCAACAGCCATCGGCAATGGCTTTTTCTTATCCAAGGTCCGTTGATAATAGAAACGCATGTCAGAAGGAGAAACCAGATCAATACTTGTTTCATTCTTCTTTCGAAACATCATCCGATACATTCCCGCATTAGGACCGTACTCTGGATCAAAGGAGGAAACAATCCCTCCTGAGATATAAGGGCCTCCGTCTTTTTCGCTGAAATAGGGTATGGGGAAAATGGTTAGGTCAACATCCTTCCCTTTATAGACAACTTCATGGACTGGAGCTTTTTTAACAACTATGGGATCAATAGGGCGATCAATGGCTTCTTGGAATTTCTTACCGAGTTCTCTCTCCGACACATTCATGCCGATGGCAACTCTCTTTCGTGTATTCAAAAGCCCACTCACAACAGGGAAATTAAAACCTTCTACCTTTTCAAAATAGAGTGCTTTATCAGACTGGCCCACAAGGGCTGAAATATAACGGGCATCCACCTCCTTCTTGATCCTTAAAAGTTCCCCCTCTTTTTCGAGCCGTTTCATAAAGCCCCTCATATCTTCCATAGTCTATTCCTCCCTCAATCCAATATAAATTTCATTTCATATCTTTTTACATCGCTCGGGGACATCATTTCAGGCCCAGGAACCATTCGGGAAGCACGATAGTGATCCAGGGGATGAAGGTCACGATAAGCAGCCCGAGGAAGAGCACCAACAAGTAGGGCGCAAAGGGTCTGATGACTCGGGCCATGGTGGATCGGGCAATGCCCAATGCCACGAATAATGCCACCCCCACAGGGGGGAGGAAAAGGCCTATTCCCACGCAGGCCACGATGATAATTGAGAAGTGCAGCGTGCTCACCCCCATCTGCGTAGCGATGGGGTAGAAGATTGGGCCAAGGATGATGACGGCCGGAAACCCTTCCAGGAGGGCGGCGAAGAAGATGAAGAGCAGGACGCTGGCCAGAAGGAAGAACCAACGGCTCCCCGACAGAGAAAGGATCACGGCAGAGACCATCTGGGGCACCTGGTCCCGCGCAAGAAGCCACGTGAAGACCGAGGCCGAGGCTATGAGCCACATGCTCATTGCGCTGAGGGAGGTGCTCTCCAGGAAGAGGCTGGAGAGCTTCCGGATTGGGAGCTCCCGATAGAAGAAGACCCCTACAACCAGGGCGTATACTACCGCAAGGACGGCAGACTCGGTCACTGTAGCGGCCCCTGTGAAGATGCTCCCGAAGATGATCACGGGAAGAAGCAGGGGGACGATGGCGTGGACCACTGCCCGCCCCAGATTGCCCCATGATGCCCGGGCTGCTACCTGCCACTCTTGGGTGCGCGCCTTGAAATAGATGAGGAGCATGAGGGTGCCTGCCAGGACTCCAGCCGGTAGGAACCCTGCCAGGAAGAGGGCCGTTACCGAGATATCGGCGATGGTTGCCAGGATGACCATGAGCAGACATGGCGGTACAAGAATGCCCATGGCCGATGCGGCGCTCACAATGGAGATGGCCTCTTCCTTACGGTAGCCTGCCTTCTCCATTGAGGGGATCAGGAGAGAACCCATGGCGGCTACGTCTGCCGTGGTGGAACCCGAGATCCCAGAGAACAGGATCTCGGCCACGACAGTGACGTGGGCTAATCCTCCGCCCAGGTGCCCCACCAGGGCCATGGCCAGATCCACCAGCCGGCGCGAGATGCCCCCTATCTCCATCAGGGCTCCTGCCAGGATAAAAAGCGGGATCGCCAGGAGGACAAAGTTGTCGGCCCCGGCGATGAGACGCTGAGGGAGCATCAGGAGGTTTGCCCCCCCCAGGATGACAAGGTAGATCATGGCCGGGAAACCGAGGGCCACGGCAAGGGGAGCGTTCATCACAAGGAGCGCAGCAAAGCCGACGATGAGGAGGACTGTGGAGCTGATGCGAGTGGGATCGAAGGCCCCTGCCCAGATGACCAGCAATATCGCTCCCACTACTACTGCTGCGCCCCCCAGGACCAATCCAAGGGGGCGCCGCGGCACGGTGGCCAGTTGGCCTGCCGCGAACAGTAACGAGATGGTCACGCCCAGAACGAGGGCGGCAGGATAGAGGCCCATATCGAAGCCGGCTCCTGCGGAGGGTTCACCGAGCCGAAGCCGGAAGAGCTGGACGCTATACCAGCAGACGAAGATGAAGAAGACCACTTCGACCAGCCTCGTGATAGCATCCAGATACGGAACGATGGAGGCCGAGACCCGCTGAACAAAAATGCTCACGCTGGGATGTGATCGCCGCTGCTGGGCCACGGCGCCTCCGATGAACGTCAGCCAGACCAGGATTAGGTCGGCGATCTCGTCCGACCCCGCAGTGGGGCGGTTGAGGACATAGCGGAAGATGACCCCTGTCAGGACGACTACCACTTCGACGGCCATCACGAGGATCGCCGCTGTCTCCAGACCGCGGGCCGCAATGCTACGCAGACTCCGGGCCTTAGTCCCCTCAGCGGGGGCCGTTTCGACGCCATGTTGCATCCGATCAACCTCAATAATGTCCTTGAACAAGGCCTGGGGTTGGGGCAGGGGTCCATGAGGCGCACCCACCCCAGGCGCTGGAACTTTCGTACGCTACTTAGATGCCCGCTCAATCTCTGCGTAGAGCCTCTGCAAGTAGTCCTTCCCCACCCGGTCCACGAACTTCTCATGCACCTTCAGGGAGAGTTGCCGGAACTGCTCGCGGGCCTGAGGCGTAATTTCGATGACCTGCACGCCCGCCTCACGTATCCGCCTCACCGCATCGACGTCGCGGTCCGCCATGGCCTTGCGCTCCCAGCGGCCGGTCTCCTTCATGGCCTTCACCAGGATCTCCTGGTTCGCCTTTGGCTGGGAATCGAACCACTTCTTGTTAAAGGCCATGAAGTAGTGGAGGTAGCCATGCCGGGTCTCCGTCATGTACTTCTGAACCTCGTAGAGCTTGACGTCAATGAGGGTCCCTGGCGGGTTCTCCTGGCCGTCAACTAGGCCCTGCTGCAGGGCCGTGTATAGTTCTTTAAAGTCCACCGGCGTGGGGCTGGCCCCCCACCCCAGGCCTCGTACTGGGCCGAGAGCAGGGGCGAGGGCATTACCCGCATCTTGAGGCCCTTGAGATCGTCCGGGGTCCGGATCGGCTTCTTCCCGGTGGTCACGTTCTTGAAGCCGGAGCCCCAGTAGTCCACACCCTTCAGCCCTTTGGCCTCCAGGGAGGCGAGGAGTTCCTGGCCAAGTGGTCCATCCAGAACCTTCCACATGGCCTCTTCGGTAGTCCAGAGGAAGGGAAAGTCCAGGACCATGGCCTTGGGCACGAAGAGTGATACCACGGCCGCAGGCTGCTGGGTCACCTCTATGGTGCCCAACATCGTCCCCTCCACCTGGTCCCGCAGGCTGCCAAGCTGCTGTGCCGGATAGATCTGAACCTCGTAGTAGCCCTTGGTGCGCTCCTACACCATCTGTTTGAACATCTCAGCGGCCTTGTGAGGCGGCGTGATAGCCTGCTGGTTGTGGGAGAACTTGATGATAACCTTAGCGTTTGACACACCACTGACTAAAAAGAAAATTAAGATAAGAAAGCTTAGAAATAGTATTTTTCTTCTCATTTAATTCTCCTCCTTTCTAAATTTTTGTCTTGAGTGTTAGTACTACAGCGACTTTTTTCTGTCATTCCCGTGAAGACGGGAATCCAGAATGTCTATGGGCTTCAGAAACCCAACTGGATACCCGCTTTCGCAGGTATGACGGAGGGGCGGTAGTAATTTTTTATTAATACAGTTCCGTTTTTTCTAAAAGTGTCGCTGTCGTATTAGTAAATATCTTCTTTCGTCAAGATTATTGTAAAGAGACCTTAGCTTGATTGCAACAGGTGGGTGAAACGGCCTTAGGTCTATTCCTTCCCCCTCCTCTCTATGACGAGGTCTTTGATCACCTTAAACTTGCGTAATGGCTCCAATATAATATCCCCTCCTACCAGCGTCACACATGCTAACCTCACTTTTCCATTTACCACCACCTGGCAGCCCATACACTTCCCTATACGACACGAACTGTAAAACCCCAATGTAGGATCTAAATTCTCTGCAATATAATTAAGTACATTCAAAATGCTCATCTTCCCTTCGATGGGGACTTTAAATGTTTCATATTTAGGTTTCTTCTCCTCCCAAGGCTTCGACCGTAAAATCTTCACTTTGATCTTTTTCGTCTTTTCAGCCACTTTCCTCACTCCGTCCTTCCATACTTCAATATCTTCTTCGGCGGTTCAATCTTTGTCACCACCACTGGTTCGTTTTGAATCTCCATCTTTCCTTCCTTCTGGATAACAATCTGGTTCTTCAGCCAATTAATATTGTCTGTATCTGGATAATCCCTCCGGTATAAGGCCCCCCTGCTTTCCTTCCGATTGAGACTCGTCCGGCACACCATCTCCATCATCGAGAGCATATTCTCAAGTTCAATAACCTGTATCCACTCCCGATTAAAAATCCGCTCCTTTGCCCGTACACCTACCTCAGGCAACTCCTCTTCCCTCATCTTTAAAAACTCTGAAAGGGCCTTTTCCAAACTCTCCCCATCTCGAATCACTCCTGCCTTTTCCCAGGCAACCTGTTGGAGCTTCTTACGAAGATTGGCTTGGGAAAGTCCACCTTTCCGCTCCAATGGATCAAATATTCTCTTCCTTAACTTTTCTACCTGATCCATATCAATCGAAACTTCACCGCTACCTTTGGCATACTCCCCCGCAAACCGACCCGAACGGTGACCCCATACCACCATCTCTGTAAAGGCATTCCCGGATAACCGATTCGCTCCATGAACGCCTCCTGTGGTTTCCCCAGCCGCAAATAAACCATTAAGACTCGTTTCACACCGTTCATTAATCCTTATACCACCATTAAAAAAATGACTGGCCGGTACGGATTCGATTGACTCCCGCCTCAAATCAGGAAGGTACTGCTTCATCTTAAAACCACCGTAAAACATATAAAACTCCGGTGGTACCCACTTTTCCAAATTTTCGATCAAATCATCGGGAAGAT
>Ga0194125_10007325_pt1 | contig 15945 bp, 15 predicted proteins | sample TA2KigC250mmetaG_FD_148626 | JGI IMG/M metagenome (GOLD analysis project Ga0194125, IMG submission 148626) | Freshwater microbial communities from Lake Tanganyika, Tanzania - TA2015034 Kigoma Deep Cast 250m | ecosystem: Environmental > Aquatic > Freshwater > Lake | place: Tanzania: Lake... | reverse complement strand
CAAGCGATACGTTGTGGATATGGGTATAGAACGCCCCAGTCTCCCAACAAGCGCTGCATGTACGGGAGGAACTGAAAGCACCCCTCCCTCAATTGCTCTGGCTTCCCACGGGCGCAGAAAATCTCGCTCCTCTTCAATCGTCATACTGTAGTGGCGCCGTCCGCCCCATGTGTTCCGTCTCTCTTCATCTTGATGGCGAGTACTGCTACGATTGCGAAACACCGTCCTCTTACTGATCCCCAGTATCTCTGACGTCTGGCTTGTGTCCAAACCTGCCTCAGCGATCAATAAAACCGACAACGCCTTGCGAAGCTCCGTTACTGTAGTCGCTTTGTCCCTGAGTTCACATGCTCTTGTTACTTCCTCATCCGAAAACCGGGCTGTTCTTGCCATGGAATCACCTCCATGGCAATATTATATATTAACTGTCATCTTGAATGCAATACAGAATTAGCTCAGGTACTTAGATGGGATATCTATGGAGTAGGCCTTCAAGGTAGTCCCGATGAGCGCCTTGGTCTTCTCATCTGGCTCAAGGAGAGGCAGACGAGGCTTTCCTACAGCAAAGCCTACGTGGTTAAGAGCATACTTGATGGGGATTGGGTTAGCCACGACAAAGAGAGCGTTGACTAGGGGCAACAGATTGCGGTGAATCTGCGCTGCCTCCGCCGGATGGCCGTTAAGGAACTTCTCCATCATCGTCTTGATCCGACTACCTACCAGATGAGAAGCAACGCTGATGACACCGTAGCCCCCCAAAGCTAGAATTGGCAAGGTATCGCCATCGTTGCCGCTGTAAACCAGAAAGTCCTTCCTGCTATCGCTGATAATCTTGGTGATCTGCTCCAGATTGCCACTAGCCTCTTTTACGCCCACGATGTTCTCAATCTGGGACAGCCTGGAAACGGTTTCTGCTGATAGGTTAGTGACCGTCCTGCCAGGCACATTGTACAGGATGCAGGGAAGGCTAGTGTTTTCCGCAATGACCTTGAAGTGTTGGAACAAGCCATCTTGAGTCGGCCTGTTATAATAGGGAACCACCAACAAGATGGCATCTGCCCCTGCCTTCTCTGCCCCCTTTGTTAACTCTATACTTTCCCTGGTATTGTAGCTGCCAGTACCAGCCACCACCCCTTGCCCGACGGCTGACTTCACCTCGGCAAACAGGCGCAACTTTTCCTCCTTGCTTAGAGTGGGAGACTCGCCGGTGGTACCGGAAACTACCACTCCTTCGCTCCCTGATTCAAACAAAGCCTGTGCCAATCTTTTCGCTTGCCGGTAGTCTATATCCCCCCTTTCATCAAAAGGGGTCACCATGGCTGTGATAAGACGACCGAGATTTGCCATTACCTGACTCCTTTGGAACAATTTATCAACCACTCTGCACTGGTGAAGGCTGCCGAGCTCTCTTCTAAACTACGCGACGTGCCGAGAGGCTTGCTATAGGTGATACCCGTCTAATTATAAGACATAAATGTCGAATTTCAATACCCCTAATCTCTTCGCAATCCGGGGTCAGTTCCAAGCCTTCCCGTCTAGCTCTCCAACCACCAGTGGCAGCGCCACCCAAGTGGAGAGCCATCTGTCTCCTTACTCACTTTAAGCTAGATCCCTATGGACCAGCTCTTCGGCAATCTGGACAGCATTGAGGGCAGCTCCCTTACGAAGGTTGTCACTCACAATCCAAAGGACCAAGCCGTTAGGATGAGACGCGTCCCGCCTAATCCGTCCCACAAACACCTCATCCTTACCTGCTGCCAGTGCCGGATAAGGATAAAGCCTGGTCCGAGGATCGTCCATGACCTTCACCCCAGGAGCCTGAGCTAGAAGATGTCTAGCTTCCTCAACGGACATGGAGCGAGTGAACTCCGCATGGACGACCTCGCTGTGGCCAACATATACCGGCACCCGAACGCAGGTAGCAGATATGGCTATATCAGGCGCATGCATAATCTTGCGTGTCTCTTCTACCATCTTCCACTCTTCCTTGGTATAGCCGTTGTCCAGAAAAACATCGATCTCAGGCAGTAGGTTGAAGCCGATCTGGTAAGGGTAGACTTCAGGGGTTGCTTTCCCCCCATCAAGGATGACCCTGGATTGGACACGCAGTTCCTCTATGGCAGCACTGCCTGTTCCTGACACAGACTGGTAGGTAGCCACAGTTATTCGCTTTATAGGGTTGACCTTATGCAGCGGATATAACGCTACCACCATTTGGATGGTCGAGCAATTGGGGTTGGCAATGATCCCATGATGGTTCCTTACATCCTCAGGATTGATCTCGGGCACTACCAGGGGCACATCTGCCTCCATCCTAAAAGCAGCACTGTTGTCAACCACGATAGCACCAGCGCGCGCCGCCAGCGGAGAGAACTGTCGGCTGATGTCGGCACCGGCAGAGAAAAGCGCAATATCAATGCCTCCAAAAGAATCCGGCGCCGTTTCCTTCACTTCTATGTCTTGATTGTTCACTTTGAGTCTCTTGCCAACTGAGCGGTCTGAGGCGTAGAGGCTGATCGAAGACATAGGGAAACGCCGCTGTTCCAGAATTCTTATGAACTCTTGGCCCACTAAACCAGTAGCGCCCACAATAGCAACATGGTACTTTTTCATCTTTTTCTATAACCCTAACAGTTTGTCAAGGCCATAGACCAACCCTTTGTACTCGGATACCTTCTTGATGGCCATAATCACGCCCGGCATGAAGCACTGCCGACTGATAGTGTCATGGCGAATGCTCAGCGTCTGCCCTGCTGCCCCGTAGATCACCTCTTGGTGTGCCAGAAGTCCCGGAAGCCGCACACTGTGTAGAGCGATGCCCTCTAGCTCTCCCCCCCTAGTGCCACTGAGAGTTTCCTTGTGCACTCTTGGATAGAGGAAAGGCTTCTCTCTTGACTCCCTGATAGCCCTGGCAGTGGAGAGGGCAGTCCCTGAAGGTGCGTCAAGCTTTTGCTCATGGTGCATCTCGATGATTTCGGCATAATCGAAGAACTTGGCTGCTATTCTGGCCAAGTGGATCATCACTACGGCCCCCAGTGCGAAGTTGGGCGCCACCACCGCCCCCACCCCATTGGTCTTTGCCATCTGGTCGATCTGAGTCAAGTTATCTGGTGAGAGACCGGTGGTGCCGATCACCAGGTTTACCTTTCTCTTTGTCGCGATGCGCGCTGCGGAGAGGGCGGCTTCGGCCATACTGAAATCCACCAGGACTTCAGGGTGAATGCCATGGAGAAGGTCTTCTAGTGTAGAAGAAAGAGGAATAGACCTGGATATGTCTGGCAACAAAAGGGACTTGTCTTTAGCCTTTATGTCTACCGCCCCTACTGGTTCCAGTTCAGGATCGGTGCAGAGGGCATTGGTTACCTCTCTCCCCATCCTTCCCAGGGCACCATGGACTACCACTTTGATGGCCATGCCCCTTCCTTTGTCTCAATCACTCTCAGCGTGGGGAGTTTCCCCGTGGGGGAGGTTCCCCCCCAGGCCGGTGATAACGCCTGCCTCCCGGGCTGCTCCTCGTATCACGCTGCCCATCGGGGTACTTTCTGGGGCGGTAGCTCCGGGTCGGTGGCACTGCTTCCTCTGATCCTTTATCTGTGTCAGAAGCCCCCTGAAATACGGCACGGCGGGAAAGGCTTATCTTGCCTCCCTGGCGATCGATATCCTTCACCATGACAGTGATCTCATCGCCCACCTTGACCACGTCTTCCACGCTGGGCACTCGGTAATCGGCCAGCTCGCTGATATGAACCAACCCATCCTTGCCGGGAAGGATTTCCACTACAGCTCCGAAGGGAAGGATGCGAGTCACCTTCCCGGTGTAAATGCCGCCAACTTCCACTTCCTTGGTCAGCTCTTCAATCAAGGCAATCGCCTTCTGGGCTGCTGCCGGATCCGTGGAGCCGATGAGCACAGTGCCATCGTCTTCCACATCTACAGTTGCCTTTGACTTCTCTACTATAGATCTGATCATCCTGCCACCGGGTCCTATGACAGCTCCTATCTTGCTTGGGTCGATGTTTATCTTGACCATCCTCGGTGCGTACTTGCTCAGCTCAGGGCGACTGGAGGCGATTGTCTCCAGCATTTTGCCAAGGACGAAAAGACGCGCTTCATGAGCTTGATCCAGAGCTTTCTCCAAGATCTCCTGGCGCAAGCCCTTGATCTTGATGTCCATCTGCAACGCGGTTATCCCGTTCGCCGTGCCCGCCACCTTGAAGTCCATATCCCCGTAGGCATCCTCCAGGCCTTCGAGGTCAGTGAGGACGGCAAATCGGCCGTCTTCTCTGGTGACCAGGCCCATAGCTACTCCCGCCACGGGCGCTCTGATAGGTATGCCAGCATCCATAAGGGACAAGGTGCTGGCGCAAACCGATGCCATGGACGTGCTACCGTTAGAACTGAGGACTTCAGATACCAATCGGATAGTGTACGGGAAATCCTCCTCTGACGGGATTACGGGGATAAGGGCTTTCTCCACAAGAGCACCATGGCCAATCTCGCGGCGCGATGGGGTACCGGTGCGTTTTATTTCGCCAGTGGAGAACGGGGGGAAGTTGTAGTGATGCATGAAACGCTTGCTTTCCTCCAAGGTGAGCCCATCCAGCGTTTGTTCATCGCCCGCCGAACCAAGGGTAGCGATATTCAGTACCTGAGTTAGACCCCGACTGAATAAACCTGAGCCGTGGGTGCGGGGCAGAAGCCCCACTTCACACTTGATGTGACGAATATCCGCTAACTGACGGCCATCGGGCCGAAGGCCTTTCTCTAATATGCTGGCCCTTAGCTCTGCCTTTAGCCTGGCTTCAAACACAGAAGAGACTTGGTCAGCCTGATAGCGCTCCTTTAGCTTTTCAATCAATTCTCTCTTCCAGTCTGATAGCAATTCATCCCGTTCTAGCTTGCCCTTGCCAATAAGCTCGCTAAACTTGCCCGCAAGAGCCATAGAGACAGCGGCTTCCAGCTCGGGGTCAGGCTTGTCTATCCCAAAGCTCACCTTGGCCTTGCCACAGAAGGCCCGAAGTCGCTCTTGAAGGGCGATAATCTGCTGGTTAGTCTGATGCCCGAGTTTTATGGCATCCAGAACAACTTTCTCGGGGGCCTCTTTAGCACCTGCTTCTATCATCACCACCGCCTCTTTTGTGCTGGCGACAACCAGATCGATGAGGCTTTCTTGAAGTTGGCTATAGGTGGGGTTGATCACGAACTCGCCATCGATATGGCCAACGCGAACAGTGCTCACCGGTCCCTCGAAAGGAATTTCTGACAAGGTGAGAGCGGTGGAAGCACCTACAGCGGCTAACACCTCAGGAGAATTTTCTTGATCTGCTGAGAGAACAGTAGTTATGATCTGCACTTCCTGCCGAAACTCTTTGGGGAAGAGAGGGCGAAGCAGGCGGTCGGTCAGGCGACTAGAGAGAACTGCCTGCTGGCCGGGCCGCCCTTCCCTTCGAAAGAATCCCCCTGGTATCTTGCCAGCCGCGTAGAGCCTTTCTTCGTAGTCTACGGTTAACGGGAAGAAGGTTGCTCCTTCCCTGAGTTCCTTGGCCATGCAGACTGTTACCAGCACCACCGTATCGCCATAGCTTGCAGTAACAGCACCACTTGCCAACGTGGCTAGTTCACCTGTTTTCAATGCGAGTGTGTTTTGACCGATTAGAGTATCAACCAGGTGCAACACGTCAGAATCATCCTCCTACTAGGATGTCAGGTGCACAACCCTCAGAAGATGCCAGCGGTGACTATTTCCGCAGACTGAGCTTTCCTATAAGCTCGCGGTAGCGCCCCACATCCTCCCTCTTCAAATAAGCGAGCAGCCGTTTCCGCTGCCCTACCAGCTTCAGCAGTCCGCGTTGAGAATGATGGTCTTCGCGATGTATTTTCAGGTGCTCAGTCAACTGGTTTATCCGCTCTGTCAAGAGAGCCACCTGAACCGCGGTAGATCCAGTATCCTTCTCATGAAGCCTGAACTGCTCTACAGTGGCTTCCTTTTTCTCCTTGTCCAACTTGAACTCCGATTCGCTTTTGTTTATCAAACCTTATAACAGTAACGGTTAATTATAGCAACCACCTCGGCAAGGTGCAACCAGCGATTGTATTTTGCAAAGGGGCAGAGCCTAGCCACTCGGCAGGCACCCCCACATCCCGTAATGCTGCGCGCTCGCAAAGCAGGCTGGAAGTCCTACACAGGCCACTCCAGAGTCCCCCTGCCATAAGCACAACATGTCATCCAGAGTGGGGAGCCTAAAGACCTTGTAGGTGTATTCGGTAGCCAGCCTTACACCACACTCGCCGTTGGAAACCATCATGTGATCATCGATGGAGAAAGTCGTGGAGACTAACAACATCACTGAGCACTTAGACTGACATTTTCACTAGGCGGATACACCCGAATTTGACCCAGAAATCGGGATGCCTTATCCTACAGCCGAAACGTTTCGTGTCACCGAGGCGAGTGTAGAACTGGCGGTGCTCATCATGTTTGGCATACCGAGTGCGATCTAGAAGAAAGAGACTGTTGCAAGGTCCAGAAGGCAAGGAGGAAGGAATGAGGGTCCTGGCATTCAATGGTAGTCCTAAGGCGGGGAAGAGTAACACCTCCCTAATCCTCGATCCGTTTCTCGAGGGTATGAAAGAAGTTGGGGCGGAGGTCGAGTTCTTCTACACTAAGAAGCTCAAGATCAACCCCTGTCAGGGAGAGCGCTCCTGCAGTACCAGCACCCCTGGTGAGTGCATCCAGAAGGATGATGACATGGCAATGCTATACCCCAAGATGCGCCAGGCAGAAGTATGGGTTTTTGCCACACCGGTGTATTGGGGAGGGATGACTGGGCCACTGAAGAATCTGATGGATCGCATGGTGCCGCTGCTGCAACCCTTTGCCCAGCCAAGCGATGCCTTCACTAATAATGGGCAAAAGCAGAATATGGTCGTGCTTGTTTCCAACTGTGGCTGGTGGGATCTGAACATCTTTGACATGCTGGTGGCCCACATGAAGGCCTTTTCCCTGGGTGTCGGCAGAAGGTTTGCCGGAGCGCTGCTGCGGCCCCACGGGCCTGCTTTGGGGCCGATGAAGGAGATGGGTGCGCCGGTGGGCGATGTCTTTGAGGCCGCCAGGAGAGCAGGGCACGAACTCGCCCGCGACGGCAGGATGTCAAAGGAGACCCTGTCTATTGTTAGCCGAGAGCTTCTACCGCGGGAAACCTACATCGGAGGCAAGCTCTGACCACGTGCTTTCCGAACCTGAATTCCGGTGCCGAGCCAGTGGACAGAAGGGCAGGTGGATGCCGAGCAATATCTTGTAGTAACTATGTCCTTCGTTGCTCCCTTTCTTCGTTCTTGGCGTCTGATCTTTGGCAATGTCACAGTAGCCTATTACTGAACCCTCGACTGCCCTATTAGAGGCACCAGAGGCAAATTCACCCTCGGGTTGTCCAGACGCTATTCGTAATGTGTGTCTATTGGCTTCGCCAGTCAGTGTTAGTCTTTGGTCGTGACAAAGAGGTCGGCAACCCGGTCGGCCACTAGAGCGCCGCCATCCGCAGGCAGGACTATGCCTGTCACGAAAGATGATCTGTCGGAGCACAACCAGGTGATTACATCCGCGATCTCTTCTGTTTCGCCCATGCGGTTCATTGCGTGGGCCCTGTCCACAATGGCTTTGGCTTCTGGCATATACTGGAAAAAGGCTCGAAACGCTGGCGTGAGTATAGCACCTGGAGCCACGGCATTCACCCGAATGCCTCGCGCCGCATATTCGGCGGCAGCACACATGGTGAGCGCATTGATCCCTCCTTTGCTGGCGCTGTAGTGTGCCTGATATGGCTCGCCCTTGATTCCGGCCACGGAGCTTACATTGACGATTGACCCACCACCTCTCGCCAGCATCACCGGGATTTCATATTTCATGGACAGCCATGTGCCAGTCAAGTTCACCGTAATGGCCTTATGCCACTCATCCTCGTCCAGCAGGTGTGCGTCTACCCGTTGCTGCTGTTGGTAGAAAGCGTTGTTGCAAGCACAGTGCAGTCCGCCAAAGGTGTCCACGATCCGTTTGACCATGGCTTCAACCTGGTCGGCTTTAGAAACGTCGGCCTGGACCATGATTGCTTCACCACCGGCATTTCTAATTATTCTGACGGTTTCCAGACCGCCTTCAACGTTGATATCATTGACGGTGACTTTAGCGCCCTCCTTAGCGAGCATAATAGCTGTTGCTCGTCCAATCCCAGATGCGGCGCCAGTAACAAGTGCCACCTTATTCTCCAAGAGACCCATTTCCTTTGCTCTCCTTAGTTCAGATTAGCTTTCTGAGACCACCTTGGTGAAGTATAGCCCATTTTTCATATGGTCATGGGCAGTTACAGTGACAGTCGAAAGCGGCGAAAGACTCGAGATCGCGGGGTGCCCGAGGTGGGGCATCCTACCCTATGTCCTTCGATGACTCAGCTTAGCCGCGAGACCGAATTTGGTTATCATGCGTAACTGATTGAAGCATCGCCTCCTTCTTGTCGCCGTTAGTAGGCTTGGATGCGCAACGCTCCTTATGTTACCTCTTCCTCTCCCAGTTCTTCAATACCTCACGGGCACTGTTGTAGCCCGGCAGGGCGGTCACACCTGGGCCGGGATGGCACGCTGACCCACAAAGATAGAGATTTTCCACCGGAGTCCTGTAGCTCGACCATCCCACCACTGGCCTGAAGTCAAACATCTGCCCCGGCTGCATTACACCATGAGAGTAGTCTCCCCCGGTGATGCCAAACATATTCTCGTAGTGCAGAGGCGTGAAGACAATCCTGTCCATGATGGCGTTCTTGAGGTTCGGGGCATATTTGCTTATCTGGCCGATGACCTTGTCTGCCATCTCTTCCTTCAGCCACTTGTGCTGCTCTCTTGGAATGGTGATCGGGTAATATTGCGAGAAGAAAGTGGCGGAGTGGTAGCCGGGTGGGGCCAGGCTATCGTCGAAGATGCTGGGGATGTAATACGACACCAGCGGGTCTTCGGGTATGCGGCCCCATTTGCAGGCCTCCCAGCACTGCTCCAAATGCTCCGGCGAGGGATAGTAGGCCATGTTCCACCTGAGATTGTTCTCGTTCGCGAAAGCGAGATGTCCGGTGAACTGGGGCAGTTCACTAAGCGTGACGTGAATCTGGATATAGGGGTTCATGTAGTTTATCCTCTTGACCATGCGAACGAAATCTGAGGGCAGGTTGTCCTCCCCGACCAAGCCCACGAAGGTGGCAGTGGCATCAGCGTTAGACAGGACTACTCTGGCTGATATCTTCTCGCCGTTGGCGAGCTGCACCCCAACGGCCCTGCCGTTTTCCACCAGGATTCTCTTAACCCTGTTCCCGAGTATTACCTTACCACCCTTCTCTTCCAGCGACCTCTTCATGGCTTCCGAGAGCGTCCCCATGCCACCTTTGGTCATCCGAAACATGTGTGCCAGCCCATGAGGTGCCAAATGGTAGACAAGCGAGAGAGCACTTCCTGGGGTGTAAGGGCCCATGCCGCTGCCATCCGCCGCCATTCCGGCCAGGGATCCCTGTATCGACTGATGCTTTTCGGGGTCAGGAAAGAACTCTCGAACCAGGTCCATGCAACTGCTGAAGAAGAATCTCCTCATGGCGTCTTTGGCTTCAACACTGGGCGCGGAATCGATCAAGGCTCCCACGGAGGGAGGTGCTTTGAAAGCCGCTCTGGCCGTAGCCGCGCGAAAGATGTTGCAGAGGTCAATGAGGCGGTTGATGCTTTCCAGGGCGTCCGCACCATGATCCTTTCGCAGATGCTCCTCCATCTTGGCAGGGTCGCTGTTGAATATGAGCGGTGTTTGTCCTGGGGCACCGAAGGTACAGTAGGAAGTGGGCGGCTCGATGATCTCCAGACCATGCTTTTCCAGTTCCAGGGCCTCAATAAGATGCTGGCTGAAGAACATCAGCGCCCAGGCGCCAATGTTGTGCTTGAATCCTTTGAAATACTCTGCCGTCCCAGCCATCCCGCCCACGTACCGCTGCTTCTCCACGCTGAGCACCTTCAAGCCTTCTTTGGCCAGAACAATCGCTGCCGCCAGACCATTGTGGCCTGCTCCTATCACAATTGCATCGTAGTCAGCCATTTCCAATCTCCTTATCCAAATTGGGCTCTTGTCTGTCCTTTTCTCTTGCCTTTTTGCTCGTCCTTGTGCTGGCAAGCGATCAGGCCAACTTCAATCAACATTCCTTGCACGCCCCATATGGACCGGCCATTAGAGTGGGGTCACTCTTGCCGAGCATCGCAAGCTAAGTCGGCAGTCCAAAATAGGATCTTACTCTCGTCAAATCTTCTCTTGACGGAAGAGCCCTCAGCCCGGCTCGGCTCGGAATGGGCAACCCTATTCCTTTCTTGATGTCCACAAGCATCTCGGCAGTCTTGGCGGCTACCATGGTAGGGTTGAGGATGGGCACGTCTTGTCCACTGACGGTGATCTTGTTGAAGCCAGCCATGCCACAAATGGGGGCTAGACCGCAGCAACCGACTATTACCACATCGGCACCATCGGCGACAAGCTCCCTGGCTGCTTCAGCAACAACGTCAGCGACAGAATTTGGATTCTCTATGCCCTTCATCAGCACTTCCAAAAAGGGACCCTTGTGCACTCTCATACCGCTACATCTGTCCTCAAGACGATGCGTCCTGACTATCTCCTCAAGGAAGCTGATTGCTCCTGGCATGTTGGGGGCGACCAACCCAAACTTGCGGCCTAATTGATAGGCAAGAAGCATGGTTGACTCTGCTGGCCCAACGAGAGGTATGCCAACTACTGACCTGGCTTCGTTTACCCCGGCATCGGCGAAGAAATTTATCCATGCTGCGTCAAACCCCTCGTTCTCTGCCTCGATGAACGCCTCTATGATTGCCCTTGTGTCCAGGAAAACAAAGTACGGGTGGGCAAAATCCAGGGGGTGATCTGTTCTTAGGGCAATCCTCAAATTCTTGGGTATCACTTCGGTATCGGATCGCAAAACCTTGTCGAAACTTGGCCTTAGCAGAGCGGCAAACGCTTCTCCGCTGGAGTCTTCCGGAGCCTCAGTCGGCCCAACCAAGCAGATTTTCATCTCGCCTCCTCTGTATTCGTATGTTGTCGACCCAGTTGCGTCATCCCGTGGATTGAACCCTTCCCCAGTGTACCAAACACCTGATGATACCACAGCGGGGCCAAAACCGCCTTATTCAAGACAACGTCCTTGGTGTTCAGGCGTAATGGATACTGAAGCAGTTCAATGGCCTCTCGTTCAAAATTACTTGACAGTCAGAGGAGGGATGTGATATGCTCAGCCCACAAACGATGGCTCGTACGAATATGACGCTATCGATGATTAATATGGCAAATACGAGGCAACGAAGCGAAAGGAGGATTGGCAATGAAGTGTAGAATGGTCGTGGCTTTTCTTCTGATACTGGTGGTGTTAGTGCCCTTTTCCGCCTTCGGTTGTGGCGGTGGGAATGGTGACAAGGTGACAATCACCGTAGGCTTCTTGACAGATTTCACGGGCCCGGGCGGGCCCGCGATTGCAAAGCTGTACCCGGTGATACAGGACTTAGTTAAGTATTACAATGGCGAGGAACTCATACGTGACGCCAAAGTGCAATTGATTACCTATGATACTCGCATGGATCCTGCCAGATACGTACCTGGCTATGATTGGTTGAGGGAGCGGGGGGCAAAGGTGATCCTCACCTCTGTACCAGGGGTTGCGGACACAGCCAAACCCTTTGCAGAGAGAGACGGGATCCCGATATTTTCCTTCCTGCACAGCAAGGCCATGATGGAGCCTCCGGGAGCGGAGTGGGTGTTTAGCGTTACCATCCCGTCTGGGCCCGAGGTGAAAACGCTGCTCAATTGGGTCAGCGAAAACCACTGGGACTACACGAACGGGATTCCTAAGATTGGGTTCTATGATTGGAACACGTCTGACGGAGTAGATAGAAAGGCGGCAATTGACGAGTATTGCCAGGCTCATCCAGGCAAGTTCAACCTGGTTGGCAGTTTCCTGACGCCTTCGGGCGCAATGAACCCTGTTGGCGAGGTAGAGAAGCTCAAGAACTGCGACTATATATATACGCAAAGTATACAGGCGACCTATTTTATCAAAATTTACCGCGACAGTGGCTATCAAGCTCAGCTTCTGGGCTCGGCTACTACCTTCGGCTTCTATGAGTTCTATCAGACTATGCTTGGCTGGGAGAGGCTTGACGGGCTCATCATAACCATGGTAGTTCCGTTTTGGGAGGAGGAAAATCCTGCCGTAACCCTTATCAAAGAATTCATTGATAGGTACCGCCCTGGGAAAAGTCCTGAAGCCATGGGCGCATCTTACTGGGGTGCGTTGACCCAGACGCAAGCCATGTTTGAGATCCTCCGGCAGGCAGTAGAGGAGGTGGGCGCTGACAATCTTACCGGCCGCGCCGTGCGTGACGTGGCAGTGACGTATAGCCTGGACTATGAAGGTCTCCCGAAATACCGCTTTACCGAGACTGTGCGGTACCTGGTACAGGAAACCGCAGTATTTGAATTTAGCGCCCAGACCAGGGGCTTGATAAGGCTCAGTGAATGGCTATCTTTCGTACAGTAAATTGTCGAGGGGCTAGACTTATAACCAGTCTAGACGCAAAGTCAAAGACTGAAGGATGCAAAGTCGCCACTGCTGGCTGTCGAAGACGGGTCAGTTGATGCAGAACACCCGCCCGGTTGCAGGGGTGGTGTTTTGTAACATAAGACCCTTCGCTACCCCTTTCCTTTCACTTGGTGAAGAATCAAGGCTTCGGCCCGGGATGACAGCATCTATAGGTGTCATTCTGGTTCGCAGTGGGCGGACAAGAATCTCGGCTGTTGCGCGGAAGTAGCGGGGGTGGCCCTGGGTTGCCACCAGGGCTGGGGCGAGAGTAGACTAGACGGTGGGCCAAGCCTACCTGGCTACTTGGCTGTGCGAAGGAGGTTTGTTGTCAGCAAGCTTTCTCTTCAAGCCTAAAGCCGAGCTGGAGGTGAGCACAACAGAAACATGCTTAACCGGTGCGACTCTTCCAGTGCGGGTAGCTGTCCGTCTTCAGGAGCAAGTCAAGCTGCGTCAGTTACGGCTGGAACTGGTGGGCCAGGAGACCTACTATGTGGAAGTGATCACCATTGATGACAAGGGACGCCGGGAGACCAATACTGTGCAGCGTGTGGACACTTTTGCCAAAGTGTCCCATGTTGTCATCGAGCAACCCTCTCTGCTTACTCCGGGTGTAGAGGCGGGCCGCGAAGTCTCGCTCCAGGTGCCTTTTGATGCCCCGCCTACGTGTCAGGGCAAGGTCGTTGACGTGCGCTGGAGACTCAGGGCAATACTGGATATACCCGGGCACCCTGACCGGGTGCGGGAAATACCCCTCCAGGTTGTGAGAATGGCTCCTGCCCAAGTGGTTGGGGACAAAGACACCAATGCATCGCTACAGGCAGAGAAAAGCTACGAAGATTGTGCTCTCACGCTTGAAGTTCCCGCGGCGGTGGCAGCCCACGATGTGGTGCGTGGGCGTCTGCTTCTGAAGGCGAAGCGTCCTTTTCAAGTTCGTGGAATCAGGGTGGAGCTGGCACTGGTGGAGAATGCTGGCGCGAGGCAAGCGTTTGATGTAGTAGCACGCCAGAGTCTTTCGGGCCCAATTTCGCTAAATATCACAGATTCGCCTACCTTTAGCTTCTCTCTGCCGTTGCCGCAAGGCATCGCACCCAGCATGGTATCACCCCACAGCAGCCTCCGCTGGCAGGTGCGGGCCGTCCTTGACCGGCGACTGCGCGGGGATTTCAACATCGAGCAGGACGTCTTCATCTACAATGCCCCTGAGCCATCACGAGAGTGAGTTAGGTTGAGATTTAGGCAGTAGGAGTGGGCCCGGCCCACCCTACTCGGCTGGATATTCACTGAAGGTGGACTGAGTTGGCTTCACCACTATCGATGTATTGATGAAAATGTTATAATGCGGCAACCTGGAGTGGGGGGGTGAACTCTTGCCTTACCTACATGTATGGCACTTCAGTGAAAGTGCTCGCCATATCTTAGAGATGTGAGAAAGAGATGGAGTACATCACAAGCCGGGGCTTTAAGCTACCCGATTCTGTAGAGGGGATGCAAGACAGGGTCTGGTTCAATATGTGGCAGTCAAAGCTTTGGCCCTTTGAGGAGTTGCTTGTAGGTGATATTCTCTACTGGTATGAGTCTCCGAACAAATACGTAGTCTGGAAAACTCGTGTTGAAGATGTAGACAGGTTCCAGTATGAGAACAAAGATGCAGCAGGACGCCAACTTAAAGAAAGATTTGGTGATTTTGACAGAGACCAACCATACTACGTTGGAGCGCCCACAAAAGGCTACTGCCTTGCCTGCAAGGTTAGGCCACTACAAAGAGTCAACATACCCAAACCAAACGGCCTCAGGTTTCCTCAACAAGGATGGCTTCGTGTCAGTGATGACATAACCAGAGAGTGGTTGTTACAAGCAACAAGCGTGGACGACTTGACACTGGATGATGTAGTACCAAGTGGCTCTCTCCTTCAAAGGCTGCATCAACTGAACCATAGGATGGCGGAAATATCTCCTGACCGAGTACGGTCAGTAGTATCGCAAACTGTTCGGCGAGACACTGATCTCATTAAAGCTCTTAAGGAACTCTGCGGCTTTCGCTGTCAATTCCCGAATTGTGGTATGACAATACCGATGCGAAACGGCGGCTTCTATGTTGAAGTAGCCCATATTGAACCAGTCAGGAAAGGGGGACGAAGCGTTCTCGGAAATCTTGTTGTGCTATGCCCCAACCATCACAAGGAGTTCGATTACGGCGTTCTAGAGATCGTCGAACAGACAACGGAACGCGTGCACGGAAAACTCAACGGTAGATATTTCGAGATTGTTCTTCCAGTAGCAAGCAGCATAGTGTGACAGCGCGCTTGCCGGTCGGCCCATTGGGCCACACGCTCGCACCTCGCAAAGCCCACAGGTGTAGGCGAAATTGGTGCGCCGAGCCCACCCTACTTGGCTGGTGCTATAAACAGGGCGACACCTTGTAACCCCCCTTGGAATTAAGCGGCTGACTGTGAGTTTATGCCTGGAGTGCCAAGGCGACCATCTCTTGACATTAATTATCATCAGCATAGTAGCAGTGACTCGACTTGAAACAGTGACCAATCACCTTTCGGTAGACGAAACTGGAGGAATCTTAGTTATAGGCTGCTTGCAGTTACAATTCGCTGAATTGCAGGATACAAGAGTCGGAGCCGCTACAGATTTGACGCTGTATTTCAAAGGAAATATTCTCGCCGAACTCATGAGCCCAGCCTGAATATTCAGTATTGCATATATGGCTACCAATCTTTTGGGCTAGATTTTCTCTGCCTGATTTGACCAACAGATCATTCCAGGGACATCCTGTAATAGTAACTCTGAAACTGTGGTTCTGCTCATCGGTTTCTGTCTGGAAGACAAAACCATCCATTGAGAGCTTTTCCGTGAAACACGAATGTAATGCCTCTATTCCCCTGTCTAGCCCAAGAATGGATTTGAGAAAACGCGCTTGTATTTTAGGCATTATCTTCCAGACTTCATTATCGATAGTAAGAGCCTCATCAAATCCATAGTTCTCTTCAATTTTCATGAACCATAAGCCGTCGACGGCAGAATAGCTCCGCCTAAGGTATTGTATTTTCTGGTCGTCGCTTAACACCAACTTGCCTCGCTTTTTGCACTTTTTCAACGATATTATGCGTGGATTTGTCACTATTATCAACCCTAATATCAATGTGGTTAGATCAAATGAGTAACTACGGAGGACGAGTAGGTTAATGTTGTGCTTCAATGGAAGTCGGACAATCAGCTTTGAGGAAAAATGTTAGGCCCTCCTGGGGAAGTATAATGATCGATAGGAGGGAGTAATACTGTG
>Ga0194125_10007322_pt1 | contig 15949 bp, 19 predicted proteins | sample TA2KigC250mmetaG_FD_148626 | JGI IMG/M metagenome (GOLD analysis project Ga0194125, IMG submission 148626) | Freshwater microbial communities from Lake Tanganyika, Tanzania - TA2015034 Kigoma Deep Cast 250m | ecosystem: Environmental > Aquatic > Freshwater > Lake | place: Tanzania: Lake... | reverse complement strand
ATGTCTTTCCCTGATATGCGAATTGCCATATCTACAGATTTGAAGTATTGAGGCGGTGTGGGATTTCTCTCTCCTGAAATTTCTATCTCAAAACTTGTAATCTCTACTTTCATCTTCCTGAGAAATGTGACCACATCTATTGCAAGACAACCTGCGATGCTCACCAGAAGGGTATCGGTTGGCACGCATCCCTCTTTTCTCGTGGGGTCATAATCAACTAAACAACCAGGCATCCTACCCGTAAAGACCGTATCCTTTTCCCATGTCAAAAAGGCTCTACTTACAAGAGGTATTTTTTCCTTGTAACCTTTTAAGGATTCATCAAGATCTTCAATCTCTTTTTCTTCCATATATTCAACCCTCCTTTACTTATTAATCCATAACTTCTCCAAACTAATAAGGATGTGTGCCCAGGATAACCTCTTTCTGAAACTTGGACTCGATTTTCTTTTTCAAATCCTCAGCATCAATCGGACATTTGGCAGTCTGTACTGCCTTCATCAAACAGGTTCCGAGGTGAAGGGCATCGAAATCCCTTTCATACAATTTACCCATATCCACCATAAGCGCTACCTTTGGCATAATTACGCCAGGACAGCCTCCGCAGTCATCCATCCCAATGACTTCCACATCGTAGTCCTTCCACCTTTCATACTCTCCTGCCTTCTCTGCTATCCCCTTAAAACACTTAAGACAGCCACCGACACAACTTATGCCCTTAATGTTTTTGCATGCTATTATAGCAATCCTCTTCTTTGACATGGAACCCTCCTTTAAGTATCATTTAGTTTTTACAGACATAATCTTTTCAATGTCTGCACCCTGATTGATTGATATGCCCGCTACAGCACTGCTGCAGTGTAAACTCGGGCAAATTTTGAGCTTCTAATAACGAAATATTTTCTTTCACAGTCATCGCCTGAGCTTGAAAAACCCTTATCCCCAATTGGTTTAACCTGCTCAGTGCACCTGCACCTATCCCTCCAACTACAATCGCATCAACCTTATGATTATTCAATGCCTTCATCGGACTACATTGACCGTGAGCATGATGCTGGTCTTTGTTCGTGATGATTGTGCAATTATTTTTACCAGTCTCAACAACAATGAATACAGGCGCAGAGCCAAAATGTCCGTAAACCTCACTCTCAAGACCTTCAGGTTTTAAAACCGGAAAACATACTTTCATCCCTGTTCCTCCTTTTGTTCGATATTTTTAAATCTTTCTTATCGCTTCATTTCTGTGTTCTTTGACAACCACAGCGACGTTGGCGAATGCTCACTTTAGCATATCCTTTATCCTCATCAGTTCTGTGAATGTTCTTGCCTTTACAGGAAGGACAATCTGCGGGCCTGCCTGTTCCATAGGGAATATCCCAGGTATGATTGCAGTCACTGCATCTGAATTTTCTTGTTTCAGCCATTTCAATTACACCTCCTTCAATCTTTAATGCCTTACCTTTAACCAGTGCCTCAGCGACCTTTTTATGGGCAGACTCAATTATCCTGCCAAATGTCTGGCGGGAGATGTTCATCCTTTTTGCTGCCTGTTCCTGATAGAAACCCGCAAAATCAGAGAGCCTTATCGCTTCAAATTCATCCACCGTTAAGATAATCTCTTCTAACATAGAGAGTGGTATTCCCCTCGGCTTGAAATAGTTGCTTTCAGGAAAACATCCAACTCGTCTAAGACATACCGGCCTCGACATTTAAAAAGGTACCCTCCTTTTCGTGTTTAATTATAAGCATATGCTCATAATTTTTCAAGAAAAAAATGGAATAAACAGGTATGTTTTATATGTGAGGCTCTTGCAAAAGTCATAAAATGAGGTAATTTATTGAGTATTTAAGGCTCTCCTTAGAGTAAAATATTCAGAACAAAAATTCTACAAAGAGGAGAGCCTATGAGACTTATTGAAAAGATATCATGGTTAAGGACAAAAATACAAGAGGATTTATTTCCACATCTTAAGAGATGTTTTATGGACCCGATAACAGAGAAGCAGAAGCGATTGATAATGATATTAGAGACAGTAGAGGTAGAGAGATATGTAACATCGCATTTATATCAATGGATGGGGCGACCGTTAGAGGATAGGCATGCCATAGCGAGGGCATTTGTAGCGAAGGCAGTGTATAACTATCCGACAACGAAGGCATTAATAGAATCACTTCACACGATGCCGAACTTAAGGATGATATGTGGATTTGTGAAAAAGAGTGATATACCATCGGAAGCTACATTTTCAAGAGCATTTGGAGAATTTACAGAGAGTGAATTGGGAGACAAAGTGCACAAGGCATTGATAGAGGAACATCTTTCAGAGGAGTTAATAGGGCATATATCGAGAGATTCAACAGCAATAGAAGGCAACGAAAGACCTAAAAAAGAGAAGGAAGAAAAGAAGGAAAGAAAAGCAGGACCGAAAAAGAAAGGTAGGCCTAAAAGGAAAGAAGTCAGGGAAGATAAGGAAGACAGCAGGATAAAAATACAGGTCAATCAGACACCTTCTGAGGCACTAAGGAGTATACCAAAGTTTTGTGATGTAGGGTGCAAAGTTAACGCACAGGGATATAAGGAGACATGGATAGGTTACAAGTTTCATGTTGATGTGACGGATAGTGGATTCCCTATTACAACAGTATTAACATCAGCGTCATTACATGACAGTCAAGTAGCAATACCGATGATGAAGATGGCAACAAAGAGAGTGACTTATTTATATGATTTGATGGATTCCGCATACGATGCAGGGCCGATATACGAAGTGAGCAAAGCATTAGGTCATGTGCCGATAATAGACAAGAATCCTCGCCGTGGAAGTGCGATACCAATGTCACCTGCTGAGGCCCTTAGGTATAACGAGCGGACAGCATCGGAGAGATTTAATAGCAGATTGAAAGATGAGTTTGGCGGTAGAACTGTAATGGTGCGTGGAGATAAAAAAGTTAAGCTTCACTTGATGTTTGGAGTTATAGCGTTATTTGCTGACCAGTTACTGAAACTGCTGATATAAGCAGAAAAAGTTTTTGAGTTGTTTTTATAGTCAACGGAGAAATACGTTTGGAAAGGGTTTGGCTGTAGCAAAAAACATGTGTTTCCAGCGCATTGTATAAAAATTGAGTTTTAGGTTGTAGAAAAATCTGCAAAATATATTTGAAGGGATGGTTTAAAAGCTATTTTTAAAAAACTTTTGCAAGAGCCTCAAGTATTTTTTGTATTAAGTTTTGTATTATTTTTTGTAATAAGTCTTCCATAGGCGCAATAAAAAGGACAGTATAAAAAGTAAGCTGTACACACCTACAATTGTCGGGCCAGAAGGTAAATCCCATGTAAAAGAGAGAAAAAGCCCGATCGTAACGCATAAGGCAGAAGCTATACATGAAACGAAAAAGATCATACCTATCCGCCTGGCAGAAATAAGCCCTATCATGGCAGGAATTATGAGTGAAGCGAAGACAAAGATTACTCCACAAATCTTCATAGATAAGCTAATTACAATCCCGATTGTTAGATAAAGTAAGAAATCTAAAAGATTTGCCTTAAGCCCGGTAGTAAAAGCGGTTTCTCTATCAAATGAGACAAAGATAAATTCTTTAAAGAAAATGGTATGCAGAGACATAATTAAAATAGAAGCAATCCCCAAGATTTTCAAATCCTGCCAGGTCGTATAAAGGAGATTGCCAGAAATGAGATTTAAACCTCTGGCTTCAGCCAGGGGATTTTTGGCAATCAGGATAACAGCTGTAGCAGCGCAAAAGGCATAGGTAAAGCCGAGAAGACTTTCCTTAGAAATATTCTTTTCAGTAAAAGGAATCCATAATAAAATTATGCCAGAAAGGGTCAGAACAAAGGCACAAATTATAGGATTAATTCCACTAAATAACCCTGAGGCAACGCCTAATGCTGCTACTTGAGAAAGTGCTATACCCATAAAGACAATCCTCTTTAATATGACAAATACTCCCAGATAGGCGCAAAGGCAGGCAGTTATTAAACCACCTAAAAGGGCAGTTTGCATAAAAGGTTCTTTAAAAATTTCTAACATCTTTAGCCCTTCTAAATAACGATTTGTTTACCGTCCAGATCTTTTAACTTTATTCTGGTCTGAAATATTTCTGAAAGTAAGTCTTCATTTAAATCTTGCTTTGCGATTATCCTGGATGGCATCTTGCTATCTAAAAATATAAACTTCTGGGCATAGTTTATAACTTCGTTTAATTCATGGGTTACTAATACTACAGTCAATTTTTGGCTTAAATGAAGGGTCTTTATCAGCTCCATTATCTCTCTTTCTGCCTTAATATCTAAATCAGCGGTTGGCTCATCAAGGATTAAAAAATTAGGCTCTATGCTTAAGGCGCGGGCAATAATAGTGCGCTGTTTCTGGCCTCCGGAGAGATTATAAAATGGCTGTGAGGCTAAATCTTGAATGCCAGTAATCTCTAAGGCCTCTGAGACCTTATCTTTATCTATGCTACGAGGCTTTTTAAAGGGACCGATGATCTTCGTCCTCGCCATCATCACAATCTCAAAAACAGTAAAGGGAAAGAGGGTGTCAATAAACTGCCTCTGCATGCAATAGCCAAAGCGTAAATCTCTGTCTTTTATAATCTCCCCGTCTCGGGGTTTTAATAATCCTATTATGCCGCGCAAAAGTGTGGTCTTACCTGAGCCATTTGGGCCAACTATACCTAAGAAATCACCTTCAAATATACTAAGGCTTAAGGAATCAAAAACCACTCGTTTGCCATAGCCCAATTTAGCGTTTCTAAACTCGACTATCCTTTTCATCCCTCTAAAGCCCTGGCTATTTTTTCTACAATTGTATCTACAAGGCTGAAATAATCCATGGCTTCCTTTGCGCCACCAACAGAATTAGGAACTACTACCACCTTAGCCCCAGTCTGCTGGGCAACAAACCGCGCAGGTTCTTCGTCATAGAAAACTTCCATTAAGATTACCCTGACATTTTCTTGCCTCATTCTTTCAATAACCTCTTTCAAATGGCCTGGCGACGGTGGAATTCCCGGCTTTGGCTCAAGTTCGCAGGCCACAATAAAACCGAACCTATTGGTAAAGTAAGGCCAGCTGCGGTGGTATACGGCAATCTTCTGACCTTTAAATGGCGCTAATTTCTTTTTCCATTCAATCAATTTCTTATCCACTCGCTCATTAAATTTGTTCAAATTCTTTTTGAAATAAGAGGTATCCTCTGGTGAAATCTCATAGAGTCTTCTGGCAATATTAGCGGCAATAACTTTTGCGTTTTCTGGATCAATCCAGTAATGGGGATTGCCATAGATATGAACGTGTCCCATAGAGGCATCGATTTTACTCGTGGGAATATCCAGTTTTTCAATACCTGCTGACACATCTAAGTAGCCGGGTTGCCCGTACTTGATCTTATGATTTCTTGAGGCATCAATTAAAGCCTGAATCCATACATCCAGATGCATTCCTACCAGGATCAATAAATCCGCATTTTTTAATTTCATTACCATAGAAGGTCGCACCTCGATAAAATGGGGATCTTGAGTTCCTTTAGATAAACTCACAACTTCTACTTTCTCTTTGCCAATTTCTTTTGCTATAGAGGCCAAATCAGAAGTAGTAGTAATTATTTTTATAGGTTTCTCTGCTCTTAAAGGCAAAGGAAAGACCAAAAGCAAAATTGCCAGACTAAAGACTAAAAATTTACTTATCTTCATTCAAGTTTCCTCCATGTATATTTTATGTAGGGGGCGGAATTTCACCGCCCTATCTAAAATAACCACAATTTACCCTATTCCAAAGGATGGGCATGTGGTCCGATACCAAAGATTGTCTGTAGATAGACCGTATGATTATTATCTTTTGCGTCGTATTTATACTGGAGCCTGAGTTTCGTTGTCTCAGTAAGGCTTCGAGTCAGTATTCCTGAGATAAAGGATTTCTCTTTTTTATCCGGAAAGGGTGTCTCCATCCAGTCGAAACGTATCCCTGCATCCCAGTATTTGTTGAAGCGATAGTTTAAGTGGCTATAAAGGCCCCATCTATCCAGGTCACCTACAGGCACATCTCTGTTCAAAAAGAGAAACTCATTCTGGAAAAGGAGGCGGCGGAGTCCTTTACCTAACCATCTATATGTTAAATCCATGCCGGCAACCTGGACCCTATCTTTATGCTCTCTGAAGTGACTGCCATAGCTCTTTACGCCACTTAAACCAAATTCCAGCTCCTGATTTTCTGCCAGATCAAAGGATGACCATAACCTTGTTGAGTAGGTCTCCTCAGCCAGACCCAGGATATCCTCTGCCCCTGCATGTTCGCTGTGATGATGTTCTTCAGAGTCAACATGCCAGGCACCCAAATCCAGTTGAAGGAAAAACGGGGTTGGAAGAAGATAGCTTAGATTTACTCCTGAACCAGAAAGTCCATGGTCGCCAAGGTAACTTCTTAGAACATCGGGTCTATCCACAAAATTCCAGTGATGTGGATGCCGTGGATTTAACTTTCCGAAATCCAGAAGTTTCTTTCCTATCTTAAGACTTAGATTGGGTACAGGGGTTTTTAAAAAACTGACATAACCTTCCTCTAATTCTGCTTTATATTCGCCATCGCTATGCCTGTGTAAGGTTGCTATGACATCAGCCCTGATATCAGGATATAAATAACCCTGCAGAGCCAATTCTGCTTCTCTGAGAACAACCTTGTTTCTGTCTGGTTCAGCTTTGTCATCACTGAATGTTCCAACAATATCACCGATTACACTTATATCTGGAAGTTCCAGTGGTGGTTTCCCCAGACCCGGCAGAGGTGTGGGTTGCTTAAGGCCCATCTCCTCTTCTGGTTTAGCCTCCTTTTCTTCCGCGCTAGTCTCATTTTTGACCTCTCTCAACTGTTCTTTCAGTTCCTCTATCATTTTTTGTTGCCTTTCAATGGTTTCCTGCTGTTTTATTACAGTCTCCTCTAATGTCTTGATTCTCGACTCTATTTCACTTCCATAGAGTTCTGTTGAAAAAAATAAGACAATGAAAAAACAAAATAATGCTATCTTTCTCATAATCCCTCCTGTAAGCAGAAGATCAGCATCCACCACAGTCCAAACAAGGTTTGGTACCATGGTGCAGCATTTATGTTTTGATGACCGACAGTTAGGAAGAAACTAAAGGAGGGCCGCGGGTTAGATTACTTTTATGAAAATGCTGTTTGTATGTTTGTCGAAAATCAAAGAAGATTTGGTGATCTGCTTGATATAAAATGGATAAAACAATTACCACCTCAGGGGCGATAGCAAAAGAAGCTGTAGCTAAAAAGTTGCAGGCTGGACAATTCTGAGGATGCTCACCATCGTCATGATGATTATGAAGCAGAGGATAACAACTATCAAACAGAAGATAAAGAACTACTCCGCTTATGAATACACTGATAGCGAAAATTCGCCTCAATGAAAGAGTGGTTTTCATCTTTCTTTATCTCTATCTCTAAGAATCAAAATATTTTTCCTTCTTATTCAAACAATGCCTACAAAATCCATTTACCTGCATGATATGTGAAAGAAGTTTTCCCTTTATTTTCTTTGTCACCTCTTTCTCTAACTCATTTAATCCACAGAAGTTTATGTCTTCTACTTTGCGGCATGAAAGGCAGATGAAATGATGATGGTGAGACCGGTTCTGACAGAAGTAGTAATAGAGCTGGCGGTTTGGATGGGTAACTTCTGAAATTATATTACCTTCAGAAAGTTCCTCTAAATTTCGATATACTGTTGGAAGGCCAATCCTTTTAAATCGCTTTTTCATTTTCTTCCATACTTCCCCAGGACTTAAATAGACCGACTCCTTCATTAAAATCTCAAGAATAGCTAACCTTTTCGGAGTGATCTTAAGATTTAATTTTTTTAAAGTTAGAGGAAAGTCGTTCAGCATATATCAATCCAATTTAAATGAAAATTATTTCTATTTAATTATATCTCTCCCATAAATGTCAAGTAAAACCAACATAAAACAGTAATTCTCGGTGAATTTGCGAGGCCTTGAGATTCTTCGCTGCGCTCAGAATGACAGGAAGCAAAGGAATGACAACAAGGGTTTTCGTAATGTCATTCTGAAAGAGCGAAGCGACTGAAGAATCTTTCAGTTTTTCACCGAGCATAAAATTTAGAGGATTAATCACCATGTCTCAAAGAGTCTCTTGATATTCCTCATTTCCTCTCTAAATGACTTTGCCTTCTCAAACTGAAAATCCCTATATGTCTTGATCCTGAGCCCTTTTGCTGATTCCTCAATTTTTACTGCCCCATCGAGATCTGTTCTGAATATCCTTACCCCATTCAGGACTTCCAATGTTTCTTTATGGGGATGACCGAAAGGATTTTCACGCCCCGCACTAATTATGGCAAACTGGGGAGAGACTGCTTCAAAAAAGGGCATGTGTGCAGAGGTCTTACTGCCGTGATGAGGAACCTTTATTACACTGCTTTTTAACCATTTTCCAAGATGCAGGATATCCTCCTCTGCCTCTTCTTCGATATCCCCCGTAAAAAGGAATGATTCATTCTTGCCTTCAATTTTTAGGACAAGAGAATCGTTATCAGCCTCAACGTTTTCATTCCCGTACATCGTGTAGAATTCAGGATAAGGATGAAAGACATAAATACTGTATCCCTTTCCTTCAACTATATCACCTCTATTGAGTGTCCTATGTCTTATATTGGCGAGGAAATTTTCAGGGAAGATAAACCTCCCATTGTCCCAGAGTTCTTTAATCTCAAATCTCTTTAGTATATAATCCAATCCTCCTATGTGATCAATGTGGACATGCGAAAGAATAACGGCGTCAATTGTCTCTCTGCCTTTATATTTAAGAAATGAAGCCGTTTCCCTCCCGCTCCTTCCTGTATCTATCACGATTGTCTTCCCATCGGGAAGCTCAACAACAGATGAATCTCCCTGACCAACATCGAGAAAAGTAATAGTAAGATCTTTCTTTTCAAAGATTGCAAGGGAGAAATAAATGAGTATAGGAACAAAAGGGATTAAAAGGGTATATCTCTTTTTACCTGAGAGAAAATAAAAAATAAACCCTGCATAAAAAAGGAACACGATAATCACAGGGAAAGCCGGTATTTTTATATCAGCAAAGGGGATGTCAGATAACAGCCTCACGAGGAAAATGCTCACATCTGAAACTGCTGATACCACTGGAGCAAATAGGTAATATCCTGTAATAAGGAATATAAAGGATGAAACAACTGATAGGGGTATAAGTATAAAACCTATAAGCGGAGCTATGAATAAATTCGATATGGGCGAGATGAGAGAAAAATAGTGGAAATGATATGCAACAAGTGGTGCGGTACCAACCGATGCTGATAGAGTAAGCAGTAAAACATTCTTTAAATACCTGATAATTTTTCTTTTTTCTTTTTTCTCTTCTTTTCTCTCGTCCTCCATGTAGCCAATTGAAAAACCAATAAACAGCACTGCGAGAAATGACAGCTGAAATGAGAGATTAAAGATAACGTCAGGTTTCCAGACAGTCAATATGAATGCAGCGAAAATAAGAGAGTTAAGCCAGAATCCCTTCCTGCCAATAATAAGTCCGAACAGGAAAAGTCCTATCATAATAAATGACCTCACCGCGGGAACACTGCCTCCTGAAAGGCAGAGATATGCAATCATGAAGGGAAGGCAGAGCAAGGCAGCAGCCTGTGAAGGGGTGAGAAAGATTGTTATCCTCTGTAGAATACGATATGGGAATGCCTGTATTAAAGACCTGAATATTCCGAATAAAAACACAGAGAATAATCCAAAATGAGTACCCGAAATACTGAGGATATGCGCAAGCCCAGTTGAATTAAATGCATTTCTCAGGTCTTCATTCACATAAGCCCTCTGACCTATTGTCATGGCTGCAATGAGAGACCCGGAATCCGTCTTAAAGTTTTCACCGATGTACCTGTCAAGTCTGTATCTGTATTCCTGAATCCTTGAGTTAAGGGATAGTTTCCTCTCTCCTGAATCTATCACATCAAGCAGGTTTGCATAGAGTTCCTCTTTGTTCCATCTTCCAGGGTTAAGTCTCGTCCTATCTCTCATAAATTTAATCGCAATCTCGTATTCCGTCCTTGAATCAAACTCTTTATCTGAAAAGAGCATTATTTCCCGTCCTGCAAGGTCATCCATCATCTCACCAGCCTTCATATCCAGAGCAGATTTTATAGTGAATGCCTGTTTGAACATATCGCTGTCACTCTTTACTGGATGTGATTCGAAAATACCTTTTACGACAAACTCTCTTCCGCCTATATACGACATGTCCTTAAGTGGCTCGTATCTTAGAAATGCAAAAGCTATTCCCAAGAGAATGAGAAAGATGAAAATAAATCTCTTTTTAATAGTGCGCCACAAAGAAGACAACAAAAAGATAAAACCTGAAGAATAAGGAAAATATTGAAATGTATAGAAAAGGGCCACACCTGATAGGAATGATAGAAAAAATAGCATCAGGTCATTTTTTCTTTAATAACCATTGAAATATTCTCAGCAAGTTTTGTTATGAGTTTTCGGTCCTCACCCTCGAGCATTACCCTGATTTTTGGTTCAGTACCTGAAGGCCTCACAAGTATTCTTCCCTTTCCATCAAGCTTCTCTTCTGCAACTTTTATCGCCTCTTCTATCTCCGGGATTGCTTTAATATCATGTTTGTGTTCCACTTCTACATTCTTCAAAATCTGAGGATAAAGTTTTATCTCGGATGCAAGTTTAGATAATCGAGCATTCCTCTCCTTCATCAAATACAGAACCTGGACTGCAGTAAGAGGTCCATCGCCTGTTGTATTATAATCCAGGAAAACAATGTGTCCTGACTGTTCTCCTCCAAACTTGTATCCTCCCTCGACCATCTTCTCCACAACGTATCTATCCCCTACCCTCGTCCTCATCAGTTTTATTCCATTCTTTTCAAGATATTTTTCGAGACCAAGATTGCTCATCACAGTAGATACAACAATATTCCCTCTCAGCATACCTTTTCTTTTCATTTCCACTGCCCACATACCCATAACCTTGTCCCCATCAACGACTCTCCCCTTTTCATCACAGAAGATTGCCCTATCTGCATCTCCATCATGTGCGATACCAATGTCTGCTTTGTGGAGCTTCACTTCTTTCTGAAGTCTCTCGATATTCAATGAGCCACATCCCAAATTAATATTCAACCCATCAGGTTTGTCATTTATCGAGACAACTTCTGCACCAAGTTCACGTAAAAGCCAGGGGGTCGTTTTATATGCAGCGCCATTTGCGCAATCAACAACTATCTTCATCCCCTCAAAGGTCATGCCTCGAGGAAGTGTTGATTTGATATATTCGATATACCGTCCTGTTGCATCATCCAGCCGGTATGCCTTACCAATGTGTGAACCTTTTGGCCTGTCCTTTTGCAGTCCGTCATCAAGCATGAGCTCCTCAATTTTCCTTTCGATTCCATCAGGAAGTTTAAACCCGTCAGAAGAGAAAAACTTGATACCATTATCTTCAAATAGGTTATGCGATGCGGATATGACAATTCCCGCATCTAATCGTAATGTCCTTGTGAGGAATGCAATACCTGGGGTAGGCAATGGACCGACGAGAGTGACATTCATTCCCATCGAGCATATTCCTGAGGTAAGGGCGCTCTCGATCATATACCCTGATAGTCTTGTATCCTTACCTATGAGGATCATATTTCTTCCTTGTTCAGCTCTCAGCACATGTGCAGCAGCCATACCTATCCTCAGAACTGTTTCAGGTGTCATCGGATGTTTGTTGACTGTGCCTCTTATACCATCGGTTCCAAAGAGTTTCACTTCCTGCCCCCTGCAATGATAACCTTGATTTTCACCTCATCTGATTTTGTCCTCATATTCACACCTGTTATATCAAGCTTCACATTATGCGAAAATGTCTCATTAACCCCTGTGATATCTATTGGCTCAGTCTTTAAATTATACATCTTTTTTAACTCAGACCTTACCCCTTCAATTACTACAGTTTTTGGCATCACATCTATAGATTTTACATAAAATCCACTTTCAGGAGTTCCTATAACCACTGGCCTCACCGGGACTGTTTTCGTGATTGTCTCATCGAGGAGCACCTTCACATAAGAAGGAGTTATATTTATCACATTTACCATATGGGGTTGTTTTACGTTGTCTTTATTTAAATAGTAAACACCCTCACCTTTTTTTGCTTTATTGAGGTCAATATAAACCCTTATATCTGATGACCTTATGTCCTTGACAAGTCTCTCCTGACCTTTTATGCTTAAACTCACTGCTTTCGCACTCTGATGAACCAGTTCGAGTCCTGCCGGGACATTCTTAAACTCAAGCGGAATATCCAGTGACATTTCTGAAAGGCCACGGGAAGTCACAAAAACCCATAGAAATATTGATAGCAAAACAGATGCGATCTTAAGACCAATGTTTTCTAAAAAAAGTTTCTTCACTTCTTTACCTTCTTTGTTGTAAATAAGTCAGTGAGAATATCTCTCAGTGTTCCCATATCCAGATGTGTTTCGAGCTTTCCATTCATTGCCATTGATATTCCACCTGTTTCTTCAGAAACAATTATGGCTACTGCGTCTGTCTCATCTGTAAGACCAAGTCCAGCACGGTGTCTCGTACCCAGTGACCGGTCCTGTTCTGAACTCAGTATTATAGGCAAAAAACAGCCTGCAGCAACAACTCTGTTCCCTTTAATGACGACTGCTCCATCATGTATCTGCGAGGTTGGATGAAATATGCTCATCAGCAATTCTTTCGTGACCTTTGCGTCGAGAGGTGTCCCTATCTCAACAAAATCCTTGAGACTTGTATCACGTTCTATAACAATAAGCGCTCCAATCTTCTTGTTTGCCAATGCGATGGTCGCCCTGACAATTTCATCGAGGGATTTCAGTTCTTCAGCAGAGGTAAATGTCTGAAGGAACTGTGTCTCTCCCATCTGGGCAAGGGCCCTTCTTATCTCAGGCTGGAAAAGAATGATGATAGCGATAACAATTTGTGCCCAGAAGCTATGTATAAGCCAACCTACTGTATAAAGCTCAAAATACTTTGAAACCAGAGATGCAAAGAGCAGGACACCAAGTCCGATGAGCATCTGTGCAGCCTTTGTGCCTTTTATGATAAGTAAAAGACGGTAGAGTATAAGGGACATTAGAACAATATCTACCAGATCCTGCCATCTAAGCTGCCTTAGTAATTCCATAATTCTTACTATAATACCATGAGTAATCGTGTAATTGAAAAATTTTGTATGTGTTCATCCCTGATTACTATTAGGTTTGAAAAGACAGTTTGACAAAAAAACATTTATACGTTATTTTACAATATTAAAATATATCGCGGGGTGGAGCAGTCCGGTAGCTCGTCGGGCTCATAACCCGAAGGTCAGAGGTTCAAATCCTCTCCCCGCCACCAATGACAAAAAGGGCTTGCATGTTTTGCAAGCCCTTATGCATTTGCAACCACCTGTAAAGGCTTATGTGGCAAGGGAATGATGAGACTATCTGACTCATCTTTTACCTGTTTTTCTAACGGATTGCTAACCGATTTAAAAGATTCCTCTAAAAGTCTTACCTGATGCCTGTTGAAGTTGGCATCATTGAATAAATGTCCATAAACATCTAAAGTGATATTGATACTTACATGTCCTAACTGTGTCTGAATGTATTTGATATTCTGTCCGGATGCTATCCTCATGCTTGCATTGGTGTGTCTGATACTGTGGAAGGATACTTGTCTTAATCCTGATTCTCTTAATGCACGATTGAAGTATCTCTTTACCACATTGTCATGTTGAGATAGCTTACCTTCAGGAGAGGGGAATACCACATCATACTCATTTACCGGGCAGACAAGTTTCCATCTTTGGAGTTCCTGGATAAGCGAATCAGGTATATCAACTTTACGGATCGAGTATTTAGATTTAGGTGTCTGAAATTGCCCTTTCCAGAGAGATCGCCTAACATGAATCTGTTTTGAGTTCCAGTCAATATCAATCCATTTCAGTCCCCATAGCTCACCGGCTCTTAATCCTGTGAAGACATCAGTTAAAATGGCTACCCTGTAATGGTTATCTGCTTTAGACAAGATTTTTTCCACTTCTTCAGGTGTAAGGATTTCAATTTCTGGTTTTGTTATCTTAGGTCGCTCAACATATTCAAAAGGATTAATTTTAAGATAACCCCAACGGTAAGCATGTTTAAACATCCCCTTGACAACCACAATCTCATTGCAGACTGTTTTAGCTGATACCGATTTTTTCCTATCTGCTATGAATGTCTGTAAGTTCCCTGTAGTAATATCTGATAGATTGCAGTTCCCGAAAGCAGGCTTAAGCAGTCTTTTAATGATGTCCCTATAGCCTAAAAGTGTGGAAGGCTTAACGCTTACCTCTGCATAGTCCCTGAGCCATAACTCTGAAAACTCATTAAAGGTTATCTCTGGAATTTCCCTGTAGGTCTTATTATCAATCTCATTTAGTTTATCAGTTAAGACTCTTTGAGCATCTTTCTTTGTAGGGCCTCTATTGTTAATTTATCTCCTTCTTTTTCATACATAAAAAACTTACCCTCTTTTGCCCAAAACTTCATGTCGGGGATTTTTTTTAAGTCTACACCCCATTAAAACCCTCTAAATCCATCTGGTTCATTTTTAAAACCTCTCTGAAGATATTCATCTTTAAAACACGATGATAAAAAAAATATTGTTAACAGCAATAACAAAATGTTGTTTTTTGTATTATCCATTACAAGCCTTATGCTTAAGAGTTTTGCTTTTAAAGTGCACGGCTTTGGGAGCTACCCCTATTCCCTGAGTTTCTGTATAACTCTATTCAAAGATATCGCTATGGCTTCCAGTCCTCTCAAAGATGATGGTCTTTTGTTTTCTGTCCACCTTATAGACCAGCAACCAGTCTGGTTCTATATGGCATTCTCTACGGTCTTTGAAATTGCCTGTCAAAACATGGTCTTTATATTTATGGTCTAATTGTTTAGCATCAATAAGTGTCCTGATAACCGCTTTTAACTTTTCTATATCATGCCTGCCTGATTTCTCAATCCTCTTAATGTCTTTTCTAAACTGCTTTGTATAGGAAGGTGTAAGCATTAAATCCCAAGTTTCCTAAACATATCGTCAGCATCTTTACACTTTACAAGCTCCTTGCCTTCATCAGTTTTTTTGAAGGTTCTCAATGTGGTTTTGTTTGGTATCCTCACATCAAAAGGTAATCCTCTATATAACCTCACCTGATTAAGAAATAAATTGACAGCCTCTGATAAAGTTAAACCTAAACGATTTAATATAGCCTCGGCCTCGGCTTTTACATCCTCATTAGCTCTTGCTCTTATCATTGCTGTTTTAGCCATATATACCTCCCTGGTATTTTTATTTATTGTATCACAGATGAAATACAATAACAAGCTGACAATACCCTAAAGGAAGTTGATAAAATCTACGTCCTAAAAAAAATAATCCCCTGCCCTATGAATACCACAGGACAGGGGATGTGGTGTATTTCCTTTCTAACCGTTTTCTAACGGACTAACATAAAATACCCCTAAAGAGACATAAAGGTGAGTATCAGCAAAAAGAGTATAATCCCTTGATGTCTTTATATTTCTTTATACTCACCTTTATAGTAGCTTATACTTTTAAATCGGCTCATAACCCGAAGGTCAGAGGTTCAAATCCTCTCCCCGCCACCAAGACTGACAAGGGTTTAGAGGAATCCCCTAAACCCTTTATATTGCCCATTTCTACCATTTTTCTACCAAAACTTTCTCTGGAGTTTCCTGAGTTTTTGATTCGCAAATCATACAAGCTGTTGAAATAATTGAAAAATATAAAAAAGAGAAGTAGACAAAAACCTTTTTAACCCCCAATACAAAGATTCCTGAGTTTCAAATACT
>Ga0194125_10007316_pt1 | contig 15958 bp, 9 predicted proteins | sample TA2KigC250mmetaG_FD_148626 | JGI IMG/M metagenome (GOLD analysis project Ga0194125, IMG submission 148626) | Freshwater microbial communities from Lake Tanganyika, Tanzania - TA2015034 Kigoma Deep Cast 250m | ecosystem: Environmental > Aquatic > Freshwater > Lake | place: Tanzania: Lake... | reverse complement strand
CAAGCTCCGGATCCTTGATTCTTCCAGAACGATACGCGCGCTCAAACGCCGCCGGGGTCATCCGATGTTTTGCTGCGTAGCGTCTGAAGGTGTCATCGAAGTGGCCGGGTTCAACTTCGGGTGGCGGCCCGGAGCCTGAGTCGAAATACCGGTTCAAACCGATAGCGGTACGTCGCTGTGGCTGCATCCAGACCATCTTGTACTCCTGAATCGCTGCGGCGAGAGCTGTGCGCAGCCATTTGTGAGATGTCGAGTCTTTCGGAAGATGTCTGTAGCATTCACGAATCATCGAGGTAAGAAACGGAGGCTGCGAGCGCGTGAGATAGTATGTGCGGTTGGCATTCAGAATCGCGCCGTAATGCGTGAGTTCGTAGACGAAGTTGTCGACAAGTGATTTCGCCAGGTCAATCCGCCCGTCAGCGAGCAACCCCAGGAGGATGAAGTAGCTGTCCCAACCGTACATTTCATTGAAGCGGCCGCCGGGAACGACGAACGGGATTCCCTCCATCGTTCCAGCGGGAGATTCCCGAAGGCCAAGCGACAGAATTCCGTGGTAGCCCTCGAGGCCGCGCACGTACTGAGGGACGACGCGGTCTGGCAGTTGCACAACGAGCAATCGCCACGCCGGGTGCCTGCTCCTTACCTCGCGAAAGTAGTTGACCGCGACCAGATCGGATGGGGGGACGTAAATATACCGTGCATTGCTCACCGTTGATGTCTTCTCGTCTTGGAGGACGCCCGGTAGTCCGTCCTCGTCGATTCGGCGGGTCAAGGCATCCCAGTAGTGCTCGCGGATGCTGCGTGAAATCCGGTCGACTGCAGGTTCAAATACCCGATCAAAGCGGAGGAGGGAGGTGTCGCGGCCCGCTTGGCTGAGGAGTGTCAGTTCTTGAAGGAGATTGCAGAGATGATAAACGCCAGCCACTTCAAATCTCTCTCGCGCCATCGAGTGCAACCAGAATCGTTTGTTGCCGCGTTCTGTACCGGGCACGTGTGAATCGTCGATGGTAATCTTGAGATCACCATCCGTGTCTTCGTCGGCAAGGAGCTGTTGCATCGCCTCGCGGGCATTGACGGGGATCGTCCGCCCTTCCTGCTGAGAAAACGCAACAGAGATATGAAAGGTGAACAGAATGGCAAAGGCCGCGAGGACTGTGAAAGCAGACGGGATCCTGATGTTCATACCAGCCTCCTGTCTTTTGGCGGGCCAGATTCGCCTCCTGAAAGCAATCCCAGTCGGGACAGGTCCGAGAGAATCCGGCTGGAATTTCCCCAATCGCTCCAATATACCCCTTCACCGGTAGCCAGAATCCCGATGCCGCGCACGAACCGTCATGAGCTGGTTCCCTCACTTTTGAAGAACAAAGCAACGAGTGGCGGGATGGTGAGCGTAAGTGAGTAGTGTCTCCCGTGGGCGGGGATTGGAGCAGCCTCTACACCGCCGAAGTTCCCATGACCACTCCCGCCGTAGAGCCAAGCATCGCTGTTGAGGATCTCTTTCCAGAAACCGCCTCGGGGAACGCCGATCCGATAGTTATGCCGTGGAACGGGTGTGGCGTTGCACACCACCAAAATGTAGTCGCCGGTGCTCTTCCCCTTTCTGACGAAACTGATCAAGCTGTTCTCCCAGTCGTGGAAATCAATCCATTCGAATCCGTCGGCGGAGAAGTCAAGTTCATAGAGAGCAGGTTCCGTTCGGTAGCAGTGATTAAGGTCCTTTACCCACCGCTGGAGTCCCTGGTGGTTAGAATGCTCCAAGGCGTGCCACTCGATGCTCTCATCGTGAGACCATTCCTTCCATTGGCCAAACTCCCCTCCCATGAAGTGCAGCTTCTTGCCCGGGTGGCCGTACATATATCCAAAGAGGAGACGCGCGTTGGCATACTTCTGCCACTCATCCCCCGGCATCTTGCCGTAGAGCGCTCCCTTCCCGTGAACCACCTCGTCATGCGAAAGCGAGAGAAGGAAATTTTCCGTGAAGGCATACCAGATGCTGAAGGTTAGCAGATTGTGGTTATATTTTCTGAAGAGTGGGTCGATAGAGAAATACTTAAGTGTATCGTGCATCCATCCCATATTCCATTTTAACCCGAAGCCCAACCCGCCCAGATACACCGGTCGCGACACCATCGGCCAGGCCGTCGATTCTTCCGCTATCATCTGGACGTCGGGATGTTCACTGTAGACCGTCTCGTTGAGCTTCTTCAGGAAATAGATGGCGGCAAGATTCTCCCTTCCCCCGTGAGCATTCGGAACCCATTCCCCTTCCTTGCGCGAGTAATCAAGGTACAACATCGAAGCCACAGCATCGACCCTGAGTCCATCGACGTGGTACTTCTCGAGCCAGAAGAGCGCGCTACTGATCAGAAAGGCCGTGACTTCGTTTCTTCCATAATTGAAAATGTAGCTCTGCCAATCAGGATGATAGCCCTGGCGCGGGTCCATGTGCTCAAACAGATACGTCCCGTCGAAATAGGCCAGTCCGTGCTCGTCACCGGGAAAGTGCGAGGGCACCCAATCGAGAATCACGCCGATTCCGTGTTGATGCAGCTCGTCAACGAGATGCATGAACTCCTCGGGCGTGCCGTAGCGACTGGTCGGAGCGAAATAGCCCGTGACCTGATATCCCCATGAACCATAGAAGGGATGCTCCATGACGGGAAGGAATTCCACGTGCGTGTAGCCCATATCCTTGACATAGCCCGGGAGATACTGAGCCATTTCCGTGTAGGTCAACGGCCTGTTCCCCTCCTCCGGCACCCGGCGCCACGAGCCGAGGTGGACTTCGTAGATTGAGATTGGTGCGTGGAGCGCATTGGCCGCGTGACGATGCTGCATCCAGTCGTCATCATTCCACTCATAGTCGAACTCCCATACCATCGACCCTGTGCGAGGTGGGGTTTCCCACCGTAGCGCAAAAGGATCTCCTTTGCTGACGCGGTATCCATTTCGTTTCGAGACGATGTCGTATTTGTAGAGGGCACCTTTTGTCACGCGTGGTACAAATCCCTCCCAGATTCCAGACCCATCCCAGCGGACGCCAAGTGGATTCGCGTCCGGGGTCCATCCGTTGAAATCCCCAAGCACGGATACCTTCTCCGCGTTTGGTGCCCAAACCGCGAATGTTGCCCCCGCTGTGCCATCGACTGTTGTCAAATGGGATCCCAGCTTGTCGAACAGCTTGAAGTGATTTCCTTCCTTGAAGAGGTGGATATCGAGATCCGTGAGCTGACCTTTGTACGGCGTTCGTTTTCGTGTTGCTCCCTTTGGTTTAGCTGTGCGCGGCATGTCATTGTCCCAGCAATGTGAGGATTCCCCGAAGTGGTACACCTACCCAGTCGGGTCGTTTGTTGACTTCATGGGCGACCTCGTAGATCGCCTGTTCAATAAGGTAAGCGTGGGCTCCCCCGTCCCCCGGTAGGGCGGCCAGATTCGATATCCGGGGAAGGTATCCCGGGCGAGGCCTGGTTGACAGTATTGCTGTGCGCGAGGGACTGCAACAGTTGTACAACGTCTGCTGAGTCGCGGGCGTTGAGTTGCGCACGGGTGCTTGTAACACCGACGCGTATTGTAATGGCAGATTCTGGAAGCGCTGCAAAGAGGTCTTCGTCGGTCCAGTCATCACCGATCGCGAGGATATGATCGTAGTTCTCTTGCGAGGCCCATTGAAGTGCTGCTTTGCCTTTGTTGACCCCGGCGTTGCGGATCTCCACGACCTTGCTTCCCTGGAGGATCTGAACATCGATATTGGCGGTAAAGTGGACCAAATGATCGGTCAATTCTGCAGCAAGAGGCCGTGCCTGGTCCGGGTCAGCGGCTCGATAGTGCCAGACGAGCGAGTGTTCCTTCTCTTCAACGAACGCGCCGGGGAGACGATCGGCGTACTGCTGGAGAATCGGCAGCAGGTGTGTTTTCCAATCAGTGCTGTACTGTCCAAGCATCTGCCAGTCGCTGCCGTGTTTGCGCAGCCACATGCCGTGTTCCGCCACAATTCCCATCGGCAACTTTCCGAACCATTGCTCGAGCGTCGGTCGATCACGGCCGCTAATCAGAACGGTGGTGGTCCGCGGGTCAGATGACAGCGTCTTAAGAAGATCAAGGACCGGTTGAGGTGGGACTGCCATGTGCGGCCGCCGCATGAGAGGAACCAGCGTGCCGTCGTAGTCGACGAAGATCAGCCGGCGGTGAGCCTGATTGAACCTGTGGGCGATCTGCTCTCTGGCTGATGAGCTGAACAGCTTCGCGTTGAAACGTTGCTGGACATCGTTCATTTGACCGACTTCATTCACAAAGTCGGTAGCCCAGTGAATGACGTCACACCGTCGGAGCCGTTCCTGCATGATGCGGTTCCGTCGCTTCTGTTCTTCGATGGGCATCTTGAGCGCTTCTTTCAAGGCCTCGGCGATCTCGCGCCGGTCATTCGGGTTGATGATAATTGCCTCACCAAGCTCTTTTGAAGCTCCCGCCATCTCGCTCAAGATCAGCACGCCGGTCATATCTGTGCGCGCTGCGATGTATTCCTTGGCGATAAGGTTCATCCCGTCACGAAGCGGTGTGACGAGAGCAACATCGCCGAGGCCATATAACGCCAATAACGGGTGCAAGGAGAGATGGCGGTACTGGTACAGGACAGGTGTCCAACTGATGCTGCCAAATTTGCCGTTGATCCTGCCCACGAGCTCTTCAATCTGCCTCTTCATCAAGTCGTACTGCAGCACGCCGATACGGGAGGGAACGACAACCATGATGAGAACAACATTCCCGTGGAATTCCGGATTGGCCTCGAGCAGAAGCTCGAATCCTTCAAGGCGGTTCAGGATCCCTTTCGAATAATCCAAGCGATCTACCGAGAGCACGGTTCGGAATCCTGAGAGCGTTTTCTGGAATTCGGCCCGCTCACGCTCGGTCTCCGGAGCGGTACTTGTGTCGGAGATCCGCTGAAAATCAATCCCCATCGGAAACGTGTCGATCTTGACAACATGGTTCGGCAGCGAGATCTGACCCATGTGATGCTCGTGGCCGAGGATCCGCAAGACAGACTGCAGGAAGTGCTGTGTGTATTCGTAGGTGTGAAACCCCACAAGGTCTGCGCCGAGCAAGCCTTCCAGAATATCGTGGCGCCACCTCGGAGGGAGAAGGCGAAAGATCTCAAACGAAGGAAAAGGGATATGCAGGAAAAATCCTGTCAGGAGATCCGGCGAGCGTTGTCGCAGCATTCGGGGGAGAAGCATGAGATGATAGTCCTGGACCCACACGATGTCATCAGGCTCGGTCAACTCCAGCACGGCGTTGCAAAAAAGCTCATTGACGTGTACATAATGTTGCCAGAAATCCTCGTGGTAATCGGTGTAAGAGGGGAAATAGTGGAAGAGGGGCCAGATCGTCTTATTGCAGAAGCCAAGGTAGAATTGGTCCATCTCGGCTTCCGACAAGAACACCGGATAGGCATGGTAGTCTGCCAAGGCTCTGGCTCTTACTCGTTCCTTGAACTCATCGGGAATCGTATTGCCCGGCCAGCCAACCCACACATGCTTCTCCTCTTTCGGAAAATGGGCCTTATAGGAATCGAGAAACGCGCTGAGACCAGTGACTAATCCGCCCGCGCTCTCGTCAAAACGAAGGTCCTTGTTGTCCAACCGAACGGTGAACGGAAGCCTGTTCGAGACGACAATCAATCTCCGTGGGCCTATATGTTGAGTGTTCATGGAAAGACCTCCGTCCCCGCACCAATCTATAGATATTCTATGTCGTTGCGGCGGAAGAGAGAAATGAAGAGCAGCAAGTAGTCCTTTATGTGCCGCGTGATCAAGAAGTTGTTCTTGATGTGTTCCTTTCCGTTGACGCCGAGTTTGCGGGCGTATTCCGGCTCGTTGACCAGCTGCTTTATCCAGTAGGCCGTCCCTTCGATCGAGTGCGTGAGAATGCCCGAGTACTTGTGCGCAATCTGAAGTGGAATTCCGCCCACGGCTGATGCGATCGTTGGCCTTGCCTTCCACAACGCTTCTGATACGGTAAGACCGAATCCTTCTTTGAGGGATTTCTGCAGGACTACTGTCGATCCTCGCTGCAGTGCGTTAATCTCGATATCGCTTGAAGGGGGAAGGAAGAGGACGAAAACGTCCTTGTCCTTCGCGGCCTCTTCTTGCACCTGCTGCATGATCGTCGGACCCTCGGGATCGTCGGTCGCTCCTCCACCTGCCAGCACCAACTGCACGTCAACGTGTCTCTTGGCAATCTTGTATGCCTTGATCACGCCAAGAGGATCCTTGAGGTAGTCAAACCGGGAAATCTGGGTGATCACGGGCCTGGTGCGATCGATGCCGAATCGCGAGAAGATACTATTGATCAGGTCATCAGGCAAGTCCTTGTTCTTATCACTCAAAGGGTCGATAGACGGTGATATCAGGACTTGCGGTATGGCGAGTTTACGTGCAAACGCGGGGGCTGAGAACACCGCGGTATCGTATTGCTCGATGAATTGCTGCAGGAAACTCCAGATCCTCTCGTTGGGCTTTGAGAAGTCAATGTGACATCGCCAGATCCACCGACGGCCAATGTTTTTGCGCTCTTCGACAAGGGCAACCGGCTGCGGATCGTGAACGAAGACGATATCGGCGAAGCTGAGCATGCCAACATTGAGTCGGTTAACCTCAATGAAGGTGTCGTACTCCTCATGGCTTACCTCAACCGGGACACCATGCAGTCCGTTGTGGAATTTCTTGGTAATCGAGAAGAACTTCTCATCGCCTTTGATTACATCCCACCGAGAGCGCACGCCGAGCTGCGTCAACAAAGGAATCATCCGGGTGAGAATTTCGGCAACACCGCCGCCAACTGCCGTGGAGTTGATATTCTGGATCTCGTTCCCTTGAAGCCGTTGCGCGAGCAGAAAGAGCTCATCAATCGTGGCCTGGCCGACGATGGGAGAGTAATCTTCAATTCGAATCATGGCGTTCCACCAATTTGATGATCCTGTTTCTCAGGCCTTCAAGCGTATACGTGTAGGGATCAAGGCGCGCTATCTCATCCGCAAGCTGTGTCTTTCCCAGATCGCGAAACCAGCGGGAGAAGTCGTTTTCACCCTTCTCGAGCCTCAACTTCGCATCGAAGATGTGATAGTACAGGGAATTAACGCTGACTCGCTGCAGCGCTTCACGGAACTCAGATGGGGTGGTGGCGGTATACGGCGTCTGGAGCACAAACATGCGTGAAGCCATGAAATGAAATTCCTGTCCCTGTGGGGCTGTTGGCGATTTGTCGTTTTCGCGGAGATGCTCAGAGAGTATCTCAACAAACCGAGTGCGCAAGTCCTGAAGCGTGTGAAATTGCACAATATCAACGCTCGACATTATCTCGCCAAGTCTCGCCTCATTGAGCACCTCGGTGATCCAATATGCAAAGTCGTTCGGCGGCTCAGGCGAAAGGAAGTGATGCTGATGAAGGTACTTGTGCGTATGATAGTAGATGGAGGCCTCCGGTATGGCCTTGATGCCCTTGAGCAGCTCGCGAATGTTCTTCGCCGTGAGGCCGAGGAGCGTCGTCTGATCAAGTTTCGTTTTGAAGTAGAACTCGTTCATGGCCTCGTTCCATAATGTGAAGCGTACCTACGACATGGCACGATTGCCCGCGTGAAGCGTGCGAATCGTTTCCGTCTGCGAATTCGTTCCGTGCACAAAGAGCGTTTGTGTAGGATAGGCGAAATCCAAACCTTCCAGCTCGAAACAACGGTAGATGTCAGAATTGTAGTCCGGGCGGGCAACGTAGTACACCACTCCGTAGACAAGGGCAAAATCTTCACGTTCTCTGAAATGCACGCAGTCGAAACGGACCTCACGTTGAGATTCAACAATCTCGCGGAGTAAAGCACTTGTGCGCCGCAATTTTTCTGCGGGTGTCTGATGCGCTACGCCTACCGTGAAGACCACGCGTTGTTCACACATTTCTCGTATACTCTCTATTGATCAAGATAACATCGCGTGAATAAATGTCAAGAAGAAATTGGATTTGATGTTTCTGCTGTAGTCGCGATTGTTGATCGTGAGCAATGCATTCGGCGAGCGATTTCTCGCGGTCCATTGTGCCAAGCACAATGCAGAGAGTACGTTTCACGCGAGTGATCAATACTCCAACATGCAGCCACAGTCGGCAGATGGTGTCCTAAGTTGTGCTGTTGGGACTTGTTTGTCCGCCATTGTTTCACGCTCTCTGTGGTCTGCCCGACCACAAGTCACGCGGTGCGGTCGGGCAGGAAACCGGCCCGGCTGAACGGCCAGTCATTCGCCTGCCCGAACCCCGCCTGACTATGTCATGCAGGCGGGGGCGTAGCCGAGTGGGGCGGGCTCCCGACACCACATCGCTTTTTATGAAAGAAGAATACCATCAGTCGGTATTGATTGTTGAGATTGTCAGAGAAATTGCCATAATTACTGTAGAAAGATGATTCATTATGCCCTCCTCTTTCCCCGCAGTGTCAAAACACGCGATCCTGCGTTGAGTTTCAGCACAAAAATGTTGTACTTGAGCAGAGTGCTGTCGGAGTTCTCTCGATCTGAGAGAGCCGGTGCTCGGCGAGCACCGACTTCCGTGCCGGACTGGCGCTTGCGCACTGCCTGTTTCTACAGCATCAGCCACCGACCATGAAGAACCTTCGCAAGCTCACACGATTTCTTGCTCGCAACAGACAACGTCTATCGCCGCTCCTTATTCTCACGCACGACTATCCGGATCCCGATGCAATGGCCTCCGCGTGGGCACTGCAGCATTTGGCGCAGGAGCGTTTCGGAATTCGTTCAAAGATTGCGTATGGCGGAGTGATCGGCCGGCATGAGAACAAGGAAATGATGCGGGCGCTCCGGCCACCGGCCTCCAGACTTCGATCATCGGACCTTGTTTTCTATCCGAACGTCGCGCTGGTTGACACTCAACCAACATTTGATAACAACTCATTCCCCAAGAACAGGCGCGCGGCGATCGTCATCGATCAACATCCGTCGTCCTCTCGCCCCCTTGCCGATTTGGTGATAGTTGATACGGATGCCGGTGCTACATCCGTTTTGCTGGCGCAGGAACTGCTTGCGCAGGATCTTGATATCCCGCCGCGGTTGGCTACCGCGCTTGTCTATGGTATCCTTTCGGATACGCTGCATCTCTACCACGTCACTAAGCCTCACATCGTCAAGACATACTTGGCACTCCTGCCGCTGTGCGATATCCGTGCATTGGCGCGCATTCAAAATCCACCGCGGTCAAAGAAATTCTTCCGAGGGTTGGCTGCAGGACTTCGAAATGCCATCATCGGTCGAGAAATCATCATCTCGCACCTCGGGGCGGTTGAGAATCCCGATCTTGTTGCGCAGATGGCTGACTTCCTGCTGACATGTCAGGGTGTGCAATGGTCGTTCTGTACCGGCCGCTACGGAGATTTTCTTCACGTTTCGCTCAGAACAACAAGTAGTCGTGCGTCGGCTGGAGATGTGTTGCGACAGATCTTCGACCATTTTGACCAAGCCGGAGGTCACGGACGCATAGCGGGTGGCAAGGTGAAGGTGGGCCGTCTGACGGATCAAGTCGAATGGCAAGGGACCGAGTTCCTCCTGACGGAACGCCTTACAAAGCGTCTTCGAGGTATCCGCTTTCAGAAATTTCAACCATTGATTAAAGAATCTTTGCGCGCACCGGATTGAGCCCATGGATATCTTCAGCTTGCTCGGAGAAGTTGGCATCTCGGGACTGCTGGACATCATCGTAATGTCAGTGCTCCTTTACTCGATGCTGGTCTGGTTCAAACGTACGAGAGCAGTCTTTGTCGTTATCGGTATGTTTATCGTTGTTGGCGTCTATCTCCTTGCACGTCAGCTGGAGATGACTCTGACGACGACGGTGTTTCAAGGGTTCTTCGCAATCATCATTATTGCGGTCGTCATCATTTTCCAGGAAGAGATCAAACACTTTCTGGAGCAGCTCGCAAGTCACAGCGTCGTCGGCCGTTTTCGCAACCGGAGGATCCTGAACGTACCTCGAAATGAAATCGAAATTCTTGTCAATACTGCAAAGAACTTGGCTCGGGACAAGATCGGCGCACTTCTTGCAATCCGCGGAAAAGACCCGATTGTTCGTCACCTTGACGGGGGTACCACCCTTGGAGGGGAAATGAGCGAAGCCATCTTGAGGGGGATTTTTGACCCGCAATCACCGACACATGACGGAGCCGTGATAATTTTTGGTGACCGGATAGCACAATTCTCGACATATCTTCCTCTCTCAAAGAACCTACGGAAGTTGCAGAAGACTGGCACGCGGCACGCTGCAGCGCTCGGCCTCGCAGAGCTTACCGATGCGTTATGCTTGGTGGTGTCGGAGGAACGCGGAACGATTTCTGTCGCCCGCAACGGGGATATTCGTCAAGTGAAAGACATAGAGGAGCTCAGCAGCGTTCTCGAGCAGTTCTATGAAGAGGTCATGCCCTCTGCCGAGACAAAACCATGGGTCGATTTCTTCAAACGAAACTACAGAGAGAAGGCGATCGCGCTTGCCGTCACAAGCCTGTTATGGTTCTTCTTCGTCCATGAAGGAAAAATTGACCACAGGACGTATGTCGTGCCTGTCGGATATGAAGACGTGCCGGCAAACCTCGTTGTGGAAAAGGTGGATCCGCCAGAGCTAGAATTGACCTTCTCCGGATCGCGACGGTCATTCTATTTCCTCGACCAAGATCGCTTCAGGGTCTCTCTTAAGCTCTCGAACGTCAGAGAAGGCGTGCAGAGGAGAGCCATCGCGCGGTCGAATATTGCATTTCCCGAGGTGCTCTCGCTCGAAAATATCCAACCGAACGAAGTCAGGGTTTCTCTCCAAAGAAAGAAACCATGAGCGCGACAGCTGACTGGCCTCGGAAAAGCCTCTGCGCTGTCAAACCACCGTTGGCTCGCAGGTCCAGCCGCCAGCGCTCGCTAAGCCTTCATCAGCCGGGAAACGTGTAACTGCCCATTCCCGTGACTTCAGCCCGCCCGGTACGATCCGTTCGTTCGCGGCTCTTCACTGAGAGCATATGCTGAAATCCGTACGGCTGTACCGGCATCCAGCCACCGGTCTCGCGCGTAGAGAATTGGCCGTCTAACAAAAAGGAGCTTCAGAAGCGCTATACTGGTGAAGCCAAACAACATCATCAGATTCGCGAACCGCGCAATTTGCCCGAGCTCGGCGGACGAGTGGAAACCGAATTCGGCAGCTAGTGTAGTGCGTCATTAATACCTTGTCAATCAGATTATTCTTCCTGTAACGGGAAATTGTCTCTTGACCCCGAAGGGGTCGGATATTCAAGGGCGGGACAACGTCCCGACCCCCATTCAACATATGATTGATCGAACCCTGAAGGGGTGAGATATCATCGTTCCGCAGTGATTGCGTTATGATTGTCCTTCTGGGTACGTAACCCTTTCAGGGTAACTGATTGATACTGTATGTTATGATCCGAGGGCGTTGCCCTCGGTTGATATATCTTTCCCCTTCGGGGAAGGACTTCAGAACAAAGATGTCCAAATGTAAAGAAGCGTTGGACGCACTACACTAGCGGAAGGATGGCCAGAATGGCAAGAAGAGGCAGCGCATCATTAATGGCGCGAACCAATTGTTTCCGGTGGGGTGCAAGCCATGACGGTTCTGCTGACATTGCTACTTGATCATCTCTGCCCGCGGGTATCGCTGGAGCAATCCCTCCTCGCGCATCAGCTTCTCAATTTCATCGATATCCATTGGGACAAAATCGGAAAGGATCTCCGCCTTCCTCTCAGTGATAACGATGAGATCCTCGAATCGTATGTTGATTTGTTCTTCCGGGACACGAAAGGCGGGCTCAATGGTGAAGACCATGCCGGGACGTAGGGGACCCGAGTCGTACCCCACATCGTGCGTGGCCATCCCAACCCAGTGTCCAAGCGTTGCCCTCGGGCTTCCTGCTGAGCGTTGATACCTCTCAACATAATCTCTTGCGGCCTTTTCATAGGAAGGTTTGGAGAACTTCGACGACGCCAGGATCTGCTCCATCTGCTTCACCGCCTCCTGCAGGATGGCCTGGGCTGTGAGACCGGGCCGGATGGCTTTGAGAACGGCGCGATAGCAGCCGATGTAGAAATTGAAGAGCTCGCGCTGTGCCTGGCTGAATTTGCCATTCACAGGCCAGGTCCTTGTCAGGTCGCTCATGTAGTACCCAACGTCTGGACCGAAATCCATCAAGACAAGGTCACCGTCCAGCATCTGCCTCTTGCCCGCGTTATAGTGCCCGAACATGGCATTGGGACCACTAGCAACGAGGGAATAGTACGCCTCACCTTGAGCACCGTTCCGGTAGTAGACATACTTCGCCGCAGCATCCAGCTCATACTCCATCATTCCCGGCACAGTTGACCGCATCGCTTCCATCAGAGCCAGGCCGGAGAGGATCGTTGCTTTCTTGATCAGAGCGATCTCACGCGGACTCTTGATGAGCCGCAGGTTGTCAAGTGTAGGTGTAAGGTCTCGTATCTCAAATTGTGGAAACCGTTCTCGGAGGAGTTGAATGAGATGTCCCTCGCGGGCCGGACGGCCGTCAAACGGATCGGCGGCGATGTCACCGATAGCGCGCAGCGCAAGATCGCGGCTCATGGATGCCCCTTCGGCCGGGCTAAACGGCGTGAACAGAGTCCCGATGGAGCTACTTCTGGCGTAGCGAGCGAGGTGTTCTGACAGAAGGTCAACGCCGTAGACGGCATCAATCCCGGAGAGTTCCTTGATCAGATCCTCATTTTCGGCGGAAAGCACTTTTCCCTCGCTTCGCTCGCGCCCTGCATTTCTGTGTGGAAGGTAAAGGGAAGCACGACGCTGCGATCCATCGAGGAGAAGATACGCGTGCGGAGATTCGATGCCGCAGAGGTAGTAGAATTCGTTTGTCTGGCGAAATCGGATGTAGCCCGGCTGGCTTGGGGCACCCTGCACAAGAGCAAGGGATCCAGTGCCGACAGCCCCGTAGACCTTCGCGCGTCGTTGTGCGAACTCCTCGGGCGGGAAATCTTTGGTGAAAGGCGAAAACCCTTCCTGCGAACACACAACAAGGGGCAGGAACCAAAGACTGATGAGAAGCAGGCGCGACCTGTTCATTTCTGAATTCTCCTCTAATAGATGCGCGTGAAATCGATGTCTTCAATAGGCAGCACGGGCATGGGCTGGCCGTTGTGCTGGAGGAGGAATTTCAAATACTCCACCAGCGGGTCTCTTTCCTTCACCTCGACACCGACCAGCCGCGGTATGAATTGGCTGAAGTCAATCAGACCTTTCTTGGGCAGTTCGACGATGTTGACCTCCCGATCTTTCCGTATGCCGGCCTTCTCTTTAGCAATGGTAATTGCTGTTTCAAGGCCGCCAAGAAGATCAACGAGCCCATTCTGCGATCCGTCGTATCCTGACCACACTCGTCCCTGAGCAATGCTCTCAATATGTTCAGCGCTCTTGTTGCGCCCGCTGGCTACGTTCTCTGTGAACTCGCGATACATGGTCTTAATGAGGTATTCTACGCGAGCTCTTTCTGTATCGGTCAAATTCCGGTCGGGCAGGCCAAGTCCGATGAATGGCAAGGTGAAACCGAACCCGAGGTCCGCGTGGTCACCAGCTTTGACGTGATCGGTAGACATCCCCAGTGTTTCTTTGATTCCCTTGTTGTAGATCCACCCACCGATAACACCGATGGATCCTGTGATCGTGTTCGGCGCGGCAACGATCGTGTCCCCGTACATCGAAAGCCAGTAGCCGCCCGATGCTGCGACAGCCCCCTGCGAGACGATAACAGGCTTCTTTCCTTTCGCCTTCTTCAGCGCCTCCGCAATATAGTCTGAGGCCATTGCATCTCCACCGGGGGAATCCACACGAAGCACAATCGCTTTGACGCTTGGATCGTTAACGACAGCCTGAACATCATTAACCAGTTTCCGGGCGGTGATTCCCTCATCCATCGCGCACGCGCCAAGGGCGTAGACGACAGCGATCTTCGGCGGCTCGCTCCATCGGTTATCCGTGGGCGCGACAAATGCCTCGAGCGATTGCGCACTTACGTAGCGTTTCTCCGCGCCTTCGAGGTTCGTGATAACATCCTTGACGGTCTCCCATCTTCCGAGCGTATCCACGAGACCTTTCTCAAGTGCATCCTGCGCCATATACACGGCCTCATTGTTGACCATGTTGTCAAACTGCTCTGGCGTGAAATGGCGGCTTTCGCAGATATCCGTCTTTGCGAGCCTGTATGAGTCATCGACAAGCTTCTGGCGCTGTTCGCGGTCGGCGTTGGACATCGTGTCACGAGATAGATTTTCGTAGGCGGATTTGTATTTGAAGAATCGCCACTCGTCATAACCGATGCCGACTTTTTCAAGTGTACCTTTTAGAAATGTTCGTCCGGCAGCGTATCCTCCGATCTGAAGGCGTCCCTGGGTATCCATTACGATCTTGTCGGCGATCGACGCGAAATGATACTGGTTCATGCCGGCCAGATCGATGAAGGTCACAACACGCTTGCCGGCGGACTTGAAGTCTTTTAGTTTCTCCCGCACTTCCCAGAGGATCTCCCCTTCGGCTGCCAGACCGGAAGCGTTGATGGCAATACCTGCGACACGAGGATCCTGTTTTGCCGCTTCGATACCGGCGATGAGGTCGTTCAACGTGTTCGCCTTGTCCATGAGCTGGTAACGCTGATACTTCACAGGTCCCAGCATGTTGATACTGACGTAGCTGCTTCTGCGAGCCTTGAGAGGCGTGCGGTCAAACGCGCCGATGCGGAGGCCATACGTGTTGTGGCTATATCTTCCATCTTGATCGTAATGCGCTTGCGTTGTCACCCCGACGCGGCCGAGGCTGAATTGAACGCCAACTGTGAAACCCTTGGTGTCAAAGTAGCGGCCTGTGACACGTACGCCGGGCAACGGCTCAATGGCTGCCCCAGCGCTCCAGCGCCCGTCGGTAAGAGACTGTTTGCTCTGCAGAGCGAAGTCGCCGAACAGCGTGAGCGCTTCGTCACCAAAGGGTCTCGCCGCAACGTCCACAACCCCTTCATTTGTTCCGCGGATCTGCGTGCTCATAGTCCCGACAAGTCCGAAAGAGAGAAAAGCATTCGGCCGCACCAACGCTCCCAGCATCACGAGCTTCGAGCGTCCGAACGTCTGTATGTATCCGCCTGACCACCCATAACCGATGCCATAGCCTATGGTCCGATTCCCGGTGGCGAGTGATATCCGGTAGTCCGTTACGTGCCGCAGGCCCGCCTTCTGGTGAAGGATGCCGAACCCAATGTGAGGTGCAGCGGCGAAAAGGCCCCACCGATTGAAATCACTCCAGACACCCGTTTGGTCACTCCACAGGAAGCTCACATCCGGCTCGCGCAGCAGGGAGGGGAGAGCAGGGTTATCGAAGCCATAGAGGCCGAATTTCAGCGCGCCGGGTGATGCGAGCAGGAAATTGTTCTGCTCATGAAATGCCGGGTACGATACTTGCCCGAGTGCGACAGAAGGATAGATGAATACGAGGATCATCAGAAGCGATCGAGGCTTCACAGTTCCTCCGGGGGATTTCAGACGGTGGAAATCAAATTCAGCGTTGTCTGCGCATCAGGCGAAGCATATCCCGAACGGCGCGGTCAAGACCGACAAGGAGCGCGCGGGTGATGACTGCATGACCAATGCTCAGCTCGTCTATTTCCCTAATCGCTGCGACGCCGGTAACATTGACATAGTTCAGTCCGTGGCCGGCGTTCACGCCTAGACCGAGGGATTTCGCGAGCTTAGCTGCACGCCGAATGCGCTTCAGCTGCATCTGCTGATCGCGTTTTGTACGGGCTTCAGAATACTCTCCCGTGTGGATCTCAATCATGTCGGTCCCGGTCTCCTTCGCGGCCTCGAGTTGGCTGTCAACAGGATTAACAAACAGACTCACCGGGATGGTATGT
>Ga0194125_10007315_pt1 | contig 15962 bp, 10 predicted proteins | sample TA2KigC250mmetaG_FD_148626 | JGI IMG/M metagenome (GOLD analysis project Ga0194125, IMG submission 148626) | Freshwater microbial communities from Lake Tanganyika, Tanzania - TA2015034 Kigoma Deep Cast 250m | ecosystem: Environmental > Aquatic > Freshwater > Lake | place: Tanzania: Lake... | reverse complement strand
TCAGGCGCTTCTCGGCGGCGAGAGCGGGCCGGCGGCGTTCGTGGACGTGCGCGGGATAGGCGGGTTCAACCGGCAGGTGAACACGAGCATCACCCGCGCGATCTGTGAGATACTGAAGTCGCGGCTCGGCATAGAGCCGGACCGTGTGTACGTGACGTTTTCTGATGTCCCGGCCGAGAACTGGGGCTGGAACAGCAGGACATTCGCGTGAGAACCCTTCCCGAGTTCGAGTTGGCGTTCGACGGCGGGTTCGACCGTTTCCTCTCGGAGTGGTTCGAGTTCCTGCGGTTTCCCAGCATCAGTTCCCAGCCCGAACGTTCGGCGGATTGCCGCGCCTGCGCTGAGTGGTTGTGCGCTCACCTCGCCGGCATGGGCTTCGAATCGCGCCTGCTCGAGACGCGGGGCCTGCCGGCGGTGCACGGCGAACTCAAGGGCGCGCCCGGCGCGCCGACCGTGCTCTTGTACGGCCACTACGACGTGCAGCCGGTGGATCCGCATGACGCGTGGGCGTCCCCGCCGTTCGCCCCGGAACTGCGCGGCGGCAGGGTCTATGCCAGGGGCGCGCAGGACAACAAGGGCCAGGTCATGTATGTCCTCAAGGCGGTCGAAACCCTTGCGCGGGCAGGGGCGCTGCGTCCGACGGTAAGGGTGCTGATCGAGGGCGAGGAAGAGAAGGGCAGTTCCGCGGTGCTCGATTGCCTCGATTCCTGGCGCGACCTGATCCGCGCCGACATTCTGATGGTCTGCGACACCGACACTGTCGCCGGCGGCGCGCCCACGCTGATCATGGGGCTGCGCGGGATCGTTCATGCGTCCGTCGAAGTTCTCGGCCCGGCGCACGACCTGCACTCCGGGCTGCATGGCGGCGTGGCGCCGAACCCGGCGCAGGCCATCGCTGAACTGGTCGCCTCGCTTCACACGCCGGACGGGCGCATAGCGGTGGCGGGGTTCTGCGACGACATATCCGACCCGACCGTGAAGGAGCGCGAGCTGGCGAACAGTCATCCGGTTGACCCGGCCGAGTATGAGAAGGAGACCGGTGTTCCACCTGTTGCCGGGGAGCCGGGCTTCACGCCGGCGGAGCGGCTCGGGTTCCGTCCTTCCATAGACATCAACGGCATCCACAGCGGATACGGCGGGGAGGGTTCGAAAACCATCATACCGGCACGGGCTTCGGCGAAGATAACCGGGCGTCTCGCGGCGGGGCAGGATCCAGAACGGTGCCTCACCTGCCTGCTGGACCATCTGCGGGCGCGTGTGCCGTCCGGGCTGAGCATTTCGTTTCCCGAATCCGGAGTTGGCGGGCCGGGCTTCAGGCTGGATCCGGAATCGCCCGTCGCGCGCAGGGCGCGGCTTGTTCTTGACCAGTTGAGCGACAAGCCCGCCGCGCACCTGTGGGAAGGGGCTTCGATACCCATAGTCTCCGCCCTTGCGCAGGCGTCGGGCGCGGAGCCGGTCCTGGTCGGGTTCGGCTCGGCCGCTGACCGGATACACGCGCCGAACGAATCATTTGCCGTGAGCAGGTTCAGGCAGGGGTTCCTCTACGCGGGACTCTTCCTGGCCAGTCTCTGACGCAGCCTGACCCTGGCTGCGGGACCGGCGGTTAAGGCGGGCTCAAGACGCGGCAGTTGTGCCTGGAGGTTACAGTGATGCAGTACAGGGACATGGGCAGGACCGGTTTCCGGATCAGCGCCCTCGGGTTCGGCGCGATGCGGCTGCCGAAGAGGAAGGACGGGGATGGGCTGGACGAGGATCTCTCGATCGCGATGCTGCACCGCGCGTTCGAGCTGGGCGTCAACTACGTCGACACCGCCTACATGTACTGCGACGGCGAAAGCGAGCGGGTTGTCGGACGAGCGCTGAAAGGATGGCGCGACCGCGTTTGCCTGTCCACCAAGTCGCCGATCTGGAGCCTGAAGGACAGGGACGACTTCCGGGTGAAGCTGGACGAGCAGTTGCGGAAGCTCGATACGGACCGCGTGGACTTCTATCACTTCCACGGTGTCAGTGAGAATAAATGGCAGGAGAAGGTGCTCGCGTACGGGCTGCTCGATGAAATGGAGCGCGCCCGGGACGAAGGACTGGTCAGGCACCTGTCGTTCTCCTTCCACGACAAGCCGCACGTGATGAAGATGATCGTAGACACCGGCGTGTTCTCGTCTGTGCTCTGTCAGTACAACGTGATAGACCGCGCCAACGAGGAGATGATCGCCTACGCGCGGGAGAAGGGGCTGGGAGTGGTCGTGATGGGGCCGGTCGGCGGCGGACGGCTGGGCGCGCCGGCGGACTTCATTGAGAGCGGCCTGCCGGGCGAACGGTCCACCCCGGAGACGGCCCTGCGGTTTGTGCTGGCCAACCCGGACGTGTCGTGTGCGCTTTCGGGAATGAGCGCGATGGATCAGGTGGAGATGAACGCGGCGATCGCGTCCGACCCGGACCCGCTGTCGCCGCGGGAGACGAAGGCGATCAGGGACCTGTCCGAGAGTCGCAGGCGGCTGGCGGAGCTGTACTGCACGGGTTGCGGCTACTGCATGCCGTGCCCGCACGGTGTGAATATACCGGTCTGTTTCGAGAGCATGATCCACCACAGGATATACGGCATGACCTCCTCGGCAGTCAGCCGCTACGGGTCGATCGGCAACGAGTGGACAAAGGGGAAGCGCGCCGACGCCTGCGTGGGTTGCGGCGAGTGCGAAAAGAAGTGTCCGCAGAACATACCGATCCGGGCCCAGCTCAAGGAAGTGGCTGCGGCGCTTGGGCCCAAGATAGCGGATTGAGCCACGGAGCGGCATTGGCCGCGCGGGGGAGGATCAGATGTCCGAGTTGTTACGGTTGACGGGGCGGTCCATTACGGGCCGGGCGCATGCGGGCCGGAGCAGGCTCTCAGGCTGGAACTGCCGGGCAGGAGCTCGGCCGTAAAAGTGGCGTTGTCGTCGGGCGGCGGATCGCAGAGTTCCAGGCGGCGACCCGCGGCATCCGCCTTGCGCCAACCGCATGAAGTCCGTCGCAGGCCGGCGCCGGCACAAGCAGCCGTTTGTCACCTGTCCCAGCGCAGCTTGAGCGCCGCGAGGCGTTTCTTCATCTCCGCTACCACGCGGTCGTCGTCATTGTCGCCGGCCGACTCGAAGGTGGCCGAGAAGCGCAGGAAACGTCCGGCGTCGTCCCACGGCACGGTGGAGATCAGCGCGTTCCTGATGAGGAATTGCGACGCGTCCTCCGCCGTGGCGAACTTCGTTTCGCCCGCGCCCGTCGGGGCCGGGACGTAGAGGTAGAACGTTCCGCCCGGCATCGCGGCGTCGAACCCGACCTCGCGCAGCGCCGCGACCATGCCGCGCAGGCGGCGCTCGTAGTGGGCGCGGATTTCCTCGGACAGACGCACGTCGGCGATCCCGGCGCAGGCGGCGATCTGGATCGCCTTGAACTGGCCGGAGTCAATGTTGTCCTTCACCTCGGCGTAGGCCTGAACGACGCGCTTGCTGCCGGCGACGAATCCGAGGCGCCAGCCGGTCATGTTGTAGCTCTTGCTGAGCGAGTGCAGTTCGATCGCCGCTTCCTTGCCGCCCGGGCGCGACAGGATCGAGCAGCGCGGCCGGCCGTAGACCAGCGTCGCGTAGGCGGCGTCCTGGACAATCAGGATATTGTGTTTCTGCGCGAAGGCGATCAGGCCGTCGAACACTTCCTCCGAAGGCGGCGCGCCGGTCGGGTTGTTCGGATAGTTCACGTACAGCAGTTTTGTGCGGCGCAGAACGTCAGCCGGCACCTTGCCGAGGTCGGGATAGAACCCGTTCTCGCGCAAGAGCGGGAGTTTGACCACCTCCCCGCCGAGGTAGCGGGCGTGTGTTGCCATCACGGGGTATCCGGGAACGGTGGTCAGCACTGCTTCGCCGGGATTGACGAAGCACAGCGGCAGCATTGCCAGCGCCGGCTTCGAGCCGATGCTGTGGTTGATCTCCGTTTCGGGGTCAAGTCCGCGCACGCCGAAGAACGCCTCCATATACTTCGCGGCGGCGGCCTTGAATTCAGGGATGCCGTTGTCCGAGTAGCCGCGGTTGGCCGGGTCGTCCACCGCCAGTTTCATCGCATCGCGGATGGCCTTCGGCGCCATCTGGTCCGGTTCGCCGACGCCGAAATCGAGCAGTTCCAGGTCCGGTTTCGCCAGCTTCGCCGCGCGTTTGGCGCGCTTGATCTTCTCGAACTTGTAGATCTCGGTAGTGGTGCCGAACGACGCTCCGCCGATTCTTTCCGCGAACAGATTCTGCAGGTCCATTGTCAGTGAATCCCCCGTTACTCCGAAACAACGGGCGGCGAGTCTAGCCCCTCACCCAGCCGAAGGCAACTGGCGAGAGTGATGGCGGGGTCAGGAATCGGCTTTCTCAGCCAGAATGTGCGGGGGGACGCGCAGGTGGGCGATTGGGTAGGGGCCGGCAAAGGCGTATTCGTTGCGCGGGTCGCCGCGGGCGCCGAAGACGGATGTGGCGTGCATCCGGCAGAGCTCGTTCAGCATTGCCCTTACTCCGTCATCTGAGAGCGCGTTTGCGGTATCGTTCATGCCGGGCTTGTTGGAACAGGGGCTCAGTGCCGCCACCGTGACGGGCTTGCCTTCCGGCTCAAGCAGGGCGAGTCCGTACAGCAGGATCTGGATGCCTTTGCCCTTTGCGAGTTGAGGGTTTTTCATCGTCGGCGGGGTTCCGGTCTTGAAGTCAACGACGAGCAGGCTGCCTGAGTTGTTGTGACGCAGCACGGCGTCCGTGCGGCCCTTGACCGGCAGGCTGTTCCCGTTGCACACGGAGAAGGCCGGTTGCGGCAAGGTCCATTCGGAGCGGATTTCTCCATACTCTGTTCCTGCGAGCTCCAGGAGTGCGCCGGCCATATCCGTTGCCGCCCGCATGGCCCGCTGGTGGAGGCTGACTATCCAGAACGGAACCGCATAGCCGGCAGCGCGGAATGATTCGGACAGGAGCGTTTCTGTCGTTCGGGCGGCTGCATCCATGCGTGTTTGTACTTCGGCAGCGCCGGGAAGCGGACGGAAATCCGACGCGTTCCCGGAATTGCCGCCGAATGCGCTCTTGAGCAACCCATGCGCCAGGATGCCGATGATCATGCCCGTCTGCAACTCGTCGAATCCCGCCTTCTTCTTCTCGACGCCAAGAAAAGCCTTGAGCCATTCAAGTTCAGGGTTTTCAACGGCGTGCTCCCATGCCGTGCATGCGAGAATTATGCCCTGTTCGGGTGAGGCCAGGCCGAACTCGTAGATACCGAAGCCGGAATCCGGGTCTCGTCTTGCCTCGAATGCCTTGAGCGTTTCCGACGGATCGGGGAAACGGCCCGGGCTGGAAGCGTCCGTACGGCCAAGATGCGGCGGGTGTGCCGAGGCATTCAGCCATAGCAGCGTTTCCGCGTGCAGGGCGGCGGCGTGCTTGTCGTCAAGAGTCTCTCCGCGCGCCGCTGCCCATGCCCGCAGGAGAAGTTCGCCCGGCGTTGAAGAAAGCGCGCCTTCGGAGCCGGGCGCGCAGGCGGCGGAGAAGCAGAGGCCCCGCGACGGAGACCTGACAAGCGCGCAGAACTGGCGTCTTGCGTATCGGCCCCGCTCCTCGGGCCCGACTATCCATCCCCGTCCTTCCTGCATTACGCGCTGGCCGTCGCCATGCCGCCCCTGCCGGAGCGCGGCGGTGTTGAGTTCCCGGAGCAGTTCGGGGGGCAGGTATGCGTCGGTCGAGTGCGCCGGCGGCCAGCGGTCGTTTTCCAGGCAGGCGAGAACAACATGGGTGAAAGAACGCCACTCCGCGCCGTCATACTCGCACAGATGCACGTGCGAGTGAAGGTGGCCGCCGGCCGTTCCGGCGCTCTTCGCGGTGTGCAGGGCGCTTTCCGAAAGCCACCTGACAAACGCCGTGCGGGAGACATCGGCGGCCAGCCCGTTTGAGATGCCGGCGCGGAGTCTAATGGTTGAACGTGTTTCCATGTCCGCGAGGACGGGCCTTGAGTTGAACCATCCGTCCGTTCTTTCGAGGAGCGCGGCGAAAGGCGCGGACTCGGGCAGCACGTCGAAGGCGGAGCAAATATCCGCGCCTGCGAGAGCTCCGAGCACACGCAGGTCATCGGTGGGCGCCTGCTGATGGGCGTGTTCCAGGATGCGGCGCAGGTCCTTGTTGCCCCACGGCGGGGAAGGCGGGGAGAGATCGGGGAACCGGTCGAGCATATCGAGAAGGACGGCTGCATCCGGCCGGGCGTGGAAAGCGAGCCATGCCATCCAGCGTTCGGCCCGGGGTGTGGGCGGGGCCGGGGCGCCTATCTCGTCGCAGTGCTCGATCCCGGCGGCGGAAAGGAGGGCTGACGTGTGGCGGGCAGCCGGACAGCGTCCGGGGAAGAGAACGCCTATTCTTGCGTCCGGGCAAGCGGCAAGCCATTCGGCGGTCTGGCAGACTATGGCGGCCGCCTCCTCGATCTCATCGCCTGTCAGCCTGAAGTTTGCCGTCCGGCACGGGTGTTGTGAGCCTGTTTCGATGGCATCCGCAAGCGGCAGGAACGGCGAATCATCCCCGCCGGCTGAAGCCGGCACCGGCTCCATCTCTCCGCACAGCTCTTCCCACGACGCGATCCACGACTCCTCGCCCGGATCCATTTCAGCGCCTGGCGCCATGACGCACACGGTTGCATCTTCCGAACAGAACGCGGCTGCGCGGAGGTGGTTCCAGAGCGGCCAGTGCGCGGGTCCGAACCCGACCATGAGCAGTGCGCCGTGCAGCGGCGTGCTGCCTGGCGCGCGCCGCAGCATTTCCCGGTCAATCTCCTGCGCCGTGGCCAGGCCGGCCTGGCTCACCGAGGCGGCAAGCCGTTTTTCCAGGGACACGGCAACCGGGTCATGCAGAGCCCTTGCGTCAAGCCCCGCCGCCGCCAGACGGTCCAGCGCCCTCATCAGCGACGCCGGTTCGCGTTCTACGGCCTCCGCGACCGGGCTGCCGCCGCCCGAGGCAGCGGCCGAGAGAAACAGGTGCAGGTCTTCGCGGCGCGCCGGTTCGCGTCCGACGCCCGTATGCTTGCGGAGCATTTCCCAGTGCCTGATCTGGGTGAGGAACCTGACGCCGGCGCAAGGCATGTTCTCGGCCACGATGCGAGACCTGATCTCCCCGAGCAGGTTCGGTCTTGGCGCGAGCACCGTTGCCGGCCGGGCGCCGGGGCGCAACGCAGCGTGTTTCAGCAGCCAGGGGCGTATCACCGATTCCCATGCCGAGGCGGCGTCGGGGCAACAGAGCAGACGCGCACTGCGCCGGCTGCGCGAAGCGGCGTTGTGTGAGGAAGAGCGTTGCACGCCCGATTGTCGGGAACCGTGGCGCGGGAGGTCAAGGGCCAAGAAGCGCGGGGGCGGCGGCAACCGCGCTACCGGGCCTTTTGCCTGCAGATGGGCTGCTTGACAATGCCGGCGTGCGGGGTCGAAGATGCCCGGACGATGCGCACCATTGACTGTGACTACTTCATTATCGGCAGCGGGATAGCCGGCCTGATGTCGGGGCTGCACCTTGCCGGCCGCGGCAGTGTTCTGATCGCGACCAAGAAGCGCCGCGCTGACAGCAACACCAACCATGCGCAGGGCGGGATTGCGTGTGTTGTGGCGTCCGACGACACGCTTGAGGAACATGTGCGCGACACCATGACCGCGGGGGCCGGGCTATGCCGGGAAGACGTTGTGAGGGCGGTCCTGGCCGGCGGGCCGGCCCGTGTGGCCGAACTGGAGCAGCTCGGGCTCAAGTTCGCCGAGAAACCGGAATCCGACGGAGGCGGGTATGATCTCGGGCGCGAAGGCGGGCACAGCAGGCGCCGCGTGCTGCATGCCGGCGACATAACCGGCCGCCAGATCGAGGAGCTTCTTCTCAAGCGTGTGCTGGAACGCGGTGTGCGCGTGATGGAATACGCGATAGCGATTGACCTGATCACGACCGGCTGGCTCGGCTGCGAGCAGAGAAACCGCTGCGTGGGCGCATACATGCTGGATGAGGCGTCCGGCGAGATATTCGCGGTGCGGAGTCCCTACGTGCTCATCTGCACCGGCGGCGGGGGGAAAGTCTACCTTTACACCTCCAACCCCGACATTGCCACCGGCGACGGGATTGCGATTGCCTGGCGCGCCGGCGTGCCGGTCCGCAACATGGAATTCATCCAGTTCCACCCGACGTGTCTCTATCATCCGAGAGCCAAGTCATTTCTCATAAGCGAGGCCGTGCGCGGCGAGGGTGGGCGGCTTGTTGACGAGCAAGGCCGTGCCTTCATGGCCGGTTATCACGAGATGGCGGATCTTGCCCCCAGGGACATTGTTGCCCGCGCCATAGACAGGGAAATGAAAGAGCGCGGCGTGGAGTGCGTGTTCCTGGACATCCGCCACAAGGGCGAGAGCTACCTGCGGTCAAGGTTCCCGAACATATATGACACCTGCCTTTCGTACGGGATTGACATGGCCACGCAGCCGATCCCCGTGGTTCCCGCCGCCCACTACTTCTGCGGCGGGATAGACGCCGGCGTGGACGGCAGCACCGCGCTCCCCGGCCTTTTCGCCTGCGGGGAAGCGGCCTGCACCGGTTTGCACGGCGCGAACCGGCTGGCGAGCAATTCGCTGCTTGAGGCGCTGGTATGCGCGGGGGCGATGGGCGACGCCCTGCACGGCATGCCGCCCGCCTCCGCCTACGCGCGGCCTGCGATTCCCGACTGGGAGCCGGGCGCGGCGGTTCACAGTGACGAGGCGGTCGTGGTCGAGCACAACTGGAACGAGGTGCGGACGCTGATGTGGGACTACGTCGGCATTGTCCGCTCCGACAAGCGGCTCGAGCGCGCCGCGCGGCGTTTGCGCATGTTGCGGGATGAGGTGAGGCAGTACTACCTCGACTACCTTGTCACCCCGGACGTCCTCGAGTTGAGAAACATAGCGGCGGTGGGTGAACTCATCGTCCGGTGCGCGATGCAGCGGCACGAAAGCCGCGGTCTGCATTTCACGATAGATCATCCCGGCCTTCAGCCGCTGGCGGAGGACACGGTCATAACCGATCCCGCCGGCGTTCACGCATGAGTGTCGCTGCCGGCGGGGCGCAGAGAACGGAGAATGGGCGATGAAAATGAACATTACGCAGAAGATACTGACCGATCATCTCATCGAGGGGGAGCTTGTTGCCGGTCGCGAGATAGCGATCCGGATAGACCAGACGCTCACTCAGGACGCGACCGGCACGATGGCTTTTCTTCAGTTCGAGAGCATGGGGTTGGACCGCGTGCGCAACGAGCTGGCGTTGAGCTACGTGGACCACAACACGATACAGGTCGGCCCGGAGAATGCCGACGACCACGAGTACCTGCGTACCGCCGCCGCACGGTACGGGGCGGTGTTTTCGATGCCCGGCAACGGCATATGCCATCAGCTCCATCTCGAACGGTTTGGCGCGCCGGGCAAGACGCTGCTGGGTGCGGATTCGCACACCCCGACCGGCGGCGGGCTCGGGATGCTGGCGATTGGCGCAGGCGGCCTGGACGTTGCCGTCGCGATGGGCGGCGGGGCGTTTCATCTTGCCGCGCCCCGCGTGTGTCTGGTCAGGCTTGAGGGGAAGCTGCCGGAATGGGTGTCCGCGAAGGACGTGATACTCAAGGTTCTCCAGACCCTTTCCACGCGCGGCAACGTGGGGGTTGTGCTCGAGTACGGCGGGCGGGGGGTGGCGGCGCTGGACGTGCCCGAGCGTGCGACGATCACGAACATGGGCGCGGAGTGCGGGGTGACCACGTCGGTCTTCCCGAGCGACGCCGTGACAAAGCGGTTTCTCGAAGCGCAGGGCCGCGGCGGCGTGTGGCGGGAGCTGCTTGCCGACGAGGGCGCCGGCTACGACAAGGTGCTCGAGATAGACTTGTCGAAGCTTGAGCCGCTCGCGGCCGCGCCGCATTCGCCCGGCAACGTGGTGAGTGTCTCCTCGATTGCCGGCACCAAAGTTCACCAGGTCTGCATCGGTTCCTGCACGAACTCGTCCTACCGCGACCTTGCGACCGTGGCGCGCGTGCTTGAAGGCCGGCATGTGGCGCCGGGTGTGAGCCTGGGGCTTGCGCCGGGATCGCGGCAGGTGCTGCAGATGCTCGCGTCCTCCGGCGGCCTCGGCGCGCTGCTTGGCGCGGGGGCGCGGCTTTACGAGAACGCGTGCGGGTTCTGTATCGGCAACTCCGCATCGCCCGGCACGAACGGGGTATCGGTCCGCACCTCGAACCGCAACTTCGAGGGCCGGTCCGGCACACCCTCCGCGAAGGTGTACCTGACGAGTCCCGAGACCGCGGCGGTGGCGGCTCTCAAGGGCGAGTTTGCTGATCCGCGCGGATGCGGGCTTCCGTATCCGGCCGTGAAAACGCCCTCGGAATTCGACGTGGACGATACGATGTTTGTGTTTCCGCCGGCTGACGGGCGCGGGGTGGCGGTGCGGCGCGGGCCGAACATAGGGACCGTTCCGGGCGGCGAGCCGCTGCCCGCGGCGCTTGAGGGGGAGGTGGCGATAAAGGTCGGCGACAGGATAACCACTGACCACATCATGCCTGCCGGCCAGCGTTTGAAGTACCGGTCCAACATAGAGAAGTATTCAACCTTTGTCTTCGAGGGCGTGGACGCCGGTTTTGCCGCGCGGGCCGCGGCGAACAAGGCGAAGGGCGTGCACAACGTGATAGTCGCCGGCGACTCGTATGGCCAGGGGTCCAGCCGCGAACACGCGGCGATGTGCCCGATGCATCTGGGGGTGAAGGCGGTTGTTGCCCGGTCCATCGAGCGGATTCACAAGGCCAACCTCATCAATTTCGGGATTGTGCCGTTCACGTTCGAGAACGGCGACGACTGCTCCAGGGTCGAGGCCGGCGCCGCGGTGCGTATAGACGGCTTGCGCGAGGCGGTGAAGACCGGCAAGGCGGTGATGGAGGCCGAGGGCGGCCCGAGCATCCATCTGCGCGTCGAGTTGAGCGCGCGGGAGGCGGACATTCTCCTGGCGGGCGGGCTTCTCAGGTCCATCGCCTCCGGCGTGAAGTGAGCCGGGCCCGGCCGGGCATGCGCGGAAGATCCGGGTTGAACGGGCGGGGCGGCGGGTGGTAGTGTCGGCGGCTCTTTTCCCGGTTCAAGCAGGGGGGGCGGCGAGATGGGCTACCAGAAGATAGTGATTCCGGCCGACGGCGAAGCGATAGTGCGCGACAATGGCAGAATAGTCGTGCCCGACAACCCGATCATTCCCTTTATCGAGGGAGACGGGACGGGGCCTGACATCACCCGTGCGGCGATGGTCGTATGGAACGCGGCGGTGGAGGCGGCGTACGGCGGCCGCCGCAGGATTGCGTGGATGGAAATATACGCCGGAGAGAAGGCGTTGAGCGTGTACGGGCCGGACCAGTGGCTTCCTGGCGAGACCGTGGATGCGGCCGCGAAGTACATTGTCGGCATCAAGGGGCCTTTGACCACACCCGTTGGCGGCGGGATACGGTCCTTGAACGTGGCGCTGAGGCAGCAACTGGACCTCTACGTATGCCTGCGCCCGGTCAGGTGGTTCGAGGGCGTGCCATCGCCGGTCAAGCATCCGGAGCGGACCGACATGGTTGTTTTCCGTGAGAACTCCGAGGATATCTACGCAGGGATCGAGTGGGCGGCGGGTACGCCGGAGGCGAATCGGGTAATCGAGTTCCTGCGCACCGAGATGAAGGTGAAGAAGATTCGTTTTCCCGAGACCAGCGGGATAGGGATCAAGCCCATATCCAGCGAGGGCACCGGCCGGCTTGTCAGGGCCGCGATCAGGTACGCGATCGACCAGGACCGCAAGTCTGTGACGCTTGTCCACAAGGGCAACATCATGAAGTTCACAGAGGGCGCGTTCCGCGACTGGGGCTATGCCGTGGCGCGTGACGAATTCGGCGCGAAGCTCGTGGACGGCGGCCCCTGGTGTTCGTTCAGGAACCCTCGCACGGGCCGCGAGGTGATGGTGAAGGATATGATTGCCGACGCGTTCCTGCAGCAGATACTCACCAGGCCGGCCGAGTACGACGTGATAGCTACGCCCAACCTGAACGGCGACTACATATCCGACGCCCTGGCCGCGTGCGTCGGCGGCATCGGTATTGCGCCGGGCGGGAACATCAACTACGACACCTGCACCGCGATGTTTGAAGCCACGCACGGCACAGCCCCGAAGTATGCGAACCAGGACAAGGTAAATCCCGGATCGCTGATCCTTTCCGGCGAGATGTTGTTGCGGCACATGGGGTGGAACGAGGCGGCGGACCTGGTGATACGGGGCATGGAGGGAGCGATCCGTGAGGGGATCGTGACATACGACTTTGCCAGGCTGATGCAGGGCGCGCGGGAGGTGCGCTGCAGCGAGTTCGGCAATGCTGTTGCGGAGAGGATCAGGCTGGCCGCGCGCTGACGCGTGAGGAAGTGGCGCGTGACTGGCGGACTGAACGCGCGCCGCCCCGGTTCCGCCGGGGGCGCGTTGAGTCTGCCAATCTACCGGGCGGGAGTCGGTGAGCCTGTTTTAGCCGCCCAGCTTGCCGCACGGCCTTTGCGCGGGTATAGTCGGACGAAAGCCCTGTACGGCTTCATTCCCTTGAACCGAACGATGGACAAGCCGGCAAACGCAAGCGAACTGGAGTTGAGCCGCAAGGAGGCGTTCAACTTCGCGCTCTTCCAGCATCATCCCGCAGCCATGACGGTTGTTGACCGTGAAGGGCGCGTGGTGAAGAGCAGCCTCGCCAGGCGCGCATTGCCGATTCCCCTGCCCGATCTCGGGTCTGAACTGTTCAGCCGCGCCGGCGGCGCTGAAGACGGGCGGTTGGCGTCCGAGCTTGCCGCGTGCATTGCATCGGGCGAAGTCCGGCGCCTCGGCGAAGTGGCCGCCGGTGACAGAATACTGGAACTCACCATTTCGCCCTTCCCGGACGGTGCGATAGTGATCGTGATGGACATCACCGAAAGAAAGCGGGCCGAGGATGAGGCGCGCGCGAGGCGCGAGGAACTTATCCGCGCCCAGAGACTGGCGACGATAGGGACGCTTGTTTCGGGCGTGGCCCATGAAGTGAGCAACCCGAACAACGCTTTGCTGCTCAGCGCCAACGCGCTGGCGCGGCTCGCGCCAGAACTGATCCCGGACAGGAGCGATTCCTCAGGCGGCGAAGGCGAAGAGGGTTGCGCGCGGCCTGCATATGGCGAGATGCGGGCCGAGGCGCTTGAGCAGATAGAAGTCATCCGGCGTTGCGCGAAGCGGATACAGACGACCGTTTCCGAGCTGAAGGACTATGTCCGGGCCGAGAAGTCGGGGATGTCGGACAATGTTGATCTCAACGCCGTAATGCGCGGCGCGTGCGAGATACTCGCGCCGGTCATTCGCAAGGCGACGACGCGCTTCACAATGCTGGAAGATCCCGATCTGCCGCGTGTGCGGGGCAGCAGGCAGAGGTTGGAGCAGGTCGTTGTCAACATGGTCTCCAACGCATGCCAGGCGCTGGGCGGTCCCGACAAGGCCGTGTCGGTGCGGACTGTGCGTGACGGCGCGGCGGGCAGGGCCGGGATAGAGGTGAAGGACGAAGGCTGCGGCATGACGCCGGAAACGCTGGCAAGGATCCGGGATCCTTTCTTCACCACGCGGCATGATGCCGGCGGAACCGGGCTGGGGCTGTCCGTATCCGACAACATCGTCACCGCGCACGGCGGCTGCCTAGACTTCCAGTCACGGCCGGGCATGGGCACCGCGGCGACGATGTGGCTGCCGGCGGCGGTTCCCGCAGAACGGAAGGGGGAGACGTGAGCGCGGCGCTGAACCCGGAGAACCCGATTCTGCTTGTTGACGACGACGAGGACATGCAGCGCAGTTACAGGTATGCCCTCAGGCACGGCGGATACACGCACCTTGTGCATTGCACCGACAGCAGGCAGGTGGAGTCGATCCTTGCCGGGTCCGATCACGAAACGATCCTGCTCGACCTCAACATGCCGGACATCTCCGGCCGCGAGTTGCTTCCCCGAATCGCCCGCGGCCATCCGGACGTGCCCGTCATTGTCGTCACCGGGCTTGACGACGTGAATACCGCCGTCGAGTGCATGAAGAGCGGCGCATTCGATTACCTCGTAAAGCCTGTCGAGGAGGAAACACTGCTTCTTTCCCTGCGTCGCGCAATAGAGGTGAGGGCGATGAGGCGGGAAAACTCCAGGCTCCGCCGGCAGATACTGGCCGCCGGCCCCGCGCACCCCGAAGCGTTTGAGGGCATTGTCACCGGCAACCGGGCCATGCAGGCCATCTTCCAGTACATAGAAGCCATAGCCGACAGCCGGCAGCCGGTGCTGATAACCGGCGAGACAGGGGTCGGCAAGGAACTCATAGCCAGGGCGGTTCACAGGCTGAGCCGCGTGCCGGGAGAGTTTGTCGCGGTAAATGTCGCCGGCCTCGATGACAACATGTTCTCCGACACTCTGTTCGGGCACGTGAAAGGCGCCTTTACGGGCGCATCTGATTCGAGAAAGGGTCTGATCGAGAAAGCCATGGGCGGGACGCTGCTGCTGGACGAGATCGGCGATATGACCATGTCCTCCCAGATCAAGCTGCTGCGGCTGCTCCAGGAGCGGGAATACCTGCCACTGGGTTCCGACATACCCAAGGCCACCAATGCCCGCGTTCTGGTCGCCACGAACAGGCCCATAGAGGCCCTGAAGCAGTCTGACAGTTTCAGGGACGATCTCTTCTACAGGCTGCGCGCGCATCACGTCCATGTTCCCGCGCTTCGCGAGCGGCTCGACGACATACCGCTGCTTCTCGACTGGTTCCTCGACAAGGCGGCGAAGTCGCTCAACAGGGAGAAGCCGACCCCGCCCCGCGAGCTTGTTCCCCTGCTGCGGAACTACGACTTCCCGGGCAACATCAGGGAACTCGAAGCAATGGTCTTCAACGCGGTCAGCACCCATCGCTCCGGCATCCTGTCCCTTGACACGTTTAAGAGGGCTGTTTCCGCCACGCCGGTTGACGTGCGCCAGGCCCGGCGGCAGGGCGCAGATGCCGGACTTCAACTTTTCAGACCCGGCAGTCCTCTGCCGACCATTCAGGAAGCCGAGGATATTCTCATCCAGGAAGCCCTTAACCGGACCTCCGGCAACCAGACTCTCGCCGCCGAACTGCTCGGAATCACCCGCCAGACCATCAATCGCCATCTGCGCCGTAACAAAACGTGACGCAATATCAAGCGGTCGTTTTTGTTACGCTGTAACATTACGTGACGCTCTTCAGAATGGCTCCGATCCGCTGTTTTGTAATCGGAAGTATCTTGTCCTGAACGAGTTATCATACATGAGTCTTTGGTGGCACGGACATTGCGTATGTACGTGTCGCCATGAAGAAAGCAATAGCCAGTCTGGTGATAGCGGTTGCGGCGGCGATACAGGCGCAGGCTGGCACGTTTCTCTGCATCGGGCTGGACAAGGTTGAGGGTTATCCGGTGCTGAACCACGCCGAGAGTGACGCGACTCGCATGGCGGGGAAATTGATGAAGGCCGGTCACACGGTTACGCTGCTCACGGGTTCCGAGGTCACGAGGGCGGCGGTGGTGGCGGCGATGAAGGATCCGGAGACGGTGGTTTACTTCGCCGGGCACGGGGAAAAGGAGCATGTACTGCTGTCGGACGGTGTTCTTGATGTCGCGGAGATGGCCGGATACGTCTCGGACCTGCTGCTGGACTGCTGCTACGTCGGCGGATCGCTGCAGGGCGAGGGGAGCACGAGGGTTCTGGCGGCGGCGCAGCACGAGGCTTTTGAGGGTGACGGGCAGGGGTTGTTCTCGAAGTACCTGATCTCCTGGATGGAATCCGGGAAGAGGCTTTCGGATGCGGGGCTCGCGGATCACGTTCGTTCGGGGATCATGCGCGAAACCGGCGGCTGGCAGAAGCCGGTGCTCGGATTCATCTGATTCATTTTCACGATACCCTCATTCCCCCC
>Ga0194125_10007310_pt1 | contig 15969 bp, 12 predicted proteins | sample TA2KigC250mmetaG_FD_148626 | JGI IMG/M metagenome (GOLD analysis project Ga0194125, IMG submission 148626) | Freshwater microbial communities from Lake Tanganyika, Tanzania - TA2015034 Kigoma Deep Cast 250m | ecosystem: Environmental > Aquatic > Freshwater > Lake | place: Tanzania: Lake... | reverse complement strand
CCACAACGCGCCGGTGATCTTGTCCCACTCGCGCTGCGCCGTGCCTGCCACGATCTCAGCGTTGTTCTTCGCCCACGGTTCGATCGGCGCGAACTCCGAGTCCTCGCCGATGAACACCAACCAGTTTTCGCCCGAGACGAGCCGATGCGCGCCGTCCTTCAGGCCGTCCGCGGCGATCTTCAGCGCGTCCGTGTGCGAACTGCGCCCGACGAAGAGCTTCACGGCCTGTTCCGATGGCTTCGTGACGATGGGCAGATGCGCTCCGCTGATCTTCTTGACGTAGTTCTGCAACTCCTGCGCCGCCAGCCGCACCGTGCGCAACGGCGTCTCCGCAATGACGATCTCCGCGCGCGGCTGACCGTTCTCGACGAGATCGGCGACAACACAATCTCTGCCGGCCACACCTACCAACAAGCCAAGAAGACACGAGGCGGATTTCATGGGTCGGTCTTTTTAATGCGGGTTGCTTTCGTTCGCCAAGAAGAAACCGTTGCAACAGAAGAAACCGTTGCGGCTGTGAAGCGTGACGGCCGCGCCGACAGGGTGGCTGTCTCCGATGGGAGAAAAGCACATGTTGCCGTCGTGCCGCATGTCCGAAGCCCTGGGCCGTGCCCAGCACTTTCGCTAGCAGGCTACTGGCCGATTTGGAAAGTCATTGCGAACTTCATGAAGTTCGCAATGACTGCTTCCTGCACGCTGCCGTCACGATCTCCAGCATCCGTGCGTGAATCGGCGTCTTGAATTGCGTGCTCAAACGGAACACAAGCTGGTTAATGCCCGTGCGCTCCGAGCTCAGAAACCCGCGCCGTCGCAGCTTCGCTGTCTGACGACTGACGGCGTAGGCCGACATCTTCAGTTGGCTGATGAGTTCTTGCGCGGTCGCCTGCGAATGGGCCTGCAAGTATTGCAGGATTTGCAGGCGTCGCAGGTCGGTGAAGGCTGTCGCCGCGTCGAAAACCACCTCATGCATCGTCTTCTGGGTGGCGGGAGAGGAATCGTTGCGAACTTCATGAAGTTCGCAATCCCTGCTCCCCGATCGTTTCTCCAAGAGCTTCTTCAACAAACTGCTCGTCCTCCCGCTGAGCGTCTGTTCGTTGTAAGGAGAACGAAACTCGTAGTGGCAACGCACGCCCGATCTTCGGCTGCGAATCAGGCCGACGAAGGACAACACCCGCAAATGCTGGGACAGCGCGTTTAGTGGCAGGCCAAGCTCCGTTTGCAGTTGTGTCGGCATCGCCTCGTCGTGTTGCGCCAAATGGGACAGGATTCGCAGACGCGGCCGGGAGGCGATGGCGCGAGAGAGTCGGACAATGATTTCATTCATGGGGTGTCTTTGAGGATAATTGCGAACTTCATGAAGTTCGCAATTATGATACGTCGCCTGCCTACGCATTCAAGGCAGAACTTGGCAGGGGTTGCGAGCCAAGCTCTTCTTGCCGGTCTGGAAGTTGGCGCCATTACCCGTTCGCCCAAGTTCGCCTGCCCCCAAAGGGCGGCAGGCCTGCTTGCAGTCGGGCCGGCGGTCGCGGCGGTAACCGCGCGCCGCTTTTTTATTCTTCGCCGCCAGTCCCTCGATGCAAGTGCTGGTGACCCCGCTCTTTCAGGCATCGGGAAACCTGCGGGCATCGGGTCAGCGTGTAGAAAGAGCCGGATAGATCAGAAACTCGCAGGCCACCCCGAACCAATCGCGGCAGCGCTCCGGCAAGCGCGTCCAGATCGTGCCAGCACCGATTTGACCACCGAAAAATTCCTGGATCCCTCCCGATACCCACGAACTTGGGCCAGCGGAGCGGTCACACGCGTTTCCCGACCCTGATGACGTAGAGCAGGCTGCCCACCCAGCTCATCAACAAGCTCAGCTTCCAGCGCCAGCTCATCTTCCCGGGTTCGTATTGGCGCTGGAGCACCTGCAGGTCATGCTGGGAGCCGAGCTTGTCCAGCATCGTTTGTATCTCCCGCGGCGACAGGAACGACACCACCACCGAGCCTGCGCCGTAGTAGAAGTCGGACTTGATGCCGACCCGACAGGCCCATTTGGAGAGATGATAGATGATTCGCGAGAACAATCGCACCTGGTTGACCCACTCCTCGAACACCAAGTAGCCGCCCGGCCGCAGGATGCGCACCATCTCCTCCAGCGCCTGCTGCTGGTTGGCCAGTGTTTGCTGGACGCTGCCGGCCACCAGATGGTGCAAGATGTGCCGGCAGGTGACGATGTCGTAGGCGCCGTCCGGAATGCTGCTGGCCAGAATGGACCCTTCGAGAAAGCGGATGCGCTCATTCATCTGCTTGCTCTTGTATTCACTCATCAGCTCCAGATTGTGCGCCTCGACCGCGTGGCGCGCCCGGGTCAGGATCTCGTTCAGGAAAAAACCGCTGGCGCCGCCCACGTCCAGAATCTTCATTCCCGGCGCGGTGATCAACTTCAGGACGGAGGGAATGAGGTGGGGATTGGTGATGCCTTGTTCATAAGCGAGGAACTTCTCCACGTCCATCACGCCCTTGGCATCGAACTGAGTGGCCTGGTTTTGGTTCATCGCGGGGCGGGAGGAGTGTGGGGCTGCTTCTTGCGCAACACCATCGCAAATTGCCAGTAAAGCTCATTGATCGGCGCGAACGACATGAGCCGGTCCACCGCATAGAGCAGCCGCAGCACGGGCAACGACAGCTTTTTGACCCAGCGGATGTTGCTCAGCCGCGTCACCCGGACCGCCACCACATACAACATCGTCAGACAGAAATCGCACCGCTGACAGACGATGGTGAAATGTTTGGCCGCCTGTTTCCTGAATTTCATCAACACCAGCGGCCGTTCGTTCGGCGTGTGAAACTGGCTGGGGAACAGCCTGCGTCCGATCATCAGCAGCGGGTTCAACCGCAACGGCTCGGTGTGAATGAACACCACCCCCTCCGGCGTCAACCACCGCGCCATGCTGGCCAGCATTGCCTCCAGATCATCCACCACGTGGTGAAGGATCGCCGCGCAGAAGATGGCGTCATACTGCCGCGCCTGCGGCAACTGGGTGATGTCGGCGCAGACGGTTTCGACCTCCGGATAGAACTGCCGGATGTATTGAATTTGCCTCTCGGAGATGTCCACCGCCGTGAGCTTGCTCGAGTAGGGCCGGCAAAACTTCACGTCGCCCCAGCCCGCGCCAAGAATCAGGATCGTCTTGTCCCGCAGCAGTTGCTCGGCCCACCGCCCCAGCGCCGCGTCCCGCAGTCCCAACAAGTAATCCATCAGGTCGCGGTCCCAAAAGTGACCCCACTTCGCGGAGCCTTCCGAGCCGTGCGTCCGGTTATACACCTCTTTCTCGATCAGATACTTGTCAGTCATGAATCTGCAACACCGGCGCGCAACGCCGATCCGGCAGCGCCAGAGGATAGTCCGCCCCCGCGCTGCCGCAAGGTCAAACTGGCAGCTCCGGCCGCCTTGCAACGGGTCAGCCTTGTGGGCTAGCCGTTTAAGTGGGGCGAGCTTCCAAGCTCGCCCGGCGCGCTCTCACACACAGGTGAGCGAGCTTGGAAGCTCGCCCCACTTATGAAACGGAACGGTTCTGATTCCCCCCGCCTTGACTGACCGATTACGCCGCCTTTGGCCTCGCCCTAGCGCAGGCCGGTGGTTAGAATCCGACGCGGTGAAAATCATTTATTCCCCTGACTGTCTGGCTTACGAGGCGACGGGTCATCCAGAGTCGGTCCGGCGGGTGCGGGCGAGCGCGGAGTTTCTGCGGCGGAACCCGCGGCGCGAGTTTCTGTTGCCGCATCCCTGCACGGATGAGGACATCCGGCGGGTGCATACCACGCAGTTGTTGCAGCAGGTCAGGCTGGGAACGTTTGCCGACGCGGACACGCCGGTGTTGCCGGGCATTTATGAGCACGCGCGGCGCTCCGCGGGCGCGGCGATTCAGGCGGCGGAGCTGTCTTGGAAGGGTGAGCCGGCGTTTTCGCTGATGCGGCCGCCGGGCCATCACGCGACGCGCGATCAGGTGATGGGGTTCTGTTATTTCAACAACATCGCGGTCGCCGTGGCGCGGCTGACGGCCGGCAGGAGAGGGCCGCGCCGCGTGGCGATCGTGGACTTCGACTGTCACCACGGCAACGGCACGGAGGAGATTTTCCGGGACAAGGGCGGCGTGCTGTTTGTGTCGCTGCACCAAAGCCCCTGCTATCCGGGCACCGGCCTGGAATCGAAGGGCCAGGCGCTGAATTTTCCGCTGCCGCCGGAGACCGACGGGCCGGAGTATCTGGAGGTGCTGGCGCGCGCGCTGGAGAAGGTGCGCGCGTTCGGACCGGAGTTGGTCGCGCTTTCGGCCGGCTTCGACGGCTACAAGCGCGATCCGCTCACGAACATGAAGCTGGAGATCGCGACGTTTGGCGAGATCGGCCGGCAGCTTGCGGCGTTGAGGCGGCCGATGTTCGCGGTGCTCGAGGGCGGCTACTCGACGCGACTGCCCCAGTGCATCGGCGCGTTCCTGGACGGCTGGGAAGGCGCCGGCCGACAGACGTGAACTGAGGGCACGGCGTGTGTTGACGCTGGTGACGCGCGGGCTATGTTCACCGGCGGCACCGGCGGTCTTGCCCGTGGCGCGCGGCCGGCTTGTCTGGCGGCGAGAAGAACTGTTTGTCGGCAAGCATCCAACCACAGAACTGAAAAACAAAGGAGAGTCACATGAGACGATGGTTTGCACTGACCGTGATGGTGCTCGCGGCCGCGATGTGCCGCGGGGCGGAAGACTGGGTCGCACAGGAATTGCGCGACGGCACGCAACTGCTGTCAAAGAAATACTACGGGCGTGCTTTCGCACTCTACCACAACCTGCTGCTGGTGAACCGCGCCGCGCCGCTGGACTCTGACCAGGCCGATCAGGCCAAGCGCGGCCTGGCCGCCGCCGCCGTGTGGGTGAAGGTGAAGAATCCGGGCGCGGCGAACGCCGAGTTCGCTGCGCGTGCCAAAACGGCCGGTTTTGTCTCGGTCGGCGCGGCGTGGATGCCGCCTGGAGCGAAGGCGCGTCTGAGCGCCGAGGCCGCGCGCTCGCTGGAAAAGGCCGCTCAAGCCCCGGCCTGCCCCGACTGCAAAGGCCAGGGCGTGGAGCCGTGCGCCAACTGCGACCACGGCAGGCACCGATGTCCAACTTGTCTCGGCACCGGCCGCACCGGCGGCGCCATCGCCTCCGGTCGCGGCGCCCCCTGTGTTGCATGCAACGCAACCGGCAGGCTGAACTGTTCGGTTTGCGGCGGCACAGGCTTCCTGGCCTGCGACAAGTGCAGCGGCACGGGACTGGGGAACTGAGCAGGATCGTTGGCCAGCTCCAGAGACCAAGCGGCCCCAGCCTTTCGGCTGAGGCCGTGGTGGGCCGCCGGGGGGAAGCGGCCCGCCGACCAGCGGGGAGCTGGCCAGCTTCAAATTGTCATTGGAGACCCTCGGTGAATCTCCCGTTATCGCCAACCGATAACTTGCCGCTATGGTATGAATTGGGCTTCGGCTGTCAAGCATTCTAAAGCATTTTTTTGTAAATTTTTTTGCGGCCCGCCCTGACGCTGCCCTGACCCCCGCAGCTTTCTGGCTGGGCTGCGGTCATCCAAGAGCCGGGTGCGCGCCTGCTTGCGTCCCGAATGTGTTGCGAGTAGTGTTGCGCCGTGCTGCGGCGCGCGACGTGCGCGTGGCAGCGGTCAAACCTGGAGGTAACGCATGCGCCAACTAATTGTTGTATTGCTCATCGCCTCGTTCTGTCCCGTGTGGTTCAGTGGCTGCGCCACGCCCGCCAAGAAGGCCGGGCAGCAGTGCGCCGCCTGTCAGGGCACGGGCATGGTCAAGTGCACCGCCTGCTTGGCCAGCGCCAAGGTCCGCTGCGCTTCCTGCAACGGCACCGGCTTCATCACCGCCGGCCGTCGCTGTGAATTCTGTGAGGGCACCGGGACCAAGACCTGCCTGGCCTGCAACGGCACCGGCAAAATGCCCTGCCCGCAGTGCGCCAAACCGAAGCCACAGTGAGCAGCCGCTGGGACACGGACCTTCCGGTTCAGTTGCAGCCAGATCAGTGTTTGAATCAGAAAAGCCCGGCGAATCGCGCTTTCCAAGCGTGATCGCCACAGGAGACGCGAGGCATTGCGCTCAGAGAGCGCGAATTGCCTTGTGCGCGTTGTTTTCGCTCGGCGCCTTCTTCGCCGACGGCGATGGTTTTCCGCCACTGCTCGGCCCGCAGGAACAGCTCGGCCTCGACATCGCCTTGCGCGCGAACCTGCTCGACCGCGCCGACCTCGGCTACCGCAAGGACAACGCCGAGACGGAGTTCCGCCTCGATAAAGTCCGACGCTTCCTGCATGACCCGCTGGCGCTGCCGCCCTACGCTGATGAGGTCGCCCGCCAACTGCGCGGTGCCGACTCGCTGGCGAAAATCGCCGGCTTTGTGGCGCGCGAGCGCGAAATCCGAATCGTAGCCCGCGACTCCGTCGCGGGAATCCCGCCACGGAGTGGCGGGCTACGTGCCGATCCCGCCGATCCGATTGCGCACGTTTACGCTGCCTGCGAACGCGCAAGCACGCTGCTCACCAAAGCCTTCGCCGCTGTTCCCGCTGACGACCGCCTGCGCGCCAGCGCCCTCTACGCCGCCGAGGAACTCCACCAACCCGCCGAGCTTTTGAAAAAGGCCGGGGCCGATAAACTCGACTTCGACGCGGCGCATCTGGCCATGCTCGCGCCGCATCGCAAGATGGACTACGCGGCCTTGGCGGAGGCGTTTCACGTGGTCTGCGCAGCGATTGACGAGGCGTTGCCGGCATTGAAGGCGCAGCCGCCTGTGCTGATGACGCGCGACACGCCGCTGGGCAAGATCATTGTCGGCACGCCGGGCAATGATGTCTATCGCGACGACGCGCTGCTCATCGTGGACCCCGGCGGCGACGATCTGTATCTCAACTCCGCCGGCGGCGCGGACGGGTTGAATGGCCGGCCGATTTCCATCGTGATTGATCTTGCCGGCAACGACCGCTATGTGGCGCAAGCTTCCAGCTTGCGAACCAATGACAATGGCAAGCTGGAAGCTTGCCCCACTTTCGGGCGCAATTTTTCTCAGGGCTGCGGCTTTTGGGGCATCGGGATCCTGTTGGACTGCGCCGGCAATGACATCTACGTCGCGCAGAACTGCGCACAGGGCGCGGGACTGTTCGGCTGCGGACTGCTCGCCGACCTCGCCGGGCGCGACCGCTACGAAGCCGACACGATGGCGCAGGGCGCGGCGACGTTCGGACTGGCGGCGCTCTGGGACCGCGCGGGCGACGACGGCTACCGCGCGGGGCGGTTTGCGCAGGCGGTTGCGGGCGTCGGCGGCTGCGGCCTGTTGCTGGAGGGCGAGGGCAACGACACCTACTACGTGGGCGGCAAATACGGCGACGCGGAACGCTACAGCGCGCATTTCCTCTCGCTGGGGCAGGGCTTCGCCATCGGCGACCGGCCGTTCGCAGCGGGTGGCGTGGCGATCCTGTGCGACCTCGCGGGCAACGACAGCTACTATGCCGACATCTACGGCCAGGGCGTCAGCTACTGGTATTCGCTCGGCCTGTTGCTCGACCTCGCCGGCAACGACACCTACCGCATCTATCATTATGGACAAGGCGCGGGCATCCATCTCAGCGCGGCGCTGCTGGCCGACGGGTCGGGCGACGACAGTTACAGCGCGCACGGCCTTTGTCAGGGCAGCGCCCACGACTACGGCGTCGGCCTGCTGCTCGACAAGGCCGGCCACGACCACTACATGGCTGACGAGATCGCCCAAGGCTCGGCCGTCAACAACGCCACAGGCATTCTGGTGGATTCCGCCGGCGACGACGTTTACGCCGGCCGCGACGCCAACCAGTGCCAGGCCGCCGGTCACGACGGCGTCAAACGCGAATACGGCGCCGTGGCGCTCTTCTGTGATCTCGCCGGCCGTGACGCCTACGTCGGCGGCGGTCGTGACAATTTCATCTGGCTCAAACCCTTCCACGGCGCCGGCCTCGACACGGAAATCACCAACGCGGTATGGCAGCCTGCATCAACCATTCACCATCAACCATCAACCATCGCGCTGCCTGAAGCGCTTGAGCCTCGCTATCGCCTGACACCGTGGCGCGAGCCGAGAACGGACGCAGAGAAGAAGCTGGCCGCCCTCTACGAACCGACGATCAGCTACGGCGACAGCGGCGAGAAATTGGCGGCCAAGCAGCGTGGGATTGACGATATTCGCAAGCGCGGCGTGGGGGCGCTGCCGTTCCTGATCCGCCATCTCGACCGGCGCGAGCCGATGGCACGCCAACGCATCGAGGACTGGGTGGGCGACTGGGGCAAGCAGAGCATCCCCGCGCTGCTGGACGGTTTGGCGATGGACAACCTCGACATCCGCCGCCACTGCATCTTCTTCCTGCGCCAGTGGCCCGACCCGCGCGTGGCGCCCGCCGTGATGAAGTTCCTCGCCATCGAGCGGCTGCAACCCGTCTGCCTGCACACGCTCGGCAAACAGAAAGCGGAGGCCGCGCTCGACGACGCGCTGCGCCTGCTGCAATCGTCGCCAAAGGAACTGGTCCGGATGCGCGCTGCGCAAGCGCTCGGCCGCATCGGCTCGCCCAAGGCGATCCCCGCCCTCATCGCTGCGCTGGAGGATTCGCTCTGGGACGTGCGGCGGCAGGCGGAAGACGCGCTGTTGGCGCTCGGCAAACCGAGCGTGGAACCGTTGCAGGACGCGCTGGTGAAGCTGTCGCCGCGGGCGCTCCCGCACGCGGTCGAGACGCTGGGCCGGCTCGGTCTGCGCGCGGATGGTCGGGGCGCTGAGGCCCCTCCCACGTTCAGAGCGCTGCTGGCCAGCGACGACTGGGTTGTCCGTGGCTTCGCCGCGGCGACGTTGACCGATGTGGCCCGATTGCGCTCGCTGCGCCAGACGGAGCGGCACCCGTTTGTGCTATCGAGGATTGACGAGACATTGGAGAAACTCCAAGCTGCGACACCGTAGCGCGCCAACTGGCCTCAAGTGGGCATTTCGGAACGACGACGTTGAAGACCGTGCGTGTCCGAGTTGTTGATACGTCTGCGTATGCGGCCGGGCCCGCGGGAACGGACTTGGAAGTCCGTTCTACGGGCCGAACGCGTGCGAGGTAGAACGGACTTCCAAGTCCGTTCTCCTACAACGACTCACAGATGCACTGTGTTGAAGACATGAACCGCGAACAGATTCATCACGAGAGCGCCAAGGCATCCTATTGCGCAGCCGCGATCCTATGGGCAACGATGCGCCTGGGAGCGCGGGCGTCCCGCCCGCCGTGGGTGGTGGGAACGCACAAGAATCGTTTGGACGCCCCATCGCGCGGCGGTCGCTTCCCGTCGGGCGGGACGCCCGCGCTCCCAGACGAACCATGAAGAAACGCCTCGATGTGGTGTTGGTGGAGCGCGGGCTGTGCGAGAGCCGCGAGAAGGCCAAACGCGCCATCATGGCGGGACAGGTCCTCGTCGCGGGCCAACTCGTCTGCAAGCCCAGCGCGCCGGTCGCGGAGGATGCGGCGGTGGAATTGAAGACGGCGGAAAAGTTCGTCAGCCGCGGCGGGCACAAGCTGGAGGCGGCGCTGGATCATTTCAAGGTGGACATCGCGGGGGCGGTGTGTGTGGACATCGGCGCTTCGACGGGCGGTTTTACCGATTGCCTGTTGCAGCGCGGCGCGGCGCGGGTGCATGCGGTGGACGTGGGCAAGGGCCAGCTTGCCTACAGGCTGCGGCGCGACGCGCGGGTGGTGGTGCATGACGAGGTGAACGCGCGCCACCTGAAGCCGGAGCAGATCGGCGAGGCGGCGGACGTGGTGACGGTGGACGCGTCGTTTATCAGCTTGACCAAGATGCTGCCGGCAATGATTGCTTTGCTGAAACCGCGCGGTATCATGGTGGCGCTGATCAAGCCGCAGTTCGAGGCCGGCCGGGCGAACGTCGGCAAAGGCGGCGTGGTCAAAGATGCGACGGTGCACGCGCGCGTGATCGAGACGGTGACGGCGTTTGCCGTGCGCGAGTTGGGTCTGCGCTGCGACGGCGTGATCGAGTCGCCGTTGCTTGGACCGGCCGGCAACAAGGAATTCTTGATGTGTCTGCGCAAATAGAAACCGCGGGGTTGGTCATCAACCCGGAGAAGAAACTGGCGCGCACGCTGGCGCGAGAGGCCCGCGCTTTTCTCGAAGCGCGCGGTCTGAGAGTGATCGGTTTGCGCGGCGACGCCGGTGAGACGGCGGCGCGCGCGGACCTGCTGATCGCATTCGGCGGCGACGGCACGATGCTGCGGGTGGCGCGGGAGATGCGCGGCAGCCAGACGCCCGTGCTCGGCATCAACGCGGGCGCGCTGGGGTTCCTGACCGCGGTGCCGGCGCAGGAGATGAAGGCCGCGTTGCAGGCGGTGCTGGCGGGCCGGTTCAAGCTCTGGCCGCGGACGATGCTGGAGGCGGTCATCCGCCGCGGCGAGCGCACTCACAGCACGCACTACGCGCTCAACGACGCGGTGATCACCCGCGGGGCCAAGGCCCGCATCGTGCGCATCGCGGTGTTCATTGACGGCGAGCTGCTCGCCGAATACGTCTGCGACGGGATGATCTTCGCCACCCAGATCGGCTCGACGGCCTACTCGATGAGCGCCGGCGGGCCGATCCTGGTGCCGGGCACCGATGCGTTTCTGATGACGCCGATCTGCCCGCACGCGCTCTCCAACCGGCCGGTGGTCATTGCGCGCCACTCGGTGGCCGAGGCGCACATCCTGAGCCGGCCGGAGGAGTTGATCCTGACGGTGGACGGCCAGGTGCGCGTGGGGTTGCGCAGCCGCGAGGTGATCACGCTGCGGCGCAGCGATCGTTTCTTGCAGTTGGTGATGCCGGAAGGCTACTCGTATTACGAAACCCTGCGTCGCAAGCTCCAATGGAGCGGCGCCAACGTCTAACCCGTCCGAACCCATGGCCACCGTGACGCCAGAACCGCAACCGGACGCGACGAAGCCGCCGACGGAAACCGCGGCGGACGCATCGCCCGCAGGCGGCGCAGCGCGGGCCGAGGCGGTGCCGTCGGGTGTGGTGCGGCTTCTCGATTCGAAGCGGGTTTTCGTCTGCTGTGGGTTCGTCGTTTCCAAAGAAGGTTTGATTGCCGCGTGCGCGGCGCCGATTGCGGCGAGCGGCACGCGGTTCATCGCGCAGTTCTACGCCGGCGGCCAGGAACTGCCGGCGCAGGTGATGCCGGAGACCGGTCGCGCCCGCCTCAGCGGGCAGGTGACGTTGTTGCGCGTGGAGGGGCCGCTGCCGCGCGGCGTGGAGCCGTTGCTGCTCGGCAGTTCGGCGGGAACGGTCCGCCACAGGGTTCGCACGTTTGGTTTTCCCCGCCTCGACGCCCCCGACGGCGCGTGGTGCAGCGGCGAAGTGGAGCGGATGGCGTTGCGCGAGAATCTGCCGATGCTGCAACTCCAGTCGGCGGAGCTGGGCCACGGTTTTCGCGGCGCGCCGGTCCGGGACGACGCGCGGCGGCGTGTGATCGGCTTGATAGACAGTCTGCCCAAACGCGACCTGACGCAACCGTTGCCCGACACTGCGCTGGCCGTGCCCACGGAGACGATGCAGGGGGCGTATCCGGAGGTGGATTTGAGCGACGTGTGTCCGTATCAGCGCCTCGAACCGTTCGACGCCGACAGCGCGGAATTTTTCTGCGGCCGCACGCGGCTCATTGGCAAGCTGGTGGAGAGCCTGCGGCGCGAACCGCGGTTTTTGGCGGTGGTCGGCCCGGCCGGCAGCGGCAAGTCCTCGCTGGTGCAGGCGGGCCTGATCCCGGCGCTGGAGCGCGGCGCGCTGCCGGGGCGCGAGCGTTGGGAACCCGTGGTGATTCGCCCGGGCAACAATCCGTTCGACCAACTCGCGGCGCGCGGCTTGGAGGGCGCGGCGCACGATCTGCCGGCGGCCGTGCGCGGCTGGTTGAGCTGGCGCTCGGAGCCGACGCGGCTGGTGTTGATCATTGACCAGTCGGAGGAGTTGTTGCTGCTGACGGACCCGCAGTTGCGCGAGGCGTTCGTGGCGCAGTTGGCGGCGCTGCTGAAGAGTCCCCTGCCCGCGACGGTGGTCATGACCATGCGCGACCAGTTTTACAGCCGGCTGATCCAGTTCGCGCCGATCTGGGTGGAGTGGCTGGAGCGCGGGCTGGTGAACATCACCTCCGCGCTGACCCAGGAGGAGTTGATGGCCATCGTGCAGGAGCCGGCGCGCGCCGTCGGCTGGGAGTTCGAGGCCGGGCTGGCGGAGATGATCGTCGAGGAGGCGTTTGAGTTTGCCCAAAAACCCTCCGGGCCGGACGTGGGTCATCGCGCGGTGCTGCCGTTGCTGGAGTTCACGCTGACGGAACTCTGGCATCGCCGGCGCGAGGGCCGGATGACCCGGGACGCCTACAAGCTCATCGGCGGCGTCGGCAGCGGGCTGAACCATTGGGCCGACCGGGTGTTTTTTGAACTCAGCGAAGAGTTGCGGCCGTTGGCGAGGCGCATCCTGACCGAGTTGGTGGCGCTGCCCCCTGAAGGCCAGGGCCTCGAAGACACGCGCCGGCCGCGGTTGTTGAGCGACCTCTGCAAACACGAGCCGAATCGCGAGCGCATCGAACGGCTGGCGCGCCACTTGGTGGAAGAATGGCTGTTGGTGATCCGCCGGGACCGCACCACGGGCCAGGAGGTGGTCGAGTTTGCCAACGACGCGCTCCTGCGCGAGTGGGCGTTGTTGCGGCGTTGGTTGCGCGAGGACCGGCGGTTCCTGATCTGGCGGCAGGCCGTCAGCGATCGCACCGCGGCGTGGGTCAACAGTTTTCCCTCCGATCCGAACCGGCGCGACAGCAACCTGCTGCTGCACGCCGCCGAACTGACCGAATCGGTCGCGTTGATGAAAGAGCGCGAGCGCGAGCTGAGCGAGGCCGAGCGCCAGTTCATCCAGGCCAGCTTTGCCGGCTGGGAACACGTGGCGGCCGCGCGGCCTGCGGCGGCCGGGACGCCCCGGCGCTTCGCGTGGAAGGCGGCGCTGGCGCTGCTGGTGTGCGCGTTGCTCGCCGCCGGGGTCTGGCAGTTGGGGAAACTGACGAAGGGACAGACCAGCCTTTCGCTCTCGCGCGAACTGGCCGCCGTCGCGCAGGCCAAGCAACACACCGACCGTGAACTGAGCCTGCTGCTGGCGTTGGAAGCGGCGAAACTGGAGCGCACCCCGCAGGCCGAGGAGGTGCTGCGCCAACTGTTGCTGGAATCTCAGGGCGCTTCGGTGCTCCAAGCCAGCAGCGCCGGCCTGACCGCAGCGGCCTCCAGCCCCGACGGCCAGCGCATCGTCACCGCCGGCCAGGACGCCGTCGCCCGCGTCTGGAACGCGCGGACGAAGAAACTTGAGCTGGAGTTGAAGGGACACACCAGCGCGATCCTCGGCGCCAGTTTCAGCCCCGAAGGCAAGTTCATCATCACGGCCGGCGCGGACAACGAGCTGCGGATGTGGGACCCCGCCAGCGGCGAGTGCGCCGCCGTGTTGCGCTGGCCGATCACCGGCATGTCCGGCGCCGCCATCAGCCCGGATGGCAAACTCGTCGCCACCGCCAATCGTCAGAAGACCGTCAGCGTTTGGGACCCAAGCGCCGGGGAACACGTCGCCGAGTTGACCGGCCACGCCGACGCCGTCACCACGGTGGCGTTCAGTCCCAATGGCAAGTATCTGGTTACCGCCAGCGACGACAAGACCGCCTGGGTGTGGGAAGCGCAGACCGGCAAGAGCGTCGTCGCGCTGGCGGGCCACAAGAACGAGGTGCTCGCGGCCGTGTTCAGCCCCGACAATTACATGGTGGCCACCGCCAGCGCCGACCAGACGGCCAGACTCTGGGAGGCGGCCAAGGGCGTCCGCCTGCGGGAACTGGCCGGCCACATCGCTTCCGTGCGCGCCGTGGCGTTCAGCGCCGACAGCAAGTTCGTGGCCACGGCCAGCGACGACAAGACCGCGCGGGTTTGGGAGGTGGCCTCGGGCCGTTGCCTGGCGGAACTGACCGACAGCACCGCGTCGCTGACCGGCGTCGCTTTCAGCCCCGATGGCAAACTGGTCGTCACCGCCGGCGCCGACGGCAACGCGCGCATCTATCCGTGGGCCAGCTTCGCCCCGTTCGACGAGTTGCTGCTGCTGGGCCGCACGCGTGTTAAGCGCGAACTGACCCCGCTCGAACGCGCCAACTATCTCCACGAAGGCGGCCGGCGCTTCGACTGGCTCAAGTTCTGGCTGCCCAAGACCGACAAGTCGTCGCAGCCATCCCAGTTTGTCAAGTAGGCGGGGATTCTTGGTTCTCTGGTGTCTTGAGGCGGTGAAGCTGCGAAGCCCCAAGCTTCAAACTCCAAGCTCCAAAGAAGCTCCAAACGCCAAGTCTTGCCGGGACCGTAGCTCGACATTCCAACCCGGCGGAGCCGGAACCAAGCGTTTACAGGTGTGAGACACTTAGGGGATGAAACCGCACTTGGCAGCCCCGCAAACGACGCCTCCACAACAGCCTCAGACCCCCAGCGCGTTCGAAGCGCGTCATGCGGCTCACATCTTAGGCCGCTTGGTTTGCTTTGACCGCCTGCTCATCTTCGGCACCATGCAGGTCTTGCACAACCCCCATGCCCTCTACGGGATGCTTCAGGACGCCGGTTGGGGCGCCTTTGACTTGAAGCTGTTTTGCCAGCCGCTGACCGAGGCCCTCCGCGCCCATGCCGAAGCCCTGGCCAAACGCCACGGCCTGCCCATCCAATTCATTGCCGACTCCAAGCAGCGCAAAGAAGACCTGCTGCGGGGCGAGGGACATATCGCGGGCTGGACTCATCGCCGCTTGCGAGCGGTGCTGGGCGGGCAATACAGCAGCGGACAAGTCAGCCGGATGCTGCGTCGGCTGCGCGAGCACGGACTGATCCGGCGCATTGGCCGCAGCTTCACCTACTATCTGACGGCCCTGGCCAACAAGGCATTGGTGGCGGCGCTTAAGCTGAGGGAACACCTGCTGTTGCCCCTCCTCAACGCTCCGGAGGCTGCATGAGGGCTACTCATGATCCCCCTCTTGTTCCTCGCAAAGGCTGCGCTTCTTGCAACTTCTTTTACCAGAGGGTGACCAATGTCGAGAAGCCGTTGCGCAGTGACGGTCTCGACATTGGAATGTCGAGCCACACACGGCGACGCGCTGTTTACTTTTTTGTTTCGGGTGTGAAGCAGGGGGCTGGCCAGCGCGCAAGGAAACCGGCTGCCGGCGCTTCGCCCCACCCTTGGAGCTTGAGGCTTGGAGCTTCTTTGGAGTTTGCAGCTTGGGGTTTGGAGCTTCCGGACGCATCACTCCAACACTCCATTACTCCATCACTCCATGTCCGTTCAGTGTCCCAGCCCCGGCTTGTCCAAACATCCCGTCTCGATCATCCCGTCGGTCACCGTGAACGTGCCGGGGAACTGTTTCGCCCACTCGACGTTCGCGCCGGGCATGTATTGGCGCGCGTTGCCTTCGATCGCCGTCACCGGGCCGATGTGCGCCGCCAAGCCGGCCGAGTGCAGGAACGACTGGCCGGGGCAGGTCAGGTCCTGCACGCAGAGGAACATATTGTTCTTCTGCGCCGCCGCCGCCATGAGCAGCGCTTGGCTCTGGCCCTTGCATGCCTTCAGCGCCACGCCGCTGTAGCCCTGCTCGCGCGCCAGCAGGAACGTCTCGTAATCCACCAGCGACTCGTCAATCACCACGGGTTTGAGCTTCGCCGCCGCGTGCATCTTGTTCTCCGGGTGCGCCTTCAGGTCGCGCGCCGTTGGCTGCTCCACGTAGGCCACGCGGTCGAAGGCCGCCGCGTTGCCCTCCTGCACGCGCCGCAGCACCTCCAGCAGATACTCCACGTTTCGGCACTGCTCGTTGAAATCCAGCGAATAGACCCACCGCGCCACGCCGCGCCGCGCCTGCGTCTCGGCCGTCACGCGCTCGAT
>Ga0194125_10007300_pt1 | contig 15984 bp, 13 predicted proteins | sample TA2KigC250mmetaG_FD_148626 | JGI IMG/M metagenome (GOLD analysis project Ga0194125, IMG submission 148626) | Freshwater microbial communities from Lake Tanganyika, Tanzania - TA2015034 Kigoma Deep Cast 250m | ecosystem: Environmental > Aquatic > Freshwater > Lake | place: Tanzania: Lake... | reverse complement strand
GGTCTTTTCAATAATTTATATATACTTATTGAACTATTAATAATCGGGGTGTCAATAGACTTCAATATATTATTGGTTAAATCATCAGGATTAATATTTTTTTTAATGAATTCCTGTATTAAATTATCAATTTTTGTTTTTTTATTCAAAACTGATTCATATTGATTACTGCTAATTAACCCGGTATTGTAACCAATTGAACTCAATCTTAAATCTGCATTGTCAGGTCTTAGAACCAGTCTATATTCGGATCTTGATGTATACATTCTATATGGTTCATACAATTCCTTTGTGATCAGATCATCAATTAAAACACCAGTATAACTTTCATTCCTCTTTAAAATTACAGGTTCTCTTCCCAATATTTTAAGGGCAGCGTTTACTCCTGCAATAAATCCCTGGGAAGCTGCTTCTTCATATCCTGAGGTTCCGTTTATTTGACCAGCAAAATAAAGATTTTCTACATTTTTTGCCTCCAGCGTGTGATATAGCTGATTAGGAATTAAATAATCATACTCAACAGCATATCCGGGTCTTACAATTCTTGCATTTTCAAGTCCAGCTACTGAATTTATTATTATTTGCTGTATATCTGCAGGCATACTTGTAGTTAAACCCTGTAGATACATTTCGCTGGAATGTTTTCCTTCAGGTTCAACAAATATGGGATGCCTTTTCTTTTCATTATAATTTATTACTTTTCTATCAATAGATGGGCAGTGTCTTGGGCCATGAGTATTTACCATTCCAGATTTTATAGGGGACTTTTCAATATTATCTCTTATTATTTTATGTGTTTTTTCATTTGTATAGGTTAAGTAACTTGGAATATTATCATAAATTTTTTCCTCATTCCAAAATGAAAAGCTTGTCAGTAATTCCTCGCCAGGCTGAATTTTCATTTTTGTAAAATTTACTGTTCTTTTATCTACCCTTGGTGGGGTTGCTGTTTGAAATCTATCCATCAAAAATCCCAGTTTTCGTAAACTGGTTGTTAGGTTCACAGCAGAATACTCCCCCATTCTTCCTGCCCTGTAATCTTTATTACCAATAATTATCCTGCCATTAAGAAAAGTTCCAGTAGTTATAATAACTGCCCTGGAGTAAAAATTTTCTCCGCTTTCTGTCATAACCCCGGCAATTTTTTTATTTTTAATTATAATTTTTTTAACAGTTCCCTGTCTTAGTATCAGGTTTGAAGTATTTTCGAGTATTTTTTTCATTTCTGTTTCATATGCTTTTTTATCAATTTGGGCTCTCAGCGCCTGCACTGCCGGGCCTTTACTTTTATTAAGCATTCTAATTTGAATAAGTGTTTTATCAGCAGTTTTTGCCATTTGTCCACCCATAGCATCAAGCTCCATAACAAGATGGGTTTTTCCAACTCCTCCAATAGAGGGATTGCAGGGCATTAATGCAACTTTATCTAAATTTATTGTTAAAACCAGTGTTTTTAAGCCAAGACGGCCACATGCAAGCGATGCTTCACAGCCTGCATGCCCGGCTCCAACAACAATTACATCATATAACATTTCAGCATATCACCCAAATCACACAAAATATATTAAAAAATGTAAGGTAAAAATAAATAATCTATGTTTCACGTGAAACATTTTTTAAATATGCAACCAAAGTCAGCATATCCAGCGGCCTAACTCCTTCCAACCTTGATGCCTGACTTATACTTTCAGGCTTAAATTTAATTAATTTTAAAATTGCCTCATTTGATATGTCTTTAATAGAATAATAATCAATATCATCCGGAATTTTAAAATCTCTTACTTCCTGCAGGGCTTTAATCCTTTTCATTTCCCTTATAATATATTCTTCATACTTTAAATTAATTATTAAACTTTCAAATTCTTTTTCATTTAAACAGAAATCCTGCTTAAATCTTTCAATATCGCTATAATTGAGGCGATTCTGTTTTAAATCCTCTAAAAATTTTTTCTTATTGTAATAATCGCTATACCTTAAATTTTTCAATGCATAGTTTATCTTTTCATATTTTTTTTCAATTTTTTCAGCTTTTTGCCCGAGCCCTATTTTTTTTAAAAACTTTAACATCCTGATATCAGCATTATCATGCCTGTGAATTAACCTGAACTCATTTCTTGATGTTAACATCCTGTATGGTTCAGAAACACCTTTTGATACAATATCATCTATAAGGATGCCAATATATCCTTCATCTCTTCTAATTATTATTTTCTCCTTATCCATTGTACTTAACGATGCATTCAGTCCTGCAATTATTCCCTGGGAGGCGGCTTCTTCATATCCAGTTGTCCCATTTATCTGGCCGGCGAAGTATAGATTTTTATGTTTTTTGCTCTCCAGGCTCAACTTTATTTGATATGGCAGCAAATAATCATATTCAACACCATATCCGGGTCTTGTTATTGCTGCTTTTTCTAAACCCTTTATTCTTCTGATTATTCCCTCCTGAATACTTTCAGAAAATGTATTATACAGGCCATGCAAATACAATTCATTAGTCTCTCTTCCTTCGGGCTGAACAAAAATCAAATGTCTTTCTCTATCACTGAACCTGTTAACCTTGTCTTCTATTGATGGACAGTATTTTGGATTTTCAGAATTAAAGCTTTTTTGAAAAATTGAAGATTTTTTTATATTCTTAATGATATATTCAATACAATCCCTGTCAATATAAGTAATATAATTATTAACCTGTTCCCTACCATCATATTCATTTTCATATGAAAACATCTCTGGTGATTTATCATAGTTTTGAATTTTCAAATTATTGAAGCTTACAGTCTTTCTATCAACTCTTGGCGGAGTTTCTGTTCTTAATCTTCCAAATTTGTAACCTAAATTCTCAAAACATTTAACAAGTTTAATTGAATTTATTTCCCCCTGCCTCCCTGCTTCTCTTTCATATTTTCCCCAAAAAATTTTCCCCCTTAAAAAAGTTCCGGGGCATATAACAATGCTATAACAGCTATATCTATTTTCATCACTGGTACAGGCAACAAACTTATTTGCATTTATTTTAATTTCTACAACTAATCCCTGTTTTAAAAACAAGTTTTTTTGATTTTCTAAAATTTGTTTCATATTTAATAAGTATTGCCTTTTATCAACAGTTGCCCTTATTGTTCTAAGTGCAGGTCCTTTTGATATGTTTAACATCCTGCTGTGAATAAAATTCCTGTCAACATTTTTAGACATCTCGCCACCAAGTATATCAAGTTCCCTTATTAATTGTCCTCTTCCTGGCCCACCAACTGCACTATTGCACGGCATTGTCCCTATAGCGTCAGCATTGATAGTAATCAGTAAGGTTTTTGACCCATTTCTTGCTGAAGCAAGCGCAGCCTCACATCCTGCATGACCGCCACCCACCACAATAACATCGAATTTATAAAATTCAGGATTTACTTTATTGCTTTCTTCTATTTTATCCATATATTATTTATTAAATTACCAAATGTTTCACGTGAAACATTTCGCCAATTCCTCCAATAATATTTATTTTTGGCATTTATGTTTTTTTATTTAACTTTATTTTATTTATTTCCCGATACAAAACTTACTGAAAATTCCATTTAATATATCATCTGTTGTTATTTCACCTGTTATTTCTCCTATTAAATCATAACAGATTTTTAAATCCGAGGATGGGAATTCTTCTGACATTTTTAATTCCATTGCAGTTGTTGCATTTTTCAATAATTTGTATACTTCCATCAATATTTTCTTATGTCTTTTATTTATTATTATCTTATCCTCAATATTAAAATCTTCATCTCCAAATATGATTTTTCTTATTTCACTTTCAATCCTTAAAAGTCCTGTACCTTTTATTGCCGATATTTCTATTATTTTATCTAAATTAAATTCCTTTTTTATTTTTTTAGTATCAGTTATTTTCTTAAGATCAATTTTATTTGCACACACAATAATGTTTTTATCTTTAATCAGCTTAAAAATTTCTTTATCTTTTTCATCTATTTCCACACTGGAATCAATAACAAAAATTATAATATCAGAACTATCTATATAGCTTAAACTTTTTTGAACACCCAGCTTTTCAATTAAATTTCTTGCTTTTCTTATGCCTGCAGTATCTATAAGTAAAATCGGTATCCCTTCTAAATAAAGAATTTCTTCAACAGCATCTCTGGTTGTTCCGGGTATATGTGTTACAATTGCCTTTTCTTTTTTTGCAATGGCATTTAATAAGCTTGACTTCCCTGCGTTGGGTTTCCCCACAATTGTTACCCGTACACCATTTTTTATTATTTCACCTCTTTTTTCATCATTTATTAAGGCGTTTATTTCTTTTTGTATCTCTTTTACCTTTAATGTTAATTCTTCGTATGGCGTTATTTCTATATCTTCTTCAATAAAATCTATAGATGCTTCAAGCTCTACTATCACCTCAAGCAATCTCTTTCTTAATAAATTAATTTTTTCTTTTAGCCCTCCTTTAAGGTTATTTGCCGCCACTCTTAAGCTTTGTTCTGTTTTTGCCCTTACTAAATCAATTACTGCCTCTGCTTGCGATAAATCTATCCTTCCATTTAAAAATGCACGTTTTGTGAATTCCCCTGGTTCTGCTATCCTTGAACCATTTCTTAAGCATAATTCTAAAACCTTTTCTGTTGCAATAACCCCACCATGACAATTTATTTCAACTACATCTTCCTTGGTATAAGACTTTGGTTTTCGCATCAGTGAAACAATAACCTGGTCAATGACTCTCCCCATTTTATCAACCACATAGCCATAAATCATACTATATGTCTTCATATTGCTTATTTTCTTTTTATTTTTAGACCTGAATATCTTTTCAGCTATTTTTATAGCTTTATTTCCACTAAGCCTTACTATGCCTATTGCAGCTTCTCCGGGTTTTGTTCCTATTGCTACAATGGTATCCTTTTGATTTTCAAACATTTTTTTTCCTGATATTTCCTGTCTTTTCCATATAAAGCTAAATTGACTTAAATTATTTTATAGGGGAAGGGGGGATTTAATTTTATCTTACAAGCATCAAAATCTTAATCAATTTAAAAACTTTTGTTTATGCTGCTTTACACACACTTTCTATTTTAACGCTTATAAAAGTTTTTTTACTTATTGTTTTTCACAACTCTAACTATTAAGAATTATTTATTACCGGATATATTATTATTCTTCTTTTTGTTCCCTCGTCTCTACTGGCAGTTCTTACACTTTTCATATTTGATAAAAGGCTGTGAACAATTTTTCTTTCATAAGAAGGCATTGGTCTTAAAGCTATTTTTCTGCCTTCTTTTACTGCTTTGTTTGCCATTTCCACTGCTATTTTTCTAATTTTTTCAATATTTCTCTTTCTGTAATCCTTTATATCTATTGTTATTTTTCTGTCAATTAGTTTTTTCCTTTTACCTATTAAATTAATAATGTACTCTATCGCCTCTATGTTTTTACCATTTTTTCCAATTGCAATAGACAGATCTTTGCCATACGCTGATATTCTTGACTTATTGCTGTCTGACTTGATTCTGACTTTTTCATTAACACAAACAAGCTCAATAGTTTTTTTTAGTATTTCCGCTAATCTGTTAAAACCTGTACTGTTTTTAATAACCCTTTTTTCGTTTTTATTTTTCTCTTCAATTTGATCAATTTTATTTTGCTCATTATCAAGAGCCTTTATAAATGTGTCAATCGCTTCTTTTAAATTTTCCTCTTCTTCCAAAAAAATCACTCCCTAAAATTTCATTACTTTCTTCTCTTTTTTCTCTTTTTCTTCTTTATATCTATGCCTTTTTCATAAGCTTCCAATTCCAATTTTTTCTGCTGTTCCTGTTCTTTTTTTTTATCCGCATCTTTTAGAGATTCTTTTTTTACAAGTTTATTAACAACCAATTGCTGTCCTATCGACCAAACATTGGTTGTTATCCAATATATTAATATCCCTGATGGCAGGCTCCATGAAATTGCCCCAAATACAACTGGCATCAGGTATGTTATTAAAGTTTGTTTTGGATCTGTTGTTGTCATTTTTGTAGATAAAAACATTGTAGCAACCATCAATATAACCAGAATAAAATATGGTTCCCTTTCATTCAAATTCATCCATAAAAAATTAAAGTTTTGATTTGGTATATTGATTACAAAATTCTTTATATTCCCAAAAAGATAAGCTGTTGTAAAAGGATTTCCCAGTATCTTTGTAACTATTTGCGAGGGGTATCTTAGCGCCTGGAATAATGCAAAAAATACTGGAAGCTGTAAAAGCAGGGGTAGGCATCCTGATAGAGGGTTAACATTGTTTTTACGATAAAACTCCATAGTCTCCTGCTGAAGTTTTTGCTTGTCGTCTTTATATTTTCTCTGAAGCTCCTGTATTGCAGGCTGGAGTTTCTGCATTTTTGCCATAGACCTTGTTTGACTTATGGTTAATGGTGTTAAAACCAGTCGAACAATTATTGTTAATAATATTATTACAACTCCATAATTTGCAATTACATTGTTATAAAGAAAAATTATTACATATTCAATTCCACTTTGAATTGGGCGCAATAAATTTAATATCTGGCTCAAGTCTTGATACCTCCATTTTTATCATCTGCCGTTACTTCAATATTATATCCATCGATTACTATTCTAATAATTGCTATTTTACAGGATCAAATCCACCCTTATTGAAAGGGTTACATCTTAAAATTCTATATAAAGATTTAATACTTCCCTTTAATACGCCATATTTATTAATTGCATCTACCGCATATTCCGAACACGTGGGGTAAAACCTGCAGCTTTCTGGCAAAATTGGTGATATATATTTCTTATATCCCTTTAGGGTGGCAACAGCTATTTTTTTACCATACTTTCCCATTTGAAATAATAACTTTTTTACTTTTATCAATTATTTTATATTATAGATATAATTTGTTAAATTGTTAATTTAGTTTCTGCTTAATAATTACTCAGAATTAAAAAAATTTGAAAACCATGAGCTTAATAAATATCACATTTTATTAAAATAATGATATATTCAGCAAGAACTAATTTAGATAGTGCTTTATACAGCTATATATCCGCTCTTTTAAATCATGGAGACTTAAATTATAAATGGGCTTCCTGGCAATTATTATAATATCCAGACTTTTATTGTTATTTTTATTAAAACTTATGAATATTTCCCTAATAATCCTCTTAACCCTGTTTCTCATTACTGCTTTACCTGTTTTCTTACTGATTATATATCCGAGTCTTACCCTGTTGCTAGAAGTATCGTTAATATTAATTATTAGTTTAAAACCATTATTATCAATCTGTTTTCCGAATTTAATTAAATTTGTAAAATCTAATGATCTTTTTAAAGTCTCAAATTTAATTTTTGCTTCCTTAAATAATAATCAGTTATTTTTTTTATAAAAAATAATAAAAACAGGATTTTTTAAGCTGTTAGAACCTTTCTTCCTTTTCTTCTTCTGTTTGCAATTATCTTTCTTCCGCCTTTTGTGCTCATCCGTGCTCTAAAACCATGTGTTTTTTTTCTTTTTCTTTCATTTGGTTGATATGTTCTCTTCATTACTTCCTCTTTTTTAGTACAATACCTATTAATTTAAATTGAGTGTGAAATTATACATTTTTATTCATATCATATCAACAGCCATTCAATTTTATACCACATTTTTACCTGTCTGGTTTTTTAATATTTTGTTTCTGCCAACTATTATATTATTTTTTAAAAGAAATTTTAAAATATTATTTTCTATGGTTATCATCTAAAATTTCGTGATAAAAAAAATTAATAACCCATCGGTTGGCCCTTAAAGTTTAACTTTTATTGCTATCACGAAATTTTAGATGCTTCCTTTTCTATATATTTTTTTATACTTTTATATTTCTTTTATAATAATTATATAACATCTGCTCCGCAAACATACGTTCTTATGAAAACATTTTGGAACAGCAATATTAAGTTCTTATCTTATTAAATATTTTTATACGCTCATTTTCAGGAAGTTATTAACAACTGTGGAAAAATCTGTTAATAACTTATAAAATTGCTCTATATTATATGCCAGGTTTTAAGATAAACTCTTTTTCTTAAATATAAAAATTCTTTTTCCGGGCTGTTGAAAACTTTTAGTTATGAAAAGATTTTGAAAAAATAAAATTGATTATTGTCAATAATTAAATTATAATTTTTTTAATTCAAAAGTATATTATTGTAAGAATTTTCCTTATATACAAAAAACATTTCCTGTTTACTATTAAAAAATTTTTAAGCATTTCATTATATGTCTGAGTTTTCAAAATATAACCAGCAAAATGAGGTTCTGGATAAAGAAATCGACGAGAGCTCTTCCGATACCCCCATAAATGGAAGGATAGCAATATATGATAATATACGCAGTATTCCAAGAATAATTGAACTCAGCCATGACTCGGTAAAAAATTTCCTTGACCAGACTCCGCAAATAATATATTCATTATCCCACCAGCAGGGTGGCCTGATACCCTACACTATAATAAAAGAAGTTGTTGAAAATTTAATCCATGCTAATTTTAAAGAAATAACCATTACAATTATGGATGGTGGGAATCATATAATAGTCTCTGACCAGGGTCCTGGAATAACCGATAAGGTAAAAGCTTTTATGCCTGGTTACTCTTCTGCAACTCAAAGTATGAAAAAATACATAAGGGGAGTGGGTTCTGGTCTCCCAATTGTTAAAGAGACCATTACTTTTTCGGGCGGTAGTGTAAATATTGATGACAATATAAAAAACGGTACTGTCATCTCCTTAAAAATTGAAAAACCCCAAATAAAAACCACTGATTTAAAAAAAGAATTCCTTGAAAGAAATATATCAGAGACTTCCACACCCGATAAAGGATCAAAAGATTACACAGACAAAACAGCAACAGTTAGTATAGAGGATTTAGATAAAAAAGCTAAAAAATCATTACAGGAAGATATTGAAAATATAAAACTCTCTTCTAGACAAATTAAGGTTCTTTCATTAATATTAGAGCTCGAAGAAACAGGGCCCTCTAAAATTGCTAATGAGCTTGGCTTTAGTCTTTCAACTTCATACAGAGAGTTAATTTTCCTTGAAAGCCTGGGGCTTCTTTCACTAACGGAATCGGGGAAAAGGAAATTAACTTTAACGGGCGAAAAATACCTTGAATATTATTCAAATAATTTTTAATATAGTAACATGAATACTCTTGAAGACTTGTGGAAAAAAGTACTTAACAATATTAAAGGCAGCGTTAACACTCCAACGTTTAAAACCTGGTTTGAACCAATCAAACCGGTATCCTTAAAAAAAAACACTCTCACAGTTTCAGTTAACAGTTCTTTTGCTAAAGAATGGCTTGAATCAAGACACCTTAACACAATAACAAGCTCAGCCCAAAAGGCTGCCAATTCATCAATTAAGATAAAAATAAATGTTGAACCAGGTGTTTTTGACGATACAGGCCCAAATATTGATGAAGAACCTGCAGCAGTCAGATCTTTACTTAAAGTTAAAAAAGAGCCCGTGTTTTTTAACCCTAAATACAGCTTTGATACATTTGTTGAGGGTACCAGCAACAGATTTGCATACACTGCGTCACAGGTTGTAAGTGAAAAACCCGGAAAAGCATATAACCCACTTTTTATTTATGGAGGTGTTGGTTTGGGCAAAACTCATCTCCTCCATGCTATAGGCCAATATGTGTCGAAGCTTTTTCCCAATCTTGTTGTGAAATATGTTTCAGCTGAGAAATTTCTTAATGATTTTATAAATGCTTTAAGATATAAAAATATAATTAGTTTTAAAGATAGTTACAGAAATAATGATGTTCTGCTTGTTGATGACATACAGTTTCTTGAAGAAAAAGAGGCAAGCCAGGAAGAATTCTTTCATACCTTCAATGCACTTCACGGAACTAACAAGCAGATAGTGCTGTCCAGCGACAGATCCCCGAAAGATCTCTCAACTCTTGAAGACAGGTTGAGGTCAAGGTTTGAGTGGGGACTTGTAACCGATATACAGCCCCCAAACCTTGAAACAAGGATTGCTATACTTAAAAAATACTCCGAGCGGGAAAAACTGGAAATATCCGATCAGATCCTAAACCTTATTGCTGAAAAAATAACATCAAATATAAGAGAAATGGAAGGCGCTGTTATAAGAATTGTTGCATTTTCATCCTTTACAAAAACAGACCCGGATGCTTCTATGGCAAGGAGCATACTCAAGGACATGTTGCCCGATGACAAAGATCGCAAAACAAGCAACCAGAAAATTATAAAAGAGGTTTCTAAGTACTTTGCCATTCCAATAAATACTCTAATTGGCGGCAAGAGAAGCCAGTATGTTGCTCATGCAAGACAAATAGGAATGTATATTTGCAGGGATCTAACAAGCGATTCGCTTCCCACAATTGGCAGAGCTTTTGGAAACAGGGATCATGCTACTGTTATTTATGCAATATCAAAAATTAATGAACTAATTTCCAGAGATAGAGACGTTTACAAACAAATCCAGGAAATTACCAACAGAGTAAAGTCTTCCTCTTAGTGCACTATAAAAAATGTGCTGTTGAAATCTTACCGGCAAGATATTAACAAACATGTTAATAAGCTATTATTTTTGTTACTTTTTCTATTTCTTTGCAGCAGCTGTTAATAAAAACCGTTTATGTTGACAGGTTTTTACTTTTTTATTAACAGCATAATCCCCGTTTTTTCATACTTTACAGCACCTTTTCATTAATTATTAACATTATCAACATATACTATTTATGCTACTAACTATTTTAATTAGATATTTTATATATTAGAATATTTGTTAAGTATTAGCGCTTGCAGGTATTAAAAAACTTATGCTTAAAATAATTCTTTTATGAGAAAGGTGTACCATGAAAATCCAAACCACAAGAGACGACATATTAAATAAAATGCTCTTTATTAGCAGGGCGGTGTCACCAAAAATATCAAATTTTATACTGAGCGGGGTAATGCTTGAGGCTGAAGGTAAAGTATTAAATATATTTGGAACAGATCTTGAAACAAGTGTAAGAAGCAGCATACACGCAAAGGTGGAAAATCCTGGCAGAGTGATTGTTCCTTCCAGGATATTAATAAATGTTTTAAAGAGTTTTCCCGAGTCAAAAGTAGAGCTTGAACTTATGGGACAAACAAACGAATTAATGGTGACATGTCTTAATGCAAACTTCAGGTTAAATACATTTTCATTAGAAGAGTATCCACAGTTTCCATCACTTAAAGAGCGCAGCACTTTTAAGATTGATGCAGCAAAACTAAAGGATTTAATATTAAGAGTACAAAAATCATGCTCAACAGACGAGAGCAGGATAATACTTACAGGAATACTTATAGATCTGGTCAAGGACACAATAAAACTTGCTGCAACTGACAGCTACAGGCTTTCTGTTGCATCAGGTTCAGTAAGCTATAACGGCAATCCGGTAAAAGTTGTGGTACCTTCAAGGGTTTTGGATACGATTTCTAAAAGTGATGCCCCCGAAGGCCAGATTGAAATAAATGTTGAGGAGAACCAGATAAGTTTTATTCTGATAGATAAAGGCAACTTAAAGACCACCGTAGTATCAAGACTCCTGTCTGGCAAATTTCCTGACTACGAGACCCTTATACCACAGAGCCTCAATCAAAACATCATAATAAACAAAGATGTGATGCTTAATGTTATAAGGAGAATCTCTTCGATATCTCAGGATAACATACCTATAAAACTTGATATTGAAAAAGGAAGAATTACAGTTTCAATGAACATACGGGAGGTTGGTAGTTCAAGCGAAGGGTTTGAAGTTGGTTATGGAGAAGGAAGTATCCAGCTTGCTTTCAATCCTGATTTTTTAATAGATGGCCTGAATATCATTGATGAAGAAAAGATATTGTTTGGTATTGTTGAGCCTCTAAAACCTGTCATGATCAGACCCGAAAAAAGTGAGGCGCTCCTGTATCTTCTTATGCCTATCAGGATCTCATAAAAATTAACACGGTACCATGAACAGCTATAAGAATTCTTTGGATATTTTAAAAGAAAAAAAAGTCTGCATTATTGGGGCGGGAAGAGTGGGCACAACCCTGGCAGCACTAATTGCAAACATGCAGGTTCCAGGTTTGACGCTAAGGGCAGTTTATTCCCTGCACGAAGAATCTTTAAAACGTGCAGCTAAATACACCGGTGTTAAAAGAAAAAAAATTTTATTTACAAAAGAGATTTCAGAATGCACAGGAGGTTCAAACTGTATATTCATTTGTACTCCAGACGATGTTATTGAAAAAGCTTGCAAAAAAATCCTGAGCCTGGATTTAGCAGATTTTACCGGAAAACTGTTTGTTCATTTTAGTGGAGCAAAAACCCTGGATGTTTTAAAGAGTGCGATAGATGCAAATGCATATATTGCATCTATGCATCCGATGAAATCTTTTGCATCCATAGACAATTCTATAAAAACCATGCAGGGGACGGTATTTGGTGTAACCTTTCAAAAAAAATGTCCTGAAAGTGTAAAAAGGGCTGTTTTATTTATAGTACACAGTTTAGGCGGACAACCAGTTGAAGTTGCTGATGAGTTAAAATCGCTATACCATGCATCAGCATGCGTGGCTTCAAACTATCTTGTGGCTCTTATAAATTATGCCGTTAAGATACATGAACGGATTGGAATAACCCCTGAGGAATCATTAAAGGGCTTAGCGGGTCTAATTGAAGGAACTGTTGATAATATAAAAAAACTTGGAACAAAAAAGGCTCTAACCGGACCAATTGCAAGAGGAGATGTCGGAACAATAAAAGAACACCTTAAGAATTTTAAGGAGCAATTCGAAGAAAACGAAATTGATATTTACAGGGTAATGGGCAGGGAAACAAGCGGTATTGCGTATGAAAATGGCTGGATTGATAGGGATACTTTTAAAGAGTTTGAAAAAATTTTTATATTAAATGGCAATTTTAAAAAGGCAAAAAAGTTATAAAGTCAGGCGATTATAAAAAACAGGATATATATTAATCTGGCAGGTTTAAAGAATGGAAGTCATAGAAAATATAGATGAAATGTTTAAAGTATCCAGGGCTTTAAAAAAAAGCAGCGAAACAATTGGTCTTGTTCCAACCATGGGATGTTTACATAAAGGGCATTTAAGCCTTTTAGAAATTGCAAAGAAAGAATGCACCAAAGTTATAATGAGCATATTTGTAAACCCGACACAGTTTAGCCCGGGGGAAGATTATGAAAAATATCCAAGAGATTTTAAAGCTGATTATGAAATTGCAAAAAATGCTGGAGTAGATTATATTTTTTACCCCGGGGCAAAAGATATGTATAATAAAAATTTTAAGACTTTTATTAATGTCGAAAAACTCAGCGAAATAATGTGTGGAGCCTGCAGACCGGGCCACTTCAGGGGCGTTTGTACAGTTGTTCTAAAACTATTTAATATTATTTGTCCAGATATAGCTTATTTTGGACAAAAGGATTACCAGCAGCTTTTAATAATCAGGAGGATGGCAGAGGATTTAAATCTAAAAATAACGATTACCGGCTGTCCTACTATCAGGGAAGATGACGGTCTTGCAATTAGTTCAAGAAATAATTATCTTTCTGAGAATGAAAGAAAAAATGCAGTAATACTGTTTAATTGTCTGAAAACAGCGTTAGAATTATTAAAAAAAGGGGGAAAAGATTTAAAAAGCACAGGTAAACTAATTCAGAAAAGGTTTGAAAAAAATAAATTTGTCACCAAAGTTGAGTATTTTGATTTCAGGGATGCAGAAAATCTTGATGAAATAAAAGACCTGAATAAATATTTTAAAAGAAAACCCCGGGGGAGTATTTTAATTGCTTCTGCGGTCTGGATAGGGAACACAAGGTTAATAGACAATATTATTTTTTCATTTAATTAAAACAAGGAGCAGAAAAACACCATAGTTTCATATTTAATCTTAGGGCTATATATAAAAACCGGATATTATTCAGCATAAAAATAAAAATTAGTTTAAAATAATTGTTATAAAGGTATTAATTATTAAAATAGTAAAAGGATAAGCTATTTTGTTAATAAATGTATTGAAGAGTAAAATACACAGAGCAACAGTAACAGACACCAATATAAATTATGTGGGCAGCATAACAATCGATAAAGAGCTATTGGAGCACGCAAATATAAAGATATTCGAGAAGGTATTGGTAGCAAGTATTAATAGCGGCGAAAGGCTTGAAACATATGTGATTGATGGTAAAAAGGGGAGCGGCGAGATCTGTCTGAATGGTGCGGCAGCCCGAATAATTTTAAAAGGTGATAAGATAATTATTATGGCATTTGCATTAATAGAATATGAGGATGCGGATAAATTTAAGCCCATAATTGTTCATGTTGATAATAAAAATAAAATTATCGGAGAGGGGAATCAACCTGAAACAGATGACCAGTGCTAAAATTAATAAGCACAGTCATATAACAAGCCGTGCCAGATATAAAAAATATTTTATTTATATACCTGTGTTTTTTTACCTCTCTATTTTATTTACATGCCTTTTTCTGGCTTTAATCTCATGCCAGATTGGCCGGATACCGATAGGAAATCCTTTTAAATCTGAACCCTTAACGGAAAGCGAATCAACAGGTTCCGGTGAGGAAAGTAAGATTTCGGGGGGAGTGTTAAAAGAAAATGGAAATATTGGGGATCTGTCATTATTTGATTATACTAAAATTAAAATTGAACCAACCGAGTCAATAGATGTAAAAATTAAAAACTGCAATCTTTACCTTGATATATATGGAGATATTTTAATTCTAGGCGAGATAATAAATGCGTCAAAAATAAATAAAACCGATATACAGATTACATTTAATTTTTATGATAAAGCAGGCAACGAGATTGATTCTAAAATAATCCCTGCATATGTTGATTATTTAATGGGAAAAGCAACAGTGCCATTTTACCTTATTTATGATGACAAATATAAATACATTGATATAGCAAAAGTAAAAATTGGTGTTAACTATAATAACCATAAAGAGAACTTTATGGGAAATCCTGTGATAACAATTGAAAGTTTTCACTACAGGGAAGACATGTTAGTTATTAATGGAAGTGTTGAAAATATCGGGCAGAATAAGGTTGAAGACCTTAAACTTTTTTTAACACTATATGATTTTAAGAATAAAGTTGTTTCAATAAAGCAGTGTTTTTTATCCAGGGATAAATTAGAGCAGTTTGAGAAAGAAGAATTTGAGGTAAAAGTGCTGATTGATGAATATTTAAGAAATTTTACACATTATCATGCTGAGATATTTTTCAGGGATTCTTTGAAAGTTTAGTTTTTTTAAGTAAAATAAAAGATTGTCTTGTTATTTATTCTTGTTTTTTTAATATTAACAAAAGAAAGAATTATGAAACTGAATTCAAACTACCTTAATAAAATAAAAACCAGGCTCAGTTGTATTTATATTCTATTTCTCGCCATAACAATTATTGCCCTGTCTCTATCGTGTAATCTCACCGGTAATGGAGAGCCTGTTGAAAATGAAACAACTGAAACAGGAGGCATAGAAGCAGGGGAAGAAATTCAGGAAGAAAGCATATCAGATATTACAGAAATTGATATATGGGATAGCGCAGACCCTAAAATCCAGATTGCACTTATAGATAGTATTGAAAAATTTTTACCCATGAATCCCGGGTTGAAAATTAACTCAAGGCATTTCAGAAGCGAAGAAGAGCTCCTGGATCAATTTGAAGCAGCAAGCCTTGCAGGTTCCGGGCCTGAAGTTTTAATTTCAAGACTGGAGTTTTCAAACAGGCTTGCCAGATCTAAAACCATTAAACAGATTACTGAAGAGTTTGATTATCCAAATATCTTAAGCGGGTTAAAAGAAATTAGTATTTTTAATGGAGTAAATTATGCAATTCCTTTCAGGGCATTTAATTTTTTAATGCTTTATTACAATAAGGCTCTGGTAACAGA
>Ga0194125_10007297_pt1 | contig 15985 bp, 23 predicted proteins | sample TA2KigC250mmetaG_FD_148626 | JGI IMG/M metagenome (GOLD analysis project Ga0194125, IMG submission 148626) | Freshwater microbial communities from Lake Tanganyika, Tanzania - TA2015034 Kigoma Deep Cast 250m | ecosystem: Environmental > Aquatic > Freshwater > Lake | place: Tanzania: Lake... | reverse complement strand
TGACGGAACTCATTGTATTGCTACACGGTTCGGATGTATGCAGGGAGGGGAAAGCGGAAAGCCCGGATTTGTCAAATTATGGGCGCGGAGGAGGTGATGCACATGTCACTAAGGCTGCTATTCCAGGCGAATTCTCCTTGGTGTCAGTGAACAGACTGGATATGGCGTACAAGGTAGAAATTTACTCCCGCGCCTGAGGGCTCTGGACTGCGTAGAAGACGTAGCCTACTTTGCCTTCTGGGGTCTCCAGGGGGCGAAGATTCAGGCGGAGGGCTACGAGGTCTACCCGCCGGGGAGGTACACCTGGGGGGAGGACATTGTGCGGGCGCACATGGAGCACTTCCGCGCCGATGCCTGCATCACTCTGTGGGACATCTGGGTGGTGAACGAGGACTATGCAGAGCAGGCTTATCCATGGATTTGCTGGACTCCTGTCGATCAGTACCCGGCTCCGCCGTTGGTAATTGAGCGGGCGAAGCAGGCGTACCAGGTGTTGGTCTACTCCAGGTTCGGGCAGGAGGCCATGAGGGAGCAGGGGGTGGAGACGGTCTACATCCCCCACGCCGTGGATTGCCAGGTTTACAAGCCGATGGACAAGCTGGAGTGCCGTCGGCGATTGGGATTTGCGGACGATGCCTTTGTGATCGGGATGGTGGCTGCCAACAAGGGACACAGCCCATGCCGCAAGGCGTTCCCGGAGGCGCTATTGGCGTTCCAGGAGTTTCGCCGTCGGCACAGCGACGCGGTGATGTACCTGCATACCGACCTGGAGGGGCACGACGGGGTAGACATAAGGGCCATCATCGAGAGCCTGGGGTTGCCAAAGGGGGCGATAAAGGCCGTAGACCAGTACCGCAACGTCATCGGCCTGCCGCCGCAGTACCTGGCTGACGCCTACAACGCCATGAACGTGCTGCACGCCGCAAGTATGGGCGAGGGTTTTGGGTTGACAATTTTGGAGGGGCAAGCCTGTGGCACCAGGGTAGTGACCACGAACTGGACCAGTATGCCAGAGCTGACCTTCGATGGTATCTGTACCGAACCCGCCCAGAGGTATTGGACGAAGCTGGACTCGTGGGCGGTCGTGCCGTCAGTGGCGAACATCATCGAGGCGTGGGAGGCGATCTACCGCGGCGAGCTGGGCAATCCGATGAGCCACAGCCTGGTGGCCAGGGCCAGGGCGGAAGAATACGAGTGGGGACGGGTAGTCGACCAATACTGGAAGCCGTTTCTGGAAGAGCTGGAGGTCAGGCTGACCGAGGAGCGGGAGGCGAAGCGCGTAGTGGCGGGCGTTTCGTGGCCGCGAGAGGAACCGAAGGCGGAAGTGGACATCGTAAGCTTCCAGCCCCAGGGATGTGAGGCAGGTGATCACGACTGGGCCCGGGTCGGGCTGTGGCAGGGGGACGAATTGTGTGTGCCGTGTCTGCGTGGGAATTGCGCGGCGGAGCTCAGGATTCACAGGGTCACGAGCCGCAGGACGATAGTGCCCGACGGGTTCAAGATGGAAAGGCACGGCATCGCCCTGGACATCGAGGACGACCCGCAGGGTGGGGTGGCCAAGATCGTCTATCGTGAGATCGAGTCCAGTTACGATGTCTCCAGCATCCCTTTCGAGCCGGGCGACGTAGTGTTGGACATCGGGGCGCACGTCGGGGTGGTCAGCATTTACCTGGCGAAGCTCTATCCGGACGTTAAAATCTACGCCTTTGAGCCAATCACAGTCAACCTCTTGCGCTTGAGCCGCAACAGGAACGTCAACCTGGCCGAGAACGTCGTCTTCGTCGGGTATGCAGTTTCGGCTGATGGCAGGAGGCTGGAGCTGCGGGGCAGGGCGAGCGAAAACAGCGGCGGGTTCTCGGCCCTGGTATCTGGGGATGGCGACGAATACGTGGTGGTGTCTATGACGCTGGAGGAAATCTTCGAGCGATACGTGCCGCAGCGGTGCAAGCTGCTCAAGATGGACATTGAGGGCATGGAGTACGAGGTGTTGGAGGCGCACTGCGACTTGCTCAAGCGGGTGGATTATCTGGCACTGGAGGCACACCAGAGCGAGGAGCTGATTCAGCAGAGGCGCACCGTGGCTGGCCTGAAGGCCCTGTGCAGCAGCTACCTTCCTGGCGACAGATTACGATTTTGTGTATCGGGCCTGGGATAACTGGCGGGGTAGATTGGCGATGGTATGGCCAAGAAGACGTTGCTCATTATATCTGACCTGCACGTTGGCTCTCGCTGGGGGCTGTTCCCGCGCGATTTCCAGTTGAGCACGGGTGAGGTTTACCAGCTTAACCGCGGCCAGGAGTACCTGCTGGAGTGCTGGGAGCATACGCTGGCCCAGGTGCCGAAGCGCTTCGACGTGCTGATCGTGAATGGAGATGCGATCAACGGCCCCAATCCGAGGGAATCGGCGAGGGATCAGATTGAGCAGGACCCGGAGTGGCAGGTGCGGGCGGCATTGGCATTGCTGGAGCCGGTGGCGAAGCGGGCCAGGGAGACGTATTTGACCCAGGGCAGTGCCTATCACGTGGGCGAGGCAGCGAAGGACGAGGAGCGGCTGGGCTGGATGCTGGGGGCGGTGCCTGACCCGGCGGGACACTATGCCTGGGACTGGCTGTTGTTGGACATCCAGGGTGTTCTATTGGACATTTCTCATCATCGGAGCGTAGGAATACGTTATGAAAGCAGTTTTGGGGAACGTGAGATGCAATTTGACCGCATGATTGCGGACGTAAAAGGCGGGAGTGCAGACATCATCATTCGTGCTCATGGGCATCGGTTTTTGAATCTGAATGTCGATGGTGATCTGTTTGTCGGGTTGCCGGCCTGGCAGTTACAGACCCGTTACGCCAGGCGGTCGCGATGGCCCAACAGGTGGCTATCGCGGCTGATAGGGGGTGTGCGGGTGGATCTGTACCCTGACAAGAAGACAGGGCAATTGCAGGACAAGGGCGATTACGTTAATGTGATTCTGCTGGTTTACCCCCACCCCTCTCCAGGAGAAAGTTATCATGTCAGTCAAGCTAGCGCCTAGTTTTACGGTGGACGATCTGTTACGGGAGGTGGAAGCCACATTAGTCCCGTCAGACGAGGGGCTGACCACCAGCGAATTGGCGGAGAGGCTGGGTATCGGGGTCTCAGCAGTCAGGCGACGATTGAAGCAATTATTGATGGAAGGGCGATTGCTGCGGGTGCGTAAAGAGGTCCAGGGGATGGATGGACGACGGGTCACGGTGATCGCGTATAAACTGAGAGTGAGGGGAGAGCATGGAGACTTTTGATTGGGCGAACCTGGGCATAGCGGGGGCCTTGGCGGCTATTCTGTTTTTCGTTTTCCAGACGCAATCGCAGAGGTATTCGAAGATTCTGGATCTGCAGGACGAGAAGTTCTCCAGGATCCTGGAGCGACAGGACAGGCTGATTGACGAATTGCTTGCGGTGGTGCGGAGCAATACAGAAGCGCTCACCGGGGTGAAGGTGGCCATTGAGGAGTTCAGGCGGTTTCTGGACAAGCTGGAGGCGCGGGTGGCCGACCTGGAGCGGCAGACCAAATATAGGCGGAAGGACGAGGACGCATGACCTGGAGCTGGTTTAGCTTCCTGTGCGGGGTGGGGGCCACGGTCCTGGTGGGGACGGTGCTGTTTTGGGTGTGGGTCAGACGCATCTTCTGGTGGCCGAGGCGGGGCGATGACTTGTACTTCGTCGGCGGGCGGTTGGTAGACGAGGCACCGGAGATGTAGCGATGAAGCAAACGGACCTCGATAAATTAGTATCCAAAGTGGCGGCCGAGCTGCGCAGCAGCGGTGAGGTGTTGGACGTAGGGAACAATTATCGTATCTCGTATGCTTACCTCAGTTTCAAGGACGATGCCGGGCACCTGGCCGACGGCGAGCTTTATCATGCCGGGCGGCACGGCGATGACCGTGAGGGGAAACATCCCAATGCTACTGCAGAAGAGGCTGCCGATGCTTTTGAGCGAGTATTGAATAAGCTCAAGGACTGGAAGGAGTTGGCACAACGGCACACGTTGTATAGCGTCTTCGTGACAGTAGCCAGGCTCGCGGCGGGAGCAACACGCTATCTGTACAATGTTGGAGGGGGTGGGGTGGGTGGCACTACCCCAGACGACCCATTAATAGTATTCTGAAGGAGCAAGGAAAATGATGGAAATACCCTGGGTAAACTGGGCAACCAACCTGAAGGAGTTTCACGAGAAGATTCTGTATCCCCTGACGCTGGTCAGGACGGCCAAATCGGGAGGAAGTGGTACGGTGATATTCTCCAAGCCTCACCCCGATGGCGAGGGTTTTCTGACTTACGTATTGACTAACCATCACGTAATTGACGAAGCCATCTCGTTTAGCACTGATTATGATCCGTTGGTGGGGCGGGATGTAAAGAAACCAGTGTACGATGTAGTCAGCGTAGGTTTTTACTCATATCGCCATTTATCGAAGCAGGCCAGCGTTGTGGGCTATCAGGCCGACATCGTGCATTGGGACAAGAGCCGGGACCTGGCCTTGCTTGAGCTTCGAGACCGCAAGCAGGCTGAGTACGTGGCGGCGATGTTCCCGGAAAAGGGCAAGCACCTGTACATCGGTCAGCCCGTGGTGGCGGTGGGGTGTTCATTAGGGCACAAGCCCTTGCCCTCTATCGGGATGATCTCGTCGTTGGACGAGCAGATTGAGAATCAACCGCGGTTGTTGTCGTCGGCGCAGATCATCTATGGCAACTGCCTGCCGGGTGACGTTCCGGTGATGACCAATCCGCATGGCCAGGTGGCCATCGCTGACCTGCGGCCCGGGGACCGGGTGGCCTGCTTGAAAGGGGATCGCATGGGTTTCAGCGAGGTGCGGCGGGTCATTCAGTCGGGCATCAAGCCGATGTATCGGGTATGCACCTCGATGCGGTCGGTGGAGGCTTCGAGTGATCACCCGTTCCTGGCGGCGGCGAAGACGGTAACGGGCCGGGATAAGAATGGCAAGGCCATACGTAATGACTGGCGGTTGGAATGGCTGCCTTTGCGAAAGCTAAAGGTGGGGCAGCCGATTGCAGTAGCGGCAGGCTTGCCAGACGAAGGGAAGCCCTATGTCTTGCCGGACGGGCGCCAGACGACCGAAGAATTCACCCGGCTGGTAGGCTGCTTCCTAGGGGATGGCTATGTGCGGTTACGCCCAGGGCAGGGCGGCGAATTGGTTTTGTGTCTGTTCGAGCTTGAGAAGCAGAGACGCTATAGCCATATCTTGGCTGAGTGGTTTGGGAAACGGGCAGCAGCGGACAGCAGGGGTATGCATCTCTATTCGGTGGAAGCGGCCCGCCTATTCGATACTTTGGGGCTCAACTATCCTTCAACAGAGAAGCATATTCCTGCTTGGGTATGGGGCCTCCCACATACCCAGAAAAAGGCCCTTATCGAAGGGTATTGCGATGCGGATGGTTATCGAAGACATCTTAAGTCCACCGAGATGCGCTTTGAGGCCAATAACCGAAGGCTTATTGAGGAGATGAGGGCCCTCTGCATTTCCATCGGTTACAGGGTGGGCAACTTGCATAGCCGAATGAAAAGGGCATGTTCACGTAACCAGAGGGGGCAGTTAATAACACCAACAACGGCAAGCTGGAGTTTTTTTGCCTCGCCCGATAGCCAGAAGTCCAACCGGCACTTGCTTGGGTGTTATGGGCTTGAGCGGTTGGATATTCCCGAGGGCTTGATGTTGGACCGGATCCGGTCAATAGAGCCTATGGGCAAAAAGCCCAGCTTCGACATCGAGGTTGCCGAGGCTCACAACTTCGTGGCTGATGGGGTACTGGTGCATAACTCGGGCGGAGCATTGTTCACCTTGGACGAGAAGGAACTCATCGGCGTCCCGTGCGCTGGGGACGTGATCATCATGGGTTTCTCGGCTCAGGCGATCACTCACCTGGGCTACTCCATCCCATGGTTCGTGCTATACGATTTTCTAAGAGATGGCTGCTTCGATTTCATCTTCGACGAGACGAGGACTTACGACGAGTGCGAGAAGCGGCGCAAGGAGAAGATGGACGAGCTTCAGCGGGCCTGGGAGGAGCGATTCAAGCGCGAGAAGGCCTTGGCTCGAGAGTAACGGGGAGCAGACATGGCGATCACTGAGGCCGAGCTGAGTTTATACAGGGGTATGGTCGAGGATACGCTGCTGACCGGTACCTGCACCCTGCAGACCAGGACGTGGACGGCGGACGATATGGGCGGCGGGTCGTACACCTGGAGCAACAGTGCGACGGGTGTCCGATGCAGGTTGGTGCCACAAGGGTTGACCTCCAGGGAAGAAAAGTCGGGCGGGAAAATCGTCGTTCACGACGTGTTCGAGCTTTCCGTGCCGCAGGATACGCAACTCACTGAGGAGATGCGGGCGATCATTGGGGGGGCAATCTACGAAGTCGTGCATGTGGATGACGTGCACACCGAAAAGATCACCGTGTCCGCTGACGTGGTAAGAGTGAGATAGAAATAGCGGAGGCAACTTGTTTGCCCTGGCGATGTTACTAATCGGTTTCGGTTCTGGCTTCTTGTGGGGCAAGGCGCTTCTCAGGTATTATCTAGAAAAGGAGGGCTGGGACGTGCTACACGATGACCGCAAGCCGTTGGGCGAAGGGCGATACGTGGTAATGCGAAGATTGGAGCGCAGCGGTGATCACTGACGAGCAGCACCAGCGAAACCTGGCCGAGGCCATCCGCATCGTCAGGATGCGTCACCTGCTGACCACCGTGTTGCCCTTTGTGGGCGAGGTGCTGGTGGTGGACTGCCCGGCCCACCTGGTGCGGTGGGTGGCGGAGCGGACGGGCTGGGTGGTGGCGATAGAGGGGCCGCGCCATGGGTCCAGGAGACAGGACTATGAGCTGGAAAAGCTGGAGAACGTGGACCTGTTTCGGGGCACATTGGCTGAATACGAAGAAAGCCCCGACGCCTGGGATTGGCGACTAGGGTTCGGGTTAGCGGTGGTTGACGGGACGCCGGGTCAGGTGGAGGACCCGGCTCAGGAATTGAAGAGGCTGCGGGGCTGGGCGTCGTGGATACTGGCCACGGCGGAGGCCGGGGACGAGAGGTTTCGTGACTCGTTTAGTGAAGTCATAGTCTGCGAGGATGACGGGGAATGGGTGATCATCCTAGGGAGATAAAGGGTTGGACGAAAGAGAGTTGGCGTTGCTGTTTTTGGCTTATCATTGCTGGAGCAGGGGGTCGCGGCTATTCAGCCACTCCGACGTGGCGTATGCCATACAAAAGCGGTTGGATAGTCGGGGCTCGACGGCCATAGACGACCTTTGGAGAGAACTGAATCAGAGTGACCGCCGCGTGCGGCAGGAGTTCGACGATATGGTAGACCGCTGGAAGGCGGAGCGAGAAAAAAAGGAGGCAACGTGAACGCAATGAGGATCGAGAACGTGCCGTCGTGGAGGGAGATCAGGGAGTTCTACGACACGGTGGCGGCGAGTGAGGAGTGGGCGGCGGGGATGTATCGGGCCGAATTTCAGCGGCAGCGGCTGGCGCGGGTGAAGGAGCTGGTGTCGCTGATCCTGCCGTTCACGGGGGGCAAGGTGCTGGAGATCGGCTGTGCCGACGGCACGATGACCCGTTGGCTGGCGGAGAGGGCGGAGTCGGTGGTGGCGGTGGACATCGCCAAACCGTGTATCGAGCGGTGTCAGGCGTTGGGGTTGGAAAACGTGCAATTCCTGTGCGGCACGGCGCGGACGGTGCGGCAGACGGGTTTCGACCTGGCCATCGCCTCCGAGGTGCTGGAGCACTGTGTGGAGCCCGAGGCGGAGATGCAGCGGTTGCGGGAGATGGCGAGGGGTATCCTGGCCACGGTGCCCATCTCCGAGATGCCGAATCCCGATGCTTTCAGTGTGGAGGCGTTTCGTAACCCGCAGAAGGCAGGCGATGGGACGGGCCACATTTGGGCTATGAGACCCGATACCTTCAGGGCGTTGTTCTTGGAGGTATGGTGGTACGAGGATAATGGCCTCAGCGCGATTGTGGTGGGGAGATGAGCAGAGTTGCGCCATTTGAGGAGAACACGATAGTCGTCGGGGATTGCCTGGATACACTTAAGGAACTTCCCGGCGAGAGTGTGACAGCCGCGCTTTGTGACCCGCCCTATGGCTTATCGAAGAACCCTGATATTCGGGACGTGTTGAAGGTATGGTTGAACGATGAAGAATATCGGGGGGCAACAGGTGGGTTCATGGGCAAGGAATGGGATTCGTTCGTGCCTGGGCCTGCTGTTTGGAAGGAGATATACAGAGTCATGAAGCCCGGTGCGGTGTTGCTGGCTTTTGGCGGCACACGCACCGCCGATTTGCTAGGATTAGCACTTCGGCTGGCGGGATTCGAGATATTCGATACCGTCATGTGGCTTTATGGCTCTGGCTGAATGAGCTTCCCAAAATCGCACGACATCTCGAAGGCGATTGACAAGGCGGCGGGGGCTGAGCGGGAGGTGGTGGGGCGCAAGCATAACGCCGAGGAAATAATGCGGCGTTCTCGTGGTGGTGCGTTGAAAAACGATGGATGGGATAGGCCATGGAGAAGCGATGATGCTGCCGTATCAGCACGCGCTGACATCACCGCACCCGCGACCGACGCCGCCCGCCAGTGGTCCGGCTGGGGCACGGCCCTGAAGCCAGCCTGGGAGCCCATCATCCTGGCGCGGAAGCCGAGGCGGGGGACTTACGCCGAGTGTGCGGTGGAGCATGGGGCGGGGGCGTTGTGGGTGGATGGGTGTAGGATTGCAACAGATATTGATGAGCCAAATGCAAGAGAAAACAAGGGGGGCGATGGTCCAACTGATGGAATAGTATTTCAACATCGGAGTAGCGGCAAATGGGATGGGCAACCGGGCCGTTGGCCTGCCAATGTGTTGCTTTCTCACTCTGAAGGATGTGTTAAGGTGGGGACGAAGAGAGTAAGGGGTAGTCACCGGACCGGGTTGAAGGAGGGAGAGGTTAGGCTTTACGGTACTAATAGCTGGTTTGGTGGAGGGTTGATAGATTTGGGCACAGACTACACTGATCCCGATGGTCTTGAGACTATTGAAGATTGGGAATGTGTTGAAGATTGTCCTATAAGGTTACTGAATGAACAGGCTGGGCCTCGTAGGAATCCCGGGTCCCCAGGGCGACAAGCTATATATCCTCCGGGCAAAACTGTAACTTATGGCCGATGGCATCCGCAAGGCCCCCTTTACTTTGATGCTGGCGAAAAAGGCAATGCATCCCGCTTCTTCTACACGGCGAAAAGCTCACGCCGAGAACGCAATGCAGGACTGGAGGGACTTGAAGTTCTTAAACTTCGAGACGACCTGACAGGAGACGAGATGAGTTTTGTCCTATCTGAGTTAGAGCGTCTTGGAGTGAAGCCCTTACAGCAGTAAGATTATGCTTGAGGTCGCTTTCCCAAATCCTGATAACGTGATAGCCGCAGGTCTTCAAATAGGCATCTTGAGATTTATCGTAATTCATTCGCTTGCGTTGGCGGTTATCAGGTTTGGGGAAATCTTGAGGGTGTCCATGCCAATAATTGCCGTCAAATTGAATAGCCAGATTCAAGCTTGGCACAAAAGCATCTACACAGAACTTATCGTTGACAAGATATTGCGGTTCATAATCAAGACCAAGGCTATCGAGAAGCTGATAACCAATCTGTTCAGGTCTGGTTGGGCTTATTTCTTGTTGTTGACGATTCATATCAAGCAATCGCTGGCGACGGTCTGGATCAGCATCACGGCACTTAAGGGAGCAGTAAGTAGGATTAGTCTGCTTAACACGGGATGGCGACCACTGAAACTTCTCACTGCAAATCTTGCAGATAAATTCCAGTTTGTTTTGGCCTTGCCATTCTATTTGATGCTCAAGGCAACAAAAATAGTACTTATTGGCTTTGAGGCGAGCTTGAGGCAGGTAGAACGGCTTGCCACACCATTCACATTTGACTTCTTTGCCAGTACGTCTCTTTTTGCCACGGCCTATCAAGGAACATTCAAAGGAACAGTATATACTTTGGCTATCAACCATCTTATCACATTCTGGACAAGGGTGATAGCCGGTACGTGTGCCAATAATGCGACATTGCACAGAACAGTATTTGCCAGCATTTGGTTTAGCGCTGGGGCTTCTGTGAAAGTCAAACTTCTTACCGCAAGTTTGGCAGATACGAGCCTTGCGGGGCTTCTCGCGGGCTGCTGCTGCACATTGGCGCGAACAATAGATTTGTTCGGGGGGCATCCGCTTGGTGACTTCTTTACCACAACGGGTACAGATAATGCTTCGTTTACTGTAGGACATAGTGAGGGTATTATAGCACAGATATTTGATACTGTCAAGCCGATGAGGGCAACATGATATTTCGCAAGGCTGATATTCCCGAACATCTTTTGAGTTTCTTTGAGGAGGTGTCAAGTGGGGTGAGGACGCACAATCCTCACCCTACCTGAAAGGCCGTCAAACCCCTCGCCCTGACCGAATACCTGGCAAAGCTGATTCGTCCCCCAGGGGAATACCTCGATGAGGCGGTGATCCTTGTCCCCTTTTGTGGTACGGGATCGGAGATCATCGGGGCAATCAGGGCTGGCTGGCGGAACTGGCTGGGGATCGAGATCAGCGAGGAGTACGCCGAGATCGCCAGGGCCAGGATAGCGTATTGGCAGAAGCAGGTAGAGGCTGGGCAGGCGCAGTTGGAGATGACTCTATGAGAATCGGATTCCTACACGACCACCGCCTTCAGGACCGCTTTGGGGGCGCACAGTTGAACGTGGAGGCCATGGTAGCTGCCACACCCAGGGACGTCGAGGTGGTGCGCTGCTATCCGGGCGAGATGCGGTTGTGTGACTGCTACGTACTGCATAACATTAAACACTTCAACCAGGGCGAGCTCAAGATGGCCGTCTCACAGCCCTACGTGAAGGTCAGTCACGATCACTGGGACACGCCGCAGGCCTGGCAGCGGGACTGGATCGGGCCGGTGATGAACAGGGCGCGGGCGGTGATCTTCTTGTCGCCTCTCCATCGGGAGTCGTATCTGAGACAGCATCCAGAAGTCAGGCCGCAGAAGGTGTATCTGGTGCCATCGCCGATCGACCCGGCGCCGTTTGAGGGACTGAGCGAGGGGGCCTCCAGGCAGGGGACATGTTGGCTGGGGGAATTCCAGCCCCACAAGGGCGTGGAGGCAGCTTGCAGGTGGGCACGTGAGAACGGGACGGTGGATTTCTACGGCTGGGGGCCGTTCCCGCCGTGTGGAGACAACGTGCGGCTGATGGGACAGGCGGCTTACGCTGACATTCCAGGTACGATGGCCAGGTATGAGCAATTCCTGTTCCTGCCCGAGGGGGTGGAGGCGTTCGGGAGGACGGTGGCCGAGGCGAGGCTGGCGGGATGCGTGCTGGTCGTCAACGAGAAGGTCGGAGCGCTGAGCTGGGGCTGGGAGACCAGGGAGGAGTGGGCAAGGGGAGTAGGCGGGGCCGCGGCGAGGTTTTGGGAGATAGTGTTGGGAGTACTGGGAGATGCCTAAGAATTGGGGTCGGACTGCTGGGGGGATTTCAAAGAAGTGGACGGAAGGCACCGTCACAGTAGAGCTCCGTATCGAGAAGCTCAAGTGGTTCAAGGGCGTGGCCGGGGAACTGGTGGCGGAGCGGATCGAACAGGCGGCCGACCGCATGGTGGCACGGGCGAGGGAGAAGTGCCCGGTGGACACGGGGAGAACCAGGGCCTCGATCAACAAGGTGCAGGAACACCAGAAGGGTTGGATCATCAAGCACGGAGTTGGGGATCCGGACCGTGAGAAGGTGGGATTTTTTCTGGAACTGGGCACCAGATTTATGAGTCCGCGTCCGCATCTCTACCCCGCCTTCGAGGAGGAGAAGCCGGAGTTGCTCAGGGACATGAAGGCTGTCTTCGACATGCTGGAGTGATGGTAGTGGACAAAGAGCTAGACGTACGATTGAAAGAGATTTCCGCCAGGCTGGATAGAATCCTGGAGCTCTTGGGCGAGGGGCGGGCGGGACTGGAGGGATGGGCCCCGCCCAAAGAGGGGGAATGGGCTGTCCCGGATACGACAGCCGGGCCCTATTGCCTGGACTGTGAAACCGCCTGGATTCCCATAACGAGCAGGAGATTGACTTGAACGTCATCAGGCAGGCATTATACAGCAAGCTCAGTTCCGACCAGGCTATCCTGACCAAACTCGGATCGGCCAAGATTTATCACCAGGTCATCCCCCAGGGGGTCAGCCTGCCCGCCATTCGATTCTTCTACGGCGGCGGGGGGGAGGAGAACCTGACCCCAACCAGGTCGTTCAACATGGTGTATGCCGTGGTAGCGGTGTCCTCGGTGAGCGCCAAGGAAGCGGGGGAGATCGCCGACCTGGTGGACGCGGCGCTGCACGACCAGGTGCTGACCGTGTCGGGGTGGTCCAACCAGTTCTGGACGGCGCGGGGCGGGCTGGTGTCGTTTCACGAGCTGGGGGCTGGTGGTGAAAGTTACTGGCATGAGGGGGCGTATTATCGTATCAGGGCGAGCCAGGGATGAGGACGATGACTAATGATGCATCAGGAATTGAGTTCAAAGTAGCGACTACTTACGGCGGCGGACTGGGGCGGCTGGTCAGGCGACTGGGCTTCGAGTGGAACCACGTCATTCTGACACTCTGGCAGAATGGCCAGCCGGCCTTGACCTTCGAGTCCAACTGGCGGGGTGTGGTTGGCCACCCCTTTGAGGAAGAGCAGGATTTGGCCGAGGAGCACGCCTGGTGGGTGCCCAGGGAGCCCCTCACCGAGTTGGAGAAGGAGCGGCTGATCGGCTTTTGTCTGGGGGCGGAAGGGAAGTGGTACGCGCTGCACTACTGGGTGGCCATCGGCTGGAGGGTGTTGAGGCGGCTGCTGCTGGGTCCTGCCAGGTGGCGGACAGTGGCGGCATTGCCAGCCGAAACGTGCGTCACGTTCGTGGACGCCGCCTGTAGGAGTGTGGGCCGACCGGTGTCGGCGTACGGAGCGCAGGCCCTGCCGGACGACATCGCAGTCAGTCCGTGGTGGAGGCGAGAGGGAGAAGAACAACAGTACTAATAAGAACAAGAGCATACCCCCTGGTCTAGGGCGACGGCCCGAAAAGACACGAACCCTCCGCGCGTGTCCTGGCCAGGGGGAATCAAAAAACGCGGGGGGCTTAGCAGATGCGGAGGCTGCAAATATAACGCCTCCGCATTTTTTGTGGGGGGCAGAGTAAAAAAAAGACAGGAGGTTTACGATGGCAAGGTATACAGGAAAGGACCTGGTGGTCATGTTCAACGGCACGTCGCTGGAGGCCGACTTTCGAGCGTTCAGCGTGGACGAGAGCGTGACGATCATCGACGCCTCGGCGGGCGACGATGCGTACAAGGAGAAGCTATCCGGGCAGCGGGACGGCTCGGCGACGCTGGACCTGCTGAGCCAGACTGGAGCCACCGGCACGACTACCTGGGGCAAAGTGGTGCCTGGTGCGTCGGGCACGCTGGAATGGGCCCCCGAGGGGACAGCGGCCACCAAGCCGCGTCACTACGTGTCGAAGGCTTACGTCGAGAGCCGCAGCGAATCCTACCCCTACGAGGGGGTGGTGGAGATGTCGGTGGGCTTCTCGTACAGCGCGCTGCCAGTCCCGGGCGTCTATCCGAGCTAGAAGAACATAGAGAGCGGAGGTGAAGAGAATGGGAAAAGACACTGCAGGACTGAGGATACTCACTCGCGAGGAGATTCTGGCGGCCAGGGACATTCCGGAGGAGATCGTGGAGTGTCCGGAGTGGGGCGGCAGTGTCCTGGTGCGTGGACTGTGCCTGGGCGAGGCGCTCCGGGCGATCAAGGACATGGCTGAGTGGCCGGAGCGGGACGTAGATAAGATGAACCTGTGGGCCATCGCCCACGGTATCTGCGGCCCTGATGGTGAGCCGCTGTTCACCGAGGAGGATTACGAAGCGTTGCTGAAGAAATCCTCGGCGGCCACGCTGCGAGTGGCCAAGGTGTTCACCAGGATTTCGGGGCTGGGTGAGGAAGCGGTGGAGGAGACGGCAAAAAACTCCTCCGCGACGGGCGGCTCTGGTTAGAGTTCGTCCTGGCCGAGAATCTGGGGATGACCAGGGCCGAGCTCCGTCGCACCATGTCGCATCGGGAGTTCGTGGAATGGCAGGCTTACTACGATCTAAAGGGACAGATCGCCGAGGTGCGGTCGCGCCATCCCACGTGGCCCACCCAACAGGTCCTGGAGTGGGCGGAGGCCCAGAGAGCTTTGCGTAAGAGATGACGGGGCGGGGGGGCGTTCCTCCGCCCCGGTCGTCCAGGCACGCCAGAGACCCAACGGCCGTTGATAGACTGAGGAGATTGCGTTCGTGGGAACGCAATCTCTGCCGGGCTTTTTTGTTTGCGTTCCTATCTGATGTGAGGACATCCCTTTGGACATCGCAAATTTATTAGTCAAGCTAGCAGCCGACACGTCGGCCCTGGAGCGAGGGCTGGCGGAAACCGAATCGAGGTTGCAGCACACTGCGGCCACGTTGGGCAGCATTGGTTCGAAGCTGACGCTGGGCGTCACCTTGCCGTTGGTCGGCATCGGCACGGCGGCAGTCAAGGCGGCGGTGGACATGGATCGGGAAATGCGGAACATCCAGTCTATCTCCCAGCAGACCAACGCCGAGATCGCCGCATTGTCTGATAGATTTGTGCGTATGAGCGGTGACATAACGGTGACTACCGACTCGGCAGTCAAACTGGCAGAAGGCTTCTACACCATCCAGGGGTCAGGTTTTGCCGGTGCGGACGCCATGATGGTCCTAGAGGCCAGCACTAAGGCGGCCTCCGCCGGTCTGACCAATACTCAGGTGGCGGCTCAGGCTGTCACCGCTAGCCTGAACGCCTACGGCGAGAACGCGGACAAGGCCAGGGAATATTCTGACCTGATGTTCCAGACGGTGAACATTGGCGTTGGGACGTTTGAGGAACTGGCAGGCAGTGTCGGCGGGGTGGTGGGGGCCACCGCACAGGCTGGGGTGGGGTTCGACGAGGTGAGTGCGGCCCTGGCCACCATGTCCAAGGCCGGCATCTCGTTTGCCGAGGGCGCGACGGCCTTGAACGGCTTGGTCATGGGGCTGATCAAGCCTAGCGAGGAATTGACGACCGTACTGCAGCAGATGGGCTTCGAGAGCGGCCTGGCGGCCCTCAATGCCCTGGGGCTGTCGGGCACCCTGGGGCAGTTGGTGGCCCAGACCGGTGGCGGGACAGAAGCCATGGCTAACTTGTTCCCAAACATTCGGGCAGTGCGGGCTGCGCTTTCCCTGACCCGTGAGGACATGGGGCCATTCAATGCTGACCTGGAGGCCATGCGTGGCGCCACCGAGGGGGTAGGGGCAACGCAAGCGGCGTTCGCCATCCAGATGCAGTCCACCGCGGCGCAGTTAGCAAACCTCAAGAACAATTTGCAGGGGGCGGCCATCAGCCTCGGCGAGGCCCTCCTGCCGGCAGTGAACCAGCTCATGAGTGCGGTGCTTCCCCTGATCCAGCGCTTCACCGAAATGGATGCGCAGACTCGGCAGTGGATCGTGGCCCTGGCGGGAGTAGCGGCGGCACTGGGGCCGGTGCTGGTAATCGTAAGCAAGCTGATTCCCCTGTTTTCCATGCTATTCAGTCCCATCGGATTGGTTGCGGCGGCGGTGGGGGCATTGTCGGTGGCATTTGCCACCAACTTCCTGGGCATTCGGGACGCAGTTATGCCGGTCCTGGAAGACGTGAAGAACGGGCTGGGGGCATTAGCTGCGGCGTTCCAGGAAGGCGGGGCGCTGGCGGCCGTCCAGGAGTTTGGCGAGCAGGTTTACGGGGTGATCGAGCGGGCTTTCGGGACTGAGGTCGCGGACAGGATTGCGACGTTCGTGGAGGACGTGAGGCGGGGCATCGAGGGCCTCGTCGGTGCGTTCCAGGAGGGCGGGGCGCTAGCGGCCGTCCAGGA
>Ga0194125_10007296_pt1 | contig 15985 bp, 21 predicted proteins | sample TA2KigC250mmetaG_FD_148626 | JGI IMG/M metagenome (GOLD analysis project Ga0194125, IMG submission 148626) | Freshwater microbial communities from Lake Tanganyika, Tanzania - TA2015034 Kigoma Deep Cast 250m | ecosystem: Environmental > Aquatic > Freshwater > Lake | place: Tanzania: Lake... | reverse complement strand
ATAACCACAAGAGCGGACGATCTCAGACTTACCCACATCGCCGAGCTCCTTGACCTTGGCGAGCAGTTCCGTTCCAGTGAGCATTGTTGGGGACAACTGATGAACAAGACAACCTCAAGCTACAACATCACCAGCAACGTTGGCATCTTGGAACAAGCGAACATCACCCCAGCACCGAGGAGAATCAACCCACACACGCTCTGAAAGGGATGAGCCATCGGCTTCGGCGCCTGGAGGCCAGAGATCACGATGCAGTAGCGGAGATCTATCGCCAGGCGGTTGTTGATTCCACCGCTGAGCGCTACAGCCTCCAGCAGCAATGGGCCTGGGCTGAGCAAAGCCAGACCCTCCATCCCCTACTGATCAGAGGCCGGGGCTGGGTGATGTGCAACGAGCGTGATCAACCGGAAGCCTTCTGCGTGCGCGACCCAGCTGATCGCATTTCCTTGCTGTATTGCCACCCTCAGCGGCAACGGATGGGGCTGGCCCGGAGCGTGCTGGCCGCTGCAACCCAGGAGGCCGCCGCCGAAGGGCACGCCACGCTTCGCACGGAAGCCAGCCTGATCTCGCGCCGATTGTTTGAGCGGATGGGTTGGCGCGTGAGCTGGCAGGAACACTTGCGCCTCGGTGGGGTGCTGTTTCGGCGCTATCGCATGCAGATCGAGCTGGAGAGCCACTGAAGCGATACTGAAGCCATGGCCGAAGCCCAGCTGCAGCAATTTCTCGAGAAGGTGCGCCAGCTCAATGCCTTTGTGGCCTTGAGCGAAGCGCAGCCCGCTTTACGGGAGGCCCTGCGGGCCTGCGATCAACACCATGAAGTGGTGGCCCTGGCGGCTCAGCACGGATTCGAGATCGGACGGCGCTGGGGCGACAGCTCAGCCGCTTCAAGGCCAAGCCTCGAAAGCCCAAGCAATCAGAGCAATCTCTTCTCCAGTGCCTGCCCGGCGGCCGGTGAAGAGCGGGTGGATCGCTTAATCGAGGGCTCCGGCTGGCGCCTGGAGCGGATCCACTCCTGCCTAGCGAGCAGCCCTGAGGGTTTCTGGTACGACCAGGCTGAAACGGAATGGGTGATGGTGCTGCGGGGCAGCGCCCAACTGCAGTTTGCGGATGAACAACAACCGCGCGATCTGTGCGTGGGCGACAGCCTGCTGATCAGCCCGCATCGCCGCCATCGAGTTGTGACGACAGATCCCGATCCTGGAACCCTGTGGCTTGCTCTCTTCTGGTCGGCAGACGCCTGACGTGCGACTGGCGCACCAGCCAATAGGCGCCGGCCAGCGACAGCACCGCAAAACCCAAACCAATCAGATCGGCGGGGTTCTTCTGCACCCCAGGCGGCATCACGATCACCTTCCGGGCCACGGCCGTGAGCGCTGTGACCAGCACCAACTCGATCTGCACCACATGCTCCCGCATGTAAGCCGTGAGGTTCTGCAGCACCTCCAGGGCGATCAGGATCACGAGCACCTCATCCAGCAGCCGAATCAAGCCCTCGCCTGTCCAGCTGACATTCAGATCCAGCAGATCGCTCCCCAGAAAGAGCAGAAGCTGCAGGCTGGCCACCACCAACACCGCGGTGAGCACCACCGACAGCACCTTGGCCAGCGCCCGCTCGAACGCGGTGATCGCCCGCAGAAACGACCGGTCGTCAAACAAACGCATCAGAGCGGGCCTCAGTAGCTGAAGGGCCTGTATTGGGGCTTGGCGGGAGTATCGCCAGGGGGATTCACCACCTTGGTGTCGCAGGTGATGCTGCCGTCGGCGGCGGTCACACAGTTCTGGGGCTCAATTTTGGTTTCGGGGCCCACGTTGCTACCCGGCCCCCAGAGAAAACTCTCCACCTGAGCCAGGGCCGGCAGTTCCAGAGAGGCCATCACCATGCCGGCGCACAGCTTGAGACCCAACACGGCAGGGGAAACGAACAGGCGATGCAACGTCATGGCGGCGGCGGAGCGTGCCACCACTTTGACGTGTCCGCGTTGCCCCGTCAGGCCTCGCCGGCATCGAGCCGGATTTCCTGCAGCAGCAGATCGAGCTGACCGAGTGAATCATCGAGGGAGATCGGCGCCTGATCGTCGCCATCGATGCCCTGATCCTCTCCTTGCCAGAGCGATTCGATCTCACAAAGGCGCTGGGCCAGCCCGGTGAGCCCATCACGGCTGTGCAGCCGCGCCAGCTCCTCAAGCAGCACCGGCATGCGAATCGAGCTGGCCCGCAGCGCCCGGCGCAGATCAGCCTGGGTGCGGCCGGTGTGGCGCAACCAATCCTTCAGGAACGCCTGCAGATCATCCAGCTGCTCGGCGGTGAGCGTGGCCATCAGCGACCCAGGGGAAACCAGCGATCCAGTTTGCGCTGCGCGCGCAAGCGGATCTCGTCGTTCAGGTGAGTGGTGCAGAGGCCCAGGAGTGCGGTGAGGGCCACGAGGTCGTCGCTGAAGCCTGCCGCCGGAATGAAATCAGGGATGAGATCCAGGGGCACCAGCAAGTAAGTGAGTGCCGCCAGCATCGTGAGCCTCACTTGCGGAGGGGTGTTGGCATCGAGCAACAGCTCGAGGCACTCGAGGGCTGGGCGAGCCAGGGTTCGGCCCGCGCGCCGGAGCAAACGCCGCAGCGCTCCCTCATCCACTTCCGTGCTGCCCAGCACATCTGCATCCACAGTTTGGCCATAGCCGTTGGAGGCACCATCGGCATGCATCCGAGCGGAGGAATCGGCAGCCACAGGCACAACCTCACTCAACCAATTCATCCATCATGGCCGGGCTGGAATGGAGCCGCCCGGCCAACCAGGCACCGGTTAGCCGCACCGGTTAGCCGCACCTTCTCTCAGCTGCCAACCTCCACCAGGCCGGCCTGGATTCCGGCTTTACGCAATTTGCGCAAGGCACGTTGCACCACCTGGCGGCAGTATTCGCGGCTGCAACCGAGCAGCCGTGCTACTTCCGCCAGGGTGCGCCACTCATGGCTGCCATCCAGCCCGAAGCGCAGCATCACCACGGTGCGTTCCTTGGGCGTGAGATTGGATTGATCCAACAACTTCCACACCGCTGCGTTGCGCTCCGCCAACTCGCAACGCTCCATCGGCGGCAGATCCTCACTGGGCAACACATCCACCAGTTCGGTGGGATCGGATTTCGACTTCACCACCCCCTGCAGGCTCACCGTGACGCTGCGCAACTCACAGCCCAGCAGATCTTCCACCTCGGTGAGCGGCAGATCCATCGCGGCAGACAGCTGCTGGGCCGACGGTTGCATGCCATGGCGCTGCAGCAAGCGCGCCTTGGCCGCCCGCAGACGCGTGAGCTTCTCATTCACATTCACAGGGATGCGAATGGTGCGGCTCTGGGTGGAGAGCGCCCGATTCAGCCCCTGGCGAATCCACCAGTAGGCATAGGTGCTGAAGCGGTGGCCGCGGGTGGGGTCGTATTTCTCCACCGCCCGGGTCAACCCGAGGGTGCCCTCCTGGATCAGATCAAGCAGATCCAGCCCCTTGCCCTGATAGCGCTTGGCGAGGTTCACCACTAGGCGCAAGTTGGCGGTGATCATCTGATCCTTGGCTCGCTCACCCACGCGCAGGGTGCGTTTCTCGATGTCGTTGTAGGAGCAGGCTTCTCCCACACCACCAGCGCTCGTGCAGCGCTCATGCAGCGCCACCATGGCCTGCACCTTGCGGCCCAGCATCAACTCCTGCTCAGGAGTGAGTAATTGATGGCGGCCGATTTCGCCCAGAAAGGCACTCAGAGAGCTGGCCATGCAGGAGTCAATCCACTGAATTGAACCTAGAAGCTTTTTCGCTCAACGAGGAAAGCAACCAAAAGGCTTCCAGGTTTCAACTTTGCTTCCCAATTCTTTCGCCCCTCTCGACACAGATCCACATCAGAAGTGGAAGCTTTCCGGTGCAAACACTGCACGACTCCACTGCGGCGCTGATCATGGGCGTCACGAAGGACACCCCCTGCCAGCGGATGAGCCCGCTACGGTCGTGCCTTCGTGCCTGCCCTGCGCCATGCCCGCTTTCGCGGCCCTGCTCGCCGACCTCCCCAGCGATGTGCTGCCCAGGGCTGGGGTGGCCTATGTCCACTACTTGAGCTTCATGCTCTGCTTCGGGGCCCTGGTGCTGGAGCGGCGGCTGATTCGCCCCAACCCCAGCAAGCAGGACGCCACCTTGATGGTGATCACCGACGTGGTGTACGGCATGGCGGCCCTCGCCCTGCTGGTGAGCGGCATCCTGCGGGTGATGTACTTCGGCCAGGGCGGCAGCTTCTACACCGAAAATCCGCTGTTCTGGTGGAAGGTTGGCCTCTATCTGAGTGTTGGGGGCCTGTCGCTGTATCCCACCATCACCTACATCCTCTGGGCGATTCCCCTGCGCAAAGGTGAACTGCCCCAGGTGAGTGAAGCCCTGGCCAAGCGGCTGGCCTGGATTCTCAATATCGAGCTTGTGGGTTTTGCCCTGATTCCCCTGCTGGCCACCTTGATGGCCCGCGGTGTGGGCCTCCCCGGCACGCTGGGCGCCTGATCGGCGTTTGGGCTGTGGAGTTCCCGCCTCCGGCTTCGCTCTCCTGCGGGATCGCCACGGAGATCCGCCCTTGGACAGCTCCACCCGGCAACCCAGATCCGCCAACAGCCACCCCTGCTGGTGATTACCGCGAGCGGCTCAAACCCACCCCAGCCGGCTGGCCGATCCGCTCCCACTGGTGCGTGTGGGTGGAGCCGGTGCGCGACAGCGGTGCAACGGGGATCTGGGAGCAGCGCTGGCACCAGGCTGTGATGGCCGCACTGGCCACCTGGCAGCGGCATCTGCCGATCACGCTGGTGCAGGAGCCTAAGCGCGCTCAGGTGCGGGTGGAACGCCGCCGGCCACCGCTCCTGAACAACCGCGCCAGCCACGGCCGTGCCGTGCTGGAGCTGCTGGAGGTGCAGCGCCAGCAAACCTGGCAGCTCGAGCCCCGGGTCACGGTGCTGATCAGCCCGGGGCAGGCTCAGCCAGCGATCCAGGCCACGGCGTTGCATGAACTGGGCCATGCCTTTGGGCTCTGGGGCCACAGTGATCAAGCCGGCGACGCGATGGCCGCCAAACCAGGCCCCACGCCGATTCTCGAGCTGAGTGAGCGCGACCTGCGCACCCTGCGCTGGCTGCAGCAGCAGCCCGGGCTGAGCCCCTCTCCCACGCCATGAGCCCTCCCAAGCGCACGATCTCGGATCTGTTCCTGCGGCGGCCGGTGCTGAGCCTGGTGCTCACCGCCCTGCTGCTGCTGATGGGGGCCCTAAGCCTGGTGCAACTGCAGGTGGAGAACCTGCCGCCGATCGCGCCAGGGCGCGTGAGCGTGAGCAGCACCTATCCCGGCGGCAGCCCAGAGGTGGTGGAGCAGGGCGTCACAGCACTGCTGGAGCGGCAGCTCAATGGCCTGGAGCGGCTCGACACCATCCGCTCCACCAGCACCGCAGGCAGCAGCAGCATCAACCTCAGCTTCCGCGGCGGCGCGCCTGAGCTCAATCAGGTGAACGCCCAGAACGAGGTGAGCCAGGTGCTGCGCCAGCTGCCGGCCCAGGTGGCGCGGCTGGGGGTGCAGGTGCGCCGCAGCTCCGACGATCTGCTGATGGTGCTCAGCTTCAGCGCCGAAAACGGCCGCTACAGCGATCTGTTCCTCAGCGGCTGGGTGAACCAGGTGGTGAAGGAGCGCCTGCAGCGCGTGGATGGCGTGGGCAACGTGACGCTCTTCGGCGGCAGCCCCCTGGCCTTCCGGCTCTGGCTCAACCCGGCGGCGCTGCTGGAGCGGCAGCTCACCATCAACGATGTGCGCCAGGCCCTGGAGGCGCAGAACGTGCTGGCGGCCCTGGGCCAGGTGGGTGAAGAACCGGTTCCGCCGGGGCAAGCCACCTCGCTGCCGCTGCAGATGGAAGGCCGGCTGCGCAGCCCTGAAGAACTCGAGCAACTGGTGGTGGGACGCGGCCCCGAGGGCGGTGTGGTGCTGCTGAGTGATATCGGCCGCGTGAGCCTGGGCAGCGAGAGCTACGGCAACGTGGCCACCAACCTCAACGGTGATCCCACCGTGGCCTTGGGGGTGTTTCAGCGCGATGGCAGCAACGCTCTGAAGGTGAGTGAAGCCGTGGAGCGCGCCCTGGCGGAGCTGGAACCCCGCTTCCCGCCCGGGGTGGATCTGCAGCTGATCGTGAATGAGGCCGACACGGTGCGCCAGAGCATCGGCGAAGCGGCGGGCAGCCTGCGGGATGCCGTGCTGCTGGTGTTCCTGGCCCTGCTGCTGGGGCTGGGCAACAGCCGCCTGGCCCTGATCAGCGCCCTGGCGGTGCCGGTGTCGCTGCTGGGGTCGATCACGCTGATCAACCTGAGCGGCACCTCGATCAACACCCTCAGCCTGTTCGGCATGGTGCTGGCCTCGGGCCTCGTGGTGGACGACGCCATCGTGGTGAGTGAAGACATCGGCCGCCGGCTCGAGCAGGGGGCCTCACCGCTGAAGGCAGCCCGCGAGGCGATGGCCGAGCTGGGTGGGGCCGTGGTGGCCACCTCCCTGGTGCTGCTGGTGGTGTTCATCCCAGTGCTCGGCATGCAGGGCAGCGTGGGCCGGCTCTACGCCCCGATTGCCATCACCATCGGCGCCACGATTGTGGTGTCCACGTTCAATGCGATCAGCTTCACGCCGGTGGCGGCGAGCCGCATCCTGCATGCGGAGCAGCGCGAACCCGCCTGGCTATTGCGCTGGATTGATCCTCCACGCCGCTGGCTGGAATCGCTGGAGCGGCCCTATGGCCGCTGGCTCGACCGGAGCCTGCAGCACCGGGGGCGCCTGCTGATCGCCCTGGCCCTTGGCCTGGTGCTCGCCGCCGTGGGCCTCAGCCTGCGGCCCAGCGCCTTCATCCCCCAGGAAGACAACGGCCAGCTGCGCGGGGTGGTGGTGCTGCCCGAGGGCTCCGCGCTGCAGCGCACCCAGGTGGTGATGGAGCAGGTGCGCAGCACGCTGGCGGCAGAGCCGGCCCTGCGCAGCGCCAACTTCTACGCCGGCCGCTCCTTCGGCGACAGCAGCGCCAACAAAGGGATCTTCTTCGTGCGGCTCCAGCCGATCGGCCAACGCGGCGACGGTCAACCCTCCACCGCCGCAGTGGCCCAACGGCTCAACCGCCAGCTGATGCAGCGCGTGAAAGGGGCGGTGGTGATGCTGAGCGAAGCCCCCACCGTGCGCGGCTTCAGCAGCGAAGGGGGGCTGGAGCTGGAACTGCTCGACACCAGCAATGGCCAGCTCAACATTCAGCAATTCGCCCAGCAGGCCCAGCGCTTCATCCAGGGCGCCAATGCCAGCGGACGCTTCACCCGGGTCTCCACCCGCTTCAATGCCGATTCACCGGTGTTGCGGCTCGAACCGGATCGCCTGCAGCTCGCCTCCTTGGGCGTGGATCTCGATGAGCTGGTGGCCACCCTGCAGGCCAGCTTCGGCAGCACCTATGTGAACGACAGCTTTGAAGGCGACCAGGTGCGGCGCGTGATCGTGCAGCTGGACGGCCAGGGCCGCCGCGATGTGAACGACGTGCTGGCGCTGCAGGTGCGCAACCGCAGCGAAAAGCTGATCCCCATCGGCCAGGTGGTGCAGGTGGTGCCCTCCACCGGGCCCAGCGTGATCAACCACAGCCGCCTGGTGCGCTCGATCACGATCCAGGCCCTGCCAGCTCCAGGCGTGAGCACCGGTGAGGCGATGGCCACGCTGGAGCAGATCCAGCGCCAGCAGGGCGGCAGCAATGTGGAGCTGGCCTGGGCCGGCCTGGCCCGCGAGGAGCGGCAGGCCGGTGGCGGCAGCATCCGGGCCTTTGCCCTGGCGGTGCTGGTGATGGGCCTGCTGCTAGGCGCCCTCTACGAAAACCTGCTCGACCCGCTGATCATCCTGATCACGGTGCCGCTGGCACTGCTGGGCGCCGTGGCGGGCCTGATTCTGCGGGGCCTGCCGCTCGACGTGTACGGCCAGATGGGGCTGCTGGTGCTCGTGGCCCTCGCCGCCAAGAACGGCATCTTGATCGTGGAATTTGCCAATCAAAGGCTGCGCGAAGGCCTGCCGCTGGATGCCGCCATCCGCGAAGCCTCGATCAGCCGTCTGCGGCCGATCCTGCTCACCGCCATCTCCTCATTGGCGGGCTTTCTCCCACTGCTGCTGGCCAGTGGTGCCAGCGCCAGCAGCCGCATCAGCATCGGCACCGTGGTGTTTTCCGGGCTGCTGGTAGCCACGGTGTTGAGCCTGTTTGTGGTGCCGGGGGTCTACCGCCTGATCAAGGGATGGGAGCTGGCACGACCCCAGCGCCGCCTGCATGGAGGCCAGCATGACTGAACCCAACAGCCTCGCAATGCCAAGCGGCCTGAAACTGGCCATCCCAACCGCTGTGCTGGCCAGCCTGGTGGCCGGTTGCAGCCAGCCTGGAGCCAGGCCACCGATCACCGTGCAGGCGGAGCGCCCGCGCCAGGAAGCCTTCGTGCGCAGCCTCGACACGGTGAGCAGCCTCGAAGCCACCAAGGAGATCGAGCTGGCCGCCCAGGCCGGCGGGCGGGTGCAGCAGGTGCTGGTGCAAGGCGGCGACAGCGTTCGCGCTGGGCAGATGCTGGTGGTGCTGGATCAAACCCAGCTGAGGGCTGATGTGGCGGCCCTGCGGGCCACCGCCGAAACCGATGCCATCGCCTATCAGCGCTTCTCAGGGCTGGTGAGCCAGGGGGCCGCCACCGCGCTGCAACGCGATGAGGTGCGGGCCAAGGCGATCGGCTCCCAGCAGGCCCTGCGGGCCAAGCAGGCCGATCTGGCCTACAAAGACGTGCGCGCTCCGATCAGCGGGGTGATGGGCGATGTGACGATCAAGCCCGGCGATGTGGTGCAGGCCGGAACGCCCTTCAGCCGCATCATCCGCAACAACCAGCTGCAGGCCCGCATCGATATTCCCGCCAACCAGGCCAATGCGGTGGCCAAGGGCCAGCGGGTGCAGCTGCTTGATGGCATCAACCCACGCCCCGTGGCCGAAGGGCGGATCAACCTGATCGATCCGGGCGTGAACAACGCCAGCCAAACACTGCTGGCCAAGGCCGCCATCGCCAACCCGCAGGGGCTGCTGCGCAACGGCCAACGCCTGCGCACCCGCGTGATCCTCGGGGCTGAGCGCCAATGGGCCGTGCCGTTTGGCGCTGTCACCCGCAGCTTCGGCCAGAACTTCGTGTTTGTGCTGGGCACCCTCCAAGACTTGGAGCGAGATCCCGGCAAAGCTGATCTGGCCGCCCTGCGCCGGCTGCCGAAAGGCACCCTGCTCGCCCTGCAGAAACCGGTCAGCCTGGGGCCGCTGCAGGGAGACGTTTACCCGGTTCTATCCGGCATCAACGCCAACGACCGCGTGATTCTCAGCGGCAGCATGGGGCTTCGCCATGGCAGCCCGGTGCAGCTCAAACGCTGAGCGACTCACTCGCGCCTTGGGGCACCGCGGCGATGGGCCAGCACCTGCTGCACCTCACGCCAGCTGACGCCGTGGTGAGCCAGGGCCACCTGCAGGTGAAACACGATGTCAGCCGCTTCGCCAGCGATCTCAGCGGCGTTGTTGTCCTTGCAGGCCATCACGAATTCGGCGCTCTCCTCGCCGATCTTTTTGAGGATGCGATTGTCGCCCCCTTCGAGCAGCTTGTTCGTGTAGCTGCCGGGCTCGGGATGATCGCGGCGGCCCTCGATCACCCGCATCAGCTCGGTGCACACATCGGCTGGGGGCGCAGCGGCGCTGGCACCACCGGCAGTGGGTGCGGGGCCATCGTCGTAAAAGCAGCTGCGGGCGCCGGTGTGACAAGCCACATCGCCGCGCTGCTCGATCGTGAGCAACAGCACATCGGCATCGCAGTCGTAGCGGAGGCCCCGCAGGCTCTGGGTGTGGCCGCTGGTGGCACCTTTGTGCCAGAGCTCCTGGCGGGAGCGGCTCCAGTAATGCACCTCGCCGGTGGCAAGGGTGCGCTCGATCGCCTCAGTGTTCATCCAGGCCACCATCAGCACGGCGCCATCGAGCCAGTCCTGCGCTACTGCGGGGATCAGGCCGGCGTCGTTAAACCGGAGGGAGCCGATCAGGGCGGGATCCGGGAGCTGAAATGATGCCTGCAAGGGCTGCCGATCCATCTCCACCGATTCTCCCGCAACACCGACCGACCCCAACCCAGGCCTGGGCATGAGCGCCGCCTTCACCTGCTCGAAGACCTTCAGCGGCTACCCCTGCTGCCATCGCCAGTGGCGCCACCCCGGCCACTGCCGCTTCGTGCACGGCTACAGCCGCAGCTTCACCCTCTGGTTCCAGGCCAGGGAGCTGGATGTGCACGGCTTCGTGGTGGATTTCTCCAGCCTGGCCGCCCTGCAGGAGCGCCTGGCGCTTCAGTTCGACCACACCTTCCTGGTGAATGCCGATGATCCCCTGCTGGAGCAATGGCAGGCCCTGCACTCACAAGGCGCCCTCGACCTACGGGTGATGGACAACGTGGGCATGGAGGCCAGCGCCAAGCTGGTGTGGCAGTGGGCCAATCAGTTGCTGGAACAGCGCGAGGCAGGCCGCAGCTGCTGCTGGAAAGTGGAAGCGCGTGAAAACGAGAAGAACGCCGCCAGCTTCGAAGCCGTGCCGGAGTGGTTCAGGGAACGGGATTGATGGTGCGAATTTCGCGCACATCAAAACCAGAATCCCGGATCGCTTTGCGGATCTGCTGATCATCCACCACCGCCCCAGGTTTCACATTGATCGTGACCCTGTGCTGCTTGAGATCCACCACAACAGCCTGCGTGAGCGCCAGACGCCGCAAGTTCCGCTCAATGCCTCGGGCGCAGAAGGAGCACACCATGCCGTTCACGGTGACTTCCACACGGGCACCCTGGGCAGCCGACCAAGCCGGGGCCATCAGCGCAGCTGAAGTGACAAAGACCAGCGAAATCAAGGCACGACGCAGATCAGCAGCGAACATGACCATGATTCGGGCGATGCCCTTCCTGCATAGCATCGCCTTGCGTCATTAATGCAGCCCTTTCGCTCTCCGTTGCTGACAGCACCACGCCGTCTTGCCGCCTTCGCCCTGGTGCTCTGCTCCGGCACACTGGTGTGCTGCGCTCTGCCGGCGTTCCTCGTTCTGCTCGGGGCCGGTTCCGTGCTCGCAACGGCGTTGAGCTGGTGGCCAGGGTTGGCCCTTCTCTCGGAACAGAAAGCGGTTGTCTTTAGCCTGGCGGCGGCAGCCTTAGTGATTGCGGGCCTGGCCCTCCGGCAAAGCGCTCGCCTGCCCTGCCCGACCAATCCGCTGCAGGCACAACGGTGCCGCCACCAGCGCCGCCAGGCCCAGGCCCTCTACGCCCTCTCCTGCAGCCTGTTCGCGATCGGCAGCCTGGCTGCGTTCGTGCTTCCGCTGCTGGCCTGGCGATGAAAGCCGCCGCTGCAGCTGCTGCCCTCGCCGTGCAAGCAGCCCTTCCCCTGATCGCGGCCAACTCCAGCTTGGCGTTGCCGATGAGCTACCAAGGCAGCACCACAGTTGGAGTGGAGCTTGATCACATCTGGTCGAGCGCGTGGTTCAGCCATGCCGTGCAGCGCCAGCTGGGCGTTGGGATCTCAGCGCAGCTGATTCCTGGCTCGAGCGACCACGGGAGCAGCCACCAAAGCCATCACAACCACAGCAACAGCAGCAGCGAGCGCAACGCCACGGAAAGTTTCCTGCTGCTGGACAGCACCCATCTACTGAAGCGCTGGAATATGAATCGCGCCCAAAGCAATTTGTGGCTCTTTGCAGGTGTTGGCACCTACCAGAGCTGGACGAACGACCGCGTGAATGCAACACGGATCGCCGCACGCCCCGGCCTGCAGTTTGACATTGAAAACACACGACTTCGCTTTGAAGCCAAAGGCCAGCTCTTTCTGGCTGAAGGTGTCGAACGGTCCATGCTCAGTGCCACCACCGGCGTCGGACTGACACCGCCGCGCTATCAAGGAGTTCAACCCTGGCTGGAACTGCAGGTTCGCGCGATGCCTGGCGTGATCGACGAGGTGGAAATCATTCCCAAACTGCGACTGCTCCACCGCAAAGTTGTTCTCGATGTGGGATACAGCAGCCTGGGCGCCATCACCGGTGGCATCACAACGACGTTTTAAGAACCATTGGATGCAAGAGGGTTTCATTCAAGATGACTTCACGCCACCACAATCCTTCCACGACCCAAGCAGACCGGACAGCTCATTGCGCATTGACTCAAGCTCAGCCATCCTTGCATTGATCGATTCGATCCGATCCCGAATACTCATTTTCAAAGCAGAGCAATTACAAAAACCAGAGCGGCGTACATCGAGAATTCGCTTCAGTTCAGGCAGCGGCACATCCATCGCACGCATCGAGCGGATCAAGGCCAACTCGTCGAGAACCACAGGATGAAACAGGCGGTAGCCACCTTGGGTGCGCGATACGGTTGCAATCAGACCTTCATCGCAATAAAAGCGAACCGTTTTCACTGACAAACCCGACGCCTCGGCCACTTGACCAATGCGCAATGCCGGAGCATCCACGAGCAGCGTTCCAGATTCAACGATTTGCTCCAACACTAGCCAGCCCGACCGAACCTTGATCCCGTGACATCAAGCCTCCAGTACTCACGCAAAACTAGAGCTTTGAGCTAGCCTTTGCCCACGGTCATTTCAGCCAAATCCGTGCCCAACGTCCGCCTTCATCACCTGGCCGCCTCCCTCGCGGGAGCGCTCAGCGTTGCAACCTGCACAACCTTTGGCACATACGCCCATACCAACAGCGGCGGCGTACCTGCGATGTATGCCACCAAGGAAGAAGCAGAGGCCGCTGCGGAGAAGCACTTCAACTGCACCGGCGCCCACCCAATGGGCAAGCAATGGATGCCCTGCACAACCCACGGGCAATCCAGCGGCACCACCCAACACAACCACTGAGATCGAGCATGGCCAGCTGCGGTGAACCGCCCAAACTGATTGCAGTGGGAATTGCCCCTCTGGGCATCATTTCCATCGGCGTGGTGCCCATGGGCGTGGTGAGCATCGGCGTAGTACCCATGGGAGCGGTCAGCCTCGGCGTGGTGGGCATGGGCGTGGTGAATGCCTGCGTCGTGGGCATGGGCGTGGTAGTGGCCGGATTCAATGCCATGGGGATCTGGTCAATCAGTCCTGGCAACGGACATCAGCACCACAACAGTGGCGCCACCCAAGAGAAGTTGATGGCCTACCCGAGCAAGCAGGTGGCACTCGAGAAAGCACGCGCACTTGGATGCGAGGGCGTGCATGCCATGGGCGATCTCTGGATGCCCTGCTCAGAACATCCCAGCCAACCGTCCACACACCACTAATTCGATGAACACCCATCGCCGCTTCAGCTTGGCCCTGGTTGCGATCTTGCTGACCACAACGTCATCCGCACTGGCCTGCGAACAACATCAAAGCCCCCAACAATCAAACACGCAGCAAGGATCAACGCATTCCCCGAGCCAACCTCAGCAAAACCAACGCTGACCTCGACAGCCACACCTTGATCCCCAGCAGACAACACCCAAAACGAAAGAAAACCTGAAACAGGCGCGCAAATCTTCATTATTCAACCAAGTCTCCACAAGCGGATGCAAACTGGAGACTTGTTCCGCACCGCGTCATGCGCAACCTTGCGTCTGCCCCAATCCTGAGCTCTTCTCGTCACTCAGGCGAAGACCACTCAGGCAGCGAGCACAAGGGCAAGCGCCTCAACCAGGCCAACCCCACAGGCACGCGATTTAACGACATCTTGATCGGAGTTGAAGCTTCAGATGTCGTCACCGGATTAGGCGGCAGCGATGTCCTAAAAGGCATGGGCGGCAACGACACCCTGATTGGCGTCAATGCTGTTGGCAAAAATCCTGGCCGCAATGAGATCGATGCGCTGTATGGGGACGCAGGAGAGGACACCTTTGTACTGGGTGATTTCGATGGCGGCGTGTACTACCTGGATAAGGGCAAAAAAGGCGGCGGCAAGAACAGCTATGCCGGCATTCAAGACTTTGAGGACGGCGACAAAATCACCCTGCGCTGCTATGAAATGGGCGAATATGAGCTCGACAAGAACTACCGTGTTGGGAACATAATCGCCACAGCCATCTACTACAACAAAGATGGCCAGGCTGGAATCAGCAGAGGCGACGACCTAGTTGCTGTTGTGCAAGGCAGTGGTGCAGCTTCTCTTGACCTGATGAACAACAATCAATTTAATTGGATCATCTGAAGATCTGAGCAGGGGCACTTTGGCGTGCCCCTTCCTGTTCACCTCAGGCCATCCACCCAAGCCCTCCTCGAACCACCACTGATTCCATGAAGATCCTGCGCAGCATCAACTTGGCCCTGGTTGCGATCTTGCTAACCACAACGTCATCCGCCTTGGCCTGCGGCGGGGCGGTTCGGGTAGTTATCGCAAACCGGCACGCCCTGGCCAACAGCATCAGAGCTCGCACGCGCCCGCTTCCCAACAAGGATCGGCAGCTCCTCAGAACGCCCCTCAGTAGGGGCGCCTGAGAGCTGCGAATCGCTTGATTCACCGGCCAGCTTCCGATCAGAAGCGGAAGCTCGTCTTCACCAGACCACCGAACTGACTGAAGCTCTCACCCGCAGGTGTTTGTTGCCCCAGTGGTCGGCTCAGATAGATCAGAGCCGGTGTGACGCTGATCTTGTCGGTCACCTGGAACTTGTACCACCACTCCCACACGTAGTTGCCGTCATTGGGTGTGACGCCACCGGTGAGCGCGGTAGCAAACACGGGCTGAGCAACCGCGAAGCCAAAGTCATTCCCTTTCTGGAGCACATCGGTCCACTGCAGGCCCACCATCCAGGACTGACTGGTGCTCAGACTGCCCGCAGGTTGCGGCATGCTGTAGCTGGTGCTGTTGATGCCCCAGCCAACGCTCACCGAAGGCCACCAGCCGCTTTCCAAGGGCTGCCAGTAGGCGCTCAGGCCCAGCGCATTGGTTTTGGCATTCACGTTGTGATCAATGGCGCCATGGGTGAACGGCGTGGTGCCTGGAACGAATTGAGTATCAGGCTGAACATAATTCCAGATCGCTGCCAGGCCCCACTGCTCCTGCTGATAGGCCAGTTGAACACTGCCTGTCGCACCGGAAAACTTGTTGCCGATGCCGCCACCACCCTCTCCCACAGGCACCGAGGGATTACCCGACTGACCATTCGAGGCCACATAGTTGGCACTGATACTGAAGCCACCCTGTTGCCACCAGGCACCGGCGCCAGCACCGAGGTTCTTGCTGTAAGCGGCGGGGGCACCATTCACCGTCATCACGTTGAGGATGGTGTCAGCTGGATACACGCTCGGCCAGAGAGCGAGCATGTCTTCCTGGGCAACACGTCCACCGAGGGTGAAGGTGAAGTCACCCAGGGGGAACTGATAAAAGAGACGGTCAATGCCCACCACGTTCGGGCCACCCTCTTCCTGGAAAGCCACCTCCAGCTGTGAGAGACCGCTGGAGCCCGCGCCACCAAAACTATTGTTGTCTCCATCAAAGTTGCCACTACGCAGGGTTGTGCGAAGCAGATCGTTCCCGGTGAAGCTGGTATCGACGTTCAGCTGCACGTCGTAATTAAACGTGGTGGCATTCGGCAGTACAAAGGTGGGCGAATAGGCGCTGTTGCGATTGGCCGTATTGGCCCCCCGATTGATCGCTGAGCCCGTGAACGTATTGGCTCCCACCACAAAGGTGGCCAGACCCGAGAGCTTGGTGGTCGTAGAGAACTGAGTGGCCTCCAGCTCAGCAACCTTGGCCTCCAGGCCATCCACGCGACCCTTCAGCACGGCGAGTTCCATCTCGAACTCCTTCATCAGGCGCTTCAGCTCGTCGGTCACTTCAGTGATCCGGTCGAGGCAGGCGTTCAGCAGGGCGGCCGCTTCAAAGCGGGTCATCGCACGGCTGCCGCGGTAGGTGCAGTTGGGGTAGCCGGCTACGCAGCCGTAGCGCTCGATCAGG
>Ga0194125_10007294_pt1 | contig 15986 bp, 12 predicted proteins | sample TA2KigC250mmetaG_FD_148626 | JGI IMG/M metagenome (GOLD analysis project Ga0194125, IMG submission 148626) | Freshwater microbial communities from Lake Tanganyika, Tanzania - TA2015034 Kigoma Deep Cast 250m | ecosystem: Environmental > Aquatic > Freshwater > Lake | place: Tanzania: Lake... | reverse complement strand
GACTCTTCGCCGAGGTACGCGTCCGCATACTCCGGCCAGTCACAAAACCACCGGACGTTGCGCTCCTGCAGGTACTCGCGAATGCGGCCCTGGTATCGCAGAGCCTCCGGGTTCACCTTCCCATCCAGGTTCAGGACTCGATCCCGGAAGTAGCCCAGCGTTCCCGATTGCCCCGCGCCCACTGCCTCTCCCTCCGGCACATGCGCCCGTACCAGCGGCAGCTGCGCGACGTACATCGGGTTGGCGCCCATCCGCCCTCCGGCCAGCGCCCACACCGTGACCACGAGCCCCAGAGAGAGCAAGACGCTGATCCCGAGCACCACGCGCGGCATCCGCCGGCCCAGCTCAAGCCCGACATAGCCCAACAGCGGCACGCTCACCAGCGAGAGCGCCGAGAAGTACCGCGTGTAGAAGTGCGTCGCCGCGAACGCCGCCGTGTACCATGCCACCAGCACCAAGGTCGCCGTTAGCACGCACCCACCAAACGCAATGGTCCGCCTCGCGCCGTCTGGGTCCTCCCCCGGCTCTGCCTCCCGACTCGGAGTGCCGCATGTAGGGGCGCGATTCATCGCGCCCGACCGTCCCGGGTCCGCGCGCGGTTCGCTCGGCTCAGTGCCGCATGTAGGGGCGCGATTCATCGCGCCCGATCGTGTAGGGGCGCCATTCATGGCGCCCGCGCCCTCGGCTTCCCGCCGTGGCCGCCACTGCAGCGCAAGACCCGCCAGGCCGAGCAATACCAGCGCCCGGACCATCGTGACCGCCGGCGCCTCCTGCAGCCCGAAGTACGCCATCGGCAGCGCCGCCTGGGTCACCGCCTGCAGCGACCGCTCGAGCCGGAGCGCGCTCACCTCGAAGTACATCTGCGCCGTCCCGCTCGACGGCATGAACGTGCCGAAGCACGCGCGGTTGTAGATCCACCAGGGGGATGAGACGACCAGCGCGACCGCAGCCGTGACCAGCGCCGCCTTCAGCCGCCGCTCGAAGAGCAACCACAGGCACGCGATCGCCGCCAGAACCGCCGCATCGATCCGCGCCAGCACCGTCAGGCCCAGCAGCGCGCCCATCGCCGCTGCATCGCGGGCGCTGCGCACGCCTCTCACCTGGTAGAAGCGCCAGCACAGCGCGCACATCAGCATGAGCAGGCCCGTCTCCAGCCCGTTGAGGTGCATGGTGAAGACGTGCAGGCTGGCCAGGTACAGGAAGCCCGTCAGCCAGCCCACGAGCTCCCGCTCCTCCCTCGGCCGCCGCGGGGCGGCATCCCGCGCGATCAGCCCCAACACCCACGCCGTCCCGATCAGCACCGCCCAATGCAACAGCAGCACAATCCGCAGCGGCAGATACCGGTTGCCGCCGCAGACCGCAAAGCCCGGCGCCGTGACGAACGTGAACAGCGGCTGGAACCCGTTCGTCAACCGCTCGCCATCGATGGTGATCCCGCGACCCAGCCCGATGTTGCGCGCCACCGTGAGCGCGTAGTACCCATCCTCGGTGAGCGGCTTGCCGGCAAGGCGGTCGGCGGACCGGAAGGGGAGGTACAGCAGGCAGCCCGCGATCACCAGGCACAGCACCTGCAGGCCCGAGATCAGACGCCGCAGTTGGACCGGTTCGGCGACGGTGTCTTCGGCCATTGCTTCGATCGGAGCGCGGTCGGTATCCGTCCGCCGTCTGCGCCTGCGTCGATCCTACGAACTCCCCCGCTTCGCCTTCCGCTGCCGTGGCGCGCGCTTGAAGGTGGCCTCGCCGTGGGCTTGCGGCAACTCCAGTCGCTCGGCCTTGCTTAGCAGCCCGCCAATCGTGAGGATCTGCACGCGCGGGACGGGCTTGCCGAGGTTCAGACCGCCCGCGTGGTAGAAGCCCGCCTCGGCGGCCTCCGTGCGCATGGGGTGCGTGGGCGGCTCAAGCGTGATCAGCGCCGCCATCTCCGCCCGGTCGCCCATGACTCCCTTGAGGTCGCGGATGTGCGAGGCCTCGACCTTGCCGCTCTTCACCTGCAGGATACACCGCTTCGCCTTGCCCGAGTTGTCGTCGAAGAAGTAGCGATTCCCATCGATCCCTCGGTCCGCGCCCTTCCGCGGCTCCCCGGCAGGTCGCGCATCCACGAGACCCAGCGCCCAGTATTCGAACTGGTGCCGATTCTCCTCGGCCAGCCTCCGTGCGCTCGCCAGGTCCTGCGGTTCACCGATCACGCGGAACTCGCTCAGCTCCCCCTCAAAGGCCGTGTGCAGTCGATGCTTCATCAGGGCAATCGCGAGGTGGGTGATGTCGATCCCGATCCAGCGCCGGTGCAGCTTCTCTGCCGCCGCGACCGTCGTCCCGCAGCCGCAGAATGGGTCCAACACCACACCCCCCTCGTTGCTGCTCGCACCGATAATGCGCTCCAGCAGCGCCTGCGGCTTCTGCGTGGGGTAGCCGAGGCGCTCGGACGCCTGCGACCCGATCGGTGGGATATCGTCCCAGATGTTCTGCAGGCGAATGCCGGACGACTCGTCCAGGTACATCTTCAGGCGCAGCGCGCCTTCAGGGGTCTCCGGGAAGTGCAGCCGGCCCTCGCGGTCATACTGGCGCAGCCGCTCGATGTTGCACACCCATCCATTGCGGTGGGGCTGGTACGTAACCCCGTTGCTTGCCTTGTAGGGGTACCGGAGGTTCGGGCGCTCCCCCGGGTTCCGCAGCGTCACCGACTGCCACCGGCGCCCGTCGGGGTCCTGGTGCTTGAACGTCCTCTCGATGTACTCCTCGGAGAAGGGCGTGTAGACCTGGTTCCACGTGTAGGTGGCGCTCTTCGTGTAGACCAGAAGGTAGTCGTAGATCGCGCCGTAGTTGCGCCCGACGTTGCCGTGGCTGAACGTCCTCTTCCAGATGATCTCGTTCAGGAACAGCCGTGGTCCGAAGACCGCGTCCATCAGGAGCTTGAGGTAGTGGCCGGCCACGTCGTCGCAGTGCAGGTAGATGCTGCCCGTAGACTTCAGCACCCGTCGCAGCTCCACGAGTCGTATGGCCATCATGGTAAGGTAGGCCATCATGTCGTTGGAGCCGAGGAACTGGCGCAGCGCCTGCATGAGCTGGCTGACGCGCGGCGGGCCGTCACTCACCAGCTCCCGGTACGTGGCCTCAGCCCCCATGTCCCAGTGCCAGAAGTCCTCGAAGCCCTTCACCTGTGCGACCGAGTCGGTGCCGTCCTTCTCCTTGAACAGCACATTGTAGGTCGCGTTGGAGTTGAACGGGGGATCGAGGTAGATGAGGTCCACACTCGCGTCGGGGATGTACCCGCGCCGCAGGATGTCCAGGTTGTCACCGAAGTACAGCTGGTTCACCCAGTCCGGTTCCATGCGCATAGCGTAGGACACGCGAGGTCGCCTGTCAAGCCGTTGGGAGGGGCCGCATGGCCCGCAGGGCCATCCGGCCCGCGCCGTTCCACGGTTCCTCCCGGTACTCGATGGGGACGGGCGCTCCCCGAGTCGACTGGACGGGCTTGGCAGACATCGCTGCTTGGGGTACAATCCCGTCACCAGCCACGGTGAACGGTGGAGGGGGGAACGAGCGCGACGTACCAGGTGCTTGTCCGCGAGGATGCCGAGCGGGGCTACACGGCCCGCGTCCTTTCCCTGCCCCTGCCGGAGATCTCGGCTCGCACCGAAGCCGAGGCGATCGCGGGTGCTCAGGCCGCCATCGCCGACACCCTCCGGGGAGCCCGGGTGGTGGAGGTGGACGTGGATGTCCCCTCTCACCCCTGGGCCGCCCTTGCCGGCATCTACGAGGGGGATGAGCAGTTCGAGCGAGTGCTGGAGGAGATCGAGGCATACCGCAAGGTCCTGAGTTCGCAGGAACTCGCCGAGTGGGATTCCGACCGGGGCGCGTGCCGCGCAGATGACCGACCGTGACGCGCTACCTCCTCGATACGGATCACTTCTCTCTCTTCCTCAGGGGCCATCGGGCGGTGGGAGTTGCGGGGACACCATACTGAACTCCGGTAGCCCAGGGATCCGAGGGCGTTAGAGGGTGTATGAGAAGCACGGCATGGGGCGTGATGAACCACGCCCCTACGCTCGGGCACGATGAAGATTGTGTTGATAAAGGCAGTGTCGGGATTGGTATCCCGACCTACGAGCCGCGTACGGCGCGTATGAGAGGCGTGCTTCCTCGACGCAGCCCTTTTTCAACACAATCTGAATCGTGCCGCTACATGACGGCGATATACGGTCTTTTGTGACGTAGCGGCGCGATTTATCGCGCCCAATCGTGTAGGGGCGCCATTCATGGCGCCGGGCCACTCTTCTCATACACGCTCTTAGATGAGTATGGTGTCCCCGGAACTCGACGAGTTCCTCAAGGCCCTCACCTCCCCCCTGCGGCCCAAGATCATCGAGGCCCTGAAGGATGGGGAGAAGAACGTCTGTGAGTTGGTGGAGGCGCTGGAGACCTGCCAATCCACGGTCTCGTGCCATCTGGGGGTGCTGCGAACCAGCGGGGTCGTTGTGGACCGCAAGGAAGGGACGAGCGTCTACTACCGAGTGAGCGATGAGAAGGTGTACGCCCTGATTAGCACGCTAGACGAAATCCTGCCGGGCCAGTGCGAGGAGGTCAGGAGGACTCTGGAAGCCCTCTAGGGCCGGTGATGGGGAGGCGGTCGATAGGCGACCAACCTCACTCAAGAGCGGAAGGAGCTCAACCATGTGTCAGCCCTGTCTGCTGGTTCTGTACTACACCCAGAGCGGCAACACGGAGCGGATCGCGAGGGCGATCGCCGAGGGAGCCGACGCCGGAGGCGTGCAGGCGTCGGTGAAGAGGGTTGAGGACTGTGGGCTGGCGGACCTCCTCCAGGCGGATGGCCTTGCACTCGGCTCGCCTACCTACTTCAGCAATGTCGCCTGGCAGGTCAAGAGGCTCATTGACGAGTCCATTGAGCTATACAGTGGCCAGCAGCTCAAGGACAAGGTCGCCGGTATCTTCACTTCGTCTGGCACGGAGCGCGACGCCCAGGACTGCCTGAGGATGCTGGAGATCGCTTTGGGCTTCCACCACGGGATGAGCCTGGTTGAGCCCGGCCTCATGCACATTAGCCGTGACGCCGAGGAGAAGACCCGGACTGAGTGCCGGCAGTACGGTGGGCGACTGGCTGAGGAGTTGCTGGCCCGGCGTGTGCCGGCCGAGAGCACCACCGAGGACAAGGAGCGGTGAGCGATGGAGGCCAGGCGAATCGTGTACTTCGATCGACCGGGGCCGGAGAACACCGCGGCGGTTGTCGAGGCCGTCCGGGAGCGGCGGGCCGAACTGGGGATCGAGCATGTCGTAGTGGCATCAGACAGCGGAGCCACCGCGCTTGCGCTCTGGGAGGCGTTGGAGGGTACAGGAGCTACGCTGGTCTCCGTACCGGAGCACGCCGGGTTCAGCGGAGGGGATACGCCCTCGTTGAGCGACGAGCAGAGGCGGGCGCTGCAGGAGCGAGGTATCACAGTGCTGGTCTGCTCGCACGCTCTCAGCGGCGTGGCCAGGTCCATTACCAGCAAGTTCGGCGGCGTCAGCCACGTCGAGATCATCGCCCACACGCTAAGGCTCTTCGGCGGCGAAGGCCTGAAGGTTGCGGTCGAGGTTGCCGTGATGGCGGCCGATGCTGGGCTGGTGCCAACCGACCGAGAGATCATCGCTGTGGGCGGCTCTGGGGGCGGCGCCGACTGCGCCGTAGTCCTTAAGGCCGCGCACATGAACAACTTCTTCGACCTCGAGGTCCGGGAGATTGTCGTGAAGCCGAGGTCCCGAGGACGGAAGCCGCATCCTGCCACTTGTGCGGGGTAGATGGCCTCAGGCAGATGCCCAGACTGGAGTGCCCAACCAGAGGACGCTCCCGACGTGGACGCTTACGAAGCGATTGGAACACGCGAGAGCACCGGGCGGTACACGCCCCGAGCCTGTGCCCGGGGAGGAAGGGGATAAGGTGCAATGCTCAAGCAGATGCAAGTTCTGTTGCCCTCCGTACTGGCCCTGGCGCTGATCTGCGCAAGCCCCCCAGGGAGTGCGGAGGAGGGAGCCGTTGTGGCGGCAGTGGGCCCCCGGGGCCCCGTCGGTCCGGATGTGCCCCTAAGCGACGCTGAGAGAGACCACTTCGCCAAACGCATCACCGTCGAGGGCCGGACAGCGCAGGCCGTGGCAGAGGCCTGTCAGCGTGCCGTGGAAGAAGGCGTTCCCGTCGTCTTCCTGCCTGCGGGGGAGTATCTGCTGGACACAGAGGTGGGCGTGCCCGGCGGGCTGACCATACTCGGCGAGGGCTCCAAGACGGTCTGTCGGGCTAACGAACTCGACACGCACCTGTTCCGCGCAGACGGCGACCGTGTGCGCTTCACGCGCCTGAAGCTCCAAGGCGCTGACACGACCACCAGCACTGACAACGACTCCTACGGTATCACGATCTCCCGCGTGCAGAACTGCCGCATCGACCATTGCGAGCTGCTGGGCTTCAGTTACGCGACGACGCCCAGCAATGAGTGCACTGCGCAGATTGACCACTGCTACATCCATCACAACCTGCGCGATGGCCTGGGGTACGGCACATCCATCTACTCGGGGGCCTATGTCCTCGTCACCGACAACGAGTTCGAGCAAAATCGCCACTCGCTCGCGTCCAACGGCGCCCTGGACTGGAGCAGTCCTGAGCGCGTCGGCAAGTACCTGCACAAGCCCGGCTTCAGGAAGACCCACTGGGAGTTCATCCACAACCGGGTAGGCAGCAACGACCTGTCAGAGTACGAACTCTGTGCGGTGGACACGCACCCGGGCATGGACGGCACCTTCGTGGTGGAGGGCAACCTCTTCGAGAACCTGTGCCACGCCATCGGCATTCGGGATGGCGCGGGTCTCATCCGCGGCAATCTGTTCCGCAACCTACGAACCGTCACCACCTTCCGGGACCTGACGGCCATCTCCATCACATACGGGGAGCACAACGGCATTCCCGTTGACGGCTGCATGCCACACAGCATCCAGATTGCGGAGAACGCGTTCCTGGATGTCAGGGACGAACAGAAGTACCGCATCGGCAGGGCCGAGAACATCACGATTGGCGGGAGGTTGCTGCCAGAGACGCGCGCAGACAGGCCAGCGCCAGCTATCCCACGGCTGCAAGAGATGGGCGAGGATGGCGTGCTGCGCCGGCGTGAGGAGGAGCCGACGCCTCCTGCCGTCGGAAGCCTCACAGGGACCGTAACGGACGAGGAAGGGGGGCCAGTAGCGGAGGCGACGGTCTCGGTTGGTGACAGGTCGGCAACCACAGACGTCGACGGTCGGTTCGCCTTTGAGAATGTAACCGAGGTGGCGCAGTTCGTGGTCGCGACCAAGCCTGGGTTCGACCTGGCAATCGCGGCCCTGCACGTCCGACCCGGCCAGGTGTCAACAGTGAACGTACGCTTGACCCCTGACCGCACTCCGCCCAGGCTGCTTGACGTCACGATCGGGGGTATCGCCCACACCGGCGCCATAGTCGCCTGGCAGACCGACGAACTGACGACCGGGGAACTCCAGTACGGCACGGACGCCAATGGCGGCGCGGGGCAGACGGCCCTGGCGACGGGCGACGAGCCAGCGACGACGCACCGTATTGAGCTGACTGACCTCGCCCCCACCACAATGTACGGCCTGCGCATCAGGTGCACCGATGTCGCTGGTAATGCGGCAACGAGCGAGCAGCGCAGGTTCACCACCGGGCCCGTTGCCGACATTGCACCTCCCGAGGACTGGGGCTACTACTCCGGCGCCGGGAGCGGCATCTGGGGACGCACGAGGCGCGAGGCCCACACCGGCGAATTCAGCGCCTTTCTCAAGGCGGCGTCACACTCGCGCGGCTTCCTGAACATCGGACTCGTGCTGAGCGAGTCGGATGGCTACTCCGGCGCGAACGCCTATCCCGCTCAGGCTGGCGCGACGTACCGCTATTCCTTCTGGCTAAAGGGGGACATGGGGGGCGTCAGGCTGGTCTTGACGACGTGGAGCAGCGACGAAGCCGATCAGGCCTCCCGCGACCACACCAACCTTACCGCGCTCCCGCTCACCGACGAATGGGCACGACACGAGGGCGAGTTCACCATGCCTGATCACGCGAAGAAGTTCGTGCTCATGTTCAAGGTCTATGCTGGCGGCGTGACCTCCGACAAGCTCGGCGTGCTGTACGTGGATGATGTCGCGCTAACCGCCGGTATCACGCAGGTGCTCGAGAACGGGAGTGCCGAGAATGGATAGCGGAACAGGTGTGGGAGTGCATCTTGAAGGACCGACGACTCCGCACGGCAGGCAACCGTCGCTGTGGGTGGCTCCGGCGGGGGAGCGGACTGCGCTATAGTCCTCAAGGCCGCGCACATGAGCAACTCCCTCGACCTGGAGATCCGCCAGATCATCACGAAGCCCCGACAAAGACGAGGGAGGCCGGGTCCTACGGCTACTGGGCCATCGATGCCCTCAGGGGCACGCTGGAAGTGCCAGGACTACTGAAAGGAGGCTCTCGAGATGGACGTCTACGAGGCCATTCGGACACGTCAGAGCATCAGACGTTATAGACCCGACCCGGTTCCAGACGAGGTGCTGAACCGGGTGCTCGATGCTATGAGACTTGCCCCCTCAGCGGGCAACAAGCAGCCGTGGCGGTTCATCGTGGTGCGAGATGCCGCAACGCGTGCGCAGTTGGCGGAGGCAAGCAACAGGCAGCAGTGGATCGCTCACGCCCCAGTCGTCATCGCAGCCTGCGGCTGGGAGAAGCGGGCGTACTCCGAGATGGGGGGCTACTGGAACGCCCTGCCGGTGGACGTTGCCATCGCCTTCGACCACCTGACCCTCGCGGCAGCCGTGGAGGGGCTGGGAACGTGCTGGATCGGCTCGTTCGATGAAGCTGGAGTGCGGCGCGTACTGGGCATCCCCGAGGAGCTGACAGTGATTGCCCTGACTCCCCTGGGCTATCACGATGTGCCGCCGACGCCTAAGAAGCGCCAGGAGCTGACCGAGATCGTGTGCTATGAGCGATGGGAGTGATGTAGTTCCGGGGACACTACTCATTGGCGGGGACAACACACTCAACTCGACCTCGAAGCGAGGTGTGGTACCCCCGGAACTCCCACCCCCTGCGTCTTTCCTCCCGCGACGGCTTCGCCGCTCCCGACTTGCCTCGGAAGGTCGTGCGTCTCACCGGCGCGAAGTGCGCGGCGATACCACACATGCGCGCGCTCCGCCTCGCCCTCCTGGGCCTTTCTCTCCTGCCGGCCTCGGCGCCGGCCTCCGCCGCCCCCACAGAACTCGTCATCTGGGGCGTATGGAACCGGGAGGGGTGGCGGAAGTGCTTCGACGAGTTCGAGCGGCGGCATCCGGACATCAGGCTCGTGACCAGCGCCAGCGGCGGGCGCATGGACGAGCAGAAGCTGATGTGCGGGATTGCGGGAGGGGCGCCGCCGGACTGCATCAACCAGGACCGCTTCTCCATCGGCGGCTGGGCGGCGCGCGGGGCGTTTCTGGCGCTGGATGACTACATCGAGCGCGACCGCGACAAGCCCGACGCCGTCCGCCCGGAGGACTTCTACAAGGCCTGCTGGGATGAGGTGGTCTACGAGGGCCACGTCTACGCGATCCCGATCAACACGGACGACCGCGCGCTGTACTACAACGAGGACCTCCTGCGTCAGGCGGGCTACGTGGACGCGCAGGGGAAGGTCGTCCCGCCGCGGACCTGGCAGGAGCTGAAGGCCTACTCCCTCAAGCTCACCGAGCGTGATGCGAGCGGGAAGATCACGCGCATCGGCTTCATCCCCAACTACGGCAACTCGTGGCTGTACATGTACGCGTGGCAGAACGGCGGGGAGTTCATGAGCCCCGACGGCAAGCGCTGCACGCTCGATGCGCCCGCGAACGTGGGGGCGCTGCAGTACATCACCGAGGTCTACGACGCTCTCGGCGGCGCCGAGGAGGTGAACGGCTTCGCCGCGAGCTTCCAGACCGGCGAGCTTGATCCGTTCCTCATCGGCAAGGTCGCGATGGTCATCAACGGCAACTGGCACCTGGAGGCCATCGCGCGCTACAAGCCCGACCTGCACTTCGGCGTCGTCCCGGCCCCCGTGCCACCCGGACACAAGCCCATCACCTGGTCCGGCGGGTTCTCCTGGGCAGTACCGCAAGGCGCGCGGCATGTGGAGCAGGCCTGGGAGTTCATCAAGTTCATGAACTCGATGGAGGCCGGGCGGATCGACAGCGCGGCCGAGTATGCGTACGCGCGGAGCTGGGGCCGGACGTACGTTCCCTGGATGTACGCGAACCGCCGCACGACCGAGATGGCCTTCCGCGAGTTCGCGCCGAAGCAAGGCCGCCTGAACCAGTACCTCCGCCTGTTCATGGACCTCATGCCCGCGAGCCGTTTCCGGCCCGTCACGCCCGTCGGCCAGTTGCTCTGGGACGAGCACGCGCGGGCGATGGACGCCGCGATCTACCACAAGCAGACGCCAGAGGCCGCGATGACGGCCGGCGCGCAGGCGGTGCAGAAGCAGCTCGATCTGCTGACCCAGGAATCGCCCGGCCGCCCCCTCAACTGGCCGCTCGTGGCGATCGGCGCGCTTGTGGTCGCGGGGATGGGCGGCGGACTCGCGTACCGTCTCCTTCGGCGTCGCCTCCGCGCCAGCGCCGGTGGGCGCCGCGAGGCCTGGGCGGGCTATCTCTTCGCCTCGCCGTGGCTGGCCGGCTTCCTGGTCTTCACCGGCGGCCCGGTCGTCGTCAGCCTTGTCCTGAGCTTCTGCCGCTACGATGTCCTGCATGCGCCGATGTTCACCGGCGTCGAGAACTACCGCACGCTCTTCTTCGACGACCCACTCTTCTGGAAGTCCCTCGGCAACACGTGGTTCATGGTGCTGGGGGTGCCGATCGGCATGGCCATCGGCCTCGGCGTGGCGATCCTGCTGAACTCGGCGGTGCGGGGCCTGACGATCTACCGCACGATCTACTACGTGCCCGCCATCGTGCCCACCGTCGCCTCCAGCATCCTCTGGATGTGGGTCCTCAACCCGCAGCATGGCCTCATCAACCGCGGCCTGGCCGGGCTTCACATCCCCGGCCCGAACTGGCTCACCTCCGCCCTCTGGGCCAAGCCCTCCATCATCCTCATGGGCCTGTGGGGCGCCGGTCAGGGGATGATCATCTGGCTCGCCGGCCTCAAGGGCATCCCGCAGACCTACTACGAGGCCGCCGCCATCGACGGCGCCGGCCCCATCCGCCGTTTCACCGCCATCACGCTACCGATGCTCACGCCCTACATCTTCTTCTCCGCCATCATGGGTATCATCGGCACATTTCAGATCTTCAACCAGGCCTACATCATGACCCAGGGCGGCCCCGTCGACTCCACCCTCTTCTACGTCTACTTTCTATTCAATAACGGATTTAGGTACTTCAAGATGGGCTATGCCTCGGCGCTGGCCTGGGTGCTCTTCTGGATCATCCTCGTGCTGACGCTCATCCAGCTCAAGCTCGCGCCAAGATGGGTGCACTACGATCAGTGAGGCCGCAGACCTGAGACCTGAGACACGAGACCAGAGACCGCCGTGCCCAAACTGACCCGCACCCTCACAGCCAAGGCCCCGCTCCACCTCGCGCTTGTCGCGGGGTCGGTGCTGTTTGCGTTCCCCTTCGTGTGGCTGGTGACGACGACGTTCAAGGGGGATGAGGAGATCTTCTCCGAGCGCCTGAACTGGGTTCCCAAGATCCCCTGGTACTCGCCGACCTCTCCCTACATCGACCAGCGCGCGTACAAGCCGATGAGGCGGCCCGACCGGCTACCCAAGAAGCGTTGGGAAGCTGCGGAGCGTATGCTGAAGACGGAGCTGTGGTCCAGGGCGCGAGAGGTGGCCCCCACCGACATCGCGCTGATCCCCGACGCTCACGAGCAGGTAGTGCGCGGTCTCTGGGAGGAGATGCGGGACGCCCTCCCCGCCGAGGCCCTCGCTGGGGGCAAGGACGCCCTCTACGCGCCGGCTCGCGCGGCGGTGACGCCGGGAATGGTCTCGACGGTCTGGAACCGGGTGAACAAGCGCCTGGCACTCGGCGATCTACGCCTGCTCGACGCGAGCAACCGGAACGTCCTCGTGCGGTCAGAGGCCGTGACGTGGCTCCCGTGGGCGCGTAACACGGACCTGGGCGCCGCGGCCATCGGCGCGGAGGAGGTTGGCGGCGAGCCCGGCCGGCGGATCAGTTACAGCGACGCAGACGGCGGGGTGGAGGTCACAGCAAGCGTCACCGTACCGAGACCTGTTGAGCGCATCGCTCTCGCCTTACACGATGACGAGTCCTGGCGGCACGTGGACCTACTGCTGCTCACGCCCACCGGCGCGTTCCGCTCGCAGCGCCCGTTCATCATGTCCAACGGCCAGTGGCAGGACGTCACGTGGACCTTCAGGCCCCCGCGCGAGCGGCAGTCGCTGGAGCTCCTGCTCGTGCCGGCGAAGACCTCGCTCCCCCTGCCGTCCGCGGGCACGCTGCAGCTCCGCCTGACCATCTCCCGCACGTCGCCCCTGCGCGCGACATTCGACAAGTTCGCGCGCAACTACCGCGAGGCGGTCCGCTACGTCCCCTTCTGGACCTTCGCGCGCAACAGCGTCATCCTGGTGGTGCTGAACATCATCGGGCAGCTCTTCGCGTGCAGCCTCGTGGCCTACGCCTTCGCGCGCCTCCGCTGGCCCGGGCGGGACGTGATCTTCGTGCTGCTACTCTCGACCATGATGCTCCCGCCGCAGGTGACGATGGTCCCCGTCTTCCTCATCGTCCGCAAGCTCCACTGGTACAACACCTTGACCCCGCTGTGGCTGCCGTCGTTCTTCGGGAGCGCGTTCTTCATCTTCCTCCTGCGCCAGTTCCTGATGACCATCCCCCGCGACCTGGAGGATGCCGCGAAGATCGACGGCTGCTCCTACTTCGGCCTCTACTGGCGCATCATGCTGCCGCTGATTCGGCCCGCGCTCGCGGCGGTCGCGATCTTCCAGTTCCTCGGCTCGTGGAACGACTTCATGGGCCCCCTGATCTACATCAACGACCTGCGCCTGACCCCGCTCTCGCTCGGCCTCTTCCAGTTCCAGCAGGAGCACGCCGCCGAGTGGGGCATGCTCATGGCCGGCTCCCTCCTCATGACCCTCCCCGCCATCCTCATCTTCTTCCTCGCCCAGAAGCACTTCATCCAGGGCATCACGCTGACGGGGATCAAGTAGCGTTGTCGGAGCGCGGACATCTTGTCCGCAAGAGCCGTAGAGACCGTGCAGGCAAAGGCATGCGGACAAGATGTCCGCGCTCCGACAGCACGGCGGGCCGGATGCTCGGCGGATGCGTTTCGCCTCGCATGCGGCCCCTCCCAGAGGCGGGCACGTGGTCGTTGACTTCCCCGCTCAGAGTGGGCATACTGCTCACTGGAGGGCCTGAACAACGCTGGACGGAGAGGGACCGATGGCGACAACCGAGGTGGTGGTGAAGGGCGCGGTGACCGCCGATGGTCAGCTCGTTCTCGACGAGCCGCCCGACGTGCCGCCGGGGCGTGTCGAGGTGACGGTGCGCGTCGTGCGGGAGCGGGCTGCCGGGGAGCATCCCATGTTCGAGACGCTCCGCAGGATCCGCGCTGAGCTGTTCGCCGGCGGCTTCAAGGGCCGCAGCATGGAGGAGGCGGTAGCGGATGTACGGGCGCTCCGCGACGAGTGGGAGGCGCGGCAAGACGGATTGGAGGCGTTGCAGGACCGTCTGCGGGCGGAACGTGAGGCAAGGGCCCAAGGGGGGACCGGCGTTGGTCCTGAAGGGTGACGCGGCTGAGAGGCACCTCCGGAAGGCGGAGACTGAGGAGCTTGACAAGTTCCATCGGCGTTTCGCGCTGTGGCGGCGTCCGAGAGCCAGCGCCCGGCTTCAACTGCTCCGTGCCCATCAGGTGAGACGCGTCGCGGTGCTGCGAGCGCAGCGGCGGGCTCCTTGGCGCGCGGCGTCCCAACTGCTTGAAAACCGCCTTGGACTTGGCTATGCACTCGAGTGGGCGTTTGGCCCGTGTGCGGCGGGCGGGTGCCCGCACGCTGCCACAGACAGGGCCGTGCTGCCGGAGGCCGCCGAGGTCTTGGAGCACGCCACCGCCTACAGCCTGCTCTCGGACGCACACCGCGCCTTTGGGCGCGGTCTCTTCGCGCTCGAGTACGATACCGAACGGAAGTCCTTTCGGTTTGGCATCACGCCACGGTGGTCACTGAACGCGGTGTGGGCCCGCGCCCTTGAGCGTGAGGAGGCCGACGCGGCGAAGCTGGCGGCACCCCGTGCCGCGCCCCGGGAACTCGTGGCGGCGATCAGGAGGTTCGCGGGGGTCACTGGTCCGGACGAGGTCACGATCGACTGGGCCGTGGCGACCTCCAAGGAGGCACGGAGCTACGGCGAGTGGTACATGCAGGCGATGGCATGGGAGCTGCCGGGCGAGTGGGACCTGGACGGGTACACACTGGCAGACTTCCGACGCCTCTGGCAGACCGTGTGGGTCATAGCACAGATACACGCAGCCGCGCACCTCCCCGCAGCCAGCCTCGGCGTGACGCGGCATGTGCGGATGGAGACCTGGGTGCCCGTCCGTACGAGCGACGCATGGCGGCGGTTCGTGACCGACGTGTCCGGGCTCGACGTGTCGGTCGTCTCCGCGATCATCGACGACCTCACATACACCCCGCGGGCCGTCAATACGGGCCCCGTGCTCCGGCCCTTCATCCCAGTGGACGGAGCAGACGTGGCCCTGTGCCTCGACTGCGTGCAGAACAGCAACCCTGAGCATAACCTGCTGAGGGCGATCAACCGGGCGCCCTCGCGAAAGGCTGCATACGATCAGCTGTCGAGCAGGAAGGAAGAGCTGTTCCTGAGGGAGGTCACTCCGGAACTCCAGACGCTCCGGATCAAGCACGCGAAACCCAGGCGCGAGATCAGGGGTCTGACCGACATCGATCTGCTGCTTTGGCAGGAGAAGACGGGCACACTACTGGTCGTTGAGCTGAAGTGGCTTCTGCCGGGGGGCGATATCAACGACGTAGACGAGAACGACCAAGCCTTTGAGAAAGCAGCCCGTGACCAGGTGCTCCCGGCTGTGCAGTACCTCCGCGACCACGTCGCCGAGGTGCTACCCAGGTGGATACCTGGTGCTGACGCCAGCAAGGTGAGACGTATCGAGGGGCTCATTGTGAACAAGACCGAGGCGGGAACGGGAGGCCCTGCGGCTCAGAGTGTCCCCGTCGTGGACTGGCCCCGGTTCTGGAGGCACCTATGCAAGGACGGCCCTCGGGACCTGCACCAGGTGTACCGGTGGTGCGCCAACCGGCCGGACCGCAAGCAGCGGGCGAGGGAGTTCGTAGCTGGCGAGACTGAGGTGAAGGTAGGGGGCTATACGTACCTTCTGCCAGCCTTCGCTCGCAGGGAAGCCGCCGCCCCACGCCGGGCGCGACGAGGGTAGGGGGCGCTGCGGGGCGCGCTGAGAGGCCCGCACATCCGTTCGCGCTCCCCTTGATGACGAACGCACTTGAATGGAGCATGGTAGGCCCATGGTCCCCAGCACGGACTCGTGCGGAAGTCGGGCCCTTCTTGCGCCTCCCGGCTCGCCGGCGAGGGCGAGGGTGCTGACGTGGCTGGCGCTGCATCCCGAGGAACCGGTGTTCCTGCGGGACCTCGCGAGGCAGTGCGGGTTGTCGGTGACGCCTGTGCATCGGCAGCTGGGGAAGCTGGAGGAGATCGGGCTGGTGGAGAGCGAGGTGGTGGGGAACGCGAGGCGGTACCGGCTGTCGCCGCGCTTCCCGGCTCTTGGGGCGGTGAAGGACCGCCTGAGTCTCGCGTGAGTTGGGAAACACAGACCCAGGCTTGGACAGGCAGGAATGTGGTTTGCCAAACCAGCGTAACGCTTGCTCATCATTGAGGCCCGCTCCAGACGTGGAGCATCCCTAGACGCGATGGGTGCGTGAGATGCCCGTTGACATCATCAACGGCAC
>Ga0194125_10007292_pt1 | contig 15990 bp, 19 predicted proteins | sample TA2KigC250mmetaG_FD_148626 | JGI IMG/M metagenome (GOLD analysis project Ga0194125, IMG submission 148626) | Freshwater microbial communities from Lake Tanganyika, Tanzania - TA2015034 Kigoma Deep Cast 250m | ecosystem: Environmental > Aquatic > Freshwater > Lake | place: Tanzania: Lake... | reverse complement strand
GGGCTCTACTCGGGAAGGGAGCTGGAGCCCGAGGACACCGGGTTCATAGTGGTCGGCAAAAGGTTCGCTGACGAGAGGAATCTCGTGGTAGGCGACACCGTCACAATCAAGGACGCCGAGTTCGAGGTCCTCGGGATACTCGAGCTTTCAAACAACGTAAACATTGATTCAAGCGCGATGATAAGCGTCAGGGACATGCAGGAGCTTCTGGGCACCGAGAGCTACCAGATTCTGTACGTGGTGCCCGAGGACGTCAGGGATGTTGAAAGGATAGCCGACGCCATAGAGGACGAGGAAGACACCCTTTCGGCGACAACGGACAAGGACTTCGCGAGGACCGCCTCCGAGGTGGTCGGCCAGATAAGGCTTTTCATGTTCGCGATGGGCGGCATAGCGGCTGTCATAGGAGGGCTGGGCGTGCTGAACACCATGGTAATGGCGGTCCTTGAAAGGAGGAAGGAGATAGGCGCGATGAAGGCCATAGGCGCGACAAGCAGGTACGTGCTGCTGCAGATACTCTCGGAATCCGTGATAATCAGCCTGATAGGCGGAATCATCGGCGTGTTCCTGGGATGGGTGGCATCCGTAGGGCTTGTTGTGCTGACAGGCGGCGCAATACCAGCCACGGTCACCCCGGGGCTGGCTGCCGCAGGCCTTGCTTTCGCGGCGGCGCTCGGGGCAATAGGCGGCATATACCCTGCCTGGCAGGCCTCGAGGCTTGACCCTGTGGAGGCGCTCAGATATGAATAAGTAAAAGTAAAATAAAAATCATAAAAATCCAATAATATAAGATGCAGGTGATTGGCATGGCGGGCAGGAAAGGCTGCATTCTGGATGTGTCGGGCGTGAACAAATACTACAACCGCGGCCTGCCGTCGGAGGTTCACGTCCTCAGGGACGTGAACATATGCTTTGACGCGGGCAGCTTCGTCTCCATAATGGGGCCTTCGGGAAGCGGCAAGACGACGCTCCTTGACATAATCGGCTGCCTGATGAAGCCGAGCACAGGCACGGTCTATCTCAACGGCGTGGACACCGGAAGCCTCGACGACAACGAGCTGGCAAGGATACGCGGCCGGACCATCGGGTTCATATTCCAGCAGTACAACCTGGTGCCCAGCTTCACCGCGCTTGAGAACGTCGAGCTTGCCATGAGGGTGGTCGGAAAGCCGAAGGCGCTTGCGCGGAAGCGCGCCAGGGAGCTCCTTGAGACCGTCGGGCTCTCCCACAGGCTGAACAACAGGCCGAACCAGATGTCGGGCGGCGAGCAGCAGAGGGTCGCGATAGCAAGGGCGCTTGCGAACGAGCCCAGGATAATACTCGGCGACGAGCCCACGGGGAACCTCGACACCAGGACCGGCGACAGGATACTCGGCCTGCTCAGGAGGCTGAACAGGGAGGACGGATACACGATAATAGTGGTCACGCACGACCAGGACGTGAGCAGGGCAGCCGACCGCGTGGTGAGGCTCAGGGACGGCTCAGTAGTCGGCGGGGCAAGGAAGCGCTGATTAATAAGGACGATGGACAATATTGTTGTGATTGGCATGAAAGCGGTTTTGTTGGGGATACTTCTGGCGTCGGTATTGCTGCTCCAGCCTGCAATGGCAGCCATATCGACAGGGCCTTCGGTAAGCGTGGCGCTGTCCAGCCAGAGCCCCTATCCGGCGGAGCCGGGTAAGTTGGTCACAATCGAAGTCCAGGCTGAAAACACGGGCAATGACGAAGCCGTGGGCAAAACAATAGAAATAGTTCCAAAGGCTCCCTTCACGCTGCTTCCGGGCGAGCATGTCACCAAGGACATAACCAGGATAGCGCCGCGGAGCTCATACTCCATTGAATACCGCCTGCAGGTTGACCCGGACGCGGTGACAGGCACGTACGAGGTTGACTTCAGGGTCTATGCGACTGGGCAGAGCAGCATATATTTCGAATATTCGGTTGATGTCTATGTGGAGGGCGCGCCGAACCTGATTATCAGGAACATAACAACCAAGCCCGCGGTGCTCGAGCCGGGCGCAACGGCGGCCATACTGGTTGAATTTGAAAACATAGGCGTCGGCGCCGCAAGGGACGTCCAGCTCACCCTCAACTCCAGCTCCGCATACATAAAGCCGGTGCTCGCAAAGGGCAGCGTCTTCGCAGGCACGATAGCCCCGCGCGAATCCAGGGTCTCGGAATTCATGGTTAGCATAGAGTCGGCGGCCGAGGAGAAGACCTATGACGCGGAAATAAGGTCTTCATACAAGAACGAGAACGGCAGCACAGTCTCAAAGACGTTCAGCATAGGGCTCCCCGTCAGGGGCAGCATAAGGATGGATATAATCAAGATGGAGCCGAACTATGACAGCGGCACCCTCAGGATAGAGGTCGCGAACAAGGGGACCGCAGAGGCGAAGTCCATCGAGGCCAGGCTCACGGTTGGCGGGAAGCTGATAGGCGTAGACTACATCAGCTCGCTCAAGGCCAACAAGAAGACGACCCTGGAGTTTCCGCTTGTGCTAAGCGGCCAGGGCTCGCTCAGCATGGAATACATAGGCCCGGGCGTGGAATCAAACTCTGAGTCCAGGGACGTGTCACTAAGCTTCGCCCCGCAGGGCGGCGGCGACGGCACAGGCGTGGCAATAGTCATCGTCATCGTGGTGGTAGTGGTCGGCTACTATTTCTGGAGCAGGCGCAGGAAGAAAAAGAGGCGCGGCCAGTAGGCTGTCACGACCGCCCGTCCTTTAATAAAACCGAGGTTTAATCTTGTTATGAAATTCAATTTGACCTTAATCCTTGTAGCAGCCAACATAACACTTTTCATAGCCCAAGCCCTTATCCCAGGCTTCACAGAGTTGTTCTCACTCACACCTTCAATTGCCTTCAGCGGCGCATGGTGGCAATTCCTGACGTACATGTTCATGCACGGCGGCTTCCTGCACATCACCATCAACATGTTCGTGCTGCTGATGTTCGGCTTTCCTGTCGAGGCCAGCCTTGGCACGAAGAGGTTTGCCATCCTCTATTTCATATCAGGCGTCGGCTCGGCCCTGCTTTACATGGGCCTCACATACCTTGTCATGCCCGGCGACATGGAGGTCATGATGCTGGGGGCATCGGGCGCGGTGTTCGCGGTCCTGACCGCTTACGGTTTCCTCTACCCCAGGAACATCGTGTGGATAATAGGGTTCTTCCCGCTGCCTGCAAAATGGGCGGTCATAATGTTCGCGGGCCTTGAGCTGTTCCTCGGGCTAACGGGGCTTGAGCCGGGCATAGCAAACTTCGGCCACCTGGGCGGCATCGTCACGGGGGCGCTGCTCATGCTCTGGTGGCGGCGCAGCAGGGGCAGGATAAGCTACAAGGGCTTCAGGGATTATCAGTTTATTTGGGAATAGAATGAGTGGAAGGTATAAAAACCCCTCGCCCAATAAGGACTAAAGCTGATTGCATGGCTGAAAAGAAAGATTCCATGAAATGCACGAGCTGCGGCAAGCTGGTGGTGGCTGACAGGAACTGGGTGGAGTTCAGATGCCCCGGCTGCGGCAAGGAGAAGATAATCCGCTGCGACAGCTGCAAGCGGCTTGAGAACAGCTACAGGTGCAAATGCGGCTTCGAGGGGCCGTGATTTTGGCGAATGGGCGCTGCCGAAGAGATTGATGATTTTTTGCCGTGTCTGTCGGGACTGCCTATCAGCCAAATGCTCAGATTGAATGACAAAGGATGAAAATTATGGGAACAGTAATCGTCGTATTCCGTGTGATGCCTGAGTCTCCGGACTCCGCGGCGGCAGTCAAGGCTGCGCTGGAGAAGCTGAAGCCCAACCGGCTTGAGGAGGAGCCTGTTGCCTTTGGCCTGACAGCCTACAAGTTCACAAAGCTCATCCCTGACGCCTCCGGGGAGATTGAGAAGCTGGAAGAAAGCCTAGGAAAGGTGAAGGGCGTCCAGAGCGTCGAGAACATCCGAACCTCGCTGAGCTTATAGGGTTCGTGAAGGACGAGCCTGAGCCTGTAGAAACAGATTCTAGCGGCCCTAGCGGCATGGTCCTACCCTAGCCGTTTAAATAAGAGAAATAAGTATGATGTATGGGTGGAAAGGTGTTTTTTGAGCACAACGGCGTGAAGATAATTCAAGACGATGTTCTTACGACGAACTTCATCGAAAAATCAAGCGTTGATTTGATAGTGACCTCGCCGCCATATAATGTTGATATAAAGTACAACACCCACAATGATGAAATATCCTATCCTGAATACCTAGAATTCACAAGGAAATGGTTATCTAGATGTTTTGAATGGTTAAAGTCTGATGGCAGATTGTGTTTGAACATACCGCTCGACAAAAACAAGGGTGGACAACAAAGCGTCTGCGCCGACATTACCACGATCGCAAAGAAAATAGGATACAAATATCATTCCACAATAATCTGGAATGAAGGCAACATATCAAGAAGAACAGCGTGGGGCTCTTATATGAGTGCAAGCGCCCCATATATTATAGCACCCGTTGAGGTTATAGTAATTTTTTACAAGGATACATGGAAGAAAAAAGAAAAGAAAGAATCCGATATAAGCAAGAAAGATTTCATCGATTGGACAAATGGTATGTGGACTTTCAGCGGCGAGAGCAAAAAGAGAGTTGGTCACCCAGCACCTTTCCCAGTAGAGCTACCCAAGAGGTGCATAAAAATGTTTAGCTATGTAGGTGATGTTGTTTTGGACCCGTTTGTTGGTAGTGGAACAACACTAATTGCCGCGCAGTTGAACAAGAGAAAGTCTATAGGCCTTGATATTGATGAAGAATATTGTGCTCTAGCTAAAAAAAGATTGATTAATGAAGCGAAAGTATTAGACAAAAAGCTTAATGAAATAGAAATTAAAAGGTAGAAGTGGTATCATGACAAATGATGAGGAGACCAAACAGGACAACCTCATTATGGAATACTTCAAGAATCACCCGAAACGTGATATTAAGCATCCAGAAATAGTTGATTGGGTTACTGAAGAATACAAGAAAAGAACAGGTAAAGTTTTTCGTGACCCCGACAGAGCCATTAGAAAACTATCTCAAGAAGGTTTTCTTATCAAAATATCAAAAGGCGTATACAGATATGATCCTAATTTTGTAGAGAATAGAGAGTTAGAAGATTTCACGCCTGCACAAAAGGAAGCAATATTCAAGCGAGATAATTATCGTTGTGTGAGATGCGGAAAAGGCAGAGAGGATGGTGTAGAGATACACGCTGATCATATTATATCCAAAGACCTTGGTGGAGAAGCTACAATAGAAAATGGCCAGACACTATGTGCGCAGCATAACTTCCAGAAGAAAAATTACAAGCAAACAGAGACAGGCAAGAGAATGTTCATAAGGCTGTATGAACTGGCAAAAATAAAGAATGATGATAAAATGAAAAAATTCTGCGAAGAGATTCTAGAGGTATACGAAAGGAACAACGTAAATGGATACATCGTTTGGAAAAGATAACATTTATCAGCAGTGCCTCTTCTGCCAGCATCAAAAATAAAAATGAAAGGGGAAAGAATAACCCCCCGAAATTTTACGCGTATACCGGGATGCCCAGCCTGTGGGACATCTCCACGGCCTTCTGCGGGGCCTCTGCAAGCTCGATAGGACCGAGTATCCACGGCGACTTCACGCCCGTGACAATGGTTATGACCCTTACCTTGCCCTTGAATGCAGGGTCAAGCCTCGCGCCCCAGATGACCTGCGCGTCGGGATCAAGGTGCCTTGAGACATACTCGCCTATGAGGTTGACTTCCTCAAGCCTGAGGTCGTCGCCGCCTGTTATGTGCACCAGCGCGCCCGTTGCCCCGTCGTAATCCACCTCTAGCAGCGGATTTGTCAGCGCCTTTACGACAGCTTCCTCGGCCCTGCCTGACGTGTTGGACTCGCCGAAGCCGCAGGCAGCCACGCCGCCCGAGTGCATGATGGTCTTCACGTCCGCATAGTCGAGGTTTACCAGCGAAGGCGTTGATATGGTCTCGGTTATGCCCTTTATGATTGTTGACACGAGGTTGTCCGCAACGCCGAACGCCTGCTGCAGCGGAAGGTCTCCCGCGACCTTGAGCAGCCTGTCGTTCTCTATCACGATGACCGTGTCGCAGACCTGCCTCAGCTCGCCTAGGCCATCCTCTGCCTTCCTCATCCTGGCGCCCTCTATCTTGAACGGCATGGTGACGCAGCCTATGGTTATGGCGCCCATCTCCCTCGCTATCTTCGCCACAACAGGCGAAGCACCAGTGCCTGTCCCTCCGCCGAGCCCTGTCACAAGGTAGACCATGTCCATGCCCTCAAGCTCCTTCTTTATCTCCCTTGCGCTCTCAAGGGCGGCCTTCTTGCCTATCTCAGGGTAGCCGCCTGCGCCGAGCCCCTTTGTGAGCTCCCTGCCGATGAGTATCTTTGTGTCAGCCTTCGAAACGTGAAGGTGCTTGGCGTCGGTGTTCAGAGCCACGGTCTTTGCGCCGAAAACGCCAAGATCCGCAAGCCTTGTCACGCTGTTGTTGCCCGCGCCCCCGCAGCCGAAGACCATTATCTTCGCGTCCCTCACCTCAAGGCCGAATTGTTTTTGCAGCTCCTCGATGCTCTGCCTCTCGGGGATGACTTCCGCCTTCTCAAGACCCTTGTCGATTGCCTCCTGAACCAAAGATTCTGCCATTATTTCCCTCCCGTATTTTATAGGGGGAAATGCCTGAGACCATCTGAAGCATTGCAGTCTCAGCCGCATTTCCCTCCCTTTTTGAAATTGAAAGCGTGAAAGGCCTTTCAGCCGCGGTTTAAAGTATTTAAATACGCGTTTCAATTATTTCACAAGCAGAATTGGATGAACTGAATTGTAACGAAATCAGAATTCGCTTGATGGTCGCATTGCCCGTTTCAAGTTGGCGCTTGAAATGAGCCCGTGTTCTTTGATGGTTCTAACTCAGTTGCAGCATGATTGCTGCCTTTCTATTGTATCGGCGGTATATAAAGTTTTTGACGCCTGTCAAAATTCGCGCATGTTGTTTGAGGGCTCTTTAAATCCATTTAATAAGACACGTCCCAATTATTTTTCTATGACAGACGACTACGAGAAGCTCCTGAAGAGGGGGATGCTGGACTTCAGGAGAAGTCTGGCATGAGCGCGAGGGATGTGCTATGGACTATGAAGCATTGCTGAAGCGCGGGATGGAAAAGATACCCGAGGACGTGAGGACAGCTGGCAGGTTCCACATAGCCAGGCCCGAGGTGGAGAAGGCCGGCGCCAAGAGCATAATCACGAACTTCCTTGAGATAGCGGGCGGGCTGGACAGGGAGCCCGAGCACCTGCTGAAGTTCCTGCTCAAGCAGCTCGCCACCAAGGGCGAGGTTGAGGGCCAGCGGCTGGTCGTCCTCGGCGTGTTCAGCGCCGACGCCATAGAGAAGAAGCTGGAGCTCTACGTGAAGCAGTACGTGACCTGCCCGAAGTGCGGCAGGCCTGATTCCAAGCTTGTCAAGGAGCACGAGGGCGTCTTCCTGCGCTGCGATGCCTGCGGCAACAAGGCGCCTGTGCCGAAGGTTTAGGTGTGCGAGGAGCGGTGTTTATGGCAGTTATCGAAGGGATTGAAATCCAGCACATCGGGCACAGCGGCTTCAGGATAATGCACGAGAGCAAGGCAATCTGCATAGACCCGTTCAAGGCGCCGAAGGGCGGCCCGGCGGACATAATCCTGATAACCCATGAGCACTTTGACCACTGCGATGAGGATTCCGTCGAGCGGCTGAGGAAGGAAAGCACCACCATAATCGGCCCGGCAGGCGTCAAAGCAAAGCTGCAGGGCGTGACGGTCATCTCTGCAGGCGGGCAGAAGGTCATAGGCGACATAGCCATAGAAGCCGTTCCTGCCTACAACAGGAACAAGCCCTACCACCCGAAGGGCCTGGGCGTCGGCTATGTCATCACCATTGACGGCAGAAGGATATACCATGCCGGCGACACGGACAGGATTCCCGAGATGAAAAGCCTGGGCAGCATTGACATTGCGCTGCTGCCTGTTTCAGGGACATACACCATGACAGCCGAGGAGGCGGCCGCAGCCGCCAACGAGGACATAAGGCCGAAGGCCGCCGTGCCCATGCATTACGGCGTCATCACAGGCAGCAAATCCGACGCCGAGAAGTTCAAGAGGCTGTGCAATTGCGAGGTCACAATCATATGAGTGGTGAAGCCATGAAATACAAGTTCGTCAAGGGGCCGACGTCCGACGTGAAGTTCGAGGCATACGGCCACAGCGCCAGCGAGCTTTTTGAGAACGCCGCGCTGGCGCTCAGCTCGGTGATGTGCTCTATCAGGAACGTGAAGCCGAAGGACAGCATCGAGGTCTCTGTCGAGGGCAGGGACATGCAGGACCTGCTCTTCAACTGGCTCGGCGAGGTCATTGCGCTCGTTGACATACACAGCATGTTCTTCTCCGCCTTCAAGGTGAAGATAAATGGAAATAAGCTCAAAGCTACGTGCTACGGCGAGGAGGCGAAGCCGAAGAACAGCCTCACCGTCGTAAAATCAGTCACTTACCACGACTTCAGGCTGGAGGGCGACGACAAGCGGGGTTGGAAGGCTGCTGTGGTGCTGGATATTTAAAATGATGAGTCAATAATGCTCGACAAAAGGAGGTACTGATGAAAGAAAAAGTGAAAAGAATCAGCGATTTTGAGTGGCTTCTGCCCAAGGGAAGCAGGGACAAGATGCGCGTCGACGCCAAGATAATAGCCAACGACGCGGTCTTTGGCGCGCTTGAAGACGACGCCATCACCCAGCTGACCAATGTTGCATGTTTGCCAGGCGTAATCGAGCCTGTCGTCGGCCTGCCAGACATGCACTGGGGATTGCATTCAACCGGCATTCGGTTGTCTGCCCCTTAACGGCCTTCCAATGGGTGCAGTAAGCGCTTTTGATGCGGAAAACGGGATAATCTCCTCGGGTTTGTGCGGCTTCGACATAAACTGCGGGGTGAATGCGATAAGGACCAACCTGACAGCGGCAGAGGTCAGGCCGAAGATGAGGCAGCTTGTTGATGCGCTTTTCAGGGCAATACCATGCGGCGTGGGCGCGCGCGGCAAGCTCAAGCTGACGCCTGACCAGCTTGACGAAGTCCTTGTGAAGGGAATGGGATGGGGCGTGAAGAACGGCTACGGCGTCAAGGAGGACATAGCGAGGACAGAGGACAACGGCTGCATGGAGGGCGCGGACCCTTCCAAGGTCAGCAGCCTGGCGAAGCAGCGCGGAAGGGACCAGCTCGGGACGCTCGGCGCGGGCAACCACTTCCTTGAGATGCAGCGCGTCAGCGACGTGATTGACCCGAAATTCTCAGGCTCGCTGGGCATAAACAGGAAAGACCAAGTCATGATAATGCTGCACTGCGGCTCGCGCGGGCTTGGCCACCAGGTGGCTACAGACTACCTGAAGTCGCAGGAGGAGGCGGTCAGGAAATACAAGATATGGATTCCTGACAGGCAGCTGGCGTGCGCGCCTGCGAATTCAAAGGAAGGCCAGGACTTCTTCGCCGCGATGAAAGCTGCCACCAACTACTCCTTCACCAACCGCCTCGTAATGACGCAGTGGATTCGCGAGACTTTCGAGCAGGTCTTCGCCAGGACGTGGCAGGAGATGGACATGCACACGGTATATGCCATCTGCCACAACGTCATAAAGTTTGAGGAACACAAGATTGGCGGCGAGAAGAAAAAGGTTTATGTCCACAGGAAGGGCGCGACAAGGTCTTTCCCTGACATCCCTGTCCTGATTGCTGGGACGATGGGAACTGCAAGCTACATACTCAGGGGCACCGAGGCTGCGATGGAGAAGTCGTTCGGCTCAAGCTGCCACGGCGCAGGCCGGGCCATGAGCCGCGAAGGCGCAATAAGGAAGTTCTGGGGCGGCAGGATAAAGGAAGAGCTGCTCAAGAAGGGCATAGAATCGCGCGCCACCAACCCCCAGGTCCTCGCTGAGGAGGCCCCGCATGCCTACAAGGACGTGGAAGAGGTCATCAACTCAGTCCATGGCGCAGGCATCTCGCTCAAGGCTGTCAGGATGGAGCCGATTGGAGTGTTAAAGGGTTAGGTTGATATAAATTTAATGTGATTTGATGATAGAGGGTTTTTTCAAGCTGATGAGGCCTGCAAACGGCGTGATGACAGCCCTGTCCGTCCTTGTCGGCGCCATAATAGTCGCAAAGTTCGGCGCGTTCTTCAATCCGCTCACCTACGTCGCAATGGTCGCCGCGTTCCTTGTCTCAGGCGCGGGTAACGCCATAAACGACTGTGTGGACATAGATGCTGACAAGGTCAACAAGCCCTACAGGCCGATACCATCAGGCAGGGTCAGGCCGAAGGCCGCGCTCGGCTTCTCCATGACGCTCTTCGTGATAGGCATAATCATGGCCTTCTTCATCAACGCAGCCGCGCTCGCAATAGCGGTGATAAACTCGCTTCTTCTGATATCATACTCATTCTACCTGAAGGAGCGCATGCTCATCGGCAACGCCAGCATCAGCTACCTCGTCGGCAGCGGCTTCCTGTTCGGAGGGGCTGCGCTGGGCAACCTGATGCTGCCTGTCGTGATGTTCTTCCTGTCCGCATTCGCGAACATGGCGCGCGAGATAGCCAAGGACCTGGAGGACATCAAGGGCGACAGGCTGATGTTCCTGAAGAAGGCTGTTGCAAAGGCGAAATCCAGAATAGCGCACAGGTTCAACATGGACATCAGCGGAAACATAAGGCTGCGCTACAGGCCGCGCGTGCTTTCTGTTTTGGCTGCTCTTTGCCTTCTGGTTGCAATAGCCGTTTCACCCATACCATTCATGCATGGCATGCTCGGCTACGTCTATCTTGCGCTGCTGGTGCCGACCGACCTGCTGTTCCTTTATTCCATATTCCTGTTCTCAAGGAGGCAGAAGAAGCAGCGCGAGTACAAAAAGATAAGCAGGACCATAAAGACAGGCATGCTGTTCGGCCTGCTGGCCTTCCTGCTGGGCGCGCTGTTCTGATGCATGGGCAGGCTGATGGGGCATGAACATTGATTTTCAGGCAAGAGAGCTGAACGAAGCCATCAGGCGCGGCAACCCCGCCGTCTATGAGCTGTTCTCAGAGGCGGGCAGGGCTGCGTTCTTTCCCAGCGCAGGCATCATTGCGCAGACAGCGGAAGCCAAGAGCAAGCCCATAGACGCCACCATAGGCGTGGCGCTGGATGATGGCGGGAAGCCGCTGTCGCTGCCGTCCATAATGAAGAACTCAAAACTCGCTCCTGCTGAAAGCCTCTCCTACTCGAACAGCTACGGCCAAGCCAGGCTCAGGGAACTCTGGCTGAAGCGCATCAGGACACAGAACCCGTCGCTGAAAGCAATGGCAACAACGCCTGTAGTGACAGCCGGCGTAACCCACGGCCTTGACATCATCTCAGGGCTGTTCATGGAGAGCGGCGACAGCGTAATCGTTCCTGACATGATGTGGGAGAACTGCGGCCTGATTTTCCAGCACGCCGAGCTTGACACCTTTCCCATGTTCGACGGGAAGGGTTTCAATGTAGCGGGATTCAGGAAGAAGCTTGAGTCAAGGAAGGGCAAACAGATAATCCTGCTCAACTTCCCCAACAACCCCACAGGCTACAGCCTCACCAAGGCCGAAGCCGACGGGGTCGCCGGAGCCATAAAGGAGAGTGCGGAGCGCGGCAACAAAATCCTTGCTGTGTGCGACGACGCATACTTCGGATTCTTCTTCGAGGACAGCGTGTTCAGGGAATCCCTCTTCACAAAGCTCGCCGGCCTGCACGAGAACGTGCTTGCTGTCAAGCTGGACGGCATCACAAAGGAGCTCTATGCGTGGGGCCTGCGCATAGGCTTCGTGACCTACGCGTGCAGGGGCATGACAGACGAGACAGCGCGCGCGCTGGAGCACAAGAGCGCTGGCGCCGTAAGGGCCAGCGTGTCCAACTGCTGCACACACTCGCAGTTCCTCGCGATAAAGGCGCTGGAAAGCCAGGGCCTGGCCGCGGAGGAAAGGAAGAACTTCAGCCTGCTCAAGTCACGCTACGATGAGGCCAAGAAGGTTCTGTCGTCAGGCAAATTCAGGGGCAGGTTTGAAGCCCTGCCCTTCAATTCAGGCTACTTCATGTGCGCGCGGCTGAAGAAGGGGAATGCCAATACCGTGCGCAGGCTGCTTCTGCAGAAGTACGGCACAGGCGTGATAGCGCTGGACAGCAGCCACCTGAGGGTCGCCTTCTCATCCGTCAGGAAAGACAACATACGGAAGCTGTTTGAAAACATCCACGCCGCGTGCGGGGAATAGCACTGTGCCATTTTATGAGCCCGCTGTTAAGTGAACAAAATGTTCCGTTTTTCTGATAATAATTGGCTGTTACATATAAGAAGGCATATGGGTTTCTCATATATGCTAAATCATTGGCAAGGTTTCAGTTTGATAGAAAGAAGTTTCGCCTTTTTGCTCAAACTCGTCACCAATGAGATTTCCGTATTGAATCTCAAATCTGAACCTATGTAACCCCAAACGATATGTTTGGGTTGAAGGCAGCACCTTTACTCTGTAAACATCACAACCATCAGGCATATCGACATGTTCCAGATGGTCCATCCTCCGGAGGTCTACTCTCAATTCAGATGCAATTTCAGGGTCGCTAATGTCAATTCCGGAGGTATCGAGTATTCTTTTGAGCATAAAGCTCGTTAGAAATAAGTCTTAAATACGAACATTTTGTTCCATGAGCCCGCTGGGATATGCGGCTCTGCTGCATATGCCTGCGCAGCAGCGCATTCGAACCCAGGACCTCCGGCTCCGCAAGCCGGCATTCTATCCAGTTGTCCGCCCCATTGCGCGAAGCAACATGGCTCTGAACTACGGGCCCTCACCCTTACACTTTTAAACCATCCTTTAATAGCCTTATCATGAAGTCATCCCGCGAGCTTTTCATGGAGCACATCCGCACGCGCGAGCTCAGCTGCCACTGCATAGAGGTCAGCGCCATCATGCGCGCCCTTGCGCGCGAGCTCGGCGAGGACGAGGAAAGGTGGGCCAGCCTGGGGCTGCTGCATGACCTGGACTTTGAGACCGAGAAGGACCTGGCGACACATGGGAAAAGGACCGCCGATATTTTGAAGGCTGAGGGTTATGACGAAGCCTTCATCAGGTCCATGCTCTCGCACAACGAGGAGGGTATGGGCGTCAGGCGCGAGAGCAGGATTGACTACTGCCTTTCCGCCGCAGACAACATCTCAGGCCTCATTTATGCCTATGCGCTGATGAGGAAGGGGCTGGACGGAATGGAAGTGAAGGGGCTTAAGAAGCGCATCAAGGAGAAGAGCTTCGCGGCTGCAATCAGGCGTGACCTAATCCTTGACATCGAGAAGGCAGGCGTGCCGCTGGACAAGTTCCTTGAAATCTCCATACGCGCGATGCAGGGCATTGCGAAGGATATCGGTTTTTAAGACTTGTTGTCCAATTCTAGGCAATGAAGCCAAGATTGATAGTTTCAGACTGGAATGGCACGCTCATATCGGACAGGGATGACAAGCCTGTTCTCAAGCAGATGGCCATGGACGAGCTCAAGCACTGCGCCAAGAGGCCTTGGCTCTGGGGCAGGGTCATGCGCCTTGCCATGCTCAGGGGGAGAATGGAGGGGATGGTTGCGCAGTACAGGGACGACCCGCAGTCGCAGGCAGAGCTTTTGAGGGCCACATACGAGCTATTCAACACCGAAGTCATCGACGGCATCCCGATGGAAAGGATTGACGAGTCAATACGAAGATACGCTGAAAAAGCCCTTTTCAGGCTTGACGGCGCATTCTACGAAGTTTTTGGTGCAGGCGCAGACCTACCAGCCCCTGTGGAGATACTGACCTCTGCGCTGCAGCCGGCTGTGACATCTGTCGTGCAGAGTGGTTTGTCCACAAGAAAATACGGAAGCTTCAATATCAACGGCAGCAGGATAAACAAGCGAATAAGAATAAAAGACCATTCGATTACGGCAGGAGGAATAGAACTGAGAAACTACGACGACAAGGCCGATAGGCTAAGGGAACTCGGCCGCTTCAACGACCATGATATTGTTTACATGGGCGACGACATGAGGGACGCCACGTGTGCCACGGTTGCTGACATATTTGTTGTTTCTCCGCTTGCGACAGACGAATTCCGTCAGCATATGTCCAAGAAATACGGCTGCATGGTGAGGACTCCCGCAGGCACTCCCGGCGAGGTCTACAAGGCGCTTACCAAGGGCTAGAGCACCTTGGCCTCATCCTCATCCAGCCCGAAATAATCCGCCAGCTCAGCCCTCGACTTCCTGTGCTTCTTCGTGATGATTTTCAGAAATGGCAGATAATCCCTCTTCACAATCCTCTTTGAGCATTTCATCTTTTCGCCCATCTTCCCGCAGGCGCCGTCCAGCAGAGCGCGCTCTGCCTTGCTCCTGCCGAGCATGAGCATGCGCTGGGGCGGAGCGTATTGAATCCAGCGGTGGCGGGCTTCGGGGCTGCCGACGGCGGATATGCAGGCCATCAGGTCAACCATGTAGGCCTTGAAGCGCCAGTTCTGCTGGGTTGAGACCTTCCTCCTGAACACGTCAGCCCTTGATATGATGTCAAACGCCTCAGCGAGCTCGGCCGGGTCGGCGAACTCCTGCGCGAGGTTGTTCTCAATCCAGAGGAATATCTCGTCAGGGTCCTTGTCCCCGCTGCGTATGGCGTTCCTTGCCGCGTTCGCTGAGCCCGAGTGCATCAGCGCAGGCATGATTTCAAAGATGGAGCTCTCCCTCTCGCGGAAGCCGAGCGGCTCAAGCTCCTTCTCTGTCAGCTTATCCCTGCCCTTCGCGATCATCTGCAGGTCTCCGAGCGCCGAGCGCATGTCGCCGTTTGCCCAGCGCGCAAGGCTCTTCAGCGCGTCCTCCTCTGCTTCTATGCCTTCCTTCTCGCAGACGCCCCTGAGGTATTTCGTGATGCTCGGCGACGGCACCTTGCCCAGCCTGATGACATTGCAATGAGACCTTATTGCCCTCAGTTTCTGGTCATACGGGTCGTTGGCTATTATGATGACAGGATATGAGGAATCCTTTATCAGCTCGGCTATGGCGCCGGCAGCGCCGCGGTCAGAGCGGCCTGATATGCCGTCTGCCTCGTCTATCACCATGACCTTGCCGCCGCCGAACAGCTGCCTGCTCTTCGCTGCCTGGATGAAGCCTGCCATCATGGCGGGCGTGCGCTCGTCTGACGCGTTCAGCTCGGCAACAGCAAGCCCCACCTCCTTCGCTGCCAGCTCAGCCAGCAGGGTCTTGCCCACACCCGGCTGCCCGCAAAGCATCAGCGCCTTGCCCTTCTTCCAGTTCTGAAGCCATTCCATAACCTCGGAAGCAGCCTTCCCTTGCCCCGCCATCTCAGTGATAGATTTTGGCTTGTGCTTGCCTGTCCAGTCGGGTTCCATGGCCATAGAAGTAAAAGATGTTAGTCTGGCTTTTATTGCTTCTCAAGCTCCCTTGCCCTGATGAACTCAAAGGCCATCTCGGTCGCGACCGAGCCCTCGGCTGACGCCGTGACAATCCTCTTGGTGCAGTTGTCCGAGCAGTCGCCTGCGGCGAACACGCCTGGCACGCTGGTCATCTGCTTCCTGTCCACCATGATGAAGCCTGACTCGTTGGTCTTGGCGCCGATGTTTTTAACCAGTTCGCTGGCAGGCACGCTGCCTATGGCGACAAAGACGCCGTCCATCGGCAGCTCCTTCATATCCTTCGTCTTGACGTCCTGCACGACAATGGACTTCACCATCCTGTCGCCCTTTATCTCCTTCAGGACGGCGTTCCAGACAAACCTGACCTTTGACTTCTTCAGCTCCTTCACATAAACATCGACCGCGCGCAGCTCGTCGCGCCTGTGGACAAGGGTTGTGTCGCAGCCCATCTGCTCCAGCAGCAGGGCATATGTCGCCGCTGTGTCGCCGCCGCCTATGACAGCGACCTTCTTTCCGCGGAAC
>Ga0194125_10007285_pt1 | contig 16001 bp, 16 predicted proteins | sample TA2KigC250mmetaG_FD_148626 | JGI IMG/M metagenome (GOLD analysis project Ga0194125, IMG submission 148626) | Freshwater microbial communities from Lake Tanganyika, Tanzania - TA2015034 Kigoma Deep Cast 250m | ecosystem: Environmental > Aquatic > Freshwater > Lake | place: Tanzania: Lake... | reverse complement strand
AAAACTCGACTCTGGGACAGGCCTCCTGACAGGAGTTTCCGCCAATGCGACCAGAGCGTTGCTTACCGCCATCGTCAGGAAGACCAACGCGAAAGAAAACACGGAGCATTCAACTTTGTGGCAGGACAGCGCGTCCCGCCGGTCATGGTGCACCTCAACGATTGGACAGGCGGGAGGCACTGTCCTGCCAGGTTCATGGTCGCGAAGCATGACTAGGGCTCCGCATCTTTCCTCTTCGTCACCACCAGCGAATTGGCAATTGGGCGTTCGTAACCATCGCAGGGACGATTCCGCACGCGGCCGTCGTACCAAAGCGTGGCCGAGCCGCCACCGTCAAGACTCATCGCGCCCTGACAGCCGAGTTCTACCAAATAAGAACCCAATTCGTTCAAAGTCATGCCCACAGAATTTCTCTGACGTCCATCCACTTGAACCAGGAAGAAAAACTGGTCATTCCAGCCAACGGCTGAGCGTGGGTGACGTTCCATCATCGAACTGAATTCATAGTCGTCGGAATCCGGCATGCTGATTCTTTGCCGTTTTCCGTCGCGCACCAAAACAGGCCCACCGCTGATCGCTGTTTTGGCGCCGCGCAAAGAAGGCGATGTCATCGTGGAAATCACCAACTCGGCGCCAGGCTGCACGCTGGGAACCGTCCGCGCCGCGGTTGGGCCAATTGACAACACAACTGTCCCATCAGCAACTCGGCTGCTGCCGCCCTCGCGGACTTCGCGGACCTTTGCTTTGTACGCTCGCCCAGGACGAAGCGGCGCCCATAAACTATTTCCTGATTGCTCCAAGACGAGCTCGCGTCCGCCAGATGTCCGAGTCGCGGCGCCAAGCTTTGATGTGTAGAGTTCAATGCCATTTCGCTCACGCGCGCCGTTCAATCCTGCCGGAAAACTGGCGCCGTCCGGCCACGTGACCTGCAACAACGATGTCGTATTGGTTGCGTGCGGTTCACCGAGAGCATCAATCCAGAAACTCACGCTTCCAGACGGAGCGCTGATCAACTCACCTTCGCCGATTTGCAAGCCGCGCGGGTCACCGGCGAACGGACCGCCGCGTTCATAGAAGTCGCCGTTGATCGCCGCAACGGGAATCGCCGTTGCAGAATGCATAATTGCCGCGTGGTCGCTCAGCCGACTTAAGCCAACAGCTCGGCCTTGGGCATGGACGGCGTGAACTTGAAAGGGTGATTTCTGTCGCGGGACTCGAACCACGTGAATGGACCAAGGCCCTCGAGGATTGCGATAGTTGTTGTAGCTAATGTCGGTTGTTGTTGCGGCTGCGGCGGCGGAAGCGCGCGCATCGCTTTCCTGGCCCGAGACCACGACAGGAGCGAAGGCGGCCATGGCCACGACAACGGATGTTAACGGCGCAACGGCCTCAACTCGAAACAACCGCCGCAAAGCAACGCAATTTGTTATCATCAGCCTCATCGATCGCATATGGCGTCACATTAGCAATTGCTGTGCGCGCCGTTCTTAGCCCTGGTTCACTGCAAGTGCAACAGCGATCAGAATTAGTGCCGCACCTACAAAACGGAAAGCCATCGCACGATGGCCGGCCGTCTGCCGCTCGGTATTCTTCAGCCAATGACCGACGCGCCAGACCAGCGCAACACTCCACAAACCGCGCGTCGCATAAACCACATTCACCGCGGCAGCATCCCGCCAAATCCCGATCGCCGCCGTGATCAGAATCGCCTGGATGGCGGAAAGCGCGGCCGCCACAAAAATCCATTTCCAGGCCTGACGCGGCGCTCGCAACGAATTGAGGCCAAACAACGGCATCATCGCGATGGAAAATATCGCGAGCGCCGCGAATTGGAAGGGCAGAAAATTGAACACACCGAAACCCTCGGCCCACGATTGGATCATCACGTCCGTCAGCGAAAATGCCGCCGCGCAGCCGAGCGCCAGCAACGTGGTCAAGCCAGCGCGTCGGCCCGGTTTTTTGAAATCGGTTGCTCCCATCATGAACACCCCGGCAGTAGTCAGAGCTGTGGCAATCCATTGCCTTGCCGTAAGCGGCCAATCGAAGACCAACCACGCCAGCAGCGCCACGAAAATGACTTTTGTCCCAAGCAACGGTGTAGCCACCGACACATCCCCAACGCGCAACGACAGAACGTTCAAGAGATGCCCGGCCGCGAAGGCCGCGCCTGTCAGGACCGGATAAGCCCACTGATTCATGGGAATCGGCCGCGACTCGATGGCAAACAAAGGCAGGAAAACTATCGCCAGCAAGAAGTTGTTGACCACGACGGCATGCACGACGCCCGCGCCTTCCTCGTAGGCGCGTTTGAACACCATCGATCCCATCGCGAACACAATCGCAGCAAGCAACGGCAGCAACAGATACATGCAAATGGCGCGCGATTGTGTGGAAATCAGCCTGAGGGAGCGAGGGAAAAGAAGGCAGGCAGTGCAGGCAGTTGCAGGCAGTTGCGTTAACCCGGCCTCACGCTCGGCGGCCATCCAGAGCCGTTGCGTAATCGGTCGCGCAATTTTCTTCGGGTCTAAAAGGCTTTTGCAGAATTCCGCCCATCCTTCGAGAACTGCTTGGCGATTTCTTGCTCGGTGTAGCGGCTCATCAAAATCAGTCTCGCATTGGGTTGGATCGCTTTCATTCGGCGAAACACCTCTCGGCCATTCAGCTGTGGCATTGATCCAGTGCATCCCGAAGTTGTCGGTAACGGGGGCATCCTGCCTGCCGCAGAGGGCGTGCACCTTGCCGCCCGGAGCAACGCTTGAAACGAGGAGGCTGCGTTCTAGTGCGTGCGCGTGATCCGCCGGGCAGGATGCCTCGGCTCTACGGCAGGCAGGATGCCCGCCGCTACAGCGTGCCGACAAACTTCGTGATGCACCGGCATTGTTAGATCGAGCCAAAACATTCTGTTGACAACAACTGTATGGCTGTTATCATACAGACAACGGTTGAGAGAATTTGCTGCAATGATGCTGCACTTCCAAATCGATGCACACTCGGGAATTCCGGTCTATCGCCAGATGATGGACCAAGTCAAATATTATGTCGCTTCAGGCGCCCTCAAGGGCGGCGATCAGTTGCCATCGATCCGCGAATTGGCTCAGTCGTTGTCGATCAATCCGACGACTGTGGTAAAGGCTTATACCGAGCTGCAGCACGAAGGCGTGATCGAGATTCGACATGGCAAAGGCGCTTACATCGCCGGCAGCGCGCGCGGCCTGTCGGATCGCGAAAGAGAAAAAGCGCTGCGCCGGCTGGCGCGCCAACTGGCGGTTGAAGCCGTTCAAATGGGATGTTCCGATGAGATGGCACTTCGTCTGCTGAAGGAAGAACTCAAGGACCTTCCTGGCCAGAAACTGGGGGCTGTTTCCCAAAGCCACCCTGCCGAAAAGCCCGCGACCCACTCATGAACGATTTTGTTATCGAGACCAGCCGTTTGACGAAGGTCTTTGCCGGAGGCGTCGTCGCCGTGAACGATTTGAGCCTTCGGGTTGAACGCGGCGCTGTTTATGGGCTGATGGGAAGAAACGGAGCAGGCAAAACCACCACGCTGCGTTTGCTCATGGGGCTGCTTCGCCCAACGGCGGGTCAAGCACATTTGTTGGGCGGCGATATGGCGACTGCGCCCCGTTCCATTCGCTCTCGCATTGCTTATGTTTCGCAGGCTCAGCAACTGCCCGGGTGGATGACATTGGCTGAGCTTAGCCGCTATGCGAGCCACTTTTACGATCAGTGGGATGAGAAGATGGCCAGTGATATTGCCCGGCGTTGGGAATTGCCACTCAACCGCCCGGTCGGACAACTTTCGGGCGGCGAACAACGAAAGGCGGCCATTACGCTGGCCCTCGCGCCGCAGCCTGAAATATTGCTCTTGGACGAACCGGCGGCAGGATTGGACGCGTTGGCGCGGCGCGAATTGGTCGATGAACTGATTTCGGTCATCGGCCGCAACGCCGGCTGCACGGTCCTCTTCAGCACCCACATCATCACCGACCTCGAACGCATCGCCGAGTTTGTCGGCATCATGGATCGCGGCGGGTTGATCATCAGCACGCGTCTCGACGAACTGCAAGCGAGCATGCGGCGCGTCCAGATTATCTTTCCAGGCGACGGACCACCGGCGGACTTCACTCTTCCCGGGAGCTTGCGTTTGGAGATTTCAGGGCCCGTCGTGAGAGCAGTCAGCCGATTGCCCGACGCTTTATTCCTGGATGGATTGCGGAGACTTCCTGGAGTGCGGGTGCAGGTATTTCCGCTCGGTTTGGAAGAGATTTTTATTGAATTGGCGGCGCAGGCGCGAATTGGCGAATCCGATGAGGACAACGCCGAAAGAGCGGTTCGCGAACGCGACGCCAGGATGGTAATGCACAACAACGAATACGAATAAGAAGGAGAAAGCAGTATGAAGTTCGGAACTTTGATCGCAATTTTGCTGGCAGCCCTCGGGCTAAAGCAACTTCATGGCGCGGAGGGCGGATCATCTATCCTGCCTTTGACGCTTCTGAGTATCGACTCGATCCGCCTCGAGCGCACGAACGTGGTCGTCACTGCTCAAGTGTCGGCGGAGTTCAGACGAGTGACGCTGGAGTCCAGGCCCCGACTTGGCAGCGGCAATTGGGAACCTATCGCCGTGCAACACCTCGGGGAGTCCAGCACACAAGTGCGAGTGCTGAGTTTCCGAATCCCTCGATCCGGAACGATGGAACTGCTCCGGTTGCGTGGAGATTCCGTGCAGATTTTACCCGCCTCCTTTTACCAAGGAACCAACTCTTTCGGCGTGCCCACGAGCGGCACGGGTTCCTTTCGGGCTAGGGGAGGCGGCGCTTTTGACATGGCTCCTACGGCGGCGCTGGAAAAGGGTGATACGGCGGCTGCTCCGCCTGCCACCGGAGAAGCGCGTGAAGTTGTTGAGTCGGATATTTGGAAGATCGATGGCGACACCTTGTATTTCTTCAACCAGTATCGCGGACTTCAAGTCTTGGATGTCAAACAACCCGACGCCCCTGTGGTTCGTGGAACTTACAGCTTACCAGCCGCGGGCGAGCAAATGTACTTGTACGACGACAATCATGTCATTCTCTTGGCTAGAGATTTATGTGGAGGATGGAGCGCAGGCAGCCAAAGCCAGCTGATCTTGCTGAGAATCGAAGACGGCCAACCAAAACTTGTCGCTCAGTTACCCGTTGAGGGTTACATCCAGGAAAGCCGTTTGGTCGGGACGGCCCTGTATGTGGTTGCACAACAAGAACGGCAGTTTAGAACAACGGACGCCAAAGGGAATGTTATGGTGAACACCCAATGGGGCAGCCAGGTTACGTCATACGATCTCTCCAATTTCTCGGAACCGAAACAGAAGTTCAAAGAGTGGGTTCCGGGTTACAACAACGCTATTATGGCCACGGATCGGTTCCTGTTCGTCGCTGTGCCGCAAACAGACGCCAACCGATGGTGGGGCAATTCCGACATTCGCGTCTTCGACATCTCCGCTCCGGACGGGACAACGAAATCGCTTTCCACCATCCGCGCGGAAGGACGGGTGAAAGACAAGTTCAAGATGAACGTCAAAGGCAACGTTTTCACTGCCGTGACGGAAGCACTCGGAACCACGATCAAAGCACAGGTCGAAACCTTCTCGCTGGCTGATCCAGCTAGTCCAAAGCCGTTGGCCAAACTTCACATTATCGACCGTGAACAGGTTTATGCCACGCGCTATGCGGACAATCTCCTCTACGTCGTCACGTTCCTTAGAATCGACCCTCTTTGGATTATTGATTTAAGTGATCCAACCAAGCCCAAGAAACTCGCCGAACTCGAAATCCCGGGCTGGTCCACCTACATTCAACCGTTAGGTGATCGTTTGGTCACCGTCGGCATTGATAATACTGAAGGCTGGCGAACGGCGGTTCAACTCTTCGACGTCCAGAATCCGGCGAAACCCTCGTTGCTCAAGAAAGTCGTTCTCGGCGAACAATACAGTTCCAGCGAAGCCAACCAGGATGAGAAAGCATTCGGCGTTTTGCCGGACGAAGGTTTGATTCTGGTGCCTTACTCCAGTTGGAGCTCCACGAAGGGATCCTTCCAAGGAGTTCATTTGATCGATCTTGAAAAGAACACGCTTCGCAAACGCGGCTCGATCGACCACAAAATGCAAGCGCGCCGCGCCACGGTTCACCGCGATAGAATCCTGTCGATCTCGGGTCTCGAATTGTTAACTGTCGATGCGATCGACCGCGACAATCCAAAAATTGTAGCCTCGACTGAACTGTCTTTTTCGGCTGACCGTGTTTTCGTGCAGGCCAATCACATCATCGAGATCTCGTCGATCCATGGTGAGGAGGTCTCCTTGCGGATCGCGCCCGCAAAAGATCCGTCAACGATGCTCAAGCGAACCGCGTTGTCCAGTCTTCCGCTGCTCGGCGCGACGCTCAAAGACCAACGGCTCTACGTGGTTCAAGGGAACTCGACGGAGGTGATTTGGCCAGCGATTTGGAATCCGACCAATTACGTTCCGGTCAAGACCAACCACGCGAATTTGACGCTGTCAGTTTACGACGTGAGCAACCTCCCCGAACTGAAACTGCTCGGCCAATCGCAAACAGCTTTTGAAAGCACCCACAAATACTGGAACGACCTCGCGCCGTTATGGCCGAAGCCGGGCGTGCTCGTCTGGAGCGGGACGCAACGCGGGTATTGGGGTTGGCGCGGCGGTCCCATCGCGATCGACGCCGCACTTCCGCCGGGTGGCGTTGGCGGAGTGGCGAGACTCGCGCCTGATTCGCTTTGGATGCCTTGGTGGGGCGGTTACGGAAGTTCCTTGCTGGCATTTGACGTCGGTGACACCAGCAGTCCGAAGTTTGTTTCCGAAGTCAATCTGCAAGGCACGAACAATTGGTGGAACTTCAGCCAGGCATTCGCGGCCGACGGTTTGGTCTATCTCAGTCATGAGACATCTGAATTTAGCGGCGACGTGAGACCTCCGCCCCAAACCGTCTACGAGCCGGACGGCAAACAGATGGTGCCGGTGACAAAGGAAATGCCTCCTGGCGCATGGGTGCAAAGGCGCTATCTCAATGTCATCAATTACAGCAACCCGAAAGACCCATCGGTCCGAAAACCGGTCAACATTCCAGGAACCCTGATTGGGATCGATCGCGGTGGCGCGGTGCTTTTCACACAGGGCTACCGTTACAAAGACCTCACCACATGGTCTGACTATTCTGAGTGGCTGGACGCTAGCGCTTATGACGGTGTAGCAGCGCATTTGATCACTTCGATGGCGATGCCCAAGAATTGGCCTCGCGCGGTTCTGGTGCACGACTCGAATTTGCACCTCGCGCGAACGACTGATTCCAATGCAACCAGCGGAACGCTGGAAGTGTGGAACTTGCCGGACACCGGCAAATTCACGCAGGTCGGAACCACGGCACTGAAAGCGCCAGCGCAGAGTCTGAAACCGTTCGGCAAATTGCTGGCAGTTCAGCTTCCCAGCGAAGTTCACCTTTATGACACGACGAATCCTTCGAGCCCAGCGTTGAGAGGCGTGGGCGCACCCGGAGGTTGCATGGGCTACAATTTGGAATACGCTGATGGCGGCCTTGATCGTGGCGGTCTATGGGTTCCCCTTGGGCGATATGGTGTGACCCAAATCAGTCTTAAGCCTTGAACGAATTGGCACGTGTCAGACAGAGCGGTTTCACTCTGGTGGAACTGCTGACAGCCCTGGCCATCATCGGTGTGCTGGCCACGTTGCTGACCACTGCCCTAAGCACAGCCAAAAGGAAAGCTCGGCAAACCGCGTGCACTTCCAATCTGCGCCAAATCAGTTTAGCGCTGAACATGTACTTGGAAGACCACGAAAAACGTCCGAACAACTTTGCAGTTCTAGTGAGTGCCAAGTATCTCGGGGCCGCCGGCGCATTGCGCTGCCCCGAGGATAAAATCGGAAATTGGGGCGGGCTGGTCGAAGCACCAAATGCATTAGTAGGGCCGCCCTTAACTTTGGTCGCGGACAAATCCGCCAACCCCGCGACCGATTCGAATCCAAGTGTTCCCTACTCTTATCTCCATCCCCTGCGCTGGGATGATGTGGCATGGGATCGCTTGATGAAATCCGATCCCAGCGCGGGGATTGCTGTGTGTCAACTGCACGGTCTCGGCAAACAGAATCCTTCGGCGCCAGACATTCATAATTTCCAAGGTCTGATCCTGCGAGCGCAACGGGACGGCGCCGTCGTGCGCCGGCAAATCTTTTGGGACCAAGCAACAGAGGTCCAACCGCAATTTGCAAATCAAGTTACACGCGAAGCAGCGCCGAGCGCGGGTTTGGCGCCGGGACCACCCACAACTGCTGCGATGACGCTAGATACCGCGGCAACCGCAACCGAAAGCAATACCGGACTCCCGTGGCAACTCTTTACCGACCAGCCCGTCCCATGACCGCTTTGTTGCCATTAGCATTGCGATGCCAGGCGGCGCAGCAGCACCGCCCGACCTTCGGATTCATGGGGAGCCTCCACCTGCTTCGCACACGCACCGAGACCATGAACTTGGCAGGACAGCGCGTCTCGCCTGTCTCATCCAGTCTTGGTGCACGCAAATGCTGGACAGGCGGGGCGCCTATCCTACCGCGCAGGTTCATGGGGAAGGGCCAGCAATGTTAAGAAGCGCCGGCAATAATAGCTTATCGAAGACAGTCGAGGCGCCAGTCGCAACCGTTGCCGCACGGCGCGCTGCGAAGTCGGCCTTCCGAGGTCTCCTGTGGGCTGAATGGTTCGCGCATAGCAAACTGCTGCTGCTCTCTCTTTGTTTGTGGCTCAGTGGCGTTTGGGCGCTTCCCGTCCTCGCGCATCCCGGTTGGATTTTGCTTCTCGGCGGTATTTACGCGCTCCTGGCGGGGCCGGCCTATGGCGGGACGGATATTTTGGAAGGATGTGAAGAGTTCTCATTTTCACTGCCGGCCACCCGAGGACAACGCTACGTGGCGCGCATGGCGCTGGGCGGCGGAACGCTGCTGGTCTTAAGTCTGATGAATGTGCTGGCATTGGGACTGGATCTTCCTCAGGTCCTCGCCCGCCTTTATGTGGAAACAGGTTTGATCAAGCCTCTGCCAGTTTTGAAACCGGGACTGCTCTACGGTCTCATCCTGGCGCTTCCAGTAACTATCTTTGCCTTTTCCTTCGCTTTGTCCTCGGCCACTCATTCGCGGATGTTTCTGCTCACAACCTGGTTTTGGGGAGGGCTGGGCGGATTAGGTTTGCTGCAAATCGGATTCTGGTTTGAGGAACTGATTTGGAAATCGCTGAACGGTTATTTCTCTTGTCCGCTTCTTCTAGTCGGAGGCGCGGCCGTTCTCGGGATCGGTTATCGAGTGTATCGCGGCAAGGAGATTGGTCAGCGCTCCGCGCCGATTACGCTGCCTGGCAAATGGTGGCTGTGGATTATTCTGTTCCTGGCCGGGGCGGCAACGGCGTTGGCGCTCGTTTCCTCGATTGCGAAGAGTTATCCGAAATTCTTGGTTCCAAGCGAACAGCATTAAGACGCGCTTGGACATTTCTTAAATAAAGTCTTCTGTGGATAGTTACGGCTCGGCAAGTACACGGCTTATTTATCCTTCCTGCCAACACCAAATCGTCAAACTCAGCCGGTTTCACCAGGCAAGACGTCGCGCCAAGCTTGAATGCCTTAATCACATCGGGCTGCTCCGCCGAAGAAGTCAGCACTAGAACCGGTAACTCCTTGAACTCCTCGCGATTTCGGATCCATTCCAGAACTTCAAAGCCATTTTTTCGCGGCATGCTCAAATCGAGGAGGACCAAGAGCGGAACGGGATGCCTCTCGCGGTCGCCAAATGTTCCTTCGCCGGACAAGTGATGGCGCTTGAAGATTAAGATTAAGAGCAGGATTAGGATTACGAGTAAGAATCACTGAATCACTTAGCAATGCCTGACCGAATGTCCGGGGGGCGCGTTACTCCCGTGCGCGCGGTTGTGCCTCGATCCGCGCATCGAGATGCGCCCCCGCACGAAGCTCAAGGTCGATGGATATTCAGAAACAGGACGACTAGATCGATGACGAATAACATCTCGATAATAGCTTAACCGGCGGCCAGTCGATTCGGCAGACTCCTGCTCGGATAACTGCGCGACATCAGGCTCCTGGGTAAGAAGCGCCGCGATCTCCCGGACGTGTTCTTCGAGCCAATCTTCCGCCGAAGCTGGACCGCTGTCGTCCATTGTGACGGGCGCTTCAACGCAGAAAACCGTATAAGCTTCCTCATCGAGCAGACGCGGCACCGGGCGCACGTAGTAGGGAGTCAGTTCCTGGCGGATCTCTGGGGGCGGATGCGAAAGGAATGTTTGTCGCTTTGTGTTCTCGGTGTTCTTTGTGGTTAAACCGCCTTTCCCATCCTGATCTGTCCTTCGACTTCCTCTACCGAAATTGCGGCCAGACCATGCGCGTTTCGGAGGAGCGACATTTGTTGGCCGCGCGGCCGCCAAACGGACTCGTTTGTTCCACCCCAAAGGACTAACCCGGGCAGGCCTAGGGCAGCGGCCAAATGAGTAATGCCAGAGTCATGCCCAACGTAGAACTGACACTCGCCGATTAACGCCGCCACTTCAGGCAGCGGCAAACTTTGGGCGACTTTAATTCGGTTTGGAGGAACGAGCGCCGCCAATCGCGCCAGCCGTTCGCCTTCCGCTTCACCGCCCAGAAGCAAGAACTGGAGGCCGGTCTTGTCGGCGAGACGTTGCAGCAATGTTGCCCAATTCTCTTCCGGCCAATTCTTTCGTTCGCTGCCGCTGCCGGGATGACACGCGAGCCACCTCGAGACGCTGTTCTCAGCTCCGGCAACGTTGCGAGCAGCGTTCAGATTAATTCGCGGCGCAGCATCAGCGTCAAAAATGGCCAATCGTTCCAGCGGCTTGAGGAACACATCCGTCGCATGAACGCTTTCGTTCTCGTTCGGGCGATGCGGGCCGGCGATGAACTGTGCTTTGGAACAACGCGCGACATTTTCCTGAAACACGTTATCCGGATCGTAAAGGTAAGAGATAATTAACGCAAAACCGGCGAAGTACTCCGCCAATCGGCCGTCGAGCGAACTGCGTTGCGCGAAAAAGCCGGCAAGCGGCCGGGCTTCAATCGACTGGACCTGATCGGCCAAACCTCCGAGCAGTGCGAGTTGGGCGATATGAGGATAGCCGAGAACTTCAAGACGCGCGTTGGGAAACTGCTGCCTTAAAGCCGCCAGGACTGGCAGTGTCAAAATGAAGTCACCGATCGCGCCCCCGCGAATGACGAGAATTTTGCCGCGTGAATCGGGCATGGAATCGAACGGAATCGGAACGGAAACCACCAATGGCCACTAATGAAACACGAATTCAGGCCGCCGAGTTTGGTCCTAGTCACCTCAACTTCTTGATTACGATGGCTCCTTTGGGTTCGTGTTTATTCGTGTTCATTCGTGGTTCAGCGCCTTGCTTGAACGGTCGGCCTCGCGATTAGAACACAACCAAACCTAAGAACACGACGAACAGGCCAAAAGCCAGTTGCAAGCTGCTGGTCGTCCGAATGCGCCGCTCGTTGGCTGTGTTCCAGCCGATGAGGTCGCGCAACCGCCAAGGCGAGACCGTAAACCAGATGGCGGCCACAATCCACACATACGCCCAAACGGCCAAGACCAACCGCCATTGCGAGTCATGCCAGCGCGCCGTGTCGAGTGTGAACTTGGCGAGCAACAGGAGCACCACTGCCAGCCCGCGCACTGCGAGGAAATCCTTGACATAAATGCAGGTCAACAGTCCGGCCAACCCAAACCCAATCAACATGTGCTTCTTGTAGTTGGCGAAATCGGAGATCGATTCGGCATTCAAATTCCGCAGGAACCAAATCGTTCCCAAAGCCATTAGAGCGTAACCCCACATCAACGATCTTGGGAATTTTCGCGCGGCCTCGGCAAAGGCGGCCGGCTTCAACAACCCGTAAATTTGAGGCAAAGAGAAGAGTAATCCCAACCCAACCGCTAAAGTGGAAAGTCTCATTCCCAAACCCCTCCCTCCCGCATTCCGCCCATGGACCTGACGTTGCGGCATGTAGTCCCGGCTTTAGCCGGAGCGATTGCAATCCGCAAAAGCTGTTTCGCTGCCAGCAAATGCTGCCGCCTGAAGGCGGGACTACATGCCGGGATGTTCATGGGGAGGGTTAGGGAGAGGGGCCGCTTTAGATTCATGATTTCGCTTCGCTTACTGCAGAATCGCTGGGTCGCCATAAAGTGTGAACAAGCTCGCACGCTCGATCTTCAAATCCAACAACTTTCCGCGATGCCGGTCCGAGCCTTCGAAGACCACGATCTTGTTGCAACGCGTGCGTCCCTCCAAGCGCGCGAGATTTCTCCGGCTTGGACCTTCCACTAGAATCTGGACACATTGACCAACGAAGGCCTGGCACTTTGCAGCGCCGATTTCGTTGACCAGACCCAACAACTTCGCGTGCCGCTCTTCAATCAGCGCTTGCGAAATTTGCTCGGGCATAGCAGCCGCCGGCGTGTCTTTGCGCTTCGAGTATTTGAAAACGAAAGCATTATCAAAGCGCACTTCGCGGACGAGCGACAAGGTTTGCTCGAAATCATCTTCGGTTTCACCCGGAAAGCCGGCGATGATGTCGGTCGTAAGGCCGATCTTCGGTCGGACTCGTCGCAACTTCTCAACAATCGTCACAAAACGTTCTCGTGTGTAACCGCGATGCATGCTTTTCAGCATACGGTCACTCCCGCTTTGGACTGGGATATGGGCGCTTTCGCAGAGCTTCGGCAATCGTCCGTAAGCCTCCACCAAGTCGTCGCCATAGCCTTTCGGATGCGGCGACGTGAACCGAATTCGTTCCAATCCTTCAATCTCATGGACGGCCTCGACTAATTGCACGAATGCCGATTTGCCATCGCGCGCGCCGATTTCACGCTTGCCGTAGCTGGTCACGATTTGACCGAGCAATGTCACCTCTTTAACGCCTCGGCTCACCAGATCCCGGCATTCTGCTGCGATGTCGGCAATAGTCCGGCTTCTCTCCGAGCCGCGCGTGTATGGGACAATGCAGAACGTGCAGTGTTGATTGCACCCCTGCATAATACTGACGAACGCTGTGACTGATTTCGTTTGCGCGTTTCCTGCCAGAATATGTTCGCGGATTGTAGCTTCGCTGCCCTTTTCTTCGTCGGTGTCGCAAACCTTGCTGCGCCGCCCGGCAAAAATGTCCTCGAGATAATCGGCGGCGCGATGAAATTTCTGGGTGCCAATGACCAAATCGACGTCGGGAAGTTTGTCGATTAACTCCTGTCCGCGACTTTGGGCCATGCAGCCCATGAAGCCCAACACGACGTTGGGCCGGTGCCTGCGAACCTCAGCAGCTAAGCTTTGCATTTTGCCATAAGCCTTTTGTTCGGCCGCATCGCGCACGCTGCAAGTGTTGAGGAGAATCACGTCGGCGGTCGCCTCTGAAGCTGCCAGGGTATAGCCCTTCGCGACGAGCTGGGCGGCGACTGCTTCTGAGTCACGCTCATTCATCTGACAACCGTACGTTTTTATGAAAACACTGGGCATTATCGCCAAGCTAAGATCGCGGCAGAACTTACGTTAGGATAGCGAGGTTGAAAAGGGGGAAGATGAGGCGATGCTTTCAACCTAAAGGCGGAATGCACCAGTGTCGTAAGTCTCGATTTAGGTGCGATTAAAAGGGCTGGTCCAGGAGCGCAGCTTTACGCTGCAGAACGTGAAATTGCCAGACGTTCTCGACACTTCTTCGGAACGTTTCGACTTAGCGAACATTTCTGCAGCGTAAACGCGCGTAAACGCTGCGGTCCCCTGACTGGCCGCTTTAATCTCACCCGTTTGCAGGAAGGCAGCTTGACAGAGGCTGCGCATATTTCTGAGAATGTATGTGTGATCCACGGCAACCGTAACAGCTCGATTTCAGCGAAGAATCAATGACTCCCATACAAGCAGCCGCTCAAGACAATCTAAAAAAAGAAGACCTGTTTGAAGGCGTGACCGTTTACCATTGGCTGGTCGTGCTGATCGCCTCGTGCGGCTGGTTGTTCGATTGCATGGACCAGCGGTTGTTTGTCCTGGCGCGCGAGTCAGCGCTCAAGGAGTTGCTTCAGGACGATGCCGCGGCGCTTGCGCAATTGAAACAGTACATCGGCGCCGCCACGACATGGATGATTCTGGGCTGGGCGACCGGCGGCATCATTTTCGGAATGCTGAGTGACAAGATCGGACGCGTGAAGACAATGGTGGCGACGTTGCTCATCTATTCCGGTTTCACGGGTCTTTCAGGTTTTGCGCAGTCTTGGGTTGATTTTGCGGTTTACCGTTTCCTTGTCGGCTTAGGGGTTGGTGGCATGTTTGGCGCGGCAACGACGTTGGTGGCGGAGAGTGTGCCGGGACGTTTTCGTTCGGTTGCTTTGGGATCGCTGCAAGCACTCTCGGCCACCGGCAATATCATTGGCTCGCTGATCAGCCTCCAAATTCAACCTGGCGCTCAGAACTTATGGGGAACTTATTCCGGCTGGCGGGTGCTCTTTTTCGTTGGAATCCTGCCCGCCCTGCTCGTGATCCCGATGATCTTCATCCTGCGCGAACCAGAAGCCTGGAAAGCAGCTAAAGCGGCTGGCGCAGCTGGCAAAAAATCGGTTGGCTCGCCCGTGGCCCTTTTCCGAGAACCACGCTGGCGAAAGAACGCGCTGGTTGGTCTTTTTCTCGGCTTGTCTGGAATGTTCGGGTTGTGGGGGATCGGATTCTTCTCGCCAGAATTGATCTCGACAGCGCTGGTGGGCGCGCCGCAGAAAACAATCGATACGGTGCGCGCCTACGGAACGGCCTTGCAAGATGCGGGCGCGTTTTTGGGAATGATGGTATTCACCTACGTGGCGTCGCGCTACAGCCGGCGGGTGGCCTTCCTGGGCGGATTTATCCTGTGCCTAATCACAACCGCCTTCGTTTTTTACAACCTCCGTTCGGCCGCGCAGGCTTACTGGATGTTGCCGATGATGGGATTCGCGCAACTGGCCGTCTTCGCAGGTTACTCGATCTATTTCCCAGAGTTGTTTCCTGCCCGTTTGCGCGGCACGGGCGTCGGCTTTTGCTACAACACGGTCCGTTATCTGGCTGCACCAGCGCCGTGGCTCATGGGCAGGTTGAGCACGCTTCTCAAAGAACAGAATGTTGAAGAACCGTTTCGGGTCGCCGCCGTAATCATGTGCTCGATTTTCCTGGTAGGAATGGTCGCGTTGATTTGGGCGCCCGAGACAAAAGGCAAGCCTTTGCCGGAAGATTAATATTCCTGGGCGGTCACGCCGCCATTCGTGGGGTCAAAGTGACGGCTCGACTGGCTTGTTCAATGAGCTGCTCCTCTTTGAATGGTTCCTCTATGGCGTGCCGATGGAATTCTTCATTCAAACGCGAACTCGGAGACTCTTACTCTCTGAAGGAACGCAAGAATCGGTACAGTCCCAATGTCACGGTCTGGGAATCGCGGTCCTCAATCAACAGATCGAAGGCTGGAGCCAGGAGGACGGAGAGCCAGAGATTCTCGATAACCTCAAAGCCTGGATGTCGCGCAATTGGTTCGATGTCGTCGGCTCAAAGGACCCGAAACATTTCAGGGCCGGGACGCGGGTCGTGGAGGCGCTCCTATGATCACGAATCCGACAGAGTGCGAACCTCACGAAGATTGCCTGACCAAGGAAGACTTGGCGCAGCGCTATCGGGTCACGGTTCGGACAATTGATAATTGGATGCGCGTCGGCATGCCCTATTACAAGATTCTGAAGTCCGTTCGTTTTAAGTGGTCAGCGGTTCAACAATGCATTGATGAGACGAAGTCATTTAATAGAGTAGGCGAAGCGGGCGGGTTGAGAGGCCAGAGCCAATGACCGTCGCGCTTCGCCCCTCATCGAACCGGACAGGCGGTTTTCCCGCATCCGGCTCTCCGAGGGCCATTGGTCGCATCGC